>Ga0105095_10001778_pt1 | contig 11480 bp, 5 predicted proteins | sample PPLLak2March2015_2_FD_79180 | JGI IMG/M metagenome (GOLD analysis project Ga0105095, IMG submission 79180) | Freshwater sediment microbial communities from Prairie Pothole Lake near Jamestown, North Dakota, USA - PPLs Lake P8 Core (3) Depth... | ecosystem: Environmental > Aquatic > Freshwater >... | reverse complement strand
TTCCAGCGGAGGACACTGAATGTGCAACGCCTCAATTCCTGCTTGCGCCACAGCAGATGACATGTTGGATCTGGTTACCTCGGTACCGGGAGGGTTCAAGTATTTCGCATCGTAGGAATCAGTCAGCGGCACATCGACCGTGACCTTGTTTCCGTCGATAGCTGTGATTCTTCTCTCCACATCGCCGGTTCTTCCCGCACGGATTGAAGTCTGAGGACGTCCATCACGTTTCAGGTTGTCCAGCTGCATCACCTTCAACCAGGCGGCAGTCGTCGGTCTCTTGATGACGATGGTGTCGCCGACATTGAATTTCCTGATGTCTGCCACCCCGAACGTCCTTGCTCCGCTGGGAACATACGCATCTGTTATCGTGGTCCGCAGAAGAGAGGTTTTGGTGGGTTGCCGCGGATCAGAGCCATCGCCCGGCGGGGGGTTTTCGCCGTCTCGAATCCGGGCACTCCGTCTTTCGCCGATGATGATGGCACAGTGTTTTTCGCCTATCATCCTGATGGTCGTTCCATGAACGCCGCTTCCGCTACCCCGTAGAACAACACCGCTCGTTGCAAGATAGATTGTCTGTGAACAGATAAATTCTCCGGGGGACAACAATACGGCGCCGCGAAAACCGTCCTTGGCAGGCAATGCCGATACTGCATCAATGGCTTCCTGGATATGCGGAGTGTCTTCGTTGCCACCCGACGGTTTTACCGTCCTGGCCACGGGAACCGATGGCAATGCAACGCCGCCGCCCATGTAACCCGCGTGAGAGAAATCCATGATCTTGTCGCCGTTGGGAGTTGCCTTGTACCTGAGCTTACCCTCCATGCCCGGGTAGACCCATGAACTCCTGGACTGTGCATCAACAAGGCGCGTGGGTCTTTCCCCGTCATTCACGTTGATTACGCGATCCTCCATGCCGCTCACGGGCGACGCGTGCAAGCCGGCGCACAACACAAGAACGAGAACTCTCAGGATGTACGTGCTCATACTACTCCGCGTGGGTTCTAATACGTGTATCAATACGTGCTGTAGGGACATCCGACATCATCTGATCAGCGTCAATTTCCGCACATCGGCAAATCCACCGGCCCGCATTCTGCACAGGTACGCACCGGAACACGCACCGCCGGCGTACCACGTTGCGGGATAGGTGCCGGGGAGTTTGACTTCATTCACGAGTGTGGCAATATCCCGGCCCAGTACATCACAGATCGATACGGTAACCAGTTGTGTTCTGTCAATTCGGTATGTCAGGGTTGTTTGCGAATTGAACGGATTGGGAAAATTGTGCTCTAAACCCATCGTGCCGGGCACCGAGAGTGCTGAGTGATCAACCTCTGCGGTGCCTTCCTGAATGGAAAAACCGGCAAACCGGACAGTCTCATCGCGAAGATCGGATGGCGTGTTCAGACTGCGGTATATTCCCCATTTGGGCCTGATGAAGTCGTTGTCGGCCCGCACAGTCATGATGCTGGTACTGTTGTAGGAAAGAAGTGTTCCGCCGTCACGAATCTTCCTTACCGTTATTGCATACCGCCCGTCGGCAGGATGCACGTAAACGATTTCCGTGCATTCAACCCATTCTCCTTCAAACAATGACAGATTGACGATGGCCACCTTCGTTGTGTTGTTGTGTATGAGCTCCATTTTGTTGGGGCTCCCTTTTCTGGGCGTGAGCGTGAACAACGGATTGCCGTCGTCCCCGCCTACGGGTTTGATCTGGTGAATATGTGTGAAGCTGCTGGAGGGCTTGAAGCCGGCGGTTATCTTGAATTTCCATCGGTACGTTATGGTCTCACCCACGACTCCCTTGAGATTGTCGGGGGAGCTATCATACGTCTTGATTTCAACCCGCTGCCTGTCAGTATTGATACCGCGGTCATCGTCCGGGGTCACATGAATTGAGAACTCAAAGACATACTGATTCAGGACCGAATCCCACACTTCGGCAATGTGTCTGCCAAAAGCTGGGTGACTGGCGTCGGGATGCTCCACGGCAGTGCCCCCGGGGGCCAGCACGCTGTTGATCAATTCATAGGTGGCGCCCGGCCCATCAGCTTCGAGAACAATCTGCGCGTGGACGATGAGCGGACACGCCAGGAGAATACCCAGGACAGCTGATCTTCGTATTGTGACACACAAATTTTCCACGACTACTTTCCTCGTGCTGGATTGCAGGCTGTGGTAGCGCCTACCAGTGTTGATACTGTTTCCATTCTTCGGCCAATCGCCTGAGTTTCCCGTCGGAGTGCTCGAAGAAGGTCTTGTACGATGAACAAATCAGTGCTTCAGGGTCAGCCCGTCACTCCCTTTCTCAAAAACCCACGTGCGTTTCCCCGACGGCGGGTCCACAGAGATTTCCACAGCACCCCCGTTCACTCGACGCACGATCACAGATCCCGCAATCTGTTGTGCTTCCTTTTGGTCACTGACGGGCATGACAATGGCGACGAGCATAGATGTGGTCGTTTTGGCTTTCACGACCGCTTCAATGTACGGAATCCAGATAAGCCTTGCATCCTCGGTCACCGGAATCGTGGGGATCCTGCCTTTGATGATTTTGCATTCATTGTCCAGTGCCAGAGGGATCAACGCCATGCTATGACGCTTGCCATCAGAGAGATAGACATGATTGTCCAGGACCCGGCATTCCCCCAACTCTGAGGCCGACTGGGCAATATCAGGACTGACATTTCCGCGAGAGCGCGTCGCTCGCCTTGATTCTCCCGCAGTGCCGGCTCCGACACCGGGAAAAAACCTTGCCCTCACATCGGCTCCCGGCAGGGCATCGACTTCATCAAGAACGAGTGTGATGGTTGGTTTCTCGAGGACGATGTGCCGTTTCCATCGTTTCAATTCCTTCCCTGGATAGGCATGCGTCGGATCCATTGCCACGTAGTCGCGCTGTACGCTGGTGCGGAAATCCACTATACGACCTCCAATACCATCCTTCCACGGCTGGTCCTTCTTCTTCGCGATGATTTGTTCTTCCCCGTTCACACTGATGACGTTGTGCCCCGCGCTCGTTGTATAGGGGTACCCATAGCGATCTTCGCTGAAGTAGAGCTCATCGTACCTCATGCGACCAAGGTCTCTAATAAAGACAGCGTCATGCCAGGTGACGATAAAGTGCCCGCAATCCAGATGGCCATGATGAGGGTCAGAATTGAAGCCTGCTTTACAGGCGACTGTGACAGTTGAAGGATCCAGAAAGTCGCTTCTCAGCAATGCCCAATCAATGCTCCGGAACAGCTTGGATGGCTGTTCGGGTTTGACCGGGACGACGGAGCTGCGCGGCCAGAGAATATCATAGATCTCCTCCCCTTCTCCGAGGAATTTATCCCTGTACCATGCCCCTGTAGGATTGCCGGTCTCTGCCACCAGTTTGTCCACCACGTAGGTCGGACCGATCGCCCCTCCTTCGCTGTCTTCGAAATTCGCTGTCAGCCCATAGAGGAAGAAATCAAAAGGATGGTCCTTGATGTTTTTGTGGAGGAAGAGATTGTACTTCCCCGCCGTAGCTCTTTTCAGTGCGTCCATGAACATGACGCTCAGACGCATCATGTAGCTGTAGTACCCCCGGCCTTCCTGCCAGCCGCCATCCTCGCCGATTTCGTTGAACGTCAGGTTCATCCGGTTGTAGGCTTCAGCAACGACATCGATGAGCTGTGGGTTCTCTTTGAGCAATGTCAGCGCTGTCAACCCCAAGCCGGCGTAGCAGATAGCCGACCAATTGCACCGGTATGCAGACGACCACCAGAAGAAATCATAGTTACCCCGTACTCGCGTGATGGCTTTCTCGAGCAATCCGTTGCGTATCTTGTCCTTTTCGGCCTTCGTGAGAATTGGATAGAGCCAATCATACACAATGGACAGCGTATTCGCCCTTGCCGCCGATGTGATATCGTACGAAAAAACGACCTGGTCGTCCGGAACATTCCAGGGCCACACACGAGAATAGATGATGTCGAATTTGTGCGCCGAGTTGACCCATTCGTCCTGATCACTTATGGCGATCGCGAATTCGACCGCCTTCCTTCCATATTTCACATCTCCCGTCATCTGATACAAGAATGACAACGTGAATGCCCCTGTGACTATTTCTGACGTGTATCTCAACGCCCCATCGTCAGCAATGAAGTACCGCGAATGCTCCGGAGCCGGCGGTGCGGACTCCCTCACCGGGACGGAGAGGAAGCGATGCCCTTCCACCAGCAGTGCCGCCATGAGATTCCTGCATTCCGGATCAGACTTGATCCTTTGAAGCAACATGGCCTTTTCTGCATCCGAGAACAGAAGATAGGGGTGTTCCAGCCTGCCGATCTTCATGCTTTGCAGCAGATCACCCGTGCCGACTTGAGCATGTAACGGAGCGGCGGCAAAGAAGGCCACGGTACAGAGGAGTACAACACACGCGCGCCATTGCATCGTTATGCGAGAAATGGTGGTATGAGTCATGTATCACCTTTTCAATTCAAGTGTCGGATCCATGGCGGGGCGAGCAGACCCACGCACAATGTTGCTGCCACATGCCGTCGTCGCCCTGAACTTCGGCATCGTCTATTGAAGCACGGCCCGTTGAAATTGGCGTGGAGTGGTTTCCGGGCGAAGGACCACCACACTCTCCCCCTTTCGGCAGACAAACTTCAACAACGCACCGCGCAGGTTCTCGGCCTTTTTTCCGTTTCTGTATAGTGTCACCTCGCGGTTATCCCAGGGGTTATTCAGCCGGCAGCCCTGGTCAAGGGCCGAACGAACCTCCACAAACTCAATCTGACCTTCCTTTTGTGAAGAGCAGATTCGGAATCCCCCGTGACCCAGGAGATCGAACACCACGTCCCACTCTTTCGGCCATGCAGAGAAAACCTTGATAACGGATTCCCCGCCTCGTGCGGTGTCGAGGCTCGTGAGGAGAGACCGGTGAATCCCCGACGTCAGCCCACCGATGTGTTCGGCGTCGATGGCGCCCGGACCCTCGCGTAGGCGCAAACGGTTCCGGAATATCTGGGCACCTCCAATGCCGACACTGTCGATGAAGCCTCCTGTGCGGTTGAAATTCAGGAACATACTCTTGAGCTCAGGCTCCGATCCGATGGGTTCAATGGCACCTGGCCCGCCGTACACAAACGCACCGTACCCCCCGCGGCTCGCGCCGGTGCGTCGGGGGCGATCAGGCACCTGGACGAGATTCTCACTGATTTCAAGCCAGAGGGGCCGAAGGTCGGCATCGACCCCGAGGACTTCGGATGCGCGCACGGCGAGCGGGAAAATCGCGCGCATGGTGGTAACTTCATAGGGTGTGTCGGAAGAGTTCCAACTCCCCTCCCCGTTATTGACATGATGGATGTGGTACTTACCGTCTGCCTCTTTCTTGAGATTCGGAAAATGCCGGTAGAATTCTGCCGATCCTTTGATGAGCGGATACGCACGATCACGGAGCCACGCAACATCACGCGTGTACTGATAGCGTTGCCAATAGAGCTGGGCAATGCGGGCTCCGGCACCAAGGATGTGAGTGCAGTGGCCGAAGATTCCATGAACGCTTTCCGGAGAGGCAAAGCGTTGGGGTTGGATCGACGCCTTGGTCGGTACGACGTAATGTCCCTGGTCCCAGCGTCCATCCGCCAGAAAATTCCACCGGGCGTGATGGCGATTCTTGGTTTCGACGAACCACTGAAACTTGTTCGATCTCTGCTCATACGGCTTCCGCACCAGCATCAAATCCTGCAACTCAGCGGCAATATCATCCGGCAGAGTTTCCAATCCTTTGAATGTGACAATCTCAGGAATCCATATCCCCTGCGATCCCCATTGCTGGCGCGCCGCGATGGCACAGGATTCGAGCATTCCGCTGTACATGGAGAACACCGGCTCCATTAATTCCATCCGGTTGGCGGGCATCAGGTTGCTGTAGTAGGCATTCGTGTTCGCCCACCAGTATTGAGATCCCCATCGACGCATGTCTCCGGTGGTGTTGAACAGCAGTCCGGCAAACCGGGGAGGATACATCCCCAGGGAAGTTGACCCCATCAAGTAGAGGAAATAGGCATAGTGTTGTTCGGCGAAGTCGGCTTGCCCGTCTCCGCTGTGCATATGCACGAAACCCTTCGACCAGAACCCGTCCCACCAGGAGGCGTTGGATTGCAGAAGGTGTTCGAAGGTCTGGCCTGCGACGCCTTCAAGTTCGCGCGCTGCTCGTCCGGCGATGTCCTCCTCCGGGGCAGAGGTTGCGGCGCTCGCAATCAGAACGGTACACTTCCCCCGACCCGGCGCCACTGAAAGCTGGACGGTCGATTCGTTCAGGTACTGCGCCCGTGAAGGCTTGCCGAGAACCTGAATGGCCACTGCAGTTGCGTTGTAGTATAGATGTTCCCGGTACTCCTGTGTGAGAAGGATCCGCCCATCGAGAATGTGTAGCTGCGAAGTGGCAGTGTGCTCGGCCGTCCTGATCACCACCGCATGCTTGCTGGCCAGCTCGTAGCTCCGATCGTAGATGCACTGGATTGCATACCGTAGCATGCGGAGGTCGATGTTGATAACAGGAGGGGCGTTGCGCTGATCGTCGATCTCGACTGCGATGATATCCCGGCCGTGCAGTGCGAATATTCGCGCGGTTATGCCGTTCCCGCGAAGCGTCATGAGTCCGTTAGCAACTGACAGGTGCTGGCGGAATTGGGTCCCAACAAACACGGCGCCTCCCGCATCGGCGACGTGAATGTCGACGTACGCGCAACTGCTCCCATAATCACTGTCGGCACCGGGAAAACTGACCGATGTGGCATCGCAGGCGAACACGTCGACACGGTTCACTTGAAACCTAATTGTGGACGGCGATGTCCACACGAGGCTCCCGGTTCGACCGTTGCCGATCGGCAATCCCTCTTCACTTCTGTGTGCGGGCGCCAGATACGTGATATCCGCACGCGCCGCCAGGTTTCTGTAGCCCATATCCACCATGGAGCTGCGCAGCGAGTCTGCTCCGCGCAAAACCGACGGAGCGACGACAAGGCAGAGTGCCAGAGGGCCAATCGACCACACCCGGTGTGTGTTCATACTCGAGTCCTGATGATGTGGATATTTCTCAACAACAGGCAACGGAAACGCAGACGACTATTTCACTTCCAGCACACCGTATCGGATCTGTACGGGATTGTTGTACTCCCTGGCGGTCTTCCGAACGTAAGAATGGAATGCTTCGGGTGTGTTATGCACCGCGCCTTCGTTCCATGCACCGGCGATCAGATACTCAAACGTCATGTCCCTCGTCACTGGTACCCGGAACGTGTGGTTCCCCCCCCTTGCCGCAATATGCCGGTAGGTCGGTTGGTACTGATCCTTGACAACAAGCGCTGTCCCGACAAAATCCACCTTGTATGATTTCTGGCCGGTGTCGTCATCAGGATTGGCCACCTGCTCGCTTCCCGTCCGAATTGCGATTCCTTTTTCAACGATATTGCCCGATGTATCCGCATTCGACTTGATGCCGCAGGCGAAACTGACGCCATTCGCATGGGGGAAGAACGACGTGTAGGTGACCTTGCAGGTTGAGTAGCTTTGATTTGTATATGCGGTGTAGTCCTGGATGAGTTCGTAGTGACCCCGGCCCGTGTTCCAGTTCATCGTCCTGATGCGAATGATGCTCCTCACCGGACCGTTCACGACGACATCGAAGGAATAGCGCGTATCGGTTATCTGATCTTCATTGAAGTTGCGTTCGGAAATCTTTGTGCCTTTGAATGGGGTGAACCGCGGCACGGATATGGAATCCGGGACATCCGGAAGTTCGAACAATCCGATCCCACCGGCCCCGAAGGAACCGCCCACGCCCATGATATCCGATCCATAATCGAAATTTGCTTTCGGAACCCCGTAATAGCCGCAGAGATTGTCGATGCACATCCTCTCCGACATGAGAACTGGTTTGCGTTTGGCATACATGTCGACGCTGGTGGGGAACCAGAGCTTCCACCCGATGTTCGCCGATTCCCACCAGGGAATGATGTGTCGCATATAGCTGCCTATCGTGGCATGCGTTCCATGAGGGTTCCATCCCCGTCCCGAGAATCCGAAATAGATGTAGAGCTGTTTCGATTCGCGGGCCTTGAAATCGGTCTGGAAATACAGCTCGTCCCAGATCCCGTCCTTGTCAAGGTCATCGAGCTGATAGAAGATCTGATGACCGTTCTTCTCCCCACGCATTCCATGTCCGCCGACAATCGAAAGTTGTTCGCGGGTCGGCTCCGGCTTTGACGGCAATGCCGGGTCGACGACCGTCACCCACATCTCGTGGAGTTTCTTCACAGGGAACTGCTCGCGTGTGATGACGACCGGGCAGTCTGATCGATCAACATCGAGGGTATTAATGAGCGTGATATTGAGACGCTGTGCCGGCGTGAAATCCCCTTCCGCGTACCAACCGGCTTTCTCCTGAGCTGCGCAAGCACATGCCAGGAACATAGGAATGATGAAAAGTTTCCGCATGAGTTCTTCCTCCTCTTTGCTCTCAAACCCGCGCATGGTGCAAGCCACGGAATCTCCATTGCCCAGCGCGACTATTCCTGTTGTTGCTGTTCTTCATTCCAGGACTGGAGAATTGCGAATCACCAAACCACTGACGTGTTCGAACTTCGCCGGAGTCACGCCGGGGGCGACCTGGACTGCACAACGATCGATATCAAGGCCTTCCACATCAACACACACAATCGCAGGCCGCAGGTCTTCCCGTTCCCATCTCAGGCGAATGTCAGAGAGCTCAAGGCCTTTTACATGTCGCGCGAAGAGCCCGTAACCGGGAGTGGCGCCTATTCTCCGCGGCTCGGGATATCCACGATCAAGTTCGGGCGGAACTCGTTCTGCGTCTGCCTGGTCGCCGCCTCCCTTGAAGGTCAACCAGATGTTTTGGAGTCGGACGTCCTGCACGGGATGGCCCGGCAGACCTGTGATGTGGATGCCACTCATGCTATCGATGCCCGTTGCGACGACATTGGAGATCATGATATTCCTGACAATGCCGACGGCGCTGGTGTCCGGCCCGCGGTTTCGCCTCCCCAGCGTGATGTAGATCGGATAATCGTCCACGTCCATCATCGTGAGGTTCGATATACTGATGTTCTCCATGATCCCGCCATCCACTTCTTCAAGAGCAAGTCCCCGGCATCCGCGAAATGTGCAGTTTGCAATGGTGATATTCCTGAACCCTCCGTTGGACTCCGTGCCGAACTTGATACGGCCGTTTTTGTTCTTGCTCGGTTTCATTGTGCCGTCGAGGAGAGTGCCTTCTTCGAAACCGGAAAGCTGGCAATTGACAATGCAGATATCCTCTGTGGTCACGGCCTTGCCAAGGGCAAACGAACTCTTGGGGCACAAAGCATCATCATTCGGTGCATTGATGCGGCAATTCGAAACCGTCACAGAGCGACAGCAGTCGAGATTGATGCCATCGCGATCGGTGTCGATGATCACATTGTCGATCGTCATATTGTAGCAGCCAGTCGCCAGGATGGCAAAATGCCCCCCGTGATAGATGGTGATGTCGCGAATCACAACCTGGCGGCATCGCTTGAGGGCAATAGCCTTGTCTCCGAGGCCAATCGAGCCCGCTCCCACCTCCTTGTCCTTCCGGGTGAGACCCCCGCCGTTAATTCGCCCGGGTCCCGAAATGACGATATTCGTGAGGTCTTCCCCCCACAGCAGGCTGTTGTGAAAATATGTATGTCCGCCATCCTGATATGCCATTCCCTCAAATGGCTCAGGAGGATCGTAGGCATTCAGTTCTTGCGGCGCGCCCAGGATCATGGCGCTGACGTCGAGCCAGAGATGTGTGTTGCTTCTGAGTCGAATGCTTCCACTGAGATACGCGCCGGGCGGAAAGTATACGGTCCCACCGCCGTTACGTGCACACGCCTCGATGGCACCGTTGATCGCGGGGCTATCGAGCACGTTGCCATCTCCAATAGCCCCGAAATCCCGTACGTTGTAGTACGCCGGCGGAGCGGATGGACTTGCGGTTTGTGCGTCGGCTTGCACGCCGACGATCACCAGAATGAGCAGAAGCGTCGCTCGTTTCATCGTGATCCCTTCCTGTTCAGACCTCACCCGTTTCTTCGCATCATCACAGAACTCGGTCTGCCGCGACCCTGCGATCTGCCGCAGACATGTCGTGCAATAGAAGACGAAGGGTGTATTCAGATGGCGTCCACACATCCCTGCCGGGTCTCTGTGACGGCCCGTGTTTCGGGACGCTCGGACACTGTGTCATCGATCCACTTTGTCCCCTTGGATCTCGAGGACCAGCACGTAGGCGGTCGCATGCGGGCCCGGACGCGGCACACGCGCAACGCGCACGCCGTTGAGCGTCTCGATCACTATCTCCTTCTTCTCCGGATCACCGAGAAGGTAGGCTTTTCGTATTTGGTTCCTGAAGGCCGGCAGGTCGAGCCCTTCGCGTGGGACATTGAATATGGTGATGTAGATCTTTCCCGGCTTTGTGGTGCAGCGCCAATCGTTCCGCACGAGGAAAAGTGGTTTGCCGTTGCGGTCTTTCTGTTTGTCGCTGAGCTCACCGAATTCCTCTCCAAACGGAGACCGCCCTGCACCATAAACCGCCTCTCCGTAGACTTTGAGCCACCGACCGACCGACCCGAGATTGTCGGCACTGGCTTTCGGAATGACGCCATCCGCGTCCGGGCCGACGTTCAGAAGATAATTCCCGCCCTTGCTGACGATGTCGATCAGCTTGAAGAGAATCTCACCCGGTGATTTCCAGTCTTCGTCGTCCCGCCGGAAACCCCACGTGTGATTTATAGTCGCCGGCGTTTCCCAGTCGTCATCGCGGGCGAGATCAGGCACGACGTTGTCACCTGTGGTGTTGTAGTCCCCTTTGATGCCGAGACGTCCATCAATCAGCGTTGCCGGCTGCAACTTGTGCACGACATCCACGAACCTCTGGCTGCGCTCCTGCGTCATCATGCGCGGGGTATCGAACCAAATCAGGCAGACCGGACCGTAGTCCGTGAGCAATTCCTTGACCTGTGGCTCTGCCTTCTCGCGGAGATACTTGTCAAAGTCTTTGTTTTCATCGGGTCCGAAATCCCAGGTGTTCCCCGCACCGTTCGGATCGTGCCAGTCCTGGGCCTGCGAATAGTAGAAGCCCAGCTTCATCCCCCGTTTGGCGCAGGCGTCAGCAAGCTCTTTGAGCACGTCCCTCCGGAATGGTGTTGCATCGAAGACGTTGTAGGGGCTGGCTTTTGAATGATACATTGCAAACCCATCGTGGTGCTTGCTGGTAATGACGATGTACCGCATCCCCGCATCTTCGGCCATCTTCACCCACTCTTCGGCGTCAAACTTGAACGGATTGAACTGCTGTGCAAGCTGTTCATACTCTTTCACCGGGATCTTCATGCGGTGCATCACCCATTCCCCGATACCGGGTGAACGCTTGCCCTTCCACTCGCCGGCGGGGATCGCATAGAGACCCC
>Ga0105095_10001776_pt1 | contig 11483 bp, 10 predicted proteins | sample PPLLak2March2015_2_FD_79180 | JGI IMG/M metagenome (GOLD analysis project Ga0105095, IMG submission 79180) | Freshwater sediment microbial communities from Prairie Pothole Lake near Jamestown, North Dakota, USA - PPLs Lake P8 Core (3) Depth... | ecosystem: Environmental > Aquatic > Freshwater >... | reverse complement strand
TGCTAATAGCGTCCAGGAGATGCCGAGTAGTCACTAGTATGCGTGACCAACTGAGAGTCTCCGAGAGACGGGCTTGCTGGGTGCTGGGACAGGCCAGAACCACACAGCGCCGCAGTCCTGAGACAACCCCCGAGGAATTGAGACCGGTGGAGATATTGCCACACTGGGATCGAGGTACGGTGGACACGGCCATCGCCGGATAACTGCCTCCTTCCGAGAAAGAGGTTGGGAGGTTAATCACGAGAGAGTGGAGAGCATCTGGACAGAAGAAGGCTTGAAGGCACCGCAGAAGCAAACCCGGCGGGGACAGTTATGGCTTGATGACGGCCCTTGCATCCGGCCCAGGCCGGAACGTAAGGGTCACGTCTGGAGCTATGACCTCGTGGTGTCGAGAACGGATGATGGCAGTGCCTTCAAGCTACTGACCACGCTCGATAACTACAGTCAGCATACAGAGCAAGAATGGAAAACATGGCAAACAAAGCATGAGTCATCAAGCCTCGGCATTCTGTCTATTGTCGTCGCTCTGCTGGGCTCTGTGCCACTCCACACACCTCTGTATGCCTTCTTCGAAGGTGACCTTTGGTTGCCAGCCAAGTAGCCGTTTGGCTTTCCCGATGTCAGCAACCACATCCGCGATTTCGCCCCTTCTCCTCTGGTATCGGTACTTAGCTGTCGTTTCTCCCCCCCAAACCTGCAGAACCCTGTTGACTATGTCCCTGACTGCATAGCTCACACCAGCGCCAATGTTGAAGACGTCGAAGTCAGCCTTGTCATACTCGCTAGCTTTAAGGTATGCGTCAATGGCATCGCTGATGTAAAGGTAGTCTCTCTTCGGCTCCGGGTCGCTGAGTTCCAGGTCCCTGTTTCCTAGTTGTCTCAGAATGGAAGGTATCAGAAAATGCTCGCGCTGTCCCTCGCCATACAAGTTGAACGACCTCAATACTATGCAGGATACCCCGCAATCGTCATGATAGGCTCTACATAGACCTTCACCAAAGACTTTGCTTCTGGCATATGGATTGTTCGGGTTCACGGGATGTGCCTCGTCGATTGGCAGGTAGGACGGCTGACCGTATACGTATGAGCTGGCAAACACGATCCTCGGAATGGCATGCAGCCGGCACAATTCAAGGATATTCAAGGTTCCCAACACATTGACTTCGTACATCTCTCGAGGTTCTTGAAAGGAGTAGGGCACAAACATCAAAGCAGCAAGGTGATAGGCAAGATCAATGCTGCCTGATCGGCTGGCGAAATCAGTGATCTTCTGCCACTCTCTGACATCGATTGAATGCCCGTTGGCGTCAGCAAGTGTCAGTACTTCGGCTCCCAGCTTTCGGAGTTCAGCAGACAGATGCCGCCCTACGAACCCATTGGCGCCGGTAAGCAGCACCCTCTTCCCTTTCAAACCCATTTGCCGCTAGTCTATGCCCAACATCCGATGTATGTCCTGTATGTCTGTGTTGGCTTTCTCATAGTCATCTGGCCTTCCGATGTCTAACCAGTAACCGTCAAAGACATATCCCTTGACGGTTTGTCCAGCGGCCATGAGAATCTGTATCAGATTGGGAAAGTCCAAGTATTCGTCTGGTTTTATGTACTTCAACACGTCAGTATTCAGAACATATACCCCCATACTGACAAAGCTTTCCATCGTTGGCTTTTCGGCATAACCTTTGATGTTGTTGGTGGACCCTTCAAGCTCTATGACGCCGAAATCGATGTGGATCTGCCTCTTCTTCAAAGCTATGGTGGCAACTGCTTGATTCTTTCTGTGGTAGTCAACCAAGTCGGCGAAATTGAGGGTTGTCAGAAGGTCCCCGTTCACCATCAGGAAGTCCCCGCTGAGATCATCCTTAATGAAGCCTAGTCCTCCGGCGGTCCCGAGGGGTTTCGCCTCTTTGGAGTATTTGATCTTGACGCCAAACTTGCTTCCGTCTCCCAAAAAGGTCATGATGAGCTCCGCAAGATATCCCGTTGTGACAATTATGTCCTTGAACCCTTTGGCACTCATTTGCCGGATAAGGATCTCAAGGATTGGCCTCTCTCCTATCGGCATCAGCGGCTTCGGAAGGACCGTTGTGTACGGCCTCAATCTGGTTCCTTTTCCCCCAGCCAGAATCACTGCCTTCACGATAGCGACCTCCTGCTCTTCTAGACGTTGTAGAGATCAGTCTTGTACGAGTGTCTATGCGCTGATATCCACTGGATAGTTCTGGACAAACCCTCCTCAAAGCTGACCCGAGGTTCCCATTCCAGGAGGCGCTTCGCCTTGGTGTTGTCGCACCACAGTCTCTCCACCTCGCTGTTCTCTGGCCTGACGCGTTTGACATCGAGACTGATCTGTTTGCTGACGCCTATTGTGTCGATTACCTTCTTGGCTATGTCTCCAATGGAGATCTCGAAATTCGAGCCGATGTTGATAGTCTCACCCACAGAATGATCGGACTCAGCCACCTTTATGAATCCCTGCACTGTGTCATCAACATATGTGTAATCTCTTGTAGGGCGCAATGATCCGAGAACCATCGTTGTGCCGGGAGCCAGTGCCTGTGTGATTATGGTTGGGATAACGGCCCTGGCAGATTGACGGGGTCCGAAAGTGTTGAACGGTCTGATGGTTGATACTGGAAGGCCAAAGGACCGATGGAAGCTTTCGGCAATCTTGTCCGCGGCGATCTTGCTTGCTGAGTAAGGAGACTGCCCCTGCAGCGGATGCCGCTCATCGATCGGCACGTATTGCGCTGTCCCGTACACCTCGCTGGTGGAAGTGTGGACAACTCGCTCCACGCCCGCCTTGTTCGCAGCCGCCATGACATTCAGAGTACCCATCACGTTTGTCTCGATGGTTTCTCTGGGGTGAACATAGGAGTAGGGGATAGCTATCAATGACCCCAGATGGAATATGATGTCAACTGTGTCTGCGGCTTGTCGAACCGCTTCGCCGTCCCTGAGATCTCCAAGAACTATCTCTACTTCGCTCAACTTGTCCTTCGTCAGCGACTCAAGCAGGCCCCAGTCGTTCCTCGAATTGTATCTGACAAACGCTCTCACGTGGGTGCCGAGGTCTATCAGGCGCTCTGTCAGGTGACTCCCGATGAATCCCCCCGCACCAGTAACCAGGACTTTCTTGGCTTTCAAAGACATCCTGTTTCACCTCGGGCTATGGACACGATTTGGTACGCTGCTATGATAACACACTGCGCGAGTTGAGTCATACTAAGCGCGCTATTCTCCGCAGATATCCGTCAGTCTGCCCCCTTTGAGTAATCTGGCGTCAGGGATGGTCTCATTCCTAGCTCCAGGTGAGGTTGATGATAATGACATCTCTAGAGAAATGATTCCACCAATCACCTTTCTAGGGAAGGTGTCTTGGGCGACTCAACACTCGCCTTGCGTCAGTCACGCATTGGGCATGCCGGCGACGCTGGCTTCTCTGCAGACGAAGAAGGGATCCCGATGTTGCCGCCTTCAACGCCGGGTCTGACTAGGCTATCCCCAGCCTCCTCTTGGCCAAGGCAGTGGATTCCGGGTTCTCCATTTGTCTCAGCTTGTCAAGAGCACTGGAACGATCCATGTATCCTTCCCTGACCAGATTGGCCAGTTCGGAAGCATAGGGATGGAAGCCGAATCGATTAACATGGACAACGTTGGCAAAGGAGTTGAGAAGGCAATTGGTTGAATTGGCATCGACATCCTCTGGAGCTTTCCATCCGAAGCGTGAGATGTATCTATAGATATCATCTTCGCTATAGTCCAGAAAGGCCAGTGGGTGAATGTTGTATGGAAAACGATAATCGCCGCTGAAATGCTTCTCCTCAAGGAAATACGGCCTTATGTCATCACCGGCGATCTTGTACAGTGGATCGAACAGGGTCTTCTGCATCATTCTCACCATGTCGGGATTGTTGCGCATGATGGAAGACGTAATTGGAGCCTGACCGGGAGACCATCCAAAGGCCACGAAGGGGATGTCCTTCTCCAGCGCGAGACGCAGAGCGCTGGATTTCACTATGGCCATGCAAGAAGTGCAGATGGTGCTTGCCCTTTCCAGAGTCTTGGGAGGAAATACGTCCCTGGTGGCACACGTGCGAAAGATCCTGGCCAACACAGGAAAACTGGGCTTGAAGAAGATGTGATCTACCCCCAGTCTCTCCACCACGTTGTGTATGTTCTGCAATGCCTGACTTGACACAAACCCATTATCGAGAGTCACTGCGAGAATATTCAGGTCATACGTCTCCTTCAGAACAGATAGCGTGTAGGTGCTATCCTTTCCTCCGCTGTAGCACATGAGCGCATCATAGCTACTCTTGCCTTTGTACTCTGAAACCAGACTGTCGAACTTGCGCCTATAGTCCTCGGCCTTTTTTTCTCGACTCCCTTTCTCTTGCCAATCACGGCAGTAGTTGCACACGCCGTCCTTGTCAAAGCGGATTCTAGGGAAGGTCTCTGGGAGCACGCACTTGGCACAGACTCTTGGTGACATCGCCGCATTGCTCCTTCTGGCCATCAAAACGGTTCAGGTTCGCATGTCGAGCGTCGGAGGGAGCGTCCGCAAATGCCATGTTGCATTAGACTTGGATGCAAAGTCTCTGAAAGCTCTCCTGACCTGTTCCTCGCTCAGGCCCATCGCCATACGAACCTCTTCGACTGGGACACTGTTCTCCCAAGCGTACAACAGAAGATCCAGCGTATCATATGGCATGCGGAAGTAGAACTCCACGTCGGTCACCACAGAGCTGTAGGTGTCCGGGCTCGGCGCCCTGTCTATGATCTCTTTGATGACTCCGAGGTATTCGGCAAGCTGGTACACCTGGGTCTTATACAGGTGTTGCAGGGGTTCGATGTCCACGCCACCGTCCCCGTACTTCACAAAGAATCCCTGGACCGCCTCACTCCTGTTGGTTGTCCCGCACACCAGATAGTTCTCTCTCTCGGCAACGCTGTAGAGACACACCATTCTGGTTCTCTGTTTGACATTCGTGGCAGCGACTATGCTGCGGAGGCTCTCGTTCTTGAGTCTAGCGGAACGACTATGCCCGGCACCATCCTCGACCTTCAGTGTAAAGATATTGAAGGAATCTCTTGAGAGCAGATCGGCGGGGAGGACGATTTTCGACTTCCACGAGCCATCGTAATCAGGGAAGACTCCTCTGATAGCGTTGTCACGCTTATCATAAACCCCAAGAGCGTCCAGTGTGCGGGTGATATCGAGAGTCTCGGTGGCAATGCCCATTTTCCGGGCATGCTTTCCCGCGTATTCGGCGCTGATGGGATTGGACTCCCTCTCAGGCACAATCAGTCACAGGAGCTTGTCCCGACCGCGCGCTCTGACACACAGCTCGGCGCTCAACGCAGAGTCGATGCCCCCGCTCAGTCCAACGACAGCGCCACCTCTTCTCATGTCACCGGCCTGTTTCCGAATGAAGGAACTGATCTGCTGCGTCTCAGCTTCACAGTCGATTTGCAGAATGTCTCTGTGAAAAGCCATGCTAGCCACCGCCTTCACTTTCACCAGGTCTCCCGGGTTGACTCTCCCAAGCTGACGTTCTCGGCAGATGCCGACAGGACTCAATGGAGCCAGATAGGACGCAGGCCTTCAATGCTCCAAACGCTGAGGGAAGCGAGTTGACGGAGGTGCCCATGTACACCGCTTCCCTATCCTGCCTGCGCAGAGCGTCGTTGATCAAGGCGCTCTGAAGCGGACGAGGATGTGCCTTGACTCTAGCCAAAGTCACTCCCCCGGGCCCTGACATGAGGAAGACTCCTTGTTCGGAATTGCATCACAATGTATTTCCAGAGGACCGCTAAGTGGCACGCCCAGTCTTTCTCTCCACAAAAGCTACGAGCTTGTTTACCGAATCCAGGTTCTCTGGCACCAGCTCTTCGTCTTTCACTTGGATGCCAAATGTCTCTTCGATGAACGTGACCAAGTTCAGGACGCCTGTTGAATCCACGACTCCTTCTTCCAGAAGCGAGGCGTCGTCCCTCAGGCCCTCCTCTCCTGCCGGCAACACGAAGTTGTCACTGATGTACTTCTTGAACTGACCCTTGAGGTCTTCTCTTCCATTTGGCTTACTTGTCAAAACACTGCCTCCTGGTTGGCTGCCCTTGGTCGTCTTCTCCTAGTGGTCACTTGGGGCCGTTCGATCCTCGGCGATCGTGGTTCCCCTGAGTCACCTCAGAGCTTCCGACTAATCTGGCATCTCCCTCTATGTCTATCCCGTGCCCCAAATATAGCATCCTTTCTCCCAGTCATTCAATGGCAATGCGGTAGTCCGTCATGCCAAATTGTGGCTGCCAATTCGTTGGCAAGCCGGCCAGCAGGATCTCGATGCTGCCCAGGTTGAACCAGAGTCCCCGTGAATCCAATGACTGGCGACCGTTTCTGTTGCACCCGATGTGGCCCTTGGGAAGGCGACGATGCGCTCCGGTGATCTCATCCTGTTCTGAAGTTATTCAATCAGTTCGCTGCATTTCGCCCGGTCTATCTTGCCGGTCGGCTTCTTGGGCAAAGCCCGGACAAAGGCCATTCTATCGGGGATCTTGTATCTGGGGAGTTTCGCTGCACAGTGCTGCAGTATATCGCTTCCTTCGCAATTGTCTCGTATGGGTACGGCGACGGCCACGAGACGGTTCCCCTTCAATTGATCCGGCCTTCCCAAAACAGCGACCTCCACGATAAGGCCACTTTCCATCATGACATCCTCAATCTCCTGCGGATTGATTCGGTGACCGCTGACTTTCAGGAGGTTGTCCTTACGTCCCACCAAATAGAAGTATCCCTCATCGTCAACGTAGGCCAAATCGCCGGTATGATAGCCATTGCGGTCCAGCACGCGCGCCGAGGTTTCTAGATCCTTCCAGTAGCCCTGCATGATATTGGGTCCCGATGCAGTCAACTCGCCGATCTGTCCAATCGGCACCTCAGTGCCTATCTCATCCAGAACCCGAAGCGTAACGCCCGGGATCGCCTTGCCGATGGAATCCATCTTCCGGGCATAATCGGCTGGATCAAGGTAGCTCAACCGCGCTGATGCCTCTGTCGCGCCGTACATGATGTATATCAGAGTGTGTGCCGGCAACACCCGCCGAAGCTCCTGTTTGATCTGCCGCGACATGTGCCCACCAGCCTGCGCGCAGTATCTGAGCGCGACCAGCTTGTCCCTGCTTGTTGCCAGAGGAGACCGGTGCAACAAGTAGGCGTAGGTCGAAGGCACCCCAGACATTGAGGTCACTTGCTCATCGACCAACTGTCTAATGAGGGCGCCGGTATATGCGAATCTGTTGTTGATGACTACCGACCCGCCAACCGCGAAGTGGGTATTGAGGAGTGACTTTCCCATCACGTAGAAGAAAGGAAGGACGACCATCTGGCGATCATCGGCTGTCAGATTGAGATACGTACAGATAGAATCCGTGTTATGGACAATGCTGCCGTGAGTAAGCATCGCACCCTTTGGCACTCCGGTAGAACCTGACGTGTAGATGAAGCAGGCGAGGTTCGAAGGGTCGATCGCCAGGCCGAGATTGGACGCGTCGCCCTCACTGGCGATGTCTTCAAGCCTGCTCACCGGAAGTGGCGTGGCTGCCCACTTCATTCTCGGCTGTGACAGGATGAGCGCCCGCGCACCGGATGAAGAAACAGGAGCATCCGAGAGAAGCCTTTCAAATCGCGTAGATGATACCACAGCCGCTGGCTCGATCTCCTCGAGCAATCTAGCGAGTTCACCCGGCCTGATGTCCGTGCTGAGCGAGACGAAGGCTGCTCCGGTCTTCAATACGCCATAGTAGGTTGCCACGTACTCGATAGAGTTGTGAAGGATGACGGCAACGCGCGTATCGACACCGACTCCCATGCCGATGAGAGCACGGGCAATCCGATTCGCCATAGCATTGATTTGCTCATAAGTCGCGCGAGTCTCTTCATGAATGAGCGCAATCTTGCCAGGGTATTTCCTGGCACTCTCTTCCAGGAAGTGGTGTATAAGCGTCATGTTAGATAGAAGCATGAAGCGCCTGCTCATCCGCCACGGTGTAGTAGCTGCAGCTAGATCGCTCTGATAACGATTGCCTCGGCCTTTGTGATATCGGCGGTATTGACTGCGCCATCCTGAGTAGCGTCAGCACTGAGGGTCGCACCTTCTAGCCCGACGATGATCCTCTCTAGGGTAGTGATATCAGCAGCATTGACTATGCCATCGCCATTGGCATCACCGGGTCTCGGGTTTACGCCAGGTTCACACACATCTACTGAATCCCCTACCCATGTTGCCGCAATCTCCAAACCCAGGTTGTCATTGAGGAAGCCATTGGATAGAGTCACCGCGCTGCTGCCAACAACAGAGCTGGCAGCATGGAAGTGCAGGACCGCCAGACAGCCGGAGCCATCAGCGCCAGGGACACCTGGGATATTCACAATGACCCTGCAGGTCCCGGTGCTCATCCTGTTCCACAGCGCAATTGGGATATCAGTTGTGCCTGTTAGACCGGCCGTGACATCGTCCAACTGAATCAGCGACTCGTTGAATGACACATCGAACTGGCCGGCATCGAAGGCTGTTATGTTGGTGACATCGACAGTAACGGTGAAAGTGTCACCGCTGACTATCTGGGCAGGGGCATTGATGCTCACTGCAAGGCCGTCCGCAGCCACGGCATCGTTTCTGTCAATGGCGGTGATGCCTAGGAGTAGCCCTACCAGACCTATCATACCTAGGACTCGTACTGTTCCCTTCATCATCATTCTCATGCTCCTCTGCTCTGATTGCCGCTCTCCCGTGTCTCGTACTGTCACCAAGGGCATGTTCTCCCGAGTTTACCAGACTGTCTTGGGCAGTCAACTCATGTCGGCATTGATTTTGGCATCCTGGTTGGCCTCGGCATCCGGGGGTACCTTCCGGCCCGACGATGATCTTGTCTAGAACATCTGAACGGGGATGGTGTAGCCCCCGTTCTTGCCGGTCTTCCTGCTGCCTGGCTGTGGTACCGGTATTGCCTCGTGCTCTGTTTTCTTTCCTTCTGCCACTGTCTCGATTTGGCTCAAGATGAACCCGAGAGTCCTGTCGTACGTACGATGCAGGGGTCTCCTTTGCCATCCTTCCGAAGCCAGACGCTAGCCTGCTGTCTGCTATTCACCATGTCCGAAAGAGCAAGAAGAGAGGCTACTACCGCAACTTCTATTGACCGGATGGAGCCGAATCGCAACCCACGTATCATCTACCCCTTCGGACTCGCCGATTCAGGCCGGGCACCGTTTCCAGGAACAGGAAAAAGGAAAACCGACCTGAAAAGGTCGGTTTCACTATTGACTCCCTGCTGCCCAAGTGACCACATACAGGTAGCAGTTCAACGCCCCCTATGATCGTTTGTATCTACACTTTGGGTTTCGTTGTGCCTCCTCCGCAGCTTTAGTCGTTGGCGGCGATCACAATCCTTTGTCAGATCTCGTGGTGCCGTCGGTGCGCTACATCTGCTGGGGAACGGCCCGGGGTGGTCGCCAGGTTGAGCAGAAGTGATCGACTGAGTGGATGGACTTGGCCATCGAGGCTCATGGAGAGAGTGGATGTCAGTCCGAGTGACAGAGCCAAGGCACAATGGACGACAAGGAATCGCGCATGTACTGTCATCACTCTCACACCTCGACTTGCATCCGGTTATAGTGCAGAAGATGACTCCAGAATCGCAGCTGTGGTTGTGAATTGAGTCAACCACGCAGTGGGTGCGTGTGAAATGCCGAACCTCCTCCAGAGCCGGAGCAGCACTCGAATCGGAACCTCGGGGGTCCCATATCTTCAGGATGAGATCAATCGATTATGTTGGCGAATAGAGACTCTTGCTTCGATATGCTATTATGATGTTAAGCCTGTGCGGGGGGTTTGGGCTGGCAATGTCGGAACGCATTGGTCAGGGGATCCTGCCGGTGATGGATAGAAGGAGCAGGATTATTCCGTTGACGAGTTGACAGGAAAGGGGCTCGTTGGGAGGAGGAAAGTCGGACTGCTGCGCGTGTGTTCGGCGCGATAGTAAAGGGACAGCGGTGAAACCGACCCGAATACGGGCCGGGCCTCATTTTTTATGTTGGGGTATGACAGAAGCATAACATGGACAGGAGGATCATATTGGGACTGGCGAAGGATCGCCGGGTTCAGCGGCGACTAAGAAATAGGACATGGCAACGGGGAACTTCGTGGGACGCCACTAATAGACAGGAGAGAACAATCAGTAAGTAGCAGATCCGACCGGTAGCTTGGGAAGCGTTGAACCGTCATCCGTATCTTGGTCACTTGGATGACGGGGAGCGAGTAGTGAAACCGACCCTTCTGAGGTCGGTTTTTCTTTTTTGGCAAATAGGCGAGCAAGTGACGGATTTCAACACTGGAAAGGCAGAGGGAAACTGAAATGGCGCGAACTAGAGCATTGAGACAATGGCGAAGAGGGCTTGATGAGGAACCGCTTGAACTCACCAGGGAACCGCCAAAGCCTTTTCTGGAAGATGGGACCGACAGGCCCCGGCCAATTGAATCAGGTTGGCCAAGGGTCATTGCTGCCCTCCCCTGCTACAATGAAGAACGCTTCGTGGCCGAGACAGTGCGTCAGGCGCAGAAGCAAGTTGACCAGGTCATTGTCGTGGACGACGGCTCGCAGGATGGCACCTCCAGTGCTGCCAGGGCAGCGGGCGCCATGATAGTGCGTCATAGAGTGAATAGGGGTTATGGTGAAGCCATCAGGTCTTGCTTCCAAGCAGCGCGGGCAAACGGCACCAGCATCATGGTTACCATAGACGGAGATAATCAGCACATACCAGAAGAAATCAAGAGGCTCGTAGCTCCCATCCTAAGAGGTGAGGCAGACCTGGTAGTTGGCTCGCGATTGCTCCAACCGAGTCAGCAGACGAACATGCCACGGTATCGCAAACTCGGTATCAAGATCATCACCTGGCTGTTCAACGTGGGCTCGCAGGTGAAGGTGCGCGATGCCCAGAGCGGCTTCCGGGCTTATAGCAGAGAGATTCTGGACACCATTACTCTGACTGACAAAGGGATGGGAGTCAGCGTTGAGGTGCTGATAAAGGCCAGAAAGATGGGGTTCATTATTCGTGAGGTCCCCATCAGTTGCAGATACCATGACCAAAGCTCCACCCTCAACCCGGTAAGCCACGGCTTGCGTGTAGCTCTGGCCGTGGTCAAGTTCCGTGCCCTGAGTATGTGCTCAAGGCGTGGAACACCCATTAAGGGCAAGGGGCGCGCCGGCCAAGAGGGCCAGGGGGCAACACTTGGGCAATGCCTTGGTCGTTGACCTCGAGTTCTGGTATAGCCCCGAGTTCGTCAGGCATCATCTTCCCGAGCAGAAGGATGACCAATTGCCTGAATCCGTGATTCCCCTGTTGGAGCTATTGGACAAACATGAGACCAAGGCTACTTTTGCCGTACTGGGCACTGTTGCCGAACGGTACCCAGAGTTGGTGAAGTCGATCT
>Ga0105095_10001775_pt1 | contig 11486 bp, 11 predicted proteins | sample PPLLak2March2015_2_FD_79180 | JGI IMG/M metagenome (GOLD analysis project Ga0105095, IMG submission 79180) | Freshwater sediment microbial communities from Prairie Pothole Lake near Jamestown, North Dakota, USA - PPLs Lake P8 Core (3) Depth... | ecosystem: Environmental > Aquatic > Freshwater >... | reverse complement strand
GGCTTGCCGTAGCGCCGGCGGTTGAGGCCCGAGGAGCAGCAGCCGCCGATGGTGTCGTGGAAGCCGCAGGTGTCCTCGACCAGGGTGAGCATCGGGTTGCAGTTCACCGAGTAGAGCACCGTGCCCTTGCGGATGAAGATGCTGCCGTTGATCTTCATCGTGTCGGCCGCGGCGTAGCGGTCCTCGTGGTCGGCGGCGTTGTAGCAGAGGAAGTCGACCGCCTGCCTGCCCTCGAGGTCGACCAGGCGCAGCACCTGGCCGCGCGAGATCTCGCGGCTCCAGCCGGCGCGCGCCGGGATCACCTCGTCGAGGATCTTCATGCCGGGAACGTCCATGCGTTATCGCCTTCTGAAGAACAGCTCGCGGATCGGATGCCCGAGGCGCCGGCCGCGCGCCTCGAACTTCGTCACGGGTTTGAGGGTAAGGCCATGGTCGCTTTTCTGGAGAAGAGCTTCCTGGGAGAACACTGCATCCATCCACTCCCCGTACTCCGGCCAGTCGGTGGCGGCGTGAAGGCTCCCGCCGGGCGCGAGCTTGCGCGCGGCGAGGGCGGCGAAGGCGCTCTGGACGAGGCGGCGCTTGTGGTGGCGCTTTTTCGGCCAGGGGTCGGGGAAGAAGAGGTGGATCGCCGCGAGCGAGCCGTCGGCGACCATGTGCTCGAGCACCTCGACCGCGTCGTGGCGCACCACCCTGACGTTGGAAAGACCTTCCGCCTCGATGCGGTTGAGCAGGCTTCCCACGCCGGGGCCGTGCACCTCGACGGCGACGAAATCGACCTCCGGGTGCGCCCTGGCGATCTCGATCGTGGTCTCGCCCATGCCCGATCCGATTTCAAGCACGAGTGGCCGGGAAGAAGCGATCTTTTGCTCGGAGAACGCAATGCCGTACTTCGGATACAGCGCCTCCAGCGCACGGCTCTGGGCCGGGGTCGTGCGACCCTGCCTTAAGACGTAACTCCGGATGGGGCGGTTCAAGCCGCCTTCGAGGAAATCGTTCCTTCGGTGGGCGACGAGGGCGCGGCGCTGTAGAGCTTCTTCGGCATGCGGCCGGCGAGGAAGGCCTCGCGCCCGGCCTCGACCGCCTTCTTCATCGCCTGCGCCATCATCACCGGGTCGCGCGCGGCGGCGATGGCGGTGTTCATCAGCACGCCGTCGCAGCCCAGCTCCATCGCGATCGCCGCGTCGGAGGCGGTGCCCACGCCGGCGTCGACCAGCACCGGCACGCTTGCCTTCTCGATCACGAGCTGCAGGTTCCAGGGATTGAGGATTCCCATCCCCGAGCCGATGAGGGAGGCGAGCGGCATCACGGCGACGCAGCCCATCGCCTCGAGCATCTGCGCCTGGATGGGGTCGTCGGAGCAGTACACCATCACCTTGAAGCCTTCGGCCACCAGCTGCTCGGCGGCCTTCAGGGTTTCCGGCATGTTGGGGTAGAGCGTGTGCGCATCGCCCAGCACCTCGAGCTTCACGAGCTCGTGCCCGTCGAGGAGCTCGCGCGCGAGGCGCAGCGTCCGCACCGCGTCGGCGGCGCTGTAGCAGCCCGCGGTGTTGGGGAGATACGTGAACTGCGAGGGCGGCAGCGCCTCGAGCAGGCTCGGCTCGCCGCGGTTCTGGCCGATGTTGGTGCGCCGGATGGCGACCGTGACGATCTCGGCGCCGGAGGCCTCGACCGCGGCGCGCGTCTGCGCGAAGTCGCGGTACTTGCCGGTGCCCACGAGAAGCCGCGAGCCGTAGCGCTTGCCCGCGATGACCAAGGGATCAGATGCGGCGTCTTTCACTCTAGCCTCCGCCGACCGCGACCACGATCTCGAGCTGGTCGCCGTCGGCCACCAGTGTGCTCGCATGCGCGCTGCGCGGGACGATTTCGCCGTTGCGCTCCACCGCGATCTTTTTCCCTGCCAGGGACATGGTTTCCACGAGCGCCGATACGGGCATGGGGCTCGCGAAGCGTTGCGTTTTGCCGTTGACGATGACCTGGATCACGAAAAAGAGATTACCACGTGTAATCAAGGCCGAGCAGCAGGGTGCGGTCGGTCGAGGCGCGGCCCGGCGCCGGGCGGCGCTCCCAGTCGACGTTGAGCTGCGCGCTGGCGTTGATGCGCGCGATGAGCGGCATGCGCGCGCCGGTCTTCGAGCGCACGACCACCGCCTCGGTGTCCTCGAGGTTCCAGAAGCCGTCCTGCTCGTGGAAGAGCTCGAGCTTCGGCCCGCGCGGCCGGAAGCTCGCCTTGATGCCCCAGCCCGCCGCCGGATAGCCCTCGTTGGGACCGGCGATGCGCTCCACCGTCACGTAGTCGAGGCCTGCGCGCACCGAGAGCTGGGCCTGCGGCGTCTCGTAGAGCTGCACGCCGTAGCCGGCGCCGAGCGCCGTGCGCAGGTCGATATCCTTGGACTCGTCGTGCTCGGCCGAGGTGCGCGCGTAGGCGAAGCGCCGCGCGTCGAAGAAATGGTCGTAGTTGCCGCCGGCGAGCCACGCCGTGTTGTCCCCGAGCACGGGGTCCTCGTGCTGCTCGATCTTGCCCGAGAGCGACCAGCGGTAGCCCCGCGCGCGCGCGGTGAGCTCGGCGTCGGCATAGAGACGCTCGCTCTCGGTGTTGCCGCTCGTGTAGGCGGCCGAGACGGTCGCGTGCCCGGCGTAGGCGGCGCCGCCGTCCGCCGGCGGCGCATCGACGGCGGCGATGTCCGCGAGCGCGACCTCGCGCGAGCTTCCGTCGGGTCCGGCCACGGTAACCGAGACGACCTGCGCCAGGTCGATCGCGACCTCGCCGGCGTACGGCGTCGCGACGACGAGCTTGCCGCCCTGCCTGCCCTTCAGCTCACCGCTGATGCGGTCGCCGTTCTTCAGGCGAACTTCGTCCGCGACGGCCTCGAAGGCGGCGAAGCACAGCAATGCGGCGAGCAGCAGGGATCGCAACGAGGACTCTCTTTTTTTCGCTTGCCGTCGAAGATGCCGCACGGAGCCTTAAACCCGGCTTAAGGCCATTCTCCCGGCGCGAGGCTCGCGCGGATGCGGATCATTTTTCCGGCGCGGGCGCATTGTATGATTGGCGCCGCGCGGGTGTAGTTCAATGGCAGAACGGCAGCTTCCCAAGCTGCATACGAGGGTTCGATTCCCTTCACCCGCTCCAATGTTTGTAAGATCGCGCCTGACATGGGCAAGAGACAGGTCTCCGTCGGCGAGCTGCAGTTCGGCATGTACGTGGCCGAGCTCGACCGGCCGTGGACCGAGACGCCGTTCATGTTCCAGGGCTTCTACCTGCGCACCGCGCAGCAGCTCGAGGCGCTGCGCAAGTTCTGCCGGCACGTGCTGATCGACGTGGAGCGCACCGAGCCGGCGGCGCTCTTGCGCCCGGCAGCGGGCCCGGGGTCCCCGTCGGCCCCGGGATTCGCCATCCGCGGCAGCGCGCGCTATCCCGGGCACGCCGACGTGAAGGACGAGATCGACCATGCCGGCGCGCTCTTCGAGCGCAGCACCGTGACGCTACAAGCCCTGTTTCGCCCGCTCGCATGGGGAAGCGCGGCCCCCGACGGCGGGCCGGTCGACGAAGCGGTAACCGCCCTGGGGCAGAGCGTGGTGCGCCACCCGGATGCCTTGCTGCTCATGTCAAGGATGCGCGATAACGGCGTCGCGGCGCATGCGCGCGCGTTGCAGGTGTCGATCCTCATGATGGTGTTTGCGCGTTTCCTGCAGCTCGAGCGCGACGAGATCAAGCTCCTCGGCCTGCTCGGCCTGCTGCAGGACATCGGCAAGACGCGCCTGCCCGCCGTTCTGCTCGAGAAGCAGGGGCCGCTCGACGCCGAGGAAAGCGACATGGCGAAACGGCACGTCGAGCTCTCGGGACACATCCTGGGCGCCATGCCCGGCCTGCCGCCCAAGCTGGCCGCACTCGCTCTTCTGCACCACGAGCGCCAGGACGGCGGCGGCTACCCGCGCGGCCTCAAGGCCTACCAGATCGGGCTGTACGGCTCGATCGCCGCCATCTGCGACACCTACGACGCTCTGACGGCCGTGCGCCCCTATGCCCATCAGCTCTCGCCATCGGCCGCGGTGGTGCAGCTCCTCAAGGAGCGCGGCTCGGGCTTCCACGCCGGGCTGGTCGACCTGTTCGTCCAGTGCCTCGGCGCCTTCCCGGTAGGAAGCGTAGTCGAGCTCAACTCAGGCGAGACCGGGATCGTGATCGCGGAGAATGCCGAGCAGCGGCTCAAGCCCACCGTGGTCATCGTGCCCTCGGGAAGGGTGCTCGATCTGGGCGAGGACCCCCGCACGGCCGGCGGAGAGCCCTACCGGGTGCGCCGCACCCTGGAGCAGCGCAAGCTCGCGTTCGATCCCCGCAAGTTGCTTTAGGATCAGCGCCATGTCGTACTCGGTCGAAGGCAAGCTGGTGGTGGCGATCTCCTCGCGGGCGCTGTTCGACTTCGAGGAGGAGAACCGCGTGTTCGAGCGCGACGGCGAGCCCGCCTACATCGCGCTGCAGTACGGGCGCCTCGACGTGCCGGCGCGCGAGGGCGTGGCCTTCCCGCTGGTGAAGAAGCTGCTCGCGTTCAACACGCCGCAGGCGAGCCGCGTCGAGGTGGTGATCCTGTCCAAGAACGACCCGGTGTCGGGCCTGCGCGTGTTCCGCTCGGCGCACCTCGCCGGGCTCGCCATCGAGCGGGGGGTGTTCACCCGCGGCCGAAGTCCTTACAGGTATTTGGATGCATTGAAAGCAAATCTCTTCCTTTCGGCGAACGAGACCGACGTGCTCGGCGCGCTGGCGGCGAAGTGCCCGGCGGCGCGCGTGATCCCTGAGTCGCGCCAGGCCGCGAGCCGCCATGCCGACGAAGTGCGCATCGCTTTCGACGGCGACGCGGTGCTGTTCTCCGACGAGGCCGAGATCGTCTACCAGCGCGAGGGCCTGGACGCCTTCACGAAGCACGAGGCGGCGCACATGCTGCGGCCGCTGCCGCCGGGGCCGTTCAAGCCGCTGCTGGAAGCGCTGCACCGGCTGCAGACGGAAAAAGACTCCGGGATGAAGATCAGGACCGCGCTCGTGACCGCGCGCAGCGCCCCGGCGCACGAGCGCGCGGTGCGCACGCTCATGGAATGGAACATCGCGGTCGACGAGCTGATGTTCCTCGGCGGCCTGGACAAGGGCGAGTTCCTCAAGGCCTTCGAGCCGGACTTCTACTTCGACGACCAGAGCGGCCACATCGACTCCGCGCGCGCGCACGTGGCGGCAGGCCACGTGCCCTTCGGCATCGCCAATACCCGTTAGCTAGAGAAAGAGCTCCCTGGGGTCGACCTGCACCTTGGTCGACTCCATCGAGCGGCGGATGCGGTAGGGCTCGTCGGGGCCGGCCTTCGGGTCCTTCTCGAGGTCGAGGATCTTGTGCGGGCGCACCGGGTTGCCCTGCGGGTCGAGCACCACCATCACGCGCGGCTTCAGGCGGCGTACCAGGTTCTGCGTGATGACGATGCCGACCTCGCCGGAGTTGAGCTCGACCACCGCGCCGACCGGGAAGGCGCCCACGCACTGGATGAACTGCTCGACCAGATCGCCGTGGTAGCCCAGGCCGCGCTCCTTGTAGAGGTAGGAGAGCGCGCTCGAGGGCGATAGCGCCTCGGCGTACGGGCGCGGCGCGGTGAGGGCATCGAAGGTGTCGGCGATCGCCGCGATCGAGCCGAACAGGCCGATCTCGCCGCCCTTCAGGCCGCGCGGGTAGCCCGTGCCGTCCTGGCGCTCGTGGTGCAGCATCGCGAGCGCCGGCAGGCGCTCGGGCAGGCCGGGCGTGGCCTTGAGGATATCCACCGAGTGCTCGACGTGCTGGCGCGCGACCAGCGTCTCCTCCTCGGTCAGGGGGCCCTGCTTCTCCATGACGGCGGCCGGCAGGCGCGTCTTGCCCACGTCCTGCAGCAGGCCGAGCAGGCCGAGCAGCTCCAGGTCCTCGCGCGCGAGCTCGAGGTAGCGCGCGAACACCAGCATGTAGATCGACACCTGCAGCGCGCGCGCGTGGGCGGCTGCGCTCTTCTCGCGCAGCTTGGAGACGAGGAGCAGCGCGTCGGGGTTGCGCACCACGCTGTCGGCGAGCCGCGTCACCGATTCCTTCACCGTCTTCGCTTCCAGCACCCCGCCGGGCCGCGACAGCGGCTGCAGGAGCTCGCCCACCGAAGCCGCGCTCTTCGCGTAGGCCTGGATGGCCGGCCTGATCTCGGCCTCGACGCTCGCCTTCTCCGGATACTTGGTGCTGCCGCGGATGGTGAACTGCGCCGCGGGCGGCCGCGGGTCGGCGCGCTCGGCCTTCTCCGGGTCGACGAAGACGTGCTTGCAGAACTTCTTCAGCGCCGCGAGCTGCTGCTCGGTGCGCAGGACGAAGCCCTGGAACATGAAGGGGGTCTCGGTCCACGGCCGGTCGAGCTCGGCCACGTACATGCCGAACTGCAGCTGACCGACCTCGACCTGGCGCTTCTCCACGGCAGCATTCTAGATCCTGCCTTGCCGTTTAGATCCTTCCTTCAGCGACGGCGTGGCAGGCGATGGAATCGATTACGGCGGGCCTTTCCGCGCGGCAGCGCTCGTTGGCGTGCGGACAGCGCGGGTGGAAGACGCAGCCCGGCGGGGGCTCGAGCGGGTTGGGCACCTCGCCGGCGACCGGCGTGCGCGCCTTGCCGCTCATCTGCAGGTCGGGCACCGCGTCGAGCAGCATCCTCGTGTAAGGATGGCGCGGCCGCGCAAACAGGCTCGAAGAACTTCCCAATTCGACGATACGGCCGAGGTACATCACCCCGACGCGATCGGCGACCTGCGAGACCACCGCGAGGTTGTGCGAGATGAAGACGTAGGTGAGCGACAGGCGCCGCTGCAGCTCGGTCATCAGGTTGAGGATCTGCGCCTGCACCGAGACGTCGAGCGCCGAGGTGGGCTCGTCGCACAACAGCAGGTCGGGCTCGCCGGCGAGCGCGCGCGCGATCGAGATGCGCTGGCGCTGGCCGCCGGAGAACTCGTGCGGGTAGCGCGCCGCGTCGTCGGGCGACAAGCCGACCTGGACGAGCAGATCGAAGACTCTTTCCTGAATGGATTTTTCCTCCTGAAGGCCCAACACCACAATCGGCTCTGCGACGATGTCCTTCACCCGCCACCTCGGGTTCAGGCTGGCGTAGGGGTCCTGGAAGATCATCTGCATGCGCCGGCCCGTGAACGCGATGCGCCCCTCGGTGGGCGCGTAGAGCCCGACGATGAGGCGCGCCACGGTCGACTTGCCGCAGCCCGACTCGCCCACCAGCGCCAGCGTCTCGCCGCGCTCGACCTCGAGGTCGACGCGGTCCACGGCGCGCAGGCTGCGGCGCGGCTCGCCCTCGAGCACGCGGTTCAGCCACGGCCGCGAGACGTCGAAGTCGCGGCTGACCGCCTCAAGCCGCAGCAGGGGCATGGAGCCAGCAGGCCGCCTCGCTCGTCCCGGCCGGCAGCAGGCCGGGCCGCTCGGCGAGGCAGCGCTCGAAGCGCTTCGGGCAGCGCGGGTTGAAGGCGCAGCCGCGCGGAATGGCGTTCAGGCGCGGCATGGCGCCGTCGATCTGAACAAGACGGGTTTTTCGAGAAGCAATTTTCGGTATCGAGCCCATCAGGCCCACCGTGTACGGATGGCGCGGCGCGTGGATCACGTCGCGCACCGGCCCGATCTCGACGATGCGCCCGGCGTACATCACCGCCACGCGGTCCGAGGTCTCGGCGATCACGCCCATGTCGTGGGTAATGAGCATCACCGCGGTGCCGCGGGTCTGCGCGAGGCGCTTGAGCAGCGCGATGATCTGCGCCTGGATCGACACGTCGAGCGCGGTGGTGGGCTCGTCGGCGATGATCAGCTTCGGCTCGGCGGCGATGGCGAGCGCGATGACAACGCGCTGGCGCATGCCGCCGGAGAACTGGTGCGGGTAGTGCTCGAAGCGCGCCTCCGCGCCCGGAATGCCGACCTCTTTCAGCAGGGAAACGGCTCTTTCCCTTGCCTGTTTTCCTGTCAAGGGCAAATGCGTGCTGATCGTCTCGACGAGCTGGTGGCCGATCGTGTACAGCGGGTTGAGCGAGGTGAGCGGGTCCTGGAACACCACGCCGATCCTGCGCCCGCGCACCTTGCGCATCTCCTCGTGCGGCAGGTCGTCGATGCGCCGGCCCTCGAGGCGCACCTCGCCGCCGGCGATGCGTCCCGGCGGCTCGAGCAGGCGGATCACCGCCATCCCGGTGATCGACTTGCCGGCGCCGGACTCGCCGACCACGCCGAGCACCTCTCCTGGTGCGATCGAAAAGCTGACCGAATCGAGGGCGGTAAGCGTGCCGCGCCTCGTAGGAAACTGAACAGTCAAATTCTCTACAGACAGGATCATCGAAGCTTCGGATTGAGGGCGTCGCGCAGCCAGTCGCCGAGCAGGTTCACGGAGAGCACGAGCACGATGAGCGCGGCGCCGGGGAAGATGGTGATCCACCACTCGCCCGAGTAGAGGAACTCGTTGCCGACGCGGATCAGCGTGCCGAGCGAGGGCTGCGTCGGCGGCACGCCCACGCCGAGGAAGGACAGCGTCGCCTCGGTGATGATGGCGGTGGCGATGTGGATGGTGGCGATCACCAGCACCGGCCCCATGACGTTGGGCAGCACGTGCTTCACCAGGATCGCGAGCGGCCGGCGCCCGATGACGCGCGCCGCCTGCACGTACTCCTTGCTCCGCTCCACCATGGTCGAGCCGCGCACGGTGCGCGCGTACTGCACCCAGCCGGCGAAGCCGATCGAGAGCACCAGCACCGGGATGGCGATCTCGTCGTGCCGGTCCCCGGCGAGCGCCACGCGCGCGACGCCGTCGATGAGCAGCGCGATCAGGATCGCGGGGAAGGAGAGCTGCACGTCGGCGACGCGCATGATCACCGCGTCGATGCGCCCGCCGAAGTAGCCCGAGACGAGGCCGAGGGAGACGCCCAGGACGAGCGCCAGCAGCACCGATGCGAGGCCGATGCCGAGCGACAGCCGCGCGCCGTGCATGATGGTGGAGAGGATGTCGCGGCCCTGGTTGTCGGTGCCAAGCACGAAGGCGGGCTCGCCGCCCTCGATCCAGGCGGGCGGCTTGAAGGCCACGTTCAGGTCGAGCGCCGCCGCGTTGAACGGGTCCTGCGGCGAGAGCCAGGGCGAGAATGCCGCGCCCGCGACGCAGACCAGCGTCAGGAGCGCGGCGACGACGGTGACCGGCGACCTGCGGAAGCTCCAGGCGAGGTCGTGATCCCAGAGCTGGGACAGGAAGCCGCCCCGCATCGCGCAGTTCTTACTTCACGGTGGCGAAGCGCGACTGCGGCCGGTCGTCCGCGCTGTGCACGGTGGTGACGTTCTTCTTCATCGCCCAGGGGCGAAGCTGGTGGTGCAGCGGCACGTAATAGTGCATGTCGCGCGTCTTCACCAGCGCCTCGCGCAGCAGCGCGTCGCGCCCCTTCGGGTCGGTGGCGATCTTGATGGCGTCGATGGTGTTGTCGAGCTTGGGGTCCGAGACGCGGCCGAGGTTGAAGTTGCCGTCCGCCCCGGTGGTCTTGGTGCGCACCAGCGACTGCAGGGTGTAGAGCGCGTCGAAGGTCGCCACGCCCCAGCCCAGCAGGTAGGCGCTGGAATCAAAGTTGAGGATCTTCGGGATGAAGTTGGCGAAGGGCATGGAATTCAGCTTGACGCGCACCCCCGCCTTCGCCCACATGCCGACCAGCGCCTGGCAGATGCGCTCGTCGTTGACGTAGCGGTTGTTCGGGCAGTCGAGGGTGAACTCGAAGCCGTTCGGGTAGCCCGCCTCGGCGAGGAGCTTCTTCGCGCCGTTCGGGTCGTACTTCATGACGCGGTCGATGTCCTTGGAATGGCCGTGCACCCCCGGGGCGACCATGATGGCGGCCGGGATCGACAGCCCGCGCATCACCACGCGCCGGATCGCCTCGCGGTCGACCGCCATGTTGAGCGCCTGGCGCACGCGCACGTCCTTGAACGGGTTCTTGCCCTTGACGTCCGAGTACTTGAGCTCGTCGTTGTGCTGGTCCATGCCGATGAAGATGGTGCGCACCTCGTGGCCGTCGAGCACCTTGGTGTTCGCGCTCTTGCGCAGCCGGTCGACGTCCTGCACCGGCAGGTCGGTGACGAGGTCGACGTCGCCCGCGAGCAGCGCCGAGACGCGCGTCGCGTCGGACTTGATGGGCGTGTAGACGACATCGGTGACGTTGCCGTCGAGCTTGCCCCACCAGCCCTTGTGGTGCGCGAAGACGATCTGCTTGTCGGGCTCCCAGGTCTTGATCAGGTAGGGCCCGGTGCCGTTGGTGTTGCGCGAGGCGAAGGTCTCCTGCTTCTTGGCGTAGTCCTGCACGTTCTGCGAGTTGGTCTTGTCCGCCCAGGCCTTGCTCATGATGCGGAAGTCGATGATGTTCCTGAGCAGGATCGGGATCGGCCCGTCGGTGAGGAGGTCGACGGTGTAGTCGTCGATCTTCTTCACCTCCTTGATGCCGGTGACGTAGATCTGCATCGTGCCCTGTGGCTGGCGGATGCGGTTGAAGGAGAACAGCACGTCGTCGGCGCTGAAGGGCGAGCCGTCGTGGAACTTGACGCCCTTCCGCAGATTGAAGCGCCAGTGCGTCTCCGACATCTGCTTCCAGCTGGTGGCGAGGCAGGGCTCGACCTTGTAGTCCCTGGTGTAGCGCGTCAGCCCCTCGTAGGTGTGCTGCAGGATCGAGTTGGTGGTGGCGTGGTTCTGCGAGTGCGGGTCGAGCGTCAGGATGTCGTTCTGCGCAGCCCATTTCAGGTTCGCGGCGTGCAGGGGCAGCGCCGCGAACATCAAGGCAAGCAGCAGGGTCTTCAGCGTCTTCATGGCTTCTCCTCTCCTCATTTCAGGGGCAAGGCTTCCTCCACCAGCGCCGCGAGGTAGCCGGCGCCCAGCGGAATCACCTCGTCGTTGAAGTCGTAGTTCGGATTGTGCAGGAAGCAGGCGCCCGGGCCGCCGCCCTGGCCGAGGAACACGTAGGCCCCGGGGCGCGCGAGCAGCATGTAGGAGAAGTCCTCTCCGCCCATCACCGGCTCGAACTCGGTGATCACCTTCCCCTTGCCGAAGATGCGCTCGCCGACGCGCGCCGCGAACTGCGACTCGGCGGGCGTGTTGATGGTCGCCGGGTAGCCGCGCGTATAGCGCACGTCGGCGGTGGCGCCGAAGGCCTCCGCCACCTTGCCCGCCATCTCGGCGATGCGCTTTTCCGCCATGTCGCGCGTCTGCGGCTTGAAGGTGCGCACCGTGCCGAGCATGCGCACCGAGTCCGGAATGACGTTGAAGGCGCCGGTCTGGCTGGTCTGCATCGAGCAGAGGCTCAGCACCATCGCGTCCACCGGGTCGAGACTGCGGCTGGTCAGCGTCTGCAGCGCCGTGATGACCTGCGCCGCCACCACCACCGGGTCCACCGTGAGGTGGGGGAAGGCGGCATGGCCGCCGCGCCCGCGCACCGTGATCTCGACCTCGTCGGT
>Ga0105095_10001774_pt1 | contig 11487 bp, 10 predicted proteins | sample PPLLak2March2015_2_FD_79180 | JGI IMG/M metagenome (GOLD analysis project Ga0105095, IMG submission 79180) | Freshwater sediment microbial communities from Prairie Pothole Lake near Jamestown, North Dakota, USA - PPLs Lake P8 Core (3) Depth... | ecosystem: Environmental > Aquatic > Freshwater >... | reverse complement strand
TTTTTGTAATAATTTTTGCTGTAATTTCTGCTTGAGCATCTGTCTCCGATTAACCGCTGAAATCTTCGAGAAAATTACTAAACTTTGACGAGATAATCAAACCGGCGGGTCTTAGAATTCAGCATTCTTGGGTGCTCTTGGAAAGGGAATAACATCACGGATATTGCCCATGCCGGTGACAAACAACACCAGCCTTTCAAAGCCCAGGCCAAATCCGCTGTGTGGCGCACTTCCGAATAACCGTGTCTCCAGGTACCACCAGAGGTCTTTTTCAGGCAGTTTAAGCTCATGAATTCGGTTTATCAGTTTATCATAGTCTTCCTCACGCTGCGAACCCCCTATGATCTCACCGATTTTGGGGAATAACACATCCATGCCGCGGACTGTTTTGCCGTCATCATTCTGTTTCATATAAAAAGCCTTAATGGCTTTGGGATAGTCGGTGACCATAACCGGCCTTTTATACTGTTTTTCAACCAGGAAACGCTCATGCTCGGTTTGAAGATCAACACCCCACGCTACCGGGAACTCAAATTTCTCTCCTGAATTCTCCAGTACTTCAATGGCTTTTGTGTAGGTGATCCTTTCAAATTTGTTATCCAGGATAAAAGTCAGCCTGCTGATCAACTCCTCATCGTACATTTTCCGCAGGAATTCAAGATCATCCCTGCAGTTATCCAGGGCATAACGGATCAGCGATTTGAGAAAATCCTCCGCCAGGTCCATATTATCGGCAATCTCATAAAAGGCCATTTCCGGTTCGATCATCCAGAATTCTGCCAGATGCCGGGGGGTATTGGAATTCTCGGCACGGAAAGTGGGGCCGAATGTATACACACGCGACAGTGCCAGGGCTCCGAGTTCACCTTCGAGCTGGCCTGAAACGGTGAGATTGGTCGGTTTGCCGAAAAAATCCTCGCTGAAATTCACTGATCCGTCTTCCAGCAGGGGAGGATTGGATGCAGGAAGGGTCGTAACCCGGAACATCTCTCCCGCCCCTTCTGCGTCGGAACCGGTGATGATGGGCGTATGCAGATAATAAAATCCATGATCATTGAAATACTGGTGAATGGCAAACGACAGCGCATGCCTGATCCTCAGCACCGCACCAAAGGTGTTGGTCCGCGGCCTGAGATGAGCAATTTCCCGGAGAAATTCCAGGGAGTGGCCTTTTTTCTGCAGCGGATAGGTCTCGGGATTGGCAGAGCCATAAACGATAATATCATCAGCCTGTATTTCAACACTTTGTTCTTTTCCGGGCGACTGCACAACAATACCTTTTGCGGCAATACAGGCACCGGTTGTCACCTGTTTTATCAGATCGTCCGGAAACCTGGAAGCATCGATGACAACCTGTATGTTATGGATGGTTGATCCGTCATTCAATGCAACGAACACGATACTCCTGTTGCCTCTCTTTGTCCTCACCCAGCCTTTTGTCTCAATCTTTTTGCCGACACTTGCAGACGATTGCAATATTTCCTTTACCCTCATTGATTAATGGAGTTAAATAAACAGCACTGCAAAAATATAATTTTGATTCAATATTTGCCTTCCGCAATGATAGTAAAAAAAGCCTGGCAGTTTTCAAACCCTGCCAGGCCTTTTCTTACCATACCTTTATTCCTATTCGCATTTCAATACCTGCTTGATCTGGTATTCAGCAGCCTGCTGAAAAGGGCCTGTCGCCGATTTTTTATAAGCTGCACAGGCATTTGCATTATCCGATTTGGCAGCATATGCGATCCCGAGCTCATAATATATCTTGGCTTCCTTGCCGGCATCGTCCTTTTCATATTTCAGGGCTTCATTGGCCGAGGCAATGGCATTGTCCCATTTCGACTGGGCATTGTATGCGGAAGCCAGTATATAATGGGCGGTAGCATTTTTCTCATCATAACTGAGCGTTGCCTTGGCATGAACAATGGCTTCGTCATATTTCTTTGCCGTACGGGCATTGTTGGCTTTTACCAGAAAATAGTCACGGCCAACTGTTTTTGCCGCTTCCAGGGTCTTGGCATCTTGCTGTTCCAGCGCCAGTTCAATAGTCTTTTCAATGTTATTCCGAAATTCATCCATATTATCGGCTTTACGGTAGATCCGGGCCCGGTTATAATAGGCTTTGGCATAGGCGGAATCCAGTTCTATGGCGGTGTTGAATTCGGCCAGCGCTCCTTCCATGTCATCACTGCTGAACTTATTGTTCCCAAGCTGATAATGCAATTGCGGAACGACTTTGGATGCTTTTTCAGCCGTTGCCGGATCATTATACCTGGCAGCTACTTCAGCGGTCGTTTTGAACTGATCAATAGCCTCTGATAATTTTTCCTCACGGAAAAGTTTCATGGCAAGATTATAGTGCAAATTAGGGATCAGCATTTCGGTCTGGATTTTTCTTTCCTCACCTTCCTCGCCTAATTCATTGCAGATCGCCAGGGACTTTTCAAAATGCTCTATGGCAGCTTCAAGACTGTCAGCATTATTCGACATAACCCCTTTGTTGTATTCCTCAACGGCATCAGCAAGGGTGGCCTGACCCATAAGCATTACCGGGAAAGCGGTCATTATTGCGGCCGCTAACAATAAACTGAATCTTTTCATGGCATTACTAACAATTTGTTATCAATATGTAAATCTGTCGCAAATATAATAAGATCATTTAAGGAACAAAATCCTTAAACAATAGTTTACAAATTCAATGCCAAAAAAAAACCGCCTTCCGGCGGTTCAGGATTAAAACTATGATTTATAGTGTCAGAAATACAACGACCTTATCCCGGTTACTGAATTTTCCAGGTTGACAAATCCGTCATCCAGTTTTCAAGCAGCGGTTCCGGTTCAATTTCAATCTCTTCAGCTGCCGGTTTGGCAGGGCTTCCAAATTCGCTCATCCAGGGCTCAAGTTCAATGACTTCTTCAAGAACAGTTTCTGTAAATTCGTAATCAGTGGTCAGGGATACGGCCCTTGCAGATTCACCCGAAAGATTGAACCCATAGGCTGCAGTATTTACTGCCGCTGGATTGGCTTGCCCGACCGAAAAGGTTACTGAAAGAACAATCATGATAAGGATCAGCGCTGCTGTCTTTATTCTTTTTGTTGTATTTCCTGTTGTTTTCATTTCTTTATTATTGGATGGTTTGTCTATGCCTTTGCATATTCTGTGCCAAACTTTGTATTATATTGTATATATGTTTATTATAATGTTTAATATCTATTAATATTGGCCTTCATTATGAACGGATTTGAACCATGGGTGTACGGTAACGGACACACAATATCAAACTGGAACTATTTCCGTATCTTTGAAGCCTTAAAAGCAATTTCACCCATGTCCATTGAGATACAGCATATCAGCAAAAACTATGGTAGCCAGCGTGCACTGTCGGATGTATCCTTTTCCGTAAAGGCAGGAGAAATAGCCGGATTCATCGGGCCCAACGGAGCCGGTAAGTCCACTACCATGAAGATAATCTGTGGATTGCTGGCCCCCGATCAGGGCACTGTCCTGATCAATCAGCAAAGAACCGATCAGCATGCCTCAGCATTCAGGCGTTCACTGGGCTACCTCCCTGAAACAAATCCCCTGTATCCCGAGATGTATATCGAAGAATACCTGTCGTATGTGGCAGGATTATACAGGCTGGGACAAACGGCCCATGAGAAAATAAAGGATATCATTGGCAGAACAGGCCTTACGGCCGAAAAAGGGAAAAAAATCGGAAGCCTGTCCAAGGGTTACCGGCAGCGGGTCGGCCTTGCCCAGGCATTGCTGCATGATCCTGCCGTGCTGATACTGGATGAACCAACATCCGGACTTGACCCGAACCAGATCATAGAGATCCGTAACCTGATCAAAGAGGTCGGAAAGGACAAGACCGTACTCCTTTCAACCCATATCATGCAGGAAGTGGAAGCTATCTGCAACCGGGTGATCATCATCAACAAAGGGGAGGTCGTTGCCGACAGCATTACCCGTCAACTGCAGGACAGCGAAGAGGGATCCAACATGACCATCTTCGTGGAATTCAATGAGGATCCTCCCTTGGAAAAAATAGAAAAGATAAAGGGTGTTGAAAAGATCAAAAAAGTGAAAGATAAAACTTGGCTTATCCAGTGCCGGATCACCGATGATATACGGCCTGCCCTGTTCTCCTTTGCCGTTGAAAACAATCTGGTCGTACTCAGCATGCACCGGCAGGAAAAGAAACTTGAGGACGTATTCCGGGAATTAACCCGTTAATTCATTGACTTTTCTTCCGCTGACATTAACCTATTTTACAAAGCCCTTCATCAAAAAAATGTTGCACCCGTCATCTTCCTTCCGTTACAGATTGATATATCTTTCTATCTTTACACCCTTAATTTTAACCTTAATAAATTTTTACCATGGCCTATTTGTTTACCTCTGAATCCGTCTCTGAAGGACACCCCGATAAAGTTGCCGATCAGATATCAGATGCTTTGCTGGATGAGTTTTTGCGTCTCGACCCCAATTCCAGGGTCGCCTGTGAAACCCTCGTTACAACAGGCCTGGTGGTGTTAAGTGGTGAAGTGCATACCACGGGTTATGTGGATGTGCAAAAGGTTGCCCGGGAAGTGATCAGGAAAATCGGCTATATCAAAGCCGAGTATATGTTTGATGCGGATTCTTGCGGGGTGATCTCGGCTATTCATGAACAGTCAGGTGACATACGACAAGGCGTGGAACGACAGAACCTCGAGGACCAGGGAGCAGGCGATCAGGGCATGATGTTCGGTTATGCCTCCAACGAAACGGATGAGTACATGCCCCTGCCCATTGAACTGGCACACCTGTTGTTGCAGGAATTATCTGCCATCCGCAGGGAAAACAAGTTAATGCCCTACCTGAGACCTGATGCAAAATCACAGGTTACCATTGAATACGGTGCTGACCGTCAGCCCAAATCGGTTCATACCATTGTCATTTCAACCCAGCATGATGAGTTCGCATCGGAAAAGGCCATGATCGAAAAAATCCGGTACGATGTACAGAACATATTGATACCGAGAACTATTGTACGGCTTCCTGAAAGGGTTCAGCGCCTGTTCGGCAAAAACCTGGTACTGCACGTTAACCCCACCGGCAAGTTCGTTATCGGCGGGCCTCACGGTGATACCGGCCTCACCGGCCGCAAAATCATCGTGGATACATATGGTGGCCGCGGAGCCCATGGAGGCGGAGCATTTTCCGGAAAGGATTCCTCCAAGGTTGACCGGTCTGCCGCATATGCCATGCGGCATATCGCTAAAAACATGGTGGCCGCAGGAATCGCTGATGATGTGCTGGTTCAGGTGGCTTATGCCATTGGCGTGGCCAAACCCATCGGCTTGTTTGTCAATACACACAAAACTGCCAAAATTGGTATGTCTGACGGAGAAATTGCCGAAAAAATCAATGCCATCTTCGACCTTCGCCCTTATGCTATTGTTAACAGGCTTGGACTTAAAAATCCCGTGTTCCTTGAAACTGCCGCCTATGGACACATGGGCCGGCCATACCGCAACGACAAGGTTATGGTTTACGAAAACGGGAATGCCAGCGGCAGTAAACAAATACAAAAAGAAGCCGAGTTCTTCGCCTGGGAAAAACTGGATTACATCGATCTGCTCAAAAGGGAATTTAAACTTTAACCCAGATAAACTATCATAACTATTTTCAACCATGAGTATCTATCAGAAATTGCTCAATAAGGAAGCCAGCCTTTCGCTGGTAGGCCTGGGTTATGTCGGACTTCCGATTGCCCTTGCCTTTGCAAAGAAGATCAGGGTGATTGGATTCGATATCAATGAAAAGCGCGTGGAGATGATGAAGCAGCATATCGATCCAAGCCATGAACTGAACGCTGACGAATTTGAAAATGCCGATATTGTTTTCACCGCTGACAAGGAAGTACTCAAACAGGCAGCATTTCATATTGTAGCTGTTCCGACACCCATTGACAAACACAATCTTCCCGATCTTTCACCCCTGATCGGCGCAACACGCACCGTGGGATCCATTCTGAAAAAAGGCGATTATGTGGTATATGAGTCTACGGTGTACCCCGGAGCCACCGAAGAAGACTGCCTTCCGATACTGGAAGAACTTTCAGGCCTGAAATGCGGAAAGGATTTCAAACTGGGTTATTCCCCTGAAAGGATCAACCCGGGCGATAAAGAGCATACCATTACCACCATTACCAAGGTAGTGTCAGGGTGTGATCAGGAGTCGCTCAACGAGATCGCCCAGGTGTATGAGCTGGTCGTAAAGGCAGGTGTGCACAGGGCATCTTCCATTAAAGTAGCCGAAGCCGCCAAGATCATTGAAAACACACAGCGCGACGTGAATATCGCCCTGATGAACGAATTGTCCATGATCTTTAATAAAATGGGCATCAACACATATGAAGTCCTGGAAGCAGCCGGCACCAAATGGAATTTTCTGCGGTTTGCACCGGGCCTGGTAGGTGGCCATTGCATCGGTGTTGATCCCTATTATCTGACCTTCAAAGCGGCCGAACTCGGCCACGCTTCCGAGGTGATTACGTCAGGCCGTGCCGTCAATGACGGGATGGGAAAACATATTGCCGAGGAGGTGGTGAAAAAGATCATCAAAGCCGGCAAAAATGTATTGAATGCAAAGGTGCTGGTGATGGGAGCTACTTTCAAGGAGAACGTAAGCGATATCAGAAATTCCAAGGTCGCCGATGTGGTGAATGAACTCAAATCCTATGGCATCCTGGTGGAGGTGATCGATCCGCATGCTTCCGCAGAGGAAGTCTTCAGGGAATACGGCTACAAGCTATCCGCCCTTCCGGGCAAGGATTATGATGCCATTGTGATGGCCGTAGCCCACAAGGAATACCTCGGGCTGAAAGAGGAATACTTTAAATCGCTTTCCGCAGGAAAAGGCATATTGATGGACATAAAGGGAATTTACCGGAAGTCCATCCGTGATCTTACCTATTCAAGCCTCTGAAAAACTGAATGACCAACAAGGAACATCAGATACTGAACCTACCTGCCGGCCAGGCAGGCACTGAAGATAATCAATCAGACACAAACCTTCGTTATTCGATGTTCAGCGTTCCTTGTTCGTTATTTTATTATATATCAATTGGTTAACAATGATCCTCAAGGTAAGAATCCGGTACTCTCGCAGGGTCAATATTTTTTTCTAATTTTAACATAAAATTCATTGGTTCATGGATCAGACAAAAAAATTTGCCATTATCGGAGTCGGTGGTTATATCGCAGTCAGGCACCTGAAAGCCATCAAGGATACCCACAATGTATTGCTTGCCTCGTTGGACCGCGCCGACAGCGTTGGCATCATTGACAGTTATTTCCCCGACAGCCACTTTTTTGTTGAGTATGAACGGTTCGACAGGCATATTGATAAACTGCGCCGGGCAGGGACCCAGATCGACTATGTCAGCATCTGTTCCCCCAATTACCTGCATGATTCCCATATCCGGTTTGCCCTTCGCTCAGGAGCCAACGCCATCTGCGAAAAGCCCCTCGTGTTGAATCCCTGGAATATTGATGCCCTGCAGGAAATCGAAGCCGAATCGGGCAAAAAAATATCCAATATCCTGCAGCTGCGTTTGCATCCCGTGCTCATTGACCTTAAGAAAAGGATGGATGAGAAAGTACCGGATAAAAAGTTTGACATTGACCTTACCTACATCACCAGCCGGGGAAACTGGTATTTCACCTCCTGGAAAGGTGAACTGCAGAAATCCGGAGGCATTGCCACCAATATCGGCATTCATTTTTTCGATATACTGATCTGGATTTTCGGTGGGGTGCAGCAAAATATCGTTCATGTGATGCAATCCAACAAAGCATCCGGATTCCTTGAACTCGAGAAGGCCCGTGTTCGCTGGTTCCTCAGCATCGATGCCAGCGATCTCCCGGCTGCTGTAAAAGAGAATGGCAAAAGAACGTATCGCTCCATCAGCATGAATGAACAGGAAATCGAGTTCAGTGAGGGCTTTACCGACCTGCATACAAAAAGCTATGAAGAAATCCTGGCAGGACGGGGATTTGGCATGATGGAGTCAAAAGCTTCCATCGAAACCGCTTATGTCATTCGTAACGCCAGTCCCGTCGGACTGAAAGGAGACTACCACAAATTATGCAAAACAGCATTAAAATAATTTAGGTTAACCATTTAAGTATAATTAAAAATACAGGCATATGGCTTCACAAAAGGTCGCATTGATTACGGGAGTTACCGGTCAGGATGGTGCATACCTGGCGGAATATCTGCTGAAAAAGGGATATATCGTACATGGTACGAAAAGAAGGAGTTCGCTGTTCAACACCGACAGGATTGATCATTTATACCTGGATCCTCACGTGGAAAACAGGCATTTTACCCTCCATTATGGCGATCTTACCGATTCAACAAACCTCATCCGCATCGTTCAGGAGACACAACCTGACGAAATTTATAACCTGGCGGCCATGAGCCATGTGAAGGTAAGCTTTGACACACCCGAATATACCGCCAATGCCGATGGCATTGGAACACTCCGAATCCTTGAAGCTGTCCGCATCCTCAATCTGGCTAATAAAACCCGCTTCTATCAGGCGTCCACCAGTGAACTTTACGGGCTTGTCCAAGAAGTACCCCAATCCGAAAAAACACCTTTCTATCCGCGAAGCCCCTATGCAGTGGCTAAATTATACGGATACTGGATAACCGTTAACTATCGTGAAGCCTATAATTTATTTGCCTGCAACGGAATACTCTTCAATCACGAATCTCCCATCCGGGGTGAAACCTTTGTTACCCGCAAGATCACCCGGGCCGTTGCCCGCATCGCCCTCGGCCTGCAGGATAAATTATTCCTCGGGAATCTTTCTGCCAGGCGCGACTGGGGACATGCAAAGGATTATATCCGGGCCATGTACCTGATCCTTCAACAGGATACACCGGATGATTATGTCATCGCCACAGGTATCACCACCCAGATCCGTGATTTTGTAAAAATGGCCTTTGCCGAAGTCGGTATCGAGCTTGAATTTAAAGGATCAGGAGCTGATGAAAAGGCCTGTGTCGCCGCATGCCATGATCAGCGATACCAGCTTCCGAAAGGAAAAGAAGTGCTGGCTGTCGACTCACGATACTTCAGACCTACCGAAGTTGATCTGCTGATCGGAGATCCCACAAAAGCCAAAACCAAACTTAAATGGGAGCCTGAATATGATCTCAAAGCCCTGGTAAAAGACATGGTGACAAGTGATATCAAGATCATGCAGAAAGAAGTATATCTGAAAAACGGAGGTTATCAGACGCTTAATTATTTTGAGTGAGCCATTTTTTGTAACTTGCGGTCTCGATTGCCGGTGGAGAATTTATGAATTCCGCTGCCTATATGCTATAAAATTGCTGAATGAAAAAGAACAGTAAAATCTATCTGGCCGGACATACCGGTTTGGTCGGAAGTGCCCTGAAAAGGAACCTGGAATCAAAAGGGTATACCAACATAATCGGACGCACTATACAGGAACTCGACCTGACCAGTCAAAAGGCCGTAGCCGATTTTTTTGCCGCCGAAAAACCGGAATATGTAATGCTTGCCGCCGCCAAAGTTGGAGGCATTGTGGCCAACAATACCTACCGCGGGCAGTTCATCTATGAAAACCTGATGATCCAGAATAACATCGTGCATCACAGTTATCTGAACGGTGTAAAAAAACTCCTGTTCCTGGGAAGCTCCTGCATCTACCCCAAACAGGCTCCCCAGCCCCTCAAGGAAAAATACCTGCTCACCGACGTACTGGAATATACCAATGAACCTTATGCCATTGCCAAAATTGCGGGCATTAAATTATGCGAGAGTTACAACATCCAGTACGGCACTAATTTTATTTCCGTAATGCCCACCAACCTCTATGGCCCCAATGACAATTACGACCTTGAAAAATCCCACGTGCTGCCGGCCCTGATCCGGAAAATGCACCTGGGGAAATGCCTGATTGAAAACAACTGGAATGAAATACGGCGTGATTTTACCAAAAGGCCGGTTGAAGGTGTCGATGGTAAATCAACCGAAATTGAAATAGGCGAAAAACTGGAAAAATACGGGATCTTCCGCCATGCCTCAACCGATACTCCGGTTACCGTGCGTCTGTGGGGTACCGGTGCCCCCCGCCGTGAATTTCTGTATTCCGACGATATGGCCGATGCCTGCGTATTCCTGATGGAAAATGTCGATTTTAAAGATATTGTCAAAGACAAGTTTACCGACAAAATCACCTCCCGCGATCCGAAAGTGGAGATCCGGAATACCCATATCAATATTGGTACGGGCAAAGATCTGACCATCAAGGAACTTTCCCATCTGGTGAAGGGAGCCGTGGGCTTTGACGGGCATATTGAATGGGATACTTCAAAACCCGATGGTACTTTTCAGAAATTGCTCAGTGTGAAGAAATTACATGAATTCGGATGGAAAGAAAAAGTCAGCCTTGAAACCGGTATCAAGATGGTCTACCAGCATTATATTGCATAGCCTTTGTGCCCATGAGAAAACTATTTGTTTATATGCTAATACCGGTTGCCATGATGATCTTCTTTTCATCATGCACGCGCCACAACCAACTGGTATATTTACAACATGTTGATTCACTGAAAACCGGAACATTTTATCCCAAGAACAGGCCTGAATACAGGATCCAGACACGCGACATACTGTATATCCGCATCTATACCCTGAACCAGGATATCAGCAATCTCATCAACCAAACAATGGGAGCCTCGCAGCAGAACCTTTTTCAGAATGAAACCAACCTGTTTATCAACGGTTATACGGTCAACGACTCAGGTTGTGTTGAAATACCTGTCCTGGGCCAGATCATTGTTGCCGATAAAACCATGGATCAGGCCATCAGCTCGATCCGGGAAAGGGCTTCCCAGTATCTCAAAGATGCCACCATAATCGTAAAACTGGTCTCTTTTAAGTTTTCCGTTCTGGGCGAAGTAAACCGGCCTGGTACCTACAGCAATTTTAACAACCAGCTCACCGTCCTTGAAGCCATCAGCATGGCCGGCGACATCAATGATTATGGCAACCGCAGGCATATACTGGTGCTGAGACCCACAAAGGAAGGTACAAAAACATTCCGCCTTGACCTGACCGATAAGGATATACTTGCTTCTGACGGATTCTTTCTGCTGCCTAACGATATCGTTTATATTGAGCCCATCAAAAGCAAAATGATCAAGATCAATATTCCTACTATATCCCTTGTCCTCACCGGCATCTCCACCCTGGTGCTGATCATGAATTTTACCAGAAACTATTAATAACCCTTACTGTCAGGCTCTTTCCTAATTACCTGACAACTATTAATCCCTCCATTTTCAGATGTCTTATATGATATCTTTATAATTTCTTGGCATACTATCAAGCCCCGGCGGGGGGACATAATGGTAGAATCCATCAAGTATCGCAAGGCATTAAGCCCCGGCG
>Ga0105095_10001773_pt1 | contig 11490 bp, 13 predicted proteins | sample PPLLak2March2015_2_FD_79180 | JGI IMG/M metagenome (GOLD analysis project Ga0105095, IMG submission 79180) | Freshwater sediment microbial communities from Prairie Pothole Lake near Jamestown, North Dakota, USA - PPLs Lake P8 Core (3) Depth... | ecosystem: Environmental > Aquatic > Freshwater >... | reverse complement strand
CTCTGGACTATCGGAACGAAGAAGACTCAATTCCGGATCGCACCTTGGACTGGAGGGTGAAATGCCGCGAAATGTCGGGGATCGTTATGCCTGTGAGAAATGTGGAGCAACGCTCGTCTACGAGACAGCGTGTCCGTGTCCCGCAGGCACGCACGGCCACTCAGAGATTTGCTGTGGGCAGCAAATGAAGGCAGCAAGCAAGACTGCCACGCCCTCGAAGAAGTGAGCATTCCTCGAGTGCCAGCCGCTAGGTTGCTGGTGCTTGGCCCATCCGTTCCGTCCGTACCATCGGACACTCGGACGACGACCTCAGCTCGGCCCCGCGGGCAGGGCTCATATCCTGGCCGGATCGCATGCGGCGTGTGGCTGACCACGTTCGCCCAGGCGGCGCTCCGGCCGGGCGCGAGGGGGCCGCTTGTCCCAAGGCGCGCGGGCTCTGTGGCGGGCGGCCGCAGCCGCGTCGGTGCTTGCGACGCCTCCTCTGCCGCGGGGCGGCACAACAGTTGCAGCGTCGCAGAGTCGGACTCGCCGTCGCGGGCCCGTGGAGAAGGAGGGAGCGCGATGCCCGTCAGTTCCTACTGCAGGAGATCGCCCTGCACCGCCGCGCCGGGGGAGACGCTGCAGGTGTCGGCCCAGCGCATGGAGAAGGAGGGCGTCGGTCTCCTCGTCGTCGTCGAGGAGGGGCGGCCCGTGGGAGTCCTCAGCGACCGCGACATCGCCCTCGAGGCGCTGGCCGCACGCCGCGACCCCGCGGTGACGCGCGTCGAGGACGCGATGACGAAGCGGCCCGTGACCATCCGCGCCGACGCCCCGATCGCCGAGGCCGTACTGCACATGAGCCGGCAGGGCGTGCGGCGCCTCCCCGTCGTGGACGCCGGGGAGCGCACCATCGGGGTGATCGCCGCCGACGACCTCGTGCGGCTCCTCGCGGAGGAGATCGCCGGGCTCGCGGCCGTCGTCACGGCCCAGCTCCCCGTGGGGTTCGAGCCGAGCGTGCGGGTGCCAGAGGCGGAGGGCGCGCTGCGCCGGGTCGAGCATTTCGGCGGCGAGGTGGTATGCGTCCGCAGCGGCGCGCCCGTTCGCGAGGTCGCCGAAGCGATGCGCGAGCACACCGTCGGCTGCATCGTCGTCACGGGCGACGCCGGCGAGCCGGCTGGCGTCGTGACCGACCGCGATCTCGCGATCCGCGTGGTCGCGCCCGGCCTCGACCCGGACGTGACGCTTGCCTCCGCCATCATGAGCTCGCCCGCGATCACGGCGCAGGCGTCCGATCCCCTGGAGCAGGTGGTGGCCACCATGCGCACGCGGGGCGTGCGCCGCATCCCGATCCTGAGCGACGGACGCTTGTCCGGGATCGTGGCCTTCGACGATCTCTTGGTCGCCTTCGGTGAGGAGCTGCGCCGCCTCGGCCGCGCGACGGTGCGCGACGTACGCTCGGAGCGGCGCTCCGTCCAGGCGGACCGGCTGCGCGGTGAGGTGGTGGAGCGCCTGCGCGAGCTCGGCACGCGCCTGCAGGACGTGGGCGACAAGACCCTGCACGGCGTCGCGCGCGAGTTCGAGGCCCTGCGCGAGAGGCTCAGGCGCTCGGGCAAGTGACCCGGCCAACACCGGGCGCGAAAACCCAAGCGCGGACGGGCACCTATGGCGGGGCGGACGGGACTCGAACCCGGAAGAGGAGGACGAAAGCTAGCGAGATCGCTGGGGTTTCGTCGCATCGACTTGTGGATCCGCTGTGGATCCAGCCGCCGCGAGGGCGCCTCGGCCCCTCGCGACACCCCCAGCAGGCTGCAGCGAGGACCGATCCAGCGGGGCTCTTCCACGCGGCTCCGCTGCGCTGCGATCATCTTCGCTCGAGATCCCGCGACTGCTGCTTCTCGACCCAAGCGTCGACACGCTGCCACTCCTTGAGGATCCAGGCAATTCGCGCGTCGCGCCCGGTGGGGATCTCGTTGCGCGAGATGCGACGGAAGTGAACCCGGATCACCCGGTTGACGAGCGCGCCATTCCAGACTCGTGCGAGCGATGCGGCACCCTCGAAGCCCGTGTGAGCGCAGATGATCACGTCTGCATCCCGCGCGGCCTCGAGGAGTCCGAGCGTACCGCCTGGCCGGGGCGGCAGCACGAAGGCGAGGGATCTCGCGTATTCGAGCATCTTCGCGTCTCCGTTCTGCTCGAAGCGATCGATGACACGCCTTTGCTTGGCCTGCGAGAAGCGGGTGCCTTCCGGATAGATGAGGATTCCGTCGCGAGGGCCGAGCTCCCAGGCGAGCTCCTGCACGCGGCGTACCTCGCGTGCCGAATCGTCCGCAAATCGGTCGACGAATGCGTTCGGAAGCCGATTGCCCACGATGTCGAGACACGGGTCCCAGAGCAGCTCCTGCTTCAATACGTACCGGAGCCGAAGTCCGTGCGCCTTGCTCACGAGCGCGGCGGCGAGGAGCGTGTCGCCGCTGCTAGCGTGCCTGAAGAGGAGGAGATAAGGACCGCGCCCCAGATCCGCATCGCCCTCTACCTCCACTCGGAGCCCGAAGAGCCGCACCAGCGCCCGAAAGAGCGTCGTCCCCCACCACGCCTCGAGCCGGAAGTGGATGTCGGTCCAGCGTTCGGCGTCGGGACGGAAAGCGACCTTCCAGACCCACAGTGCGCCGGCTGCGACCATGCCCAGCATCTCGCACGACAGGTAGACGGTCAGCAAGGCGGCACTCCGGAGCGCAACGCCGTGGCTGCGGCGAATCAGGTCTACGAGAGTCGTCACCGGCAGCCAGACGGGCGCAGCGATCAGCCAGAGAGCCCATCCGATGGCGTATCCCGGGATGGTCATGAGCCGACGTCGGAGCATCGCCTATTGCCTCAGACGTGGTTGCGGAGCATGAGAGCCCTGGGATGCGGCTCGAGAAACACCTTCCCGTCAGGATACTCGACTTCGTGATGGCGGACGTCGCGCGACGGGTCCTCGGTCAACCGCTCGCACAGCGTCCACAGCGCACGACGGTCGTCTTCCGACTCCTTGGTGAAGGGGAGCAGGTGGGTGCGACGCTCCTCCCGATCGAAGAAGAAGCGCCCCGTCGACTGACGGGTGCGAGGGCACGCAGAGCACGCCGGCGTTGTGTACCAGGACGTCCACGGGCTGCGACGAGAGCCGCGCAGCGGCGGCGCGATCGAGTGCGCGGCCTGCTCTCCGCGCTCGCGGCTGGTATCTCGCTTAGCTGCTCGCGAGGAGCTGTCTGCGCAGCGAGTCGTCGAGGGCTCGCTCCCCGAGCCAGATCGAGAAGAGCGCGGACGAGAAGTCCTCGCCTTCGACCACCCCGAGGCTACGGCCGTTGTGCGACAGCTCCGTGCCGACTCCCGGCACGTACGTCAACGCGTAGCGATCTCCCGGCTCGATATCCTCGTACATTGCGTTGAGCTGATCGATGCGATCGCGGAGCTTCTCGAATGTTTCTCGATCGGTATTCTGGGCAATACCTTCTACAGTGGCCTGCGCGAAACCCTCGGCCGGGATCGCCCAGAAATACTCGATCTCCAAGCGCCTCGGTACGTCTGCGAGCACGGTGGTCGGCGTTACGTCGTCATCGAAGGATTCAGCGAGGTACAGTGCCGCAACGTAGCCCTTGATGAACACGCGGTAGCGCAGCAGTCCGGCGCCGTGAAGCCGAAGCGGCGTATCGCCTGCCGTGAGAGTGTCCGGAAAGCGAACGCCCTCAATCTGCGCTGCACCGGCATTGCCGGAGAAGCAGAGCACCGCCATGCTGATCGTGATCGCTCTGCGGAAGTTCATCTCGCTCCCCTTCCAACGCGCTCGCCAGGCCGAGCAGATGTCAAGCGACCTCCGAAAGCCTTCTTGAGGCTCCCACACTCGGCGCCTCGGTCTCACGCGGCGGCTCTGCCCCGGCGGTGAAGCATTCGCGGATATACACGCATGCACCCGCCACGCCGATGAAGGTGACAACACAGCCGAACACCAGGAGATTGACGTCACTCATGACTGTTCCTCGCGAGCAGCAGCGCGCCCGCCGACAGGATGGAGGGAACCCAGAGGCCGACGAAGATCCCCTGCTCGCGACTTCCGGCGAAGAACAGATAGACCGACATCAGGAACGACAGTCCAGCTGCCAGGATGAAGAGGGCCTTCGGCCGGCTGATGCCGGGGATCACCTCGTGCCTCTCGATTGCGCGCGCCCCAGCGCGTCTCTGATCGATCTGTTCGTTCATCATGCAACTACCCCTTTTCTGTTGAGCGGCGCGGACCTTGCGGACGGCCTTCGCCCGATGCCGGTGTCGCTCATGCCGAGCCGGACCTTGCCTCTCGTGAGAAGCCGGGCTTCCACCACGCTCGGATCCCACTCGGCGGTGCGGGCGAGCCACGGCTTCATGTCCTTCCTCTCGTCGCGGAATAAACTGCAACAAGCGGAGTCTTATGTCAAGATCAAATCTATACATCAACTCCGGTCGATCGCGACGAAGCAAGATAAACCTCAATAGAACCAGGTTTTTGTTAATTGTTCTTGCCGATCGCAAAAAATCAAAGATATGGACATCGTCTTCGGTTTGTATAGGATTTGGTCGTGGCGCGATCGAAACGCGAAGCGGTAGAGCTGACCTATCCCGTCCGGGCGGCGGCTCGCCTCACTGGTCTATCGCCGGAGCTGCTGCGGGCCTGGGAGCGGCGCCATGGTGTGGTCGAGCCGCTCCGCACTCCCGGCGGGACTCGGCGGTACAGGGCAGCCGACCTCGAGCGGCTCAGGCTGGTCAAGGCGGCTGTGGACGCGGGCAACCGCATCGGCCAGGTCGCGCAGCTCGCATTGGAGGAGCTGAAGGCCATTTCGGCGGACGCTGAAGCCCGCCCGGCTGGGCGCCTCGGCGAGATCCTGGAGGCACTAGACCATTTCGACAGCGCCGAGGTTCAACGGCTGCTCTCCCTCCAGCTCTCCGCGCTCGGCCCCGCGCGTTTCGCGCGCGAGATCGCGCTCCCCCTGGTGCGCGAGATCGGCGACCGCTGGGCCAACGGCCAGATGGGAATCGCGTCCGAGCATCTCGCGACCGGCGTTCTCCGGTCCCTGCTCGGATCGGCGCTTGCGCCGACGGCGACCTCGCTCCTCGGCCCCCGAATCGTCTTCGCCACTCCGACCGGCGAGCGACACGAGCTGGGCTTGCTGATGGCGGCGCTCACGGCTCTGGGCGCCGGCGCCAATCCGGTCTACCTCGGCGTCGAGCTCCCGGTCGAGGACCTGCTGAGCGCGGTCGAGGGCGCAGGTGCTGCCGCGCTGGCCCTCAGCCTCGTAACGGTCCCGAGGCTCCAGGCAGCCCGTACGGTCAGCGCCCTGCGCGGCGGTTTGGCGGATGCGGTCCATCTCTGGCTCGGTGGCTCCGGCGCCAGCGACATCGACCTTCCGGAGGCAGTGGAGCGCATCGAGTCGCTGGAAGACCTCGAGCAACGAGTTGCGCTACTAGGTCTCGAAAGCGCGGGCGCACGATGAGGATCCGATGAGGCGCAAGGGCCCCTGTTCCTCGAGGAACGGGATCGTGGGCAGCGGGAGATCCCTGGGGCTGGGGCTCCTTGCGACGCTGCTGGCCTGCCAAACCGCAAACGCGCCCATGGAGGTCGTTGGGGAGGTGGACCTCGATCGCTACGTCGGTCGATGGTACGAGATCGCAAGCTTCCCACAGCGCTTTCAACGGGGCTGCGTCGCAACGACCGCGAACTACACGCTTCTTGACGATGGTCGCATCCGCGTCGAGAACGAGTGTCGCGATGGTACGTTCGACGGTGACCTCCGTCGAGCCGAGGGCGTGGCCTGGGTAACGGATCCGAGCTCGAGCCAAGCCAAGCTGAAGGTACAATTCTTCTGGCCCTTCCGCGGCGACTACTGGATCATCGAGCTGGACCCCGAGTACCGTTACGCCGTCGTGGGCCATCCCTCTCGGGACTACCTCTGGATCCTCGCTCGGACCCGAACGATGGATCCGGCGAACTACCAGATGCTGCTCGCCCGCATCGAGGCGCAGGGGTACGATCTCGAGCGTCTGAACCGAACCCCTCAACCGCCCGCTCCGTAGCCCTGCCCCACGGTGGGAGCCTGGCAAGCGCCGCATCTAGAGCCATGACGCGTCGACGTTCCGAACGCAAGCGTGTGCTGATTCTAGGCGGAGGCTTCGCGGGCCTCGCCGCCGCGCTCGAGCTGAGCCCCGATCGACACGAGGTGATCCTCATCGATCGCAGCCGCTGGTTCGAGTTTCTGCCCAACATCCACGAGCTGCTGTCCGGCGTGAAGACACCCGAGCTACTGCGTCTGCCCCTCGACCGGAATATCGGACGCGCAGGTCACAAGTTCGTCCGCGAGACGGTGACGTCGATCGATCCGGTCGAGCGCACGGTCGGGACGCGACGCCGGTCGACCGTGGGGTACGACGCACTGATCGTGGCACTCGGCGGGGTGGACGCAACCCGCGGTGTCCCGGGTGTCGTCGAGCATGCGTTCCCGTTCAAGTCCGTCGAGCAATGCGACCGCATCGGCAAGCGCCTCGCCCGGCTCGCTGCACGCCGGAAGCCCGCGAGGATCGTGATCGTGGGGGGCGGGCTCGAAGGTGTCGAGGCGCTCGGCGAGATTCTACGTCGCCATCGAAGCAGCGGTCTGCACGTAACACTCGTCGAGGCGCGCGAGCGTCTCCTTTTCGAGGCTCCGGCAGCGCTCGACGCCCACGTGCGGGAGCTGTGCGCCCCCTTCGAAGTCGACTTCCAGCTGGACGCCCCCGTGCGAAGCATCGAGCCCCATGCCGTCGTGCTCGAGGCGGGCCACTCGCTGCCCTCGGATCTCACGATCTGGACAGGAGGACCAGCGCCCCCCGCACTGCTCGCGGAGTGCCGCTTGGCGCCGCGCGGCGCCTGGGCGCCCGTGGACGTGACGCTCCAGAGCAAGGGCCACCCCGAGATCTTCGTCGCCGGCGATGCGGCCGAACTCCCGACGCCCCTACCCAAGCAGGGCTACCACGCGCTCGACATGGGCGTGTGCGCTGCACGGAACGCGGAGCGGCTGCTGGCGGATCGACCGCTCAGACCGTTCCGGCCGTCCGCCAAGCCGACGCTGATCTCCTTCGGCGACCTCACCTGTTTCCTCGTGATCGGGAAGCGCGCTCTCGCGGGGCCGTCGCTCGGGGCTGCGAAGGAGGCCGTGTTCGAGCTCGTGATGGCGCAGCTCGATGCGCAGCCCTGGTGGCGCCGGCTGCCCCGCGCCGCGCAGCGCGCCGACCGCGCGGCGCGCGCGCTCCTCTGGCCAACGGTTTCGTCCTTGGAGGCGCTGCGCCGGCAGGGGCGTATCTCGCTGCTCTTGGAGCGTTGAGTCCCGCGCGGCGATCCGTTGTCGGGCTCGGCGCCGGCGCCTCTCGGCCGGACTAGCGTTGGAAGCTCGAGCCGTCGCACTCTACCGCCGGGGCTCGACACGACGCGCGCCCTTGAACGGCAGACGGCTCGCCAGCTCGTGCAGCCGCGCCTGGGCGACGTCCCGGCTCCCGTCCGATGCGACGACGAGGAGATCCGACCCACCGAGCTCCATGGCGACCTGCAGACACGCTCCGCACGGCCAGGTGAGCTCTCCGGAGGTGCGTGGCGCGACCAACACGAGAATCTCTGGCTTGCCGAGGTCCTGCGCGACGACACCGAATAGAGCCGCCCGCTCTGCGCACATGGCGAGCCCGAGCGATACGTTCTCGACCAACGCTCCGGGCACGACCACGTTTTTTTCGGTTACGACCGCTGCCCCCATCTTGAAACGGGAGTAAGGCGCGTAAGCCCGTTCGCGCGCCCGCTCCGCTTCCCTCAGTGCCTCTTCGGCGCGCGCGTCCTCGAGATTCATGCCTCGCATCCTTCGCGCCCCCGTTCACGTTGCTAGTGAGTCCAGAGTCATGCGCTCGCGCGTCTCACCAGCTCGGCGCGTACAGCGGCGTGACGCGGACGGCAGCGCATAGGCGGCGAGGCGAAGCGTGGGATGGTGGACGCCACTCACGTCGAGGCCGGGGGTCGGAGCCACAGCACGGGGGTGCGCGCCTTGTAGGCCTGGTACTCGGAATCATCGCCCCATTTCGAGTCCGACCGCGATTCGAGCAGCGGGATTCCGCTGATGCGCGTCAGCAGGACGTAGACGAAGAGCGGAGAGATCAGCGTCACGAGTGGCCAACCGGAGAGCGCCGGGAGGGCGATCAGCGCCACGCCGATCCAGAGCAGGATCTCGCCGCAGTAGTTCGGGTGGCGCGACCAAGCCCACAGACCCGTAGTGATGAAGCGGTCGCGGTTGGCCGGATTGGCCCGGAAGACGGACTTCTGACGATCGGCGACAGCCTCGATCGCGAACCCTGCGATCCAGACGGCGGTTCCGAGAGCCGCGAACGGGCCCAGGGGCTCCGCGGTGGCGGCCGTGATGGCGGCGAGCGCGCACGAGACGGTGACGAAGACCCAGAGACCCTGCAGCGTCCAGGTCAGAAGGAAGCGCGCGAAGTCCGGCTTGAGGACGTCGAAGCGGCGGTCGGCGCCCTCGCGGCGGATGCGTCGGAAGAGAAACGTGCCGAGCCGCAGCGCCCAGACGCCGACCAGCAACGCCAGCAGGAGTGCGCGCGGTTCGCGGCTTCCGAGGGCAACGGCGCAGGCGACGACCGAGAGGTAGGTGAGGCTGCCCGTAAGGTCGAAATAGCGCTCGGTCTGAGCGGCGTAGGCATGGACGAAGACCAGCCAGTTGAGGGCGAGGCACAGGGCGCCGCACAGCGCGAACACGGGGATGCCCCCGACCCGCTGTCCGCCCTGGCTTCCCGCCCAGCCGATGGCGGCGGCGATGGACAGGATTACCGGGATTGACAGAGCAGCCTGGGCCGTGGACTTGCGAATCATCTAGGTCTAGCCCTGCAGCCGACGCAGCCGCCGACGACGGCGCCCGCGTCACCAGCCACGCGTTTCGGCTCCCCCTTTGAAAGGACCGACGAGGTCCGAGGTGATCCAGCCACCGTAGAAGTCGCCTGGCTGTGGCACGACGCGCTCGCCGTCGACGAAGCAGCCATCCATGGGGCCCGGGTAGAACGCAATGTACTCGCGGATCGGATGGAAGGCCGATGTCGGATCGGCGTACGACCAGGCGACCTTGTCGGCGCGCGCATCGCCGACGACGACACTGTAGTAGCCGGCCCTCCCCTTCCACTCGCAATACGAGCTGCCCGGCGACTCCACCAGGAATCGCATGGCCACGTCCTTCGGCGGAATGTAGTAGACAGGTGGGTGGCTCGTCTCGAGCACCCGGAAGGCCGAACGGGTGTCGGCCAAGGTCACGCCCCTGAACTCGACTCGAATGTGCTTCGAGGTCGGCTCCAGCCGCGGAGGCCGCGGATAGTCCCAGACGCACTCCTTTCCGGCGGTCGCAGGCTTGGAGTCGTCCGCCATGGGTTCGGTTCCTCCTTCGCGCTCAGGCGTGGCTCGCAGGCAGCGTCTGCCCCGAGGGAAAGGATAGGCGGCGGGGAATTTTTGTCAATATTTTAGCTGGACAAATAGCGGGTTTTATCTAGATTTCGGGAGACCCGGTGAGCGCCATGACGACCCCTACCTACCTCTCCTCCGCGGGACCGCCCGAGTTGGGGGTGCGCCGCATCGATACCCACGAGAACAACGCCTGGATGCTGCGAAGCCGTCGGGAGTATGAGCAAATGTCTGAGGTCGAAGAGGTCTCCGTCGGTGGGTCCACCCGCTGGTTGCACCTGCTGGCATGCGTGCTTTCCGTGACGCTTTTGAACGCCTGCGCGACCCATCGAGTCCCGCCGCTGGAGGCCATGGATCGCAAGGTGAACCTGGAGCGGTTCATGGGAGACTGGTACGTGATCGGGTTCATTCCCATCACCCTCCCGTTCTTCAGCGAGGAGGGTGCCCACAACGGCGTGGAAACCTACCGGCTCACCGGTGCGGGGGTCATCGAGACCACCTACACCTTTCGCGATGGCGGTTTCGACGGGCCGGAGAAGCGCTTTACCCCACAGGGATGGGTGCACGACCACGAAACCAATGCCGAATGGCGCATGCAGTTCTTGTGGCCCTTCAAGGCGGCTTACCTCATCGTGTACCTCGACCAGGATTACCAGAAGACCATCATCGGCGTACCCGACCGGAGCAATCTCTGGATCATGTCTCGAGATCCACGGATGAGCGATGCCGAGTATCAGCAGATGCTGAGCTACGCAGCGAGCCTCGGCTACGACGTCGCAAAGGTGAAGCGTGTGCCCCAACGGTGGCCGACCGAATGAGAAGCACTCGCGTAGCGCCCTCCTCCCTCGCCGTCTGCACGAGCGTCAGCTCGACCAAGGTAATGACCCTCGACCGTTTCGACGTGTAGCCGCGGAGGCAAAACGGCTCGCGGGCTACCGAGCCCCAATACGATTCGAGCGCCGCATCGGCTCCTGGAGGGCGCGCTCTCCGGGCGCTTCCCGTACCGCTGGAGCGACGACTATGGTGCGCGCCTGGGCGTCATGCCCCGGGGCGGCCGCGGCGCGGACGTTCGCTGGCTCGAGATCGAGCCGTGCTACGTCTTCCACCCGGTCAACGCCTTCGAGGAAGGCGGGCGCATCGTGCTCGACGTGGCGCGCTACCCCGTGCTCTGGCGCGGCGCGCCCGAGGGCTTCGACCCGGCCTATCTGCACCGGTTTGCGATCGACCTCGCGGCGGCGAAGGTCTCCGAGCAGCGGCTCGACGAGCGCGCCATCGAGTTCCCGCGCATCGACGAGCGGCGCACCGGCGCCCCGGCGCGCTACGGCTACGCGGCCGCGAACCACCTCGGCGCGGGCTCCTCACCCGAACGCCTCGTCAAGTACGAGCTCGCGACAGGCGCGTGCCGGGAGCTCGAACTCGGACCGGGCGTCGCCCCGTCCGAGTTCGTGTTCGTCCCGGCCGGCGAGACCGCCGGCGAGGACGAAGGCTGGCTCGTCGGCTACGCGTACGACCGCGCCCGCGGCGCGAGCGACTTCCTCGTGCTCGACGCTCAGCGCTTCGCGGGCCCCCCGGTGGCGCGCGTCCCGCTCCCCGCCCGCGTGCCGTTCGGCTTCCACGGCAACTGGATCGCCGACCCCGCGTAGCGGGGACGGAGGGAGCCGCTACTCGCAACTCCCTCGGAATCAAACGGAATCTGGCGGGGCGGACGGGACTCGAACCCGGAAGAGGAGGACGAACCCTAGCGGGATCGTTGGGGTTTCGTCGCAGCGAACTGTGGATCCGGCGTGGATCCACCAGTCGACGCCCGCTACGACATGTCGAAGGTCACGGTGCTGGTCGGGAGGCTTGCAGACTGGGCGGCTCGGGGTGACAACTCGTTCGCCTTTCTCGCTCGCGCCTCACCCGGGCGGGCACGGATCGAGCCGCAGGGCGACTGCAGTCTCACGAGCCTCGCGGGGATAGAGGTGGATCGCAGCGGCGCCCTGGGCCACTGCGTACTTCTCGACCTTCTGGGAGTGGATCGCCTTCACGGTCTCGCG
>Ga0105095_10001768_pt1 | contig 11508 bp, 10 predicted proteins | sample PPLLak2March2015_2_FD_79180 | JGI IMG/M metagenome (GOLD analysis project Ga0105095, IMG submission 79180) | Freshwater sediment microbial communities from Prairie Pothole Lake near Jamestown, North Dakota, USA - PPLs Lake P8 Core (3) Depth... | ecosystem: Environmental > Aquatic > Freshwater >... | reverse complement strand
CCATACTCAAGTGCCCGAAGGAAATCTTCATCAAGAGCCATCGCTTCTTCATCACCTCTTTTACCCAGTCTGACCTGCTCTTCAAACCTTTCCCTCTGATCAATGGGATCATTCAATTCAGTGAAGGCATTACAAAGTTCTTTGCCATTACAGATTGCTTCAAAGCGTTCCACAAGGCCCGGCACAGATCTGTGCTTCTTTGCAAGCGGCGACATTTCAATTGGATAATCCATTATATATGTCGGTTGTATCAGATTAGCCTCGACTGTCTCTCCGAAGATCTCATCGATAAGTTTTCCCTTGCCCATTGTATCATCTACATGTATATTTAACTTACGGGCAGTGATAACCAGAGCGGCTTCATCCATGACTGAAATATCTATCCCGGTATATTCTTTAATTGCCCCATACATTGTCATCCTCTTCCATGGTCGCCTGAAATCAATAACATTATCACCAACCTTAACTTTTGTATCATTATAGAGAGTCAATGCAACCTTTTCGATCATTTCCTCCACAAAATCCATCATCCATAAGTAATCCTTGTATGCGACATATAACTCAACCTGTGTAAATTCAGGATTGTGAAACCTGTCCATACCTTCATTGCGAAAGTCCTTGGCGAATTCATAAACGCCTGTAAAACCTCCAACTATCATCCTTTTCAGGTAAAGTTCATCAGCTATGCGCAGGTATAAAGTCTGATCAAGTGTGTTGTGATGTGTCGTAAAAGGCCTGGCAGCAGCACCACCATACAGAGGCTGAAGGACAGGTGTTTCTACTTCCAGATATCCTCTGCTGTTAAGGAAATTCCTCATCGAATCAATAATCTTTGACCTTTTGATAAAAACCTCCCGGACTTCGGGATTTACAACAAGGTCAACATATCTCTGCCGATAGCGGAGTTCCGGATCAGTGAAGGCATCAAATACAGATCCATCCTTTTCTTTCACTATAGGAAGAGGCCGGAGGGATTTAGCAAGAAGCTTTAGTTCCTTAACATGAATTGTGGTTTCTCCCACCTGCGTCTTGAAGACAAATCCACTTACACCGATAATATCGCCAATATCGAGATGTTTTTTAAAAATAGTATTGTATAAAGTTTTATCTTCACCGGGACACAGGTCATCTCGCCTGAGATAAATCTGTATTCTTCCATGTTCATCCTGTATCTCAGCAAAAGATGCATTTCCCATAATCCTTCTGTTCATCAGTCGCCCTGCGATTTTGACATCAGGGAAATTCGGCTTTTCCGGATTAAAATTCTGGAGTATTTCCGTAGTAGAGGCGTTTACAACGAAACCCTCGGGAGGGTATGGATTAATTCCTGCTTTCTGGATCTCTGCCAGTGAATTCCGGCGGATCTGTTCCTGTTCGCTGAGGTGTGACTGACTCATTGGATAATTTTTGACAGCAAATATAGGAAAAACCGTGAACCGTCAAGCGGAGGGATAAATCACTTTTTTGCACTAACTTTGATGGCCAATTATGGAAGAAATGTCTGTTAAGGAGAAATATAAAAACAGGAAGCGTCTGCCTCCATGGATGAAGATGCAGATGCCGGGGGGAGCCGGATACTCGAAGGTTAAAAATCTTGTTAGCAGGCATGACCTGAATACAATATGTGTGAGTGGCAATTGCCCGAATATAGGTGAATGCTGGGGCAGAGGTACTGCAACTTTCATGATACTTGGGAATATCTGTACCAGGAACTGTAAATTCTGTGGGGTTGAAACCGGCAGGCCCGGACCTGTCGACTGGAATGAACCGGAAAGAATTGCCAGCTCCGTTAAGATTATGGGATTAAGACATTGTGTAATTACATCTGTGGACAGAGATGACCTGGATGACGGGGGATCGGAATTATGGGCTGCAACAATCAGGGAGATCAAAAGAATTAATCCGGAAACCACGCTTGAGGTCCTTATCCCTGATTTTTGTGGCCGTGATGAAGATATTTACAGGGTGATGAAAGAAAAACCTGAAGTTATATCGCACAACCTTGAAACAGTTGAACGGCTGACAAAAGTTATAAGAAGCGGTGCAGATTACCATCGCAGCCTTAAAGTTATAAGAACCATTTCGGAAGGCGGGATCGATTCAAAATCGGGCATCATGCTTGGGCTAGGTGAAACAATGGAAGAAGTTCTTAATGTCATGGATGATCTTCTGGAAGCTGGTTGCCGGATTATGACAATCGGACAGTATTTACAGCCATCCCAGGATCATTGGCCGGTTACAGATTTTATAGAACCTGAAAAATTTCTTCAGCTTAAAAAAATCGGTATCGATAAAGGTTTCCGATTTGTGGAAAGCAGTCCTCTGGTCCGTTCTTCATATTGTGCTGAAAAACATGTCCGCGCATGAACGATAACCGGCTATTTATTGGATATATATAATAAATCGTCATGAATGATGTTCCAGGGAAATATCCGGGGAAATATAAGATATTATTTCAGGACCTGGGTCTTATTGATTACAAGGAAGCCTGGGATTACCAGGAAAGAAGACTGCAGGAATTAGTAACGGAAAGGGAGGAATTAAAAAAGGATGGAAATATTGATACCGTTCTCCAAAAACAGGTATTTTTGTTTTGCGAGCATCCGCATGTATATACTCTTGGCAAAAGCGGGAAAGAGAACAATTTGCTTATCAGCAGTGATTTTTTAAAAAGGATTGATGCGGCATTCTATAAAATCAACAGGGGCGGAGATATAACATACCATGGTCCCGGACAGATTGTAGGTTACCCGATAATTGATCTTGATTTTTTCAGGATAAAAATAAAGGAATATGTATGGATGCTTGAGGAAGCTGTTATCAGACTGCTTTCCGGGTATAATATTAAAGCAAATCGTCTGGAAGGAGCTACGGGTGTCTGGCTGGATTCAGGGCAGGCCGGCAGGACAAGGAAGATATGTGCAATTGGTGTAAGAGTCAGCAACAGGGTGACCATGCATGGCTTTGCATTCAATGTAAATACTGATCTTAATTACTTCAGTTACATTAATCCCTGCGGATTCACCGATAAGGAGGTCACATCACTAAGCAAAGAGGTTGGAAAAGAAATGAATCTTGAAGAAATAAAGTCAAAGTTGAAATACTCATTGGGAGAAATATTTGATATTGACTGGAAAATGGTACTTTAGTCACAAATGAAAAAGAACTGGATCATAAAAGAACAAGCTAAAAAGGAGGAAGCAGAATCATTAAGTAAAGCACTTAATGTTCAAAATTACCTTGCAAATTTATTAGTGCAGAGGGGCATAAGAACGAAGGAGCAGGCAGAGGCATTCTTCAGACCTGATTTGAGCCAGTTACATGATCCCTTCCTGATGAAAGATATGGATATTGCTGTAGAGAGAATTGAATCGGCCATCAGAAGAGGGGAAAAAATCCTGATTTATGGTGATTATGATGTTGATGGTACAACATCAGTAGCATTGATATATACTTTCTTCCGTAAAATATATGATAAGCTTGATTTCTACATACCGGATCGCGACAAGGAGGGCTATGGTATTTCGTTCGCTGGAATTGATTATACTCGAGAACAGGGGATATCTCTTGTCATAGCCCTTGATTGTGGCATCAAGGCAATTGATAAGGTGAAATATGCAGATGAATACGGAATAAATTTTATTATCTGCGATCATCACAATCCTGGTGATAAGATACCCGATGCATGTGCATTGCTCGATCCAAAAAGGCCAGGATGCAGTTATCCTTTCAATGAGTTATCAGGATGCGGAGTGGGATTTAAACTTATCCAGGCTTTTTCTATGAGGAATAACATTCCTTTTAAAGAATTAATCCCATACCTTGATCTTGTTGCTGTAAGCATTGCATCTGATATTGTTCCGTTGGTAGGTGAAAACAGGGTCCTGGCATATTATGGGATGAAACAATTGAATGAAAATCCCCGTACCGGATTACAGGCGATAATCGATCTTGCAGGGATATCAGAAAAGAAGATCAATATTGAAGATATTGTTTTTAAAATAGGGCCTAGGATTAATGCCGCAGGAAGGATTGAGTCTGGCAAAAGTGCGGTGAATCTTCTTATTTCATCAGATGCCAGGGAAGCCAGTATCATCGGCAGTAAGGTGGAAGAATATAATTCCACACGCCGGAATATTGATACTAATATTACACAGGAAGCCCTGGCTATGATTGAACAGGATCCGAAACTGAAAGCAAGCAAATCCACGGTTCTTTTCAATCCTAAGTGGCATAAGGGAGTTGTTGGAATTGTTGCTTCAAGACTTATTGATGCCTATTACAGGCCTACTGTAATTCTGACTGAATCAAAAGGTTTTGCCACAGGCTCAGCACGTTCTGTTTTTGGATATGATCTGTATCAGGCGGTTGATTCATGCAGTGACCTTCTGGAAAACTTCGGTGGGCATAAATATGCAGCAGGCCTTACAATGAAGCTTGAAAATGTGCCCAGGTTTACCAAACGGTTTGAGAAATACGTATCAGAAACCATAACAGCAGAACAACATATCCCTGTTATTGAGATAGATACTGAAATTAATTTACGTGATATTACTCCGGAATTTTACAGTGCATTAAAGCAATTTGAACCTTATGGACCGGAAAACATGGCACCCATATTTCTTACTGAAGATGTGGCCGATGATGGATCCGGCAAACCCGTTGGATCGCATGGGGATCATCTCAAGCTTAATCTGATCCAGGAAGCCGATCCCTATAATCCTTTTCCTGCTATCGCCTTCCAGCAGGGTTCTAACTACCCAAAATTGCACAATGGCAAATCCTTTGATATCTGTTACTCCATCGAGGAAAACGAATACATGAAAAAAGTTAACCTTCAACTCAATATCAAGGATATAAAATTTGATTAGAACCTAACCCTTACCTGTAACCTTAAGTCCGTTTTATGCTGCCCGTTGATTTCATCCAGACCTGAACCAATCGTTTGCTCCTGCGGATAGTATGTGTCGGCAAGCTTCAACCAGAAATCAAAATGTTTATTCATTGCATAACGAACATTCAGATATGTTCTGATTCCCCTGTCATGATAAGCAGGAATTGAAAAAGAGTAGAGTACATCATGCTCATATGCATATATCCTTGGATCCCAGCCGTCAGTATCAAACATTGCATACCTCAAAACAAATGAAACAGGGATCCGGGAAGGTTTAAACAGAATATCATGATACATCAGGTAACCTTTCATCAGAGGTTTTCCTTCAGTTTTGCTGAACGACAATTCAAGCCTGTCCTGGAAGGTTATGACCGGGCCGACAGGATATTCAAGATTAATCCTGATCCTCGAAAGCATTTTACTCACAGTGCTGTCAATCCCCGGACCATCGGCTGAAATATCAACCGGTTTATGGTTCCCCTGATATCTCAGATATGCATTCAGACCATCTTTTTTATGATAGTCGGCCTGTGCCAGCCAATCATAACCTGCTGATGGTGAACTATTGTTATATCTCAACCATGGAAATGAAAATGCATCAATGTATCCGGATAGTGTCCATGAAGGGAAAGGAAAGGTAAGGATACCAAGATAAAGGCCGTTTTCATTAGATGTCGTTGTATTTTCAGAAAAGGCATTGGCATACAAAGCATGATAATCTCTCTGGTACAATCTGTGCAGAACAGACAGGATCAGCGGAGGTTTCAGGTCAATCATCGCACCGTTAAGCATCGCGAAACCCTTATTATTGCTGATTCCTGCCTCTCCGAACAGGCTTAGTTTTGATAACTGAGCATAGTAATCAAGGCTGAAATTGGTATTGTGTGATCCATAAAAGCTAAAAAATTCATAGGGATCATCTCCCTCAAGCATCTCAGCATTAAAAAAGTAATGTGTTGCTGAAAACCCAAGCCTTGCATTATCAAACCCGCAGGAAATATTCCCCCCGATTACAGTTTCTCTTATGGCATTCTCATCCTCAAGCTGACGGGGAAGGCCATGTATCCCTGAGGTCTGAAATGAAGAAAAGGTAAGCGGTTCTTCACTTACAGAATCTGTTTCAGTAATGTTCGCATCAATATTTTTTGAAGAAAAATAACCTGTGAGTTCAAAACGATTAATGTTAAATGTTGCGGCCAGGCCCCTGAAAAAGACATTTTCATCAGTGGATGTATATCTGGATATGCCCTGCGACTTCCTTCTCAGATTCAATACGTCGGGTGATTTTTTAAAAGCCAGCTCCGACCAGGTGTTTACACCCTGTCCGAATCCAACCTGGTAATCGCCAAAGATCAGTTCCTTTATTTTCCAGGTATTACTTAGCTGAATAAATCCCGAGTTGAAATCAAATCCATAAGAATTGCTCCCTCTGAAAAATTCCTCCCCTGCATCTTTTTCACCGGTATAACCAGCCCTGATCCTGTCTTTATACTGAAAGGAATACCTGGTGTAAAATTTTACAGAACTACCGAGCCAGCGTGCATTTGGATTTTGTGAAATAATAGAATCCGGAGCTTCCGTGTATCCGATTTGTTCCTGCAGTGTTTTGGATGCTCTGATAAATAACTGGTGATCTGTCTGCCGCAGGAAACCTGATGGCTCAGGTTTAGCCTGACGAGCTGCAGAAGTAATAAATGTAACAAAGGGTTCGATAAGCCTGGAGGTCTCTTCATTGAAACCATATACCAGAGGAAGTTCATATATCGTCAGCAACTCACCATTTTCCTCAATATATTTTTTCAGGCTGACAATCTGAAAATCAGTGAGGAAATGAAATCTTTCCAGTTCTTCAAAAGTAGCGGCATTCAGGTTGAGGGGATTTTCAAGCCAGTAAGACAGGTCATTAAACAAGGTCGTATAATCAAGTTCCTCTTCTGAGTTCCTTGCAATATTTTCTATCATATCTTCAATGACTATATTTCCTGAAGGATAAAGATCCTGTGAATTAATCCGGAAACCAGCCAGAAGAACTAAGAATAAAGGAATAATCTTTTTTATCATTACCTGAACCAGTATTGAACAGAAAAATGAGGTGTGTACCCAATAATCTGCTGGTGTGAAAAAGCCAGATCGACCCTTATTTTTTTCAATGCAAGTCCCAGTCCGAAAGAATGACTGACAAGGTCATTAATAATTACCCCGGTTCTTATAAAAAGGAAATGCTTTATCTGGTATTCAAAACCTGCTTTAAATGATACCGGTGCCACCTCCAGATCCTTGGTAGTTTCTATGGCCAGAAGCAGTTTATCCTTATATTCGTAACCAATACCCAGGCTGAAAATAACAGGGATCTTTTCTTTTACTGACAATCCGTTAAATGATGATCCTATGGGATTATAAACATGAACTCCGATGCTCAGGTTCTGTATCGGTCTGCCAATAATTCCTGCTTCAATGGCCATGCTGTTGATATTCCCTGTTTCATCTGCAACATAGGTGTTCAGATAGTTAAATTGAATTCCTGCAGAAACCCATTTATTAAGTGATTTGCCGAACGCGAGTCCTATTTTATTTTCGTGATAGGATGAATAGCCAAAATATGTATAACTTAATCCGAATGTTCCCGTCCGGGTAGGCATGATGAAAGCGGCTGAATTCAGGTTAAATTCGGGAATGGCAAATCTGTTTTCATGGTGAAATCCTGCAGCGAAATGGTTATAAAATCCAAGACCTGCCTGGTTATGCGATACCGACCACAGATCGGAGCACATTACACCCACATTTCCCATCGCAGAAAACCTTGCGCCTGAAAGATAATTGTCATTAGCAGGATAAATGTGTTCGGTTGATAATGCTCCAATAAGACATATAATAATAAGGACATTATATCTTATCAGACCTGAATCCACTAATATGGCAATTATTTGGAAAGATAAGTTTAGTTTACCTTGAACTGATATTTGATCTTTCTCAACTCCTCATTCGCTTGAATAATTTTATCTGCAAGGCCAGATTTAAAATCCACCATTTTTTTCATTATATCCTTATCGCCTGCACCGATTATCTGAACTGCCAGGATCCCTGCATTTCTTGCGGCATCCAGTCCGACCGTGGCAACGGGTATTCCGGGAGGCATCTGGAGAATGGACAGGATAGAATCCCAGCCGTCGAGAGATATTGAGGATTTGACCGGAACTCCGATCACAGGCAGTGCAGTAAATGCTGCAATTACACCCGGCAGATGAGCCGCACCGCCGGCACCGGCAATAATTACCCTGATACCCCTGTTATAGGCATTTCTTGCAAAATCTGCTGACTGTTCAGGCGTACGGTGAGCCGAAAGGGCATTCATTTCAAATGGGATCTTAAATTCATTAAGTACTTTGGCAGCTTCCTCCATCACCGGTAAGTCCGATGTACTGCCCATGATTATGCTGACTAATGGATTCATGGAGTTATAGAATTATTGGATAATAGAAAAATACTTAAAAAAAAACAATTCCAATACATTAATGCCAAAAAAACGAAAATATCGGTAGTGAATTAATAATTTTTTTTCAGTCAATTAAAATGCAGAGTTTCTAAATTTGCGGAAGAACAATGAACTAAAATTGAAACTTATGAAAGAGACAGTTAAAATTCATGATAAGGAATTTGAACTTTTTATTAAATCATCTGAAATATCAGAAATGGTTGACAGACTTGCATTGAAGCTGACAAATGATCTTCAAGGAAAGGATGTGGTGTTCATCGGGATACTAAATGGTGCATTTATTTTTGCAGCCGATCTTATACGGCGTATAAAGATAGATTGCTGTTGCTCTTTTGTAAAGACGGCCTCATACAAAGGAACCCAGACAACCGGACATGTAGAAACCTTAATTGGATTATGTCAGGAGGTTAAGGGGAGAACTGTCGTTATAATTGAAGATATTATTGATACTGGAATAACCCTCGAAGCCGTTCTAAAAGAAATTGAAGACCATCATCCTGCTGAAATAATTGTAGTAGCACTGCTCTTTAAGTGCGATGCATGTATCAAAGACATAAAGATAGATTATCTCGGGAAAGAGATACCTGATAACTTTGTTATTGGCTACGGTCTTGACTATGATGGATATGGACGCAACCTGAAGGATATTTATAAAATCATGGTTCCCTGAAAACTGAATCAGTTTTTCTATCTTTACATACTATTTCACACTGTAAACTTAAAATCAATGCTTAACATCGTATTATTTGGCCCCCCGGGTTCGGGAAAAGGAACCCAGGCTGAAAAGATTATCAATAAATATAATCTTAAGCACCTTTCAACAGGCGATTTGCTCAGGGCAGAAATAGCAAATAAAACTGACCTGGGAATAAAAGCAAAAAGCATTATGGATAAGGGGGCACTGGTCCCGGATGAGATTGTCATTGGAATGATTGCGAAAAGAATCAATTCTGAGAATAAATCTAAAGGTTTTATTTTCGATGGATTTCCCCGTACAGTAGCTCAAGCGAAATCACTGGATAAGATGCTGACTGAAAAAAAGACTGCAATTACCCTGATGATCAGCCTTGACGTTAAGCGGCAGGAATTAATCAACAGGTTGCTGAAGAGGGGAAAAGAACAGGGACGGTCAGATGATAACCTGGAAACAATTGAAAACAGGATCAAAGTATATGAAGATCAGACCAAACCTGTCATGAACTACTATGATAAACAGGGAAAAGCCAGCTATGTTGATGGGCTGGGAACAATTGAAGAGATATTCACAAGGGTAGAGAAGGCTATAGGAAAAAAATGAGCTAAAATTTGAAATGAGCTAAAATTTCAAATTTTAGTCATTTGTTTCAATTTTAGTCATTTTAAATTTCAAATTTTAGTCATTTGTTGCAAATTTTAGTCATTTTAAATTTCAAATTTTAGTCATTTGTTGCAAATTTTAGTCATTTTAAATTTCAAATTTTAGTCATTTCTTCCGTGGAATCCAACTTCGTCGATTATGTTAAGATCTTTTGCCGCTCTGGTAAGGGAGGAGCGGGATCGGTCCATCTTCACCGGGACAAATTTACCAGGAAAGGAGGCCCGGATGGAGGAGATGGTGGGAGAGGAGGTCATGTTATTATCAAAGGGAATCAACAACTCTGGACATTACTTCACCTGAAATATACCAGGCATATATTTGCAAAAAACGGGGTGAATGGGAGTTCATCATTGAAAACAGGAGCAGATGGGAAAGATGTTATAATTGAAGTTCCACTTGGAACTATTGCAAGAGATGCCGAGACAAATGATTTTCTTCTTGAGATCACGGAAAGTGGTGAAGAAAAAATATTAAGGAAAGGAGGCAGGGGAGGCCTGGGTAACAATCATTTCAAATCATCAGTCAACCAGACACCGAGATACGCGCAACCAGGAGAACAGGGAACAGAGGGCTGGAATATATTTGAACTAAAGCTCCTGGCAGATGTCGGACTGGTTGGATTCCCCAATGCAGGTAAATCAACACTTCTGTCGGTTGTTTCTGCTGCAAAACCCAAAATTGCCGATTATCCCTTCACTACACTTACGCCAAACCTTGGAATTGTTAGTTATCATGGAGGTAAATCATTCGTTATGGCGGATATCCCTGGTATCATTGAAGGTGCTCACGAGGGTAAGGGGCTCGGTCTGAGATTCCTCAGACATATTGAAAGGAATTCTGTGCTCCTGTTCATGGTTCCGTGTGATTCTTCTGATATACATCGGGAATATGAAATATTGATTAATGAGCTCGAAAAATATAATCCGGAATTACTGGACAAAAAGAGAGTGCTGGCAATAACAAAATCAGATCTCCTGGATGATGAGCTCATAAGAGAAATACGGAGAGATCTTCCAGATATTCCATGGGTGTTTATTTCATCTTTTACAAAAAAAGGTATCAGGGAGATGAAAAGTATGCTCTGGCGTGAACTTTCAGGCTGATGATTGAATTCAGAAATGATTGAATTCCTGGATAATATAGACCAGAATTTGTTTTTATTCCTGAACGGACTGAATTCTCCTTTCTGGGATCAGGTTATGTGGTGGATAAGCGGAACGATAAGCTGGCTGCCGCTCTATCTGCTTATCACCGGTTGGCTTATTTACCGGTTTAAGTGGAAAGTAGTACTTATTCTGTTTATGGTGGCCGTACTGATCACACTTAGTGACCAGGGCTCGGTCCACCTGTTTAAGGAATTATTTCAGCGACCCAGGCCATGTCATGATCCGGAAATATCCCAGGTGGTACACCTTGTCAAAGGACATTGCGGCGGTAAATATGGATTCGTTTCATCCCATGCGGCAAATACCTTCGCAATGGGCACCTTTACCCTCCTGATTATCAGGAAACGGTTTTATTCAATATTTATCATGCTCTGGGCTTCCCTGTTAAGCTATAGCAGAATCTATCTTGGAGTACATTACCCGGGCGATATCCTTGGGGGGGCAGCTTTTGGTATAATACTGGGATTTCTGATCTACAAAATATACCTTCTGGCAGCAACGAAACTGGATGCCTATCATAAAAAATCCTGATCTGTCTGACATATTTTAATTGCAAATAATAATAGTACTATCACATGTTTTGTATCAGACATGATAT
>Ga0105095_10001762_pt1 | contig 11517 bp, 8 predicted proteins | sample PPLLak2March2015_2_FD_79180 | JGI IMG/M metagenome (GOLD analysis project Ga0105095, IMG submission 79180) | Freshwater sediment microbial communities from Prairie Pothole Lake near Jamestown, North Dakota, USA - PPLs Lake P8 Core (3) Depth... | ecosystem: Environmental > Aquatic > Freshwater >... | reverse complement strand
GATCGATATCCTCGTCGATCTCACCGGCCATGCGGGCCTCATGCGCCTCGGGGTGTTCGCGCTGCAGCCCGCGCCGGTGCAGGCGAGCTGGCTCGGCTATCTGGGCAGCACGGGCCTGACGCGCATCGGCTACCGCATCACCGACGCGCGCGCCGACCCGCCCGATGCGGGCGAAAGCCTGCATACCGAGTCGTTGGTGCGCCTGCCGCACAGCCTGTGGTGCTATCGGCCGGCGCACGCGTTGGGGCATGCCGCCGAGGCGCCTTGCGTGCGCAACGGCCATGTGACCTTCGGCTCGTTCAACCATGCGCCCAAGATTTCGGCGGCCGCGCGCCGCCTGTGGACGCAGATCCTGTTGCAGGCGCCGCGCGCGCGACTGCGCGTGGTCGGCGTGCCCGAAGGACGCGCGCAAGCGATGCTGCGGCGCGAAATCGCCCGCGAGGGCGTCGACGATGCGCGGCTCACGTTCCTGCCGCGCGTACCGTTCGAGGAGTACCTGCGCCAGCATGACGCCGTGGACCTGGCGCTCGATTCCCTGCCCTATAGCGGGGGCACCACGACCTTCGACGCGCTCTGGATGGGCGTGCCGGTGCTCGCGCTCGCCGGTGAGCGGTCGGTTTCGCGCAGCGCGGCAAGCATCCTGGGTGCGTTGGGCTTGCAGGATTGGATCGCCACGACGCCTGAAGACTACGTGCGCCAGGCGCTCGAGCACGGTGCGGACCGCGCAAAGCTGGCCGGGCTGCGCGCGACCCTGCGTGCCCGGCTGCGCGCCTCGCCGCTTATGGACGAGGCGGAATTTGCGCAGGACCTGGAGGCCGCTTACCGCGCCCTGTGGCGCGCGTGGTGCGAGCGGCACATCACGTAGAATTGCGTCTGGATTCTCCAGCGAGGCGCCCATGTTCGGTAATTGGTTCAGCACCAAGGAGGTCGACGAGGTGGCGGATGCGATCGTCGCCGACCTGGTCAAACGCATGCCGCCCGCGCCGGGCCCGCACACGCGCAAGACCGCCGACCGGCTGAGGAAAACGCACGACGTGATATTCGCGCGCCTGGAACAGTTCGCGCGCTCGCGCAAGCTCAACATCTACAAAAAGGCGCGACTCGGCAACCGCGTGCGCTGGGCGCTGCGCGAGGCGGGCTACGCGCCGGAGTTCACCGATGCGCTCAGCTACGAGCTGGTGACGGTGGCGACGCTCGCGTCGCGGCAAGCGGTCAAGCCGGGCAGCTGAACCGGCCGATGCTGGGCCGGTTCTTCGGCAGGCGGGGCGCCGCGGAACGGCTCGCGCAGGCCTACGCCCACCATCAGGCCGGACGCCTTGACGAGGCGCGCACCGGCTATCGTGAGGTGCTCGAACGCGATCCGCGCAGTTTCGACGCCGCGCACATGCTCGGCGTGATCGCGCTGCAGCGCCAGTCGACCGAGGAAGCCTTGGGGCATTTTGAGCGGGCATCGAACCTGGACCCGGCGAGCGCGGTCGCGCACAACAGCCTGGGCGAGACGTTGCGCCGCCTCGGGCGCTTGCCGGAGGCGCTCGAGCGCTTGCGCCGCGCGGCCGACCTGGATCCGCAGTTCGCCGTGGCGCAGTTCAACCTGGGCGGCGTGCTGCGGCGCCTGGGGCGCAACGCGGAGGCGCTCGAGGCGCTCAGGCGCGCAACGCTGCTGCAGCCGGACTTCGCCGCCGCGCACGCGAGCCTCGGTGCCGCGCAGCGCGAAGCCGGGAACCTGGACGAGGCGCTCGCCTCGTGCCAGCGCGCGCTGGCGCTGGAACCCGCCTCCGCACCGTACCACCTGAACGTCGGCAACATGCTGCGCGAGAAGGGCTTCCTCGACGAGGCGGCCGCGGCCTACCGCGCGGCGCTCGAGCGCGAGCCGCGCCTGGTGGAGGCGCACAACAATCTGGGCAACGTGCTGCGCCACCAGGGCAGGACGGCCGAGGCCCTGGCCTGCTACGAGGCGGCGTTGCGCCAGAAGCCCGACTTCGCCGAGGCGTTGCTCAATGCCGCGCAGCTGTTGCGCGAGCAAAGGCGCCTGTCGGATGCGGTGACGGCATTCGGCCACCTGCTGGAAGCCCGTCCCGACATGGCCGAAGGCCACTTCGACCTCGGCAACGCGCTCAAGGGGATGGGGGACATGCAGGGCGCGCTCGCCAGTTACCGCAAGGCGCTCGAGCTGGATCCCGAGTATGCGGAGGCGCGCTGGGCGATCGCCATGGCGTGCCTGCCCATGATTGCGGACAGCGCGGACGAGCAGGCGAAAAGCCGCGCGGCGTTCGCCGAGGAACTGGCAAGCCTCGAGCAGTGGTGCGCGGCGCGCGGGCCCGGCCGGGCGGCGCGCGCAGTCGGCTCGCAGCAGCCGTTCTACCTCGCTTACCAGGAGGAGGATCATCGCGAGTCGATCGCGCGCTACGGCGCGCTGTGCGCGAACCTGATGGGCGCCTGGCAGGCGGCGGCGGGCATTCCGGTGCCGGCGCGCGTTACGCGCGCGCAAGCGCGCATCGGCATCGCCTCGGCCCACATCCGCGACCATTCCGTGTGGCACGCGAACATCAAGGGCTGGCTGGAGAACCTCGATCGCGAGCGCTTCGACGTGCGCCTGTTCCACCTCGGCAGCGCCAACGACATCGAGACCGCGCGCGCCAAGACGCTGGTGACGCACTACACCTACGGCAAGAGCGATTTCGCGGAATGGGCGCGCGCCATCCATGGCCACCAGCTCGACGTGTTGATCTACCCGGAAATCGGCATCGACCCGCTGACCGCCAAGCTGGCGGCGCAGCGCCTGGCGCCCATTCAGGCCACCTCCTGGGGCCATCCGCACACCTCCGGCCTGCCGACGATCGACTATTACCTGAGCGCCGATGCGCTGGAGCCGGCCGAGGGCGACGCCCACTACACCGAGCGGCTCGTACGATTGCCGGGATTCGGCAGTCCCTATGCGCCCGCCCAGGTGACGCCTGCCGCCGTGGACCCGGCGGCGCTCGGGTTGCGACCGGGCGTGCCGCTACTGCTGTGTCCCGGCACGCCTTTCAAGTACACCCCGCGCCACGATGCCGTGCTGGTCGCGATCGCGCGGCAACTCGGCGAATGCCAGTTCGCGTTCTTCATTCCCGATCCGCCGGAGCTGATGCAGCGGGTGCGCTCGCGCCTCGCACGCGCCTTCTCGGCGGCCGGCCTGGACCTGGGTGGCTTCGTCGCGTTCCTCCCGTGGCAGAGCCGCGCGGCCTTCCACGGCCTGATGCAGGAAGCCGACGTCTATCTCGATACCCTGGGCTTTTCCGGCTACAACACCGCCCTGCAGGCGATCGAATGCGGCCTGCCGCTCGTCGCCTACGAGGGGCGATTCCTGCGTGGGCGCCTCGCGAGCGGCATCCTGCGCCACATGGGCCTGGACGAGATGGTGGCGCGCAGCGATGCCGAGTACGTGGCGGGCGCGGTGCGCCTGGCGCGCGACGCGGCGCATTGGGGCGCGATGCACGAAGCCCTGGCGTCGCGCCGTCCGCGGCTCTACGGGGACGTCTCGAGCGTGCGCGCGCTGGAAGCGTTCTTCGAGCGCACGCTCAGTCCGGCGTAGGCTCGACGCCGGGCCGCGCGCGCTCCAGGTCGGGCTCGCCGCAGTGCTTGAGGATCTCGGCGCGCACGCGATCGCGCAGCCGTACCGCCGCCGACCAGTCCGCGCCCTCCGGCGCAATGGGCGCGCTTAGCGTCACCGCCACCGGCGCGCGCCGCGCGTACCAGGTGCCGTCGCGCAGCACCGAGCGTACGCCGCGCAGCGCAACGGGCACCACCGGCACCCCCGCTTGCGCGGCGACCTGGAAAGCGCCGGCGCGAAACGCCATCAGGCCGGTATTGCGCGTCAGCGTGCCTTCCGGGAACACCACCAGCGACGCGCCGGCGCGCACGGCGTCGACCAGCACGTCGGCATGCTCGGCGCTTTTCTGCACCTCGAAGCGCTCCACGAAGATCGCGCCGAAGCCCTTGAGCAGCAGCCGCATGAGGGGGTTCGCCTCGAACTCGCGCTTGGCCGCGAAGGCGTAGGCGCGCGGCCCCAGCACGGCCACCAGCACCACGGCATCGAGGTAGCTGGTGTGGTTCACGGCAAGCACCGCGGGCCCCGCCGGAATCTGCTCGGCGCCGCGCACCACGAGCGGGATGCCCGCAGCGCGCAGGAACAGCCGGCAGGCCGCACCGCCGACGCGCCAAGTGACGGCCGGCCGGGCGAGCGCGGCGGCGGCGAGCGCCACGGGGAACAGCAGGCCGAAGGCCAGGTAGGCGCGCAGCGCGAACAGCCCGCCGCGCGCCGCACGCCAGCTGCGCCGCAATTGCGGCGCGGCGCCCGCGAGCACCAGACGCGCGAACTGCAGCCACACCGCCTGCGACTTCACCGAAGTCGGCCCGCGCTCGTAGAACGCGCGCGCCGCGGTGCGCCGGATCTTGCCGCTCGAGGTCTTGGGCACGGTCGACGGCGGCGCCAGCACGATGTCGTCAGCCGGCCCGCCGGTCAGGTTCACCGCCAGCTCGTTGATCATATGCCTCAGGTCGTCGTGGCGCGTCGCGTCGGTGTTGTGCATTTCGGCGAGCACCACCATGCGCTCGGTGCCCGAGGCGGGATCGAAGCTGCCGAACACGGCAACGCCGCCGCGGCGCACGCCGCCAAGATCGCCGACCGCCTGCTCCAGCTCATAGGGGCTGATGTTGCGCCCGCCACGGATGATGATGTCCTTCTCGCGGCCGGTGATGTAGACCATGCCCTCGTTGAGGTAAGCCCGATCCCCCGTGTTCACCCAGGCGCCGGCAAAGAGATTCTTGGTCGCCTCCGGGTTGCGGTAATAGCCGGAGGTGGCCGACGGACCGCGGAACTGCAGCGAGCCTTCCTGGCGCTCGGGCAGCTCGAAACCCGCGGCGTCCACCACGCGCAGGTCGTGGCCTTCGATGACATGGCCGCAGCCCACCACCCGAAGCGGCGACGGGTCGTCGGCCTTCGCCTCCACCGCCTCTGCGGTCCTGGAGAAGTGCTCGCGGTCGAGGGCGTCCATGCGCCAGGGCTCGCCGGGCGTCGTGAAGGACACGCCCACCGTACACTCGGCCAGGCCATAGACCGGCGAAAGGGAGTTCCTGCGAAAGCCCCAGCGCGCGAACTTTTCCGCGAACGCCGTGAGGGTCTGCGGGCTGACCGGCTCTGCGCCGTTGAAGGCGAAGCGCCACGAAGACAGGTCGATGCCTTCCATCTCCTCGTCGGCGATGCGGCGCAGACACAGCTCGTAGGAGAAATTCGGGCCGCCCGAGAGGGTGCCGCGATGGCGGTGGATGGCGCGCATCCAGCTGGACGGGCGCGACAGGAAAGCCAGCGGCGACATCAGCACCACCGGAAAGCCGAGGAACATGGTGGCGAAGCAGCCGCCGATGAGCCCCATGTCATGGTACAGCGGCAGCCAGCTCACGAACACGTCGTCCGGCCCCGCGCTCACCGCCTTGCCCATCGCCTGCACGTTGACCAGCAGGTTGGCGTGCGACAGCACCACGCCCTTGGGATCGCCGGTGCTCCCGGAGGTGTACTGCAGGAAGCCGATGTCGCCCGTCTTGCCGCGCGCCGGGTGAAAACCCGCGCCGCCGCCTTCAAGGTCGGCGGGCATCAGCACCGAGCGCAGGCTTTCGACCTGCGCGCGCAGCAGGTACGCGAGCGCCTTCGCCTCTGGAATGGTGATCATGATCGTCGCACCGGCGCTCTTCAGGATGCCGACGTGGCGCGTCATGTGGTCTTCGATGGTGGTCAGGCGCGCCGGCGGGTACAGCGGCACCGGCACGCCGCCGGCGAGCAGCACGCCGTAAAATGAATACAGGTACTCCTTGCAGGTCGGCAGCATGATCGCCACCATCTGCCCGGGCTGCAGGCCCGCTTCGGCGAGGCGCGCGGCGTAGCCGAGGGCACCTTCGTAGAGTTGCCGGTAGGTGATCGGTGTTTCGCGGCCTTCCTCGTAGAGATGCACCGTCAGGCGATCGGGCTGGCGCTCGACGTGATATTCGAGGGCCTCGGTGAGCGTTTGCGCGTGCACGGGCGGGCGCACATCGGTGGACTGCGAGAGGCTGGCGACGCTGGTGTCGGCAGCGCGCGGCGCGTGGCCGGCGCTGGAGAGCAGAAACCGCAGCAGATCGCGCGGCGTCTCGCTGGTGGCGAGCGCCTGCTCGGGAAGGCTGGTGGCGAACTCGCGCTCCAGGCGCAGCACCAACTCGACCCGCGCCAGGCTGTCCAGGCCCAGCTCCTTCTCCAGCGAGCTGTCCAGCGCCACCTGCGGCTCGGCACCCGGACGCGCTTCGCGCGCCACGGCCTGTACCACCGCCAGCACCTGGTTCGCGTCGATACTCGCGCTCGGCTGGTTCATCGAGCGGCGAGTGTACACTCGGCGGCGATGCCAACCGGCGAAGCGGCGCGGCCGTTTCTCGAGCGCCTGGATGTCGCGGCGCGCAATATGCTGCTCAGCATTGCGCAGCCGGTGTCCTTCACGCGTGGTGCGCGCCTCGTGCGCGCGGGAGAGGCTTCGCGCGGCGCATACGTCATCCGGGAAGGGCAGGCGGAAGCGAGTGTGCTGTTGCCCGGCGGCGAGCGGCTCGTCGTGGCGAAGCTCGGGCCGGGCAGCCTGTTCGGCGAGATGGCGCTGTTCGAGCGCGGCATCGCCACGGCCACGGTGGCGGCGGGCACGAACCTCGATGGCTGGTTCCTCGATCGCGACGATTTCCGCGCGCTGGCGGCGCAGCGCACGCCGGAGGCGCGCGGCCTGCAGCACGCGCTGACGGTGATCCTCATGGGGAAGCTGCGCGCCATGAACGCCAAAGTGCTGGAGGCCGCCGCGCCGGAGGATGCGCCGGTGGTGAAGTCGCATATCGCCGATCCCCTGGTTGGGGTGAAGCGCATCGGGAAAGCGGTTTTCGACTTCCGCCCGTTCCTGCCGCTGTTGCCGGTATTCGACGGTTTCACCGACGCGGAAATCGCCGAGGTCATGGACGCTTCGCAGCTGATCGAATTGCAGCGCGGACATGGCGTATTTGCCGTCGGCCAGCCGGCCGCCGCCGCCTTCGTAGTGCTGCGCGGTGCGGTGGAGATCTATGCGCGACGCGAGGCGCGCGAGCGGCGCATGGCGGTGCTCGGCCCGGGCCAGATCTTCGGCTTCATGAGCCTGCTCGAAGGCGGCGCGCACGGGTCGGAGGCGCGCGTGCGCGAGACCGCGATCCTGCTGGAGATCCCGCGCAAGGCGTTCGACGGGTTCTATGCCGGCGACGGTGCCATCTCGACCGCGCTGCACCACGCCATCCAGCGCAGCCTGCTGTCGTCCCTCGCGCAGACCAACCGCCACCTGACGCGCCTGATCAGCCTGGCGCGGCTGCGCGGCGCGCGCCGGGAGGGCGACAAGCTGGAGACCGCGCTCGGCGGCCAGATCGTGGCGGCGCCGCTGCCGGCTAGCTCAGTTCCCGCAGCGTGATCGCCGGTTGGCCGTTGCGGCGCATGCCGGCGTGCAGCATCGAATACTCGGGAATTTCGACCCAGGCCGAAACGTCGCGCGTCAGCGGCTCGGAGGCGACGAGCACCGAATCGGCGTTGTCGCTGCCGCCGGTCATCTTCCATTCGCCGTCGTGCAGGCCGTAGTCGCGGCCGAGGGTGACCCAGAGCGTGTAGTAATTGAAATGGCCGGATACCAACTCGGCCGGGTCCTGCGGGTAGCAGCCGAAGTCGAACGTGTAGCGCACGGCCGCCAGTTGCGTGCCGTCGGTTAGAAACAGATTCACCGGGGAGGCGAGCGCGATGCCCAGTTCCGCTCTCGCCTTGCGCACGACGCCCAGCATGTGCACCACGGCATCGTGCAGCTCTTCCGCTGACGGCCGGGCCTGGGGCGACTTGAGCCTCGATACCAGTATGGCGTACATCCACTCGCTGTCCGTGGTGCCGCGGATCTGCGCCAGGAATTCCGGCTTCACGTGCGGGGTGAGCAGCGGCCTCATCTCCGGGAAGCGGTAGAGGTCGCCGTTGTGCGCCATGGCGAGCGGCACGCCGGCGAACTGGAACGGGTGCACGTTCTGCGTCGAAATCTCGACCTTGGTGTTGTAGGGCACGCCGCGTACATGCGCGAGAAAGCACCGGGCGCGGATTTTCTCGGCGAGGCCTTTCAGGTTGCGATCGAAGACAGGAATGGCGTCTGAGGCGTAGGCAAAGGGCTTCTCGGGTTCGTGCGAGGCCGCGTCCCAGGCGCGCATGCCGAAGCCCGCGAGGTTCAGCAGGTGCAGCATCTTCGGCATGTAGCTTTGCTTCACCAGCGCGGAATCGGGCTGGAACAGGAAATCGTCCAGCAGCACGGGTTGCCCGAGGTAGAGCAGGGCGCGGCACATGGCGCTAGCCCTTCGGCGGCTTCAGTTCCTCGAGCCGGTCGGTGGCCGGCGGCGGCGTGCGCGACAGCGCCGCAATCTCCGCCCGCAGCTCCGGCGTCATGGCGACGTCGGCGGCATTCAATGAATCCTTCAGCTGGTCGAGATTCCTGGCTCCGATGATTGGGGCGGTAATCGCGGGATGCGCCCCTACCCATGCCACCGCGGTACTGACCGGGTGCAGCCCCCTCTGCCGGCAGAAGGCGACGAATTTCTCGGCGACCTCGAACACCCAGGGCTCGCCGTAGCGCGCCTCGTACATCTTGTTGGTTTTGAGACGCCCGGTGGCTTCACCGCTGTATTTCCCGGAAAGCAGCCCGGCGGCCGCGGGGCTGTAGGGAATGACGCCGATGCCGTTGGCCGCGGCCATCGGCAGGATCTCGACCTCGGCCTGGCGCTTCACCAGGTTGTACATCGGCTGCAGCAGCTGCAGCCGCGCCCAGTCGTGGCGCTCCTGCAGGTCCACCGCGCGCTGCGTTTGCCAGGCGGACCAGTTGCTGACCGCCGGGTAGAGCACCTTGCCCGAGCGCACCAGGTCCTCCAGCGCGCGCACCGATTCCTCGAGCGGCGTGCGCGTGTCGTACTGGTGCAGGAACAGGATGTCCACGCGGTCGGTCTGCAGGCGCTTCAGGCTCGCCTCCACCGCGCGCGTGACGTGCCGGCGCGAAGTGCCGCGGTCGTTGATGTCCTCGGAGGACGGGTTGTAGCACTTGGTGGTGAGGACGAGGCTGTCGCGGTGGCCCTTGACCAGCCGGCCGAGGATCTCCTCGGCCTTGCCCTTGTTGTACTGGTCCGCGCAGTCGAAGAAGTTGATGCCGGCGTCGCGGCAGGCCTGGTACATCTGCGCCGACATCGCCTCGTCGGCGTCGCCGCCGAAGGACATGGTGCCGAAGCACAGTTCGGAGACCTGCACGCCCGTCCGGCCGAGGGGTTTGGTCTTCATGGGGCGAGTGTACACTCGCGCGATGGTTTCCAAGGCAGCGGCGGTGGGCGTCATCGGCCTCGGCGCAATGGGCAGCGGCATCGCAGGCTCGCTTCGCCGCGCGGGGTACGAGGTGCACGTGTTCGACGTGCGGCGCGAGGCCGCGGAAGCCTTCGTCCGGGACGGGGGCACCGCGTGCGCCACGGCGGCACAGCTGGCTGCGGCCTGCGAGGTGGTGGTCTCGGTGGTCGTCAATGCCGCGCAGACCGACCAGGCGCTGTTCGGCGACGGCGGCGCGGTCGCGGCGATGCGGCCCGGCAGCGCGATCGTGATGTGCTCGACGGTAGACCCGAACTGGTCGATCGCACTCGAGGGGCGCCTGGCGGAGCGCGGACTGCTGTATCTGGACGCGCCCATCTCCGGCGGCGCCGCCAAGGCGGCGAGCGGCGAGCTGACGATGATGACCTCGGGCCGCCCGGAAGCCTTTGTGAAATGCCAACCGGTGCTGGAAGCGATGTCGGCCCGCGTCTACAAGCTGGGCGATCGCGCCGGCGCCGGCAGCAAGGTGAAGATCATCCACCAGCTGCTCGCCGGCGTGCATATCGCCGCCGCGGCCGAAGCGATGGCGCTCGGCCTGCGCGAAGGCGTCGAGCCGCAGGCTTTGTACGACGTGATCACGCACAGCGCCGGCAACAGCTGGATGTTCGGCAACCGCATGGCGCACGTGCTGGCGGGCGACTATGCGCCGCTGTCGTCGGTGGACATCTTCGTCAAGGACCTGGGACTGGTGCTCGACCTGGCTCGCACCAGCAAATTCCCGCTGCCGCTCGCGTCCACCGCGCACCAGATGTTCCTGCAGGCCTCGGCCGCGGGCCATGCGAAGGAAGACGACAGCGCGGTGATCAAGATCTTCCCGGGCATCGCCCTGCCGGGGAAGAAGGCTTGAAGCATGCGGTCTAGCCTTTCGGCCTCACCCAGGTTTCCGACCAGGCGAGGCACGCGCTGGTCGAGTCCCGCTCGCCGCGCTTTTCCGGATAGGGTTGCCCGGCGGCGGCACGGCCATTCAGCGAGATCCGGGCTACCTTCGCCGGAAAGAACGTGCTGAATACGCCGATCGGCCGGCCTGCGGTGCCCGGCGGCATGTTAAGGACGAAGGGCGCGAGGAAATCCTCCCACGACAACTCGATCTCGGCGTCCTTGGCGGTCACCCGTTCCGCAGCCCGCGAATCGATGCCGCCCGAGCGTACGAATGCGGCGCTGGTCACCGGCGTCGAGGCATCGGCGAATGCCGGGAACAGCAGCGACTCGATCTCCTTTTGCAACCAGCGCGCGACCGGCGGATTGTCAGACCAGATGCGCACCTCGCCGCCCGTGAGCGTGCTCTTGGCGAACAGCGCGTGACCGGCGCCCGCGGGGCACCACAGCACGCGCCAGTGGCTCATGCGGTCGGTCTGCGTCTTGCCGCCGTCGGGGCTGAAGCGGATGAAGGAATTCTCCCCGGTCATCATTACGTCGTTCGGATCCACTGGGCTCGTCATTTGCGCTTCCTCCTGTCGTGGTGCCGATGGTAACGCAGCGGCCGCGGAAACTTGACCGCTGTCAAGGCGTCCCCCGCAGCGGCGGAACGTAGAATGGCGCCGATGAAATCCCCGAAACGCGGCAGGGCGCGCGGCACGCTCAAGGGCCGCGGCGTCGACCCCGCGGCGCGCGCGGAAATTGCAGCGCTGCTCGGCGGCGATCCGCGCCGGCGCGATCTGCTCATCGAGTACCTGCACCGCATCCAGGACCGTTTCGGACACTTGTCCGCCGCGCGGCTCGCCGCGCTGGCGGAGTCCTTGCGGCTGTCGCAGGCCGAAGTCTACGAAGTCGCCACCTTCTACCACCACTTCGACGTGGTGAAGGAGGGCGACGCGCCGCCGCCCGCGCTCACGGTACGGGTGTGCGATTCGCTGTCCTGCGAGATGGCGGGTTCGGGCGAACTGCTGGAGAAGCTGCCGCGCATCCTCGGCAGGGACGTCCGGATCCTGCATGCGCCCTGCGTCGGCCGCTGCGAATCGGCGCCGGTGGCGGTAGTGGGCCAGAACCCGGTGTGCCACGCGACCGTGGACACGGTGCGCGAGTCGGTGGACGAGAACAGGACACGGTGTCCGGAAACGAAGTACCTCGACTTCGCCGCCTACGGCAAG
>Ga0105095_10001760_pt1 | contig 11520 bp, 10 predicted proteins | sample PPLLak2March2015_2_FD_79180 | JGI IMG/M metagenome (GOLD analysis project Ga0105095, IMG submission 79180) | Freshwater sediment microbial communities from Prairie Pothole Lake near Jamestown, North Dakota, USA - PPLs Lake P8 Core (3) Depth... | ecosystem: Environmental > Aquatic > Freshwater >... | reverse complement strand
GCGCGACAGGAAGCCGCTGCAGGACAGGCACGAGGCGGTCAGCATTCTTCAAGGGGATCATCCATCCATCGGCAAATCCTTGCGCGGCTTTTCCGATGTGGAGCGCATCACCGCGCGCGTGGCGCTGAAGAGCGCGCGGCCGCGCGAGCTCGCCGGCCTGCGCGAGAGCCTCGAGCTTCTTCCCTCGTTGGGTGAGCTCGTTCCCGGAGGCAGCGCCCTCCTCGCCCGATTGCTCGCCGACCTCGCGGTTCCCGAAGGATGCCTGGAAACCCTGCGTGCGGCGCTCGCCGCCGAGCCGGCGGCGCGCGTCATCGACGGCGGCGTCATCGCCGACGGCCACAGCGCAGACCTCGACGAGCTGCGCGCGCTGCAGTCGAACGCCGGTGGATTTCTCATCGACCTGGAAAAACAGGAGCGGGAGCGGACCGGAATCGCCAACCTGCGCGTCGCTTACAACCAGGTGCACGGGTACTACATCGAGGTGACCAACGCGCAGCTCGAGAAGATGGGCGGCTCGCTGCCGGCGGACTACCGGCGCCGCCAGACGCTGAAGACCGCCGAGCGCTACATCACCCCGGAGCTGAAGGCCTTCGAGGACAAGGCGCTCTCGGCGCGCGACCGCTCGCTCGCGCTGGAGAAGTCGCTCTACGACGCGCTGCTCGAGGCGCTGCAGAAGCACCTGCCGGCGCTGCAGCGCATCGCCCGCGCGCTCGCTCAGCTCGATGTGCTTTGTGCATTTTCACGGAAAGCTTCCCTGGGCAATTATTGCCGGCCGGCCTTTGCCGACGACAACGCCATCGACATCGAGGGCGGCCGCCACCCGGTGGTCGAGACGCAGATCGAGGGCTTCATCGCCAATGACTGCCGGCTCTCGCCGACGCGCCGGCTGCTGCTCATCACCGGCCCCAACATGGGCGGCAAGTCCACCTACATGCGGCAGGTCGCGCTGATCGTGCTGATGGCGCACGTCGGCGCCTTCGTGCCGGCGCGCGCCGCGCGCATCGGGCCGGTCGACCAGATCTTCACGCGCATCGGCGCCGCCGACGACCTCGCCGGCGGGCGCTCGACCTTCATGGTGGAGATGACCGAGAGCGCGGCGATCCTGCACAACGCCACCGAGAGGAGCCTGGTGCTGATGGACGAGGTCGGGCGCGGCACCTCGACCTTCGACGGCCTGGCGCTCGCCTGGGCCATCGCCAGGCACCTGACCGAGAAGAACCGGTCGCTGAGCCTGTTCGCGACCCACTACTTCGAGATGACGCGCCTCGCGCTCGAGTACAAGGAAGTGGCGAACGTCCACCTCGACGCGGTCGAGCACAAGGACACGGTGGTGTTCCTGCATGCCGTGGAGGAAGGCCCGGCGAGCCAGAGCTACGGCCTGCAGGTCGCCGCGCTCGCCGGCGTGCCCAAGGCGGTCGTTCGCCAGGCGAAAAAGTACCTGCAGCTCCTGGAAGATGCGGCGGTCACCCGCGGCAACCAATCCGACCTGTTCATGAAGGGTCAGGAGAAAGAGATCGAACCGGCGGTCGATCCTCTGCGCGAAGAGCTGGCGAAGCACAACCCCGACGAGCTCTCGCCGCGCGAGGCGCTCGAGCTCCTCTACCGGCTGAAGAAGCTGTGATCGACATCGGCGCCAACCTCACGCATGCCGCATTCCGCGACGACGTCGCGGAGGTCGTGGCGCGCGCGCGCCAGGCCGGAGTGGAGAGCATCATCATCACCGGTACGACGGTCGGCGAGAGCCTCCATGCCTCGATGCTCGCGGAGGAGCACGGGCTGTACGCCACTGCCGGCGTGCATCCACACCACGCGCGGGAGTGCGATGCACACACCATCGACAAACTGAAAGAAGCCGCAAAGCATGCCCGCGTGGTCGCCATCGGCGAATGCGGCCTGGACTTCAACCGCAACTACTCGCCGCACCCCGACCAGGAGAAATGGTTCGTGGCGCAGCTCGAGCTCGGCATCGAGCTCGGCAAGCCGCTCTTCCTGCATTCGCGGGATGCCTATCCCAGGTTTTCAGAAATCATTCGTTCTCACAAGCCGGAGAAAGCAGTTGCGCATTGCTTCACCGGCGAGAAGGACGAGCTGCACGCCTACCTCGACCTCGGCCTCTACATCGGCATCACCGGCTGGATCTGCGACGAGCGGCGCGGCACGCACCTGCTCAAGCTGGTGCGGGAGATCCCGCGCGAGCGCCTGCTGCTCGAGACCGACTCGCCGTACCTCGTGCCGCGCGACATGAAGCCGCAGCCCAAGGCGCGGCGCAACGAGCCGGCCTTCCTGCCGCACATCCTGCGCGCGGTGGCGCGCGCCCTCGGCCGCCCCGAGGAAGAGATCGCCGCCGAAACCACCCGCAACGCCCGCCGCTTCTTCGACCTGAATGAACCTCGCTCATCTGCTTCTGCGCAGCGCCCGCTGGCTGCCTGACCAGCCGGCGCTCGCGCTGGGAACGCGGACCGTCCTCACGTACGGGGAGCTGGCCGCCCGGGTCGCCCGCCTCGCCTCCGGCCTGAAGGAAAAGCTGTCGCTGAAAAGCGGCGATCGCGTGGCGCTCGCCATGAAGAACTGCCCGGAGTACCACCAGATCCTCTTCGCCTGCTGGCACGCCGGGCTCACCGCGGTGCCGATGAACGCCAAGCTGCACGCGAAGGAGTTCGCCTACATCCTGGAGAACTCCGGCGCCAGGGCGTGCTTCGTGACGCCGGAAATTTCTTCCTCCATTCCGAAAGGAATGGCAGCGAAGGAGATCGATCGGCTGATGCTGGACGCCGCAGCGCCGGCGGACGTCGACCCGGACGATGCGGCGTGGCTCTTCTACACGAGCGGCACGACCGGCGTGCCCAAGGGCGCGGTGCTCACGCACCGCAACCTGATGTTCCAGACGCACGCGTACTTCGCGGACATCGACGCGCTCGGCCCGGGCGACACCATCCTGCACCCGGCGCCGCTCTCGCACGGCTCGGGCTGCTATGCCCTGCCGCATTTTGCCGCGGGCGCGGCGAACGTGATCCCCGAGAGCGGCGGCTTCGACCCCGAGGAGATCTTCGATCTGCTCGACCACTGGCCGGGGAGCTCCTTCTTCGCCGCGCCGACCATGGTGGTACGCCTGCTCTCCAGCCGCGCCGCGCGCACGCCGAAGAAGCTGAAGACCATCGTCTACGGCGGCGCGCCGATGTACGTCGCCGACGCGCTGCGCGCGATCGAGCTCTTCGGCCCGCGCCTGTACCAGCTCTACGGCCAGGGCGAGGCGCCGATGACGATAACGGGTCTGCCTCAAAGTCTTCACAGCAAGGAATACGCACATCTGCTTGCGACCGCCGGCATCCCTCGCACCGGCGTCGAGGTCAGGATCTTCGATGGCGAAGATCGCGAGCTGCCCATCGGCGAGATCGGCGAGATCGTGACGCGCTCCGACTGCGTGATGGCGGGCTACTGGCAGAACCCGGAGGCGACCGCAAGAGCGAAGCGCGGCGGCTGGCTGCACACCGGCGACGTCGGCGCCATGGACGCGCAGGGCTTCCTCAGCATCAAGGACCGCTCCAAGGACATGATCATCTCGGGCGGCAGCAACATCTACCCGCGCGAGATCGAGGAGGTGCTGCTGCGCCATCCCGCCGTCGCGGAATGCTCGGTGGTCGGCCGGCCGCACGCGGAATGGGGGGAAGAGGTAGTGGCTTTCGTGGTTCGAAAAGCGGACATCTCACCCCAGGATCTTGAGAAGCTTTGCCTCGACAACATCGCGCGCTTCAAGCGCCCGCGCGAGTACCGCTTCGTGGAGTCGTTGCCCAAGAACAACTACGGAAAAGTCCTGAAGACCGAGCTGCGCAAGCAGCTCTAGGACGGCCCTACTCGCCCTTGCCGGGGCTTTCGGTGAAGTACTTCTCGAACTTGCCCGGCTCGTCCTTGTGGGCGTCGGCGTCGGGCGGCGGCGTGCCCTTGCGCGTGATGTTGGGCCACTTCACCGCGAAGTCGGCGTTGAGCTTGAGCCACTTCTCCGCCTTGCCGTCGGAGTCGGGCAGGATCGCCTTGGGCGGGCACTCGGGCTCGCAGACGCCGCAGTCGATGCACTCGTCGGGATGGATGACGAGCATGTTCTCGCCCTCGTAGAAGCAGTCGACGGGGCACACCTCGACGCAGTCCATGTACTTGCACTTCAGGCAGTCTTCAGTGACGACGTAAGTCATTTCTCTTTTGTTGTGGCGGCGTGAAGCTTGCATTATCGCATCAAGGCCCCCATGTTTCCGTCATGGACTCTCAGCGCGACACCCTGAATTTCGAGAAGGACATCCTTGAGGCTTCGGCAACCACGCCGGTGGTGGTGGATTTCTGGGCGCCGTGGTGCGGCCCGTGCCGCACGCTCGGCCCGATCCTCGAGAAGCTCGAGCGCGAGTACGCCGGGCGCTTCAGGCTGGTCAAGGTGAACTCCGACGAGAACCAAGAGCTCGCCGCGGCCTTCAACGTGCGCTCGATCCCGTACGTGGTGGCCTTCCGCGGCGGCAAGCCGGTGGCGCAGTTCGTCGGCGCGCTCCCGGAGGGCCAGGTGCGCGCCTTCGTCGAGAAGCTCTTTCCGTCGGTTCACGAGAACAACCTTGCAGAGGCAGAAAAGCTGATCCATTCCGGGAAGCACGAGGAGGCGGAGAAGCTGCTCGATACGATCCCGCCGAACATCGACTGGGACGCGCGCGTCGAGGCGCTGCGCGCGGCGATCGGCTTCGCGCGCGGCGGCGGCGACGAAGCGGCGCTCGAGGCGAAGCTCGCCGCCGACCCGCGCGACCTCGAGGCGCGGCTCGCCCTCGCGCGCCTGCACGCCGGGCAGCGGCGCTATCGCGAGGCGATGGACGGGCTCGTGGAGATCGTGCGTCAGGACAAGGACTGGCGCGACGGCGAGGCGCGGACGCAATTGCTACATTTGTTCACGCTCGCCGCGGGCGAGCCCGACCTCGTGTCGGAATACCGTAGGAAATTGGCGACGGCGCTGTACTGATTTCAGCTACAGCGCGCGCGAAAGTCGTTGCCGGGTGCGCCGCGGGGCGCGAAGATAACGGGTTCATGGTTCCCGCTTTCGTCGTCGCCGGCGCGCTCATCCTGCTCATCGTCGCCGGGGTCGAGATCTTCACCGGCACGCGCGACTGGCTCTCGGGGGCGGCTCCCTGGCCGAGCGAGATCGTGCTGCACCTGCTGGTGGCCGGCGCGGCGGTGCTGCTCGCCGCCTCGGTGCTGTCGACGCGCCGCTCGGCGCGGCGCACCGAGGAAGCGGAGGCGGCGCGCCGCGAGAGCGAGGAGCGCCTGCGCATGGTCGCCGACAACGTGCCGGCGCTGATCGCCTACGTCGACCGCGAGCAGCGCTACCGCTTCAGCAACCGCACCTACGGCGACTGGCTCGGCCTCGAGCACGAGAAGATGCGCGGGCGCACCCTCGCGGAAGTGTTCGGCGACGAGGCCTACGCGCGCATCCGGCCGCACATCGAGCGGGTGCTCGCCGGCTCCCCCGTCGAGTTCGAGTTTGCCGCTGGCGAGGGCGAGCGGCGGCGCATGCTGCAGGTCTCGTGCGTGCCGCACCTCGGGCCGGGGCGCAAGTCGCTCGGCTTCTACATGCTCGCCAACGACGTGAGCGCCCTAAAGCGCGCGCAGGAGGACCTGCGCTTCGCCGCCATCCAGCTGCAGCACGACGCGCGGCGACTGGAATTCCTCGCCCACCATGACACGCTGACCGGCTTGCCCAACCGCGCGATGTTCGCCGACCGCGCGCGCGAGGCGGTTTCGCACGCGCGCCGCCACGGCAAGACCGCCGCCTTCCTGTTCCTCGACCTCGACAACTTCAAGCAGGTGAACGACAGCCTCGGCCACGACGTCGGCGACGGGCTGCTCAAGGTCATCGCCTCGCGCCTGCGCGCCTCGGTGCGCGGCGAGGACTTCATCGCCCGCATCGGCGGCGACGAGTTCTGCGTGCTGCTGCAGAACATCGCCGAGCCGCGCGAGGCCGCCGCGGTGGCGCAGAAGCTCCTGCACGAGCTCTCCAAGACGTACCGGATCGGCGACCACCACGTCGAATCGGGCGCGAGCATCGGCATCGCCTGCGTGCCGCAGGACGGCGAGGACGTCGCCACGCTGCTGCGCCTCGCCGATGCGGCCATGTACCGCGCCAAGGACCTTGGCCGCAGCCGCTACCAGTACTTCTCGGTGCTGCTGAACGAGGACGCCGCCGCCGCCGCGGCGCTCGCCGCGGACCTGCGCGCCGGCTTCGAGCGCGGCGAGCTCTTCCTCGTCTATCAGCCGCGCATCGACATCGCGACGCGCCAGGTGGTCGGCGCCGAGGCGCTGCTGCGCTGGCGCCACCCGCGCTACGGCGTGCTCTCGCCCGAGGCGTTCCTGCCGCTCGCCGACGATACCGGGCTGCTGGTGCCGATCGGCGCCTGGGCGCTGCGCGAAGCCTGCGCGCAGGGCCGGCGCTGGCTCGAGGCCGGCATCAAGCCGCTCAGCGTGGCGATGAACGTCACCTCGCGGCAGCTGCGCCACGGCAGCCTCGCCGAGCACGTGCGCAGCGCGCTCGAGGAGAGCGGCCTGCCCGCGCAGTCGCTGTTGATCGAGGTCGCCGAGTCGGTGCTGCGCGAGGCGCCCGAGGGGCTCGAGGCGGCGCTCGAGGACGTGATCGCGAGCGGGGCGCGCCTCGGCGTGGACGATTTCGGCACCGGCTACGCCTCGCTACCGCTGCTGCAGCGCCTGCGCGCGAGCGCGGTGTGCATCGACCGCAAGCTCCTCGCCGGGGTGCCGCACGACGCCGAGCGCGCCGGCCTCGCGCGCGCCCTCATCGCGCTGGGCCGCGGCCTCAACTTCGACATCATCGCCAAGGGCGTCGAGAACCTGGCACAGCGCGAGTTCCTCGCCGAGGCAGGCTGCCGCGTCTGCCAGGGCGAGCTCTTCGCCGCCGCCGGCCCGGCCGACGAGGTCGAACCCATCCTGAGGGCACGCCGCGCCGCTTAAACTGGGAGCGTGAAGCTCTCGGTCATCGTTCCGGCCTTCAACGAGGAGCGCCTGCTCCCCGCGACGCTCGTCAACCTGAAGGAAAGGGTTCCACCCCCCTTCGAGCTGATCGTCTGCGACAACAACTCGACCGACCGCACGGCGGAAATCGCCCGCGCCGCAGGTGCGACGGTCGTGTTCGAGCCCGTCAACCAGATCTCACGCGCGCGCAACCGCGGCGCCGCGGCGGCCACAGGCGAGTGGCTGCTCTTCGTCGATGCGGATTCGCTTCCCAGCAAAGAGCTTCTTTCGGAAACGCTCGAGGAGATTGCTTCGGAGCGTTGCCTTGCCGGCGGCGCGACGGTGCAGTTCGAGTCGCGCGAGCTCTTCGTGCGCTTCTGGCTGGCGCTCTGGAACGCCACCAGCCGCCTCATGCGCTGGGCGGCGGGCTCCTTCATCTTCTGCGAGGCGAGCGCCTTCCGCGAGGTGGGCGGCTTCAGCGAAGACCTGTACGCCGGGGAGGAGCTCGACCTCTTCCGCCGGCTCAAGCGCCTGGCGCGCCGCCGCGGCCGCCGCATCGCCATCCTGCACCGCCATCCGCTGCACACCAGCGACCGCAAGGCCCGCCTGTACCGCTGGCACGAGCACCTCGGCTTCCTGCTCAAGACCTTCGCCACCGGCGGGCGCACGCTTCGCCGGCGCGAGGACTGCTCGGTCTGGTACGACGGCCGGCGCTAGCGGCGCGTCAGGCGTCGATGACGAAGTCGAACGCGGCCTCGCCGCGCTTCGCCATCTTCATGGCGAGCTCCGGCCGGTAGAGGAAGTCGCGCGCGTTCGCCGGGTCTTCCGGAAAGTACAGCTGCGTGGTCAGCACGCGCCGTCCCTGCGCCTGCGCCTTGACGTGGATATGCCGCGTGCGGCCCGGGTATTCGGCCGGCACGATCGTTTCCAGCCGGTAGCGGCCCTGCGCGTCGGTGTACTGGTGGCCGCGGTAGCGAAAGCCCTTGTTGTCGTAGGCGCCCTGCTCGTCCGCGTGCCAGAAGTCGAGCAGCGCGTTCGGCACCGGCTTGCACTGCGGCGACAGGACCTGCCCCTCGAGGACCAGTCTTGTTCCGCGAAAATTTGGCTCGACCAGGGAGATGCGCTTGGGCGTATCCGTTTTGAAAAAAGGGCCCTCGGTCTGGCGCGGGGTGATGACGCCGCAGGTCTGGGCCAGTCCCTCGAGGGGGAGGAGGAGCGCGGCGCCCAGGAGGTGCCTTCGTCGCATCGCTAGCCTTTCACGCAAAGGACCTGCTGGAGAGTGTGCACCACTTCGACCAGGTCCGACTGGTTCGCCATCACTTCGTCGATGTCTTTGTAGGCGCCCGGGATCTCGTCGATGACCCCCTTATCCTTCCTGCAGATGACACCATGCGTCTGTTGCTGCAAATCCTGTACTGAAAAACGCTTCTGGGCGGCGTTGCGGCTCATCCTGCGGCCGGCGCCGTGCGCGCAGGAGTCGAAGCTCTCGGCCGAGCCCTTGCCGCGCACGATGTAGCTCCTCGCCCCCATGCTGCCGGGGATGATGCCGAGCTCGCCGGCGCGGGCGCGGATCGCGCCCTTGCGCGTGAGCCACACGTCCTCGCCGTAGTGGCGCTCGCGCTCGACGTAGTTGTGGTGGCAGTTGACCGCTTCGCGCATCACCTCGAAGGACGGCAGGTGCCGGCGCATCGCCTCGATCACGAGGTCCATCATCTCCTCGCGGTTGGCGCGGGCGTAGTCCTGCGCCCAGCCCACCGCTTCGACGTAGTCGTCGAAATGCTGCGCGCCCTCGGGGAAATAGGCCAGATCCCTGTCCGGTAAATGAACGCCTGACTTTTCAGAATCGCGCTTCGCGAGCTCGATGAAGTAGGTGCCGATGGCGTTGCCGATGCCGCGGCTTCCCGAGTGCAGCATCGCCCACACGCCGCCCGCCTCGTCCAGGCACACCTCGATGAAGTGGTTGCCGCCGCCCAGCGTGCCGATCTGGCGCGTCCAGTGGGAGTTCTTGCCGACGCGTTTCTGCACGGCGGGGTGCTTTTGCAGTATGGAAAAAAGTTTTCTTTTGAAAGGCTTTACCGCCTCGGCGCGCACATCCCGCTCGTCGTGCTGCTCGAAGCCCACGGGCACGTCGCGCGAGATCTGGTTGAAGACCTTCGTCAGCGACTTCTCGTCCAGGTCTTTCGCGGTCAGGGAAAGGCGCGCGGCCATCATGCCGCAGCCGATGTCGACCCCGACCGCCGCGGGGATGATCGCCTGGCGCGTCGGGATGACCGAGCCCACCGTCGCGCCGATGCCGAGGTGCACGTCGGGCATCGCCGCGACGTGGTGGTGCACGATCGGCAGCCTGGAGATGTTGACGAGCTGCGCGCGCGCCTGCGGCTCGATCTCGCCGGTGTAGGCCTTGACCGGCACGCGGCCTTCGCTGATTTCCTGTCTGATCGGCATCGCTTTTTCAGATCGGGGGGCGCGCGGAACGTTCCCCGTTCCCAAGTTGCCGCCGGGAGCGCATGATGCCGCATGCCTGCCGTCTCGGACACCTGGGAGCGCGGCGATCCCTACGAGCGCTACGTCGGCCGCTGGAGCCGGCGCGTCGCGCCGCGCTTCCTCTCCTGGCTCGCCCTTGCGCCCGGCCAGCGCTGGCTGGACGTCGGATGCGGCACCGGCGCTCTGTGCTCGGCGATCGCCGACCAGTGCTCGCCTGCTTCGCTCGCCGGCGCCGAGCCATCGGAGGGATTCCTGAAGGCGGCGAAGCAGAACCTCGGCGGCCGCGCCGACCTGCGCGGCGGCAGCGCCACGGCACTGCCGTTCGATGATGGCGCCTTCGACGCCGTGGTGTCGGGCCTGGTCCTGAATTTCGTCCCCGACCCGCGTGCCGCGCTCGCCGAGATGGCGCGGGTGACGCGCCCCGGCGGCACGCTCGCGGCGTACGTATGGGACTACGCCGGCAAGATGGAGCTGATGCGCGTGTTCTGGGACGCCGCGGTGGCGCTCAACCCCGCGGCCGCCGCGCTCGACGAAGGGCTGCGCTTTCCGCTGTGCCGCCCCGAGGCGCTCGCGCAGCTTTTCACCGGCGCCGGGCTGAAGGAGGTCCTCACCGTGGCCCTCGACGTACCGACGCCGTTCGAGAGCTTCGACGATTACTGGCAGCCCTTCCTCGGCGGCCAGGGACCGGCGCCGGCATACACGATGTCCCTCGACGAGGCGGCGAGGACGCGCCTGCGCGAGCAGCTCCGGCAGCGCCTGCCCGCGCGGCCGGACGGCTCGATCGCGCTGACGGCGCGCGCCTGGGCGGTGCGCGCTACTCCAGGCGCAGCAGCCGCGCGGCGTTCTCCTTCATGATGAGCGGGCGTACTTCTGCTTTTATATTTAATTTTTCAAAGTCTGCCATCCAGCGCTCCGGGCTCATCACCGGATAGTCCGAGCCGAACAGGATCTTGTCCTTGAGCAGCGTGTTCGCGTACTGCACGAGGATCGGCGGGAAGTACTTCGGCGACCAGCCGGAGAGGTCGATGTAGACCTGCGGCTTGTGCGTCGCCACCGAAAGCGCCTCCTCCTGCCAGGGGAACGAAGGATGCGCGAGGATGATCGGCATGTCGGGGAAATCCGCCGCCACGTCGTCGAGCAGCATCGGGTGCGAGTACTTGAGGCGGATGCCGCCCCCGCCGGGCGTGCCGGCGCCGACGCCGGTCTGGCCGGTGTGGAAGAGCGCCGGCAGCTTCGCCTCGGCGATCGCCTCGTAGAGCGGATAAGCCATGCGGTCGTTCGGGAAGAAATCCTGCACCGACGGATGGAACTTGAACCCCTTCACGCCGTAGTCCTTGATGAGACGGCGGGCTTGAAGAACCCCTTCCTTGCCGCGGTGCGGGTTGATGCTCGCGAACGGGATCGCCACGTCGGAGTGCTGGTGCGCGAGCTCGGCGATCTCCTCGTTGGTGATCTTGCGGCTCGCGCCCTTCTCGCCGTCGACGGTGAAGACGACGAAGCCCATCTTCAGCTTGCGGTACATCTCGGCCATCTCCGGCACCGTCTGGTGCTGCGGCTGGTAGCGGAAATAGCGCCCCATCGCCTCCTGCGACTCGGTCGGCGCGTCGCCGACCTGCAGCGCCGACTTCCAGGCGTGGGTATGGACGTCGATGGCCACCAGGTCTTTCAGATCCATAGGACTCTCTTCGAGGGGGGATCGCGATAGAGTTCGTCCAGGAGGTCCTTCCTCCTGGAGAGCACGGCGCGCTGGTTGATCGAGCCCTTGTCGGTCATCTCGCCCGCGTCGAGCGAGGGCGGCTCCTCCAGCACGATGGCGCGCGCCACCCTGTTCGAGCTGCCGGTGCTTTCGAAGGACTTCAGTTTCGCGAGAAATTCCTCTTTCGGGGCGTCCCCGGCCGGAAAGATCAGGGCGCCCAGGTCGCTCCTCGCCTCGCCGGCGAACACCACGTCGCGCACCAGCGGCGCGAAATGCTCGATGAAGCGCGCGCGCAAGGGGCCCACGTGCACCCAGGTGCCGGTCGAGAGCTTGAAGTCCTCGGCGATGCGGCCGCG
>Ga0105095_10001758_pt1 | contig 11526 bp, 7 predicted proteins | sample PPLLak2March2015_2_FD_79180 | JGI IMG/M metagenome (GOLD analysis project Ga0105095, IMG submission 79180) | Freshwater sediment microbial communities from Prairie Pothole Lake near Jamestown, North Dakota, USA - PPLs Lake P8 Core (3) Depth... | ecosystem: Environmental > Aquatic > Freshwater >... | reverse complement strand
TGGTATTTTCCAGGTGTAGTCCACGTGTGGTTTATGATAAATGATAATCCTGCGGCATGGTCATCGCTTTGGGTGATGTTCTTATCAGCCCAGTCAATGATAAAGTAGATAGTAGTATTGGAGGAATTTTCCCTGATGCTAAACTGATAGTCAATGTTGACGTACCCTTTGCTAGGACCAGTAATATTTGGTTGTGATAGTGGGATGCTCGCGGCGATCACTGAAGCAATCGTCATATCTGAGTCTGTCTTCCCATAGCTATCGGTCACGGTAAGAGTGACATTGTACTGTCCAACTGCAGTATAGACATGTGTTACAATTTGTTCAGTTGATGTTGTTCCATCTGCAAAGTCCCAGGTATAAGAGAGAACATCATGGTCAGGGTCATAACTATAGGACGCATTGAATGTGATGTTTTCGTGTACCATTCCGTTATATGGTTCTCCTGCAGAAGCATTTGCTACGGGTGCTGTGTTTTTATTCGCATAGTTCACATTGTTTTGGGGTGGATTGGTATCTGCAGGTTTCGAAGGTGTTTTGGTCGATGTCCCGATTATCGGGTCTGAAAAGTTCCCTTGGTTCCCAGCAGCATCAACTGCTCGGACTGTATAATTATAGGAATGACCATTGATAAGTCCCGTATCTTGGTGGGAGGTTCCGGTGACGTTTTGTATGAGTTGTCCGTCTCGATAGATTTCATAATGGTCAACACCGACATTATCTGTCGCAGAGTCCCATGATAAATGAATTTTTCCATCTTTTGCATCTGCCGCTGTAAGGTTCTCGACTTTTGAAGGAGCTTCTCGGTCATCAGGGTCAAGGTAATTGGGGATTCCGTCTCCATCATGATCTCCTCTCCCCTCATTTTGATCAAGTAATCCATCGTCATCAGAATCAGTATCGAGATAGTTCGGTGTTCCATCGGAATCGACATCTTGACCATACTGATCTCCATCGGTGACTTCAACGATGGTGAGAATCTCGTCGTCATCGTCATCAGGGTCATTTGCATCGATGATGGAGTCGTTGTCAGTATCAATGGGACTTCCCCCGTTTGTTTCTGTGTAGTCATCTATTGAGTCTGCATCGGAGTCAGGGTTTGTTTTGTTTGTTCCAAGGTTGTCTTCTATGTAGTTCAGTAGTCCATCGTGATCTAAGTCCCCATTTGGTCCGTCTTCATCGTTTGAGTCAAGATAGTTTGGGATACCATCGCCATCAATGTCACCAGTTCCTTCACATCTATCTGTTTTTTTGTCACCATCAGAGTTGGTATCCAGATAATTTGGTTGTCCGTCGTTATCGATATCTTGACCAAACTGGTTCCCGTCGGTGACTTCAACGAGTGTTCCAATCGTATCGCCATCATCATCAGTATCATGATAATTAGATATCCCATCTGAATCAGTGTCGTCGTTGTTGGGATTCCCATCAAAATCAACGTCTTCAGCGATATTTTTTATTCCATCTCCGTCAGCATCTCCATTGGGATCGATAAGTCTTAGCTCTAGAAATTGTCGTTGAACGTTTTGGCCGGCATCAGCAATAATTCCAATGATATCAAAATAGGTGGGTGTATACTCATCACCGCAAAGACTTGCATTGTGAACCATGGACCATCCATCGGCATTTAACCCTGAATCACCATAATCGAGAAGATACCAAATTGCGTACTGAATTTGCCACCAGTCAACATTTTGGACTTTATGGTTCAAAATATAGTTGATCTTGCTGAAATTATGATGCCAAAGATAACTCGGCATTGAGATATTATAGATAGAATACAAGTGAGTATTTGTATAATCGTGATTTGGATTTATGTAAACATATTTGCCTCCGCACCAATCGATGAATGTCCCATTTTGAACATCATAACCAGGAGAAATGTCCTTAAGTTGCGTGTCCAGATAGCTCTGTGATCCTGGATATTGGACGTTCATCGTAATAGGACCGGGTGGTAAATTTACTTCAACATGTGCGGATACCACACTAGCTGCTGATAACAATACGAGGGCTGCAATACTTATAATTACTATTTTTTTTGTCATTGTTCTCACTCACCACTGTTAAATCTATTTGTGCAGAAATGATTTATATGTCTTGTTTGACAGTTCTTATCTAAAAAAAGCAAGGGGGTTTCTGAGAAAAAAATCCGAACATACAGCTGCATCCGATGGAACCAGCAAACTCTCCGACACTTTCCACAGGATGTAAAATCGGAAAACATCGGATTCAAGGTATCTCTGACGAATTTATACCACCCATTTTAAACCTTCAGGGACTCAATAGTGTTATTGGTGTCGATGATGGTGATGCTATTATCATGGCACAAAAACTTGCTGGAGAGCTCGGTCTTGGTGTTGGTATCTCTTCAGGAGCAAATTTCATTGGGGCACTAAAGGTTCAAAATCAATTGGGAAATAATTCAATTGTTGTCACGATATTCCCTGATGACAATAAAAAGTATCTCAGCACAGATCTCTTGAAGGAAGAACCTGTAAAAAAAGAATTTTTATCACCAGATGTTGAATTACTCGAATATCGTGTATTCAAACGCGTGTGTCATACGTGTTGTGATCCCACTGATTGTGTAGAAGTCAAAAACCGTGATTTCAAAGATAAAATAACTTTACCGCATTGCCCAAGAAGGCCGTAAATATTTTTTTTCTTTTTATTGACATGCCTTAGATTTTTCGTCTATAAACTAACCGTGCTAATTATAACCGTGATAAATATTTACGCGGGGAGGGAGATTCGAACTCGTATTTACTAGTAAAAATAATACTGCTATATCTGTTATACCTTTGAGAAATTTCTACTAATTTCAGGAGAGAATATATAAACTTAAACCAAACCAAAATGTTGATATAAAGGTTCTAACTATGCCGCCTGAATGATCGGTAGCCTGGATACCAATAATAGACTACCCATAGTCTTAGAAGGCGACATCAAATGGAAAATATTCCATGTGATCCGGATATTAAGAAATGGGTCAGCTGCTCGTTCGAGCAACTATATGACAATCTAAAAACGAATTCTACAGGACTTTCTTCAACTGATGCTGATGAATGCCTTAAACATTATGGATATAATATTCTTCCCGAGAAAAAGAAACATCGGCTTTATCGAAAACTGATTATCCAGTTTAAAAATCTTTTCAACATTCTACTTCTTATTGCTGCACTTCTTTCATTCATCACAGGAATGTCAGCTAATGATATAGGTTCAATTCAGATGGGGATTGCGATTTTAGGTGTCGTTATTATCAGTGTCCTGTTTAACCTCTTTCAAGAACATCGTGCGGAGCGAGCTGTTGAAGCGATTCGTAGCCTCGTACCTCAAAACGCAAGAGTAATTCGAGATTGTCAGACCAAGCAAATTCTGATTAAAAATATTGTACCTGGGGATATTATCTCCTTGGAGGAAGGCGATAAGGTCCCGGCTGATGCACGGATAATAGATAGTTATGAATTCTCAGTTGACAACTCCACTTTAACAGGAGAATCCGAACCACAACCACGTTCTTCAGATATCAGCACAAGCTCGTTGAAAAATCAAGTCATAGAATGTTCAAACATGGTGTTCGCGGGCACAACTGTGACCTCAGGAACGGCGACAGCAGTTGTTCTAGCAACAGCATCCAATACTCAATTTGGAAAGATTGTCACCATCGCACAAACTATTGAGGAACCACCAAGTCCACTTCAACAGGAAATTGATTATACTGCGAAACTGAATTTTGGTGTTGCTGTTGGTGTTGGGGTTCTATTTCTCACCATCGCGCTTTTTTTTCTTCATCTTCAACTTTCTGAAAGCATCTTGTTCATGATTGGTGTCATGATATCACTAGTCCCTGAAGGTTTACAGATAACAATTACTCTTTCTCTTGCTCTCAGCAGCCTTGCAATGGCCAAACGAAATGTTATTGTAAAACGTTTATCCTCGGTTGAAACACTTGGCTCTGCGACTGTCATTTGTAGTGATAAGACCGGCACGATAACAACAGGTCAAATGACTGTGAGAAAAATATGGATTGGGGGACACACCTTCGATGTCACTGGAGAGGGATACGAACCAGAAGGATCAATTTTTTCAGAAGGAAATAACGTTAATTATACTTTTCGAGAAGATCTCTTCAAATTATGTCAGGTAGCGGCTCTTGATAATAAAGCAACCTTAGTTCCACCTCTGGATCGAAAAAAATCGCGATGGACTGCACTTGGCGACACTACAGATGCTGCTTTATTAGTTCTTGCAGCAAAAGCCGGGATCCATTACAAGCAGGAACTTACTCAAAATCCGCGGGTGGGGATGATCCCCTTTGAATCCACACGAAAAATGATGACAAGTATCCACAAAGGAACTGATGGAAAAATCACCGCGTATACAAAAGGAGCTGGAAACGAAATTCTCTCAAAATGCACCTCAGTCTACTGGAATACAAAAATTACTCCATTAACAGAGGAATTATCAAAACAGATCCAAACCGAGATTGATACCCTTGCTCGACAAGCATATCGAGTATTAGCTCTTGCCATTCGAGAAATTCCAAACGATTTACAAAAATTTGATGCCCAATCCGTCGAAAATACGCTAACATTCATCGGTCTTGTGGCAATTTACGACCCACCTCGTCGTGATGTTCCTAGCGCAGTGCAAAAAGCCCAAAATGCAGGTGTTCGAATCATCATGATGACAGGGGATCACGAACTTACTGCTGAAGCGATCGCACGGAAAGTCGGTATCATAACTTCGAAATCATACGTGGTGACAACGGGTTACAAACTTGCAGAGATGTCTGATGATGAACTCAATAAACTGCTGGATGTACCAGATGTTGTTTTTGCACGCATTACTCCTGAACAAAAATTATGGATCGTCCGTACCTTGAAATTTAAAGGAGAGACAGTCGCAGTCACTGGAGATGGTGCAAATGATGCTCCAGCATTACTTGAAGCAGACATCGGCATTGCCATGGGAATCACTGGGACCGATGTTGCCCGTGAATCTGCGGATATGATTTTGATGGATGATAATTTCGCTTCCATCATCAACGGGATAGAAGAAGGACGTTCTGTTTTTGATAATCTTCAGAAATTCAACGTCTATGTATTTACCCATAACTGGGCGGAGCTTGCTACTTTCATTGCTTTCGTTCTGCTTCAAATCCCGCTCCCACTTGCAATCGTTGGAATTCTTCTCATAGATCTTGTGTTGGATATCCCACCTTCATTGGCACTCACTCTTGAGCCACCAGAACCGGGAATCATGGAACGCCCGCCACGTAAAAAAGAAAATCGATTGTTTAACCTCAAGTCATTAGCCAGATCGGGATATATTGGTTTAATCATAGGGGCATTTGCATTAGTCTGGTGTTTTTATGCGTGGTCGCAAAGCGGCTGGAGCATCGGTCAACCAACGATGACAGATCATATCGCGTATCTGAAGGGTACAACGATGGTCATCGTCGGTATCATGGCAGGACAACTTGGGATGCTCATCGCAACTAGGACGAATATAAAGTCAACATTTACGGTGAGTCTGCGTCACAATAAATGGCTCTTGATTGCGATTCTCATTGAACTCGTTATATTATTCACTGTCGTCTATATACCGTTTTTTGGCCCAATCTTCAATACGATATCTTTACAGCCGTTCGAGTGGGTATTCCTGTATTCTATTGTTCCTCTTGTCATTCTTTTTGAAGAAGTCAGAAAATTGCTTCTCCGAAGATATTTCCTGCCTGCGTCGGTTGTCCAAGTTCATAGGACCATTCCCTCTATATCAGGAGAGATTGAGCTACCAGCAGAAAAAAAAGTCTCATTGATTCCTCAATTTATTGAACGTAATAGCCCGATGATTTTATCTCTCACATCTCAAATCGGAGAAGAAAATACTGCGGTCATTTCGATGAATCTTGCTCGGAACATCGGATCACGTCTTTTTGTTCTACGGATTTTAAATGAGCAATTAAAAACTTCGCAGGATTACAATATAGAACGTATTCTCAGAGATACTGCCGAGGAATCGGGTGTCCCCTGTGAATATATTGATGTCCGTGCACCACAAACAATTGACAGTAGTGTAAGGGAAACTGCTGAAAAAACACAGGCGGAGACGATCATTATTTCTGTCCCCCGGGATGTTTTTTATGGAGGTCATCATACTGCTCAATTTATTAAATGGATTGAGAAGATCCCTAAGAAAAAGATCATTCTTATCAGTAATCCTACCAAACTCATTGAACCACATCATCCCCCCTTCAGAGTGCTGATACCTGTCCTCCATGAGTTTCATGAAGGACCTTTTCATCTCACGAAAGAATTAACCGCTCACACACCTATTCCCGATGTAGACATTATAGCAGCGAAGGTTGTGGAATTTCCATCATCTGTTGAGCTCTATTCACGCTTTTATCCGGAGTCAATGGTTGTTAAGAGTGAAGAGTTTTCTATCCTACGACGTCCCGCCATTAAAGCTCTCAGGCGTCATATTACTCCGCTTACGTTATTTTTCCAAGATATGAGTAAAGGTATCGCTCATTTCGTTGAGGAACGAAGAATAGATATGATAATCATGGAGGGGGACTGGGCTGAGAAAAATCATGGTTTTCTAAAAAAAGCAGAACGTAAAATTGTCAAGAGAGCACAATGTTCGATTATTGTGAATCTATCGCATCGCACATAATAACTATTTCAACATTAATTGATCAATCTTCCGTATTCAATTACATTGTCAATGTGAATGTTTTTGCCCTCTTTTTTCATACAATATTGAACAAAGTAAATTTTTTCAATGAAATAACGGTCAATTGAATGAATTTTTTGACAAAGATTATATTAATTGTTATATCCATTTTATTATAACATGAACGAAATCTGTTTAAAATGTCCGATTCCAAATCTGATGAATAGATCTTGTTATGAATGTAATTTAATAAAAATAAAATATGAACAGAATGAATGAGAAAAACAATAAATTACAGGAGGAAAAAAAGAATGAAAACAGTTGGTTATTTAGAAGGAACAGACCCAGAGTTTTTAACAAAACTTGTATGCATGGGGTATAGAACGCTGCCAATAGGAAATGATATTGATAACCACGGAAAAAACATAGCCTTTATTTCGATAGCAGACAAAGTCGATCTCATTGTAGGATACATGCATAAAGTGTCCCCTCTCCCAGGTATGACCAAATCATTGAAAGAATTCCTAACACCAGGAATTATTCATCATATACCAATATTACTATTAACTCCGAAAGAAACATTACCACATGCAAAGAAAATCGTATCTGACGCGACAACCAGTACCTCTGTAAAAGTTATTGATTATAAAAATCTCATGGATGAATCAATGAAAATTCTAAAATAAGCACCTCACGCACCTCACTACGTTTCTAAAATTGGCTAGGGGGCGGGATTTAAAAACTATTGACAGTAATGTACTTCAAGAGCATACGTATTTAATCTTCAATGTTCGATAGATGCTTCCATCTGGTAGAGAACACGAATTTACTAGTAAATCGAAGTGGGGACCATTTTTAATAAAAAAATATATTTTCTCCTGTAAAAATAATAAAATTACGCGGGGAGGGAGATTCGAACTCGTATTTGTTAACAAATTTGATGGTACCATATCTGTTGCAGGAGTTTTTTCGATTTTATAGTTACCCATCGGGATTTGAGTGTCAATTTACCAGTCAATTTATTCATGAACAATAAACGTCACAGCATACATTATGAAAATACCCAAGATAAATATTCCAAAATATATCATAGATTTTTTTAGGCTGGTTTCTTTTCTAATTTCAGGTATGAGATCAGATGCAGCGATGTAGAGGAATCCCCCAGCGGCAAACGGGAGAATAAAGAGTTTTACGTTTTCAACCATATTTGAGATAAAAAACCCGATCAATCCTCCGAGCACAGCCGTGAGTGCAGTTAAAAAATTAAGGATGAGTGCTTTTTTCTTCGTAAAGCCTCCATAAATTAACACACCAAAATCTCCTATTTCCTGGGGAATCTCATGAAGTGCGATCGCCATTGTCGTTGTCAATCCAAGAGGAATGGAGATGACAAAACTCGTTGCCATAATAAGTCCGTCGATGAAATTATGGATAGAATCACCGATGAGATTCATATACGTGAAGGTATGAACTTGGCATCCTCCTTTATGACAATGTCGCCAATGCAGGACTTTTTCGATGAGGAAAAAAAGTGCAAATCCGACGAGGACAAAAAGGAAGATATCAAGACCTTCGTGAAGTTCAACAGATTCGGGTAATAAATGGAGGAAAGCGCCACCCATGAGCGCTCCTGCGGATAATGAGACGAGTAACAATACGATTTTATCAAGTAATTTGTCCTTTAATGCTAAAGTGAATATACCGATAAATGAGATTAAACTAATTATAAAAGTGCTTATCATTATCCAGAGGAGATTATTCATATTATCACGACTAACTTACTGTTTGTAAATCAATGACTTTATTGCGCAATATATTTAAAAATATTATTGATTCTCATTATCAATAAGAGTTGAAAGACAACATGGTAAAAAAAACAAGAAAGACCAAACAAAAAGAATTGATAGAATCTGAAGTAAAGACATTCACATCATTGTTTACAGCTGATGAATTATTCGACAAAATAAAGAAAAAAGATAACACTATCGGGATCGCAACAGTCTACCGACTTCTGAAAGATTTACGGAAAAAGAAAGAACTACATTCTTACGTCTGTGAACGGAAAATGATCTATTCACGGGAGAAAAATAATCATTGTCATTTCATCTGCCAAAAATGTGATCAATTAACGCATTTTAACATAGAGAAAATAGATTTTCTTAAATCAAAGATCAAAGGAGAGATCTGTCATTTTCAAATCGATGTACATGGTATCTGTGACCAATGCCTAAAACATAACAATAAATAGATCTCCAATTAATCCTTGTATCTAAAGGCCAATTTCTTTATACGCCTCATAAGCCCTATAAAATTGTGATGGACCTTCAAGAACTTTCCATTCCGCTTCCTTAAGGATAGAAATGCAATTCTTCATACTCATACCTCGTTTCGTTTCTGTATCTTGTATCGTATCTCTTGGATTAGAACCAACCTCTGCCCATAACAAATTAGCACCAGCAAACGCGCCAAGGACATTTGGCTCATGCGTACAATTTCCTCTTATATCACCATCAAGAGCAAGTCGTACAACAGCAAGGATAAGTGCCATTTTTGCTTCAGAGACAACCCCATATTGTGCTAGCTTTGTATGAGGAATAGGGATGCGTCGTGCCGCACCACTATACACTGGTTTTATATCGCGTGTAATAATCGTTTTTTCAACAAGTTCATCAATGGAATGTTCAATACCAACTGGTTCAATACAGGTACCAACAAGTAGTCCGGCCTCTTGCGCATTCTTCATTGTCTCAAGTCGCTTCTCCACAGGAATACACGTGTCGTGGTTTTCCCCCAATCGAACAGCATGATAGATACCAGAAAAACCTACGTGTTTTAATTCCTGTGCTTGCGCTATAGTAAAATCCCCAATATTAGCGACAAGAACCGTATCTCTTTTCAGTGCACGTCGTATTTCCTTTGACGTCTCAATGAATTTTTCAAACGGATAATTAGCTGTTGTCATCAAGTAAATCGCGTTCGCTTTTTCTGTCTCAAATTGTCGAGCCTGAAAAACTGCGTCATCTATAGGAAGTTCAAAAGAATCGGTAAACACCTTGTTCCGTGCGGCAAAGGAGCAAAACAGACAATTTTGTGGACAGGGGGCAATGTTCAAACCGATTTGCGCATGAACCTCAGCTACACTATTACTTACTTGCGCTGATTTTTTCCGTGCTGCCCAAAGAAGAAGAGAGGATTGCTTAGAAAAAACAGGAATCTTGAAAAGATCCTTGATTTCTTTTTCTGATAGTCCTTTGTCGTTTAATGATTTTTCAACAATTTTCTGAATCATGCCATTCTCCTCCTGAAGCTAGCCTACATAAACACATTCAATAAACGATAAGCAAGACCACCAATAAAAATCGCTAATCCTACCTCTGTTAAAGTGATAAGACCAGCTTTTTTCCACCCAGTTTCGCGAACCAATGCTGCAATCGTTGCAACACAAGGGACATAAATCATAATCACGAGTGCAAAGACGATCATTTGCACCGGAGACATCGCTGAACGGATATCCACTGTTCCCGCAGCAGTCATTAATAAAACGAGAGCTGCTTCTTTCCGTAACACACCAAAAATAAAGAGAAAACCGGTGAACGCAGGAAGACCAAGCCAAACAACGGTAACTGGACTTAAGGCATTCGATACAAGAGGAAGAATATCGGTTATCCGCATCGCTTCAATGATGATGCTACCCAGGATAATGAGCGGGAGAGCGGTCATCAGAAACGGTTTGAACCGATTCCATGCTTGCTTAACCACTACTTTTCCAGATGGCAGTCGGTATGGTGGCATCTCCATGATGATACCGACTGATACACCGGGGAGAAACCGGTTAAGGATTCTCCCAATAAGAAAAATCAGAATGAAATCAATGATATAGAATAAAAGAGCCCATTGCACTCCGACATACGCACCTACAAGCCCGAGAATAACCACGGTTCGTGCTGAACACGGGACTAGTGTTGAGAGAAAGATGGCGATGAATCGATCGCGTTTGGTTTCCATGATGCGACATCCAACGCAAGCAGGGACGTTACAACCGAATGCAAGCAGCAGAGGGATGCATGCTTTACCATGGAGACCAATAGTATGACAAGGCCGGTCCATGAGATACGCGATTTTAGGGAGATAGCCCGAGTCTTCAAGGACACCGAGAATAAGATAAAATGGCAAGATGAACCCAAAAGCGATAGCAAGTGTTGCATAAAGTCCTACAACCCCGCCATTCCAGAGTAGATCAGGCCAAAACCCAGTCATATGAGGATTAACGCTTTCAAAGAGGCTCCGTACTAGTTCAGAAAGCCATCCTCCAAAAAACGACATAAACATAAGAATGCTCAGCATAATAGTGAACATGAGAACGTACCCCCAGACACTGTGCATACTCAGTGCGTCAAAGCGTTCACCCATCGAGGGTTTCTCAGATTCCTTGAACGTTTGAACTTCTTTTACAATCCTCGCAGCAACTGCATATCGTTCTGAGGAAATGACGGTTGAACACGGTTCCTTATGAATCTCAGATATTTCTCCAGCAAGAATGTTCGCAGCGACAATCACATCAGGGTGTTTCTCATTAACCTTGTTAACAATCTCAGAATCCCCTTCTAATAGTTTTATTGCAGTCCATCTCAGCGGGTATCCTATGTTAACTCCAGTAAGAACTCTTTCAAGTTTTTCTATCCGTGTTTCAATCTCAGGACCATAGCGGATAGTACTCTTGTATGCTGAAGATCGTTTGGCTGCTTGTTCTATGGCTGCATCAACGATTTCATGAACGCCGATTCCTTTTGTCGCAATGGTTGGAACGACTGGGGCATTGAGTAACCTCTGAAGCTTTTTTTC
>Ga0105095_10001754_pt1 | contig 11531 bp, 9 predicted proteins | sample PPLLak2March2015_2_FD_79180 | JGI IMG/M metagenome (GOLD analysis project Ga0105095, IMG submission 79180) | Freshwater sediment microbial communities from Prairie Pothole Lake near Jamestown, North Dakota, USA - PPLs Lake P8 Core (3) Depth... | ecosystem: Environmental > Aquatic > Freshwater >... | reverse complement strand
TTGTCGGTCTTCAGTCGTCGGTCTTCAGTTGTCAGCAAAAAACACTGAAAACTGAGAAACCGATGACCTGACGGCTGACAACGGCCCGTGTTGGAGATCACATGGCGAACGAGTTCGACGTAGTCGTGATTGGCGCTGGAACCGGTGGCTACGTCGCAGCCATTCGCGCCTCGCAGCTTGGATTGAAGACGGCCGTCGTCGAGAAGCAGAAAGCGCTCGGCGGCACCTGCCTCATCTGGGGTTGCATTCCCACAAAAGCGCTGCTCGAGCATGCGCACGCGCTGAAGATCGTGCAGAACGTCAAGGAGTGGGGTGTCACGATCGGCGAGGGCGCCGTCGGCATCGACATGAACCAGGTGCAGGCGCGCAAGGACAAGATCGTGTCCGGCCTCACCAAAGGCGTCGAATTTCTGTTCAGGAAGAACAGGATCGAGTGGATCAAGGGCACCGCGGCGATCGGCGGACGTGGGAGAGTCGATGTCGTCGACGGCGACAAACAGAGTCTCACCGCCGGGAAGGAGATCGTCATCGCAACCGGGTCGGCGCCGCGGAGCGTTCCGGGCGTCGAGATCGATCGCAAGCGCATCATCACGAGCGACGAGGCAATCGGCCTGCGGGAAGTTCCGAAATCGTTGATCGTCCTCGGCAGCGGCGCTGTCGGCGTGGAGTTTGCGTCGATCTTCCGCCGTTTCGGGAGCGAGGTGACGCTCATCGAGCTGCTGCCGCGCATCGTGCCCGCCGAGGACGAAGCGGTCTCGGCCGAGCTTGCGAAGTCGTTCAGGAAGCAGGGCATTGCGATCCACACCGGCGCCAGGGTGACGAAAGCCACGGCGGGCGCGAATGGCGTGGATGTCGACGCACAACTGGCGGACGGGACCACCGCGAGACTGTCGGCGGATTATCTGCTCGTGGCGACGGGGCGCGGCCCGGTGACGCAGGGCCTCGGCGTCGAAGGGCTTGGCCTCAACCTGGACCGCGGCTACGTCGCCGTGGACAACCTGTTCCGCACGGGCGTCCCGGGGTTTTCAGCCGTCGGCGACGTCATCTCCTTCGGCGCGGGCAGCGCGCCGCACCCGCAATTGGCGCATGTCTCGTCGGCCGAAGGCATCGTCGCTGCCGAGCGGATTGCGGGGCAGAACCCGCGGCCCATCAACTACGATCACGTGCCCGCCTGCACCTATTGCGACCCCGAGATCGGCAGCGTCGGGTTGACCGAGCGAGAGGCGCAGGAGCGGGGATACGACGTCCGCGTCGGCACGTTTCCGTTTTTCGTGCTCGGCCGCGCGAAGATGGCGGCCGAGACCGAAGGGTTCGTGAAGATCGTGGCGGACAAGAAGTACGATGAGGTGCTGGGCGTGCACATGATCGGACCGCGGGCGACCGAACTCGTGGCCGAAGCGACGCTGGCGCTCAGGCTGGAATGCACCGTCGAGGAGCTCATCAGCACGATTCACGCGCACCCGACGTTTTCCGAAGCGGTCTCCGAAGCGGCCCATGCCACGCATGGGGCGGCGATACATGTGTAGTCGTCAGTCATCAGTTTTCAGAGAACTACGGAATTCACACAATGGCCAAACAGGTTGTCATGCCGCAGATGGGCGAATCGGTTGCCGAGGGCACCATCGTCCGATGGCTGAAGAAGGTTGGCGATCCCGTCGAGCGCGACGAACCGCTGTTCGAGATATCCACCGACAAGGTTGACGCCGAGATTCCGTCGCCCAGCGCTGGTGTACTGAGCGAGATCAAGGTGAAGGAGGGTGAGACGGTTCCCATCAACACCGTGGTAGGCGTCGTCAATGAAACAGCCGAGGGAACGGTCAAATCAAAACCCGAAGCGGTGTCCGCTCCCGATGCCGCCCGCGTTGCACCAATCGCACCCGTTGCCCCCACCGCACCTATCGCACCCATTGCACCCATCGAACCCGTTGCACCTGTTGCACCCGTTGCACCTGTTGCACCCAGCCGCCCCTGGTCGGCTGCCGAGGCGCGCAGTCTGAGGCTCTCGCCGGTCGTGAGAAAGATCGCGCGCGAGCATCACATCGACGTGCGGAACATCGCGGGCACCGGCGGCGGCGGCCGCGTGACGAAAAACGACATCCTTGCGTACCTGGAAGCCGGTGCCCCAGTCGTCGCGCTGCAGGCTCCCGGCGCTGCGGCGCCGCAGGCCCCGGCCACTGGTGCCGTGCCGTCCGCGCCGCTGCTTGCGCCGAACCCGTTGGCCGTGGCCGGGCTCGACCAGGGCAAGTACGAGCGCACGCCGATGAGCGTGATGCGCCGAAAGATCGCCGAGCACATGGTGATGAGCAAGCGCATCTCGTCGCACGTCCACTCGGCGTTCGAGATCGATTTCACGAAGGTCGACGAGATTCGCAAGGCGAAGAAGCAGGACTACGAGAAGGCGGGCGGCAAGCTCACCTACATGTCGTTCATCACGAAGGCCTGCGCAGACGCTCTCAAGAAGGTGCCCATCGTCAACACATCGGTCGATGGCACCGACATCATCTACAAGAAGGACATCAACATCGGCGTGGCCGTCGCGCTCGACTGGGGCCTCATCGTGCCGGTGGTGAAAAATGTCGACAGCATGAGCCTGCTCGAGATCAGCAAGAGCATCGCCGATCTTGCCGCGCGCGCCCGGGAAAAGAAGCTGAAGCCCGAAGACGTGCAGGGCGGCACGTTCAGCATCACGAATCCGGGCGTGTTTGGCGCGCTTTTCGGCATGCCCATCATCAGCCAGCCTCAGGTGGCCATCCTTGGCGTCGGTGCCATCGAGAAGAGGCCCGTTGTCGTGGACGATGCTATCGGGATCAGGCTGCGCGCGTACATGGTCCTGGGCTACGACCATCGGATTATCGATGGCGCGGTGGCCGACGAATTCATGCAGGTCGTCAAGAAAGGGATCGAGAACTGGGATCCGGCCCAGGTCTAGAGACGCGGGCTACCATAGAAGGGTGCGTGAACTAGAGGTCCGAAGGCTCGGCGTGATTCCCTATGCCGCTGCCAGCGAGATGCAGCGTGCCCTGGTGGAAGAACGGCGGGCCGGCCGGGTACCCGATCTCCTTCTGCTCGTCGAACATCCCCACGTCATCACCCTCGGCGTCAAAGTCGAGGCCGCCCGTTCGCACCTGCTCGCCACGCCCGAAGTGCTCGCGGCAAGGCACGTCGAAGTGCACGAGTCTGGCCGCGGAGGCGACATCACCTATCACGGTCCAGGGCAGATCGTGGGCTATCCCATCATGGACCTGCGGCCCGATCGGTGCGATGTGCACCGGTACGTGCGGGATCTCGAAGAAGTCATGATTCGTACCGCCGCCGATTTCGGCCTGCAGGGGGGGCGCATTCAGGGCCTCACGGGCGCGTGGGTCGGCGCCGATAAACTGGGTGCGATTGGCGTGCGCATCTCCCGGTGGATTACCAGCCACGGCTTCGCATTCAACGTGTCGACTGACCTCGATTTCTTCAACCTGATCGTGCCCTGCGGCATTCCAAGCGGCGGCGTGACGTCGCTCGCGAGGGCGCTCGGACGCCTCGTCCATCGCGACGAAGCCGAGGCGTCGATCGTGCGCCATTTTGGCGAGGTGTTCGACCGCAACGTGATTGAAGGCGCGGCGGTCGGAGGCGGCGCAGGGAGCGACTAGCCGATGAAACGGATCTACCGCCCGACGTCCTTGACCCTCTTCGGCGTGGCCACGATCATCGCTGCGATCGCCGGCACGACCGGCTACATCCTCGGAAGGGCGCCGGCATTGCCGCCTGTCCTTCCCGTCCACTTCGACCACGAGGGCATCGCCGATCGCTTCGTGCGCGCGTCCTATGCGACGGCGCTCGTGCCGGTCTGGATCCAGCTCACGCTCGCCACTGTGTTCGGCACCATCGCTGCTGTGCTGCTCTATCGAACGCAGACACGCCGCAGCGCCGTGGAAGACAAGGTGACCCGTCAGGAGCGCGAGCGCATGCTCATGGCCGCCGAAGCCATCAGCCTGCTGGCAGCTATCTGGGTGACGTTCCAGGGGCTGCTCGCCGTTCGCCTGATCATCATGTGGCAGAACCTGTGCTGCGGTCTTGGCGACATCTACTACCAGGCGCTCGTAGTCTGCATCGTGCTGTCGGCCATCGTCGGGATCAGGGCGGCGGTCTACCTGCAATATCCCAAGCCGGTGGTGCGGGTTACCGAAGACGTTCACTGGAAGCTGAGCGGCGTCTATTTCAACCCCCAGGACCCCTCGTTGTTCGTCCCCCTTCGGAGCGGGCTGGGCTGGACCATCAACTTCGGGCGCCCGCAAGCCATTCTATTTCTTGGGGTTTTCCTCTTCGTCAGCATCTTCGCGCCGGTCTTCATCCTTCGAGTCCTGCTCGGGGAATAAAGCCGGCACCCCAGGTGTTCTATTACACAGGACACCATGGCACAAGCACACACCACACGAGATCTGGTTCAACGGCTGAAGGCTCACGACCCCGGCGCAGTGGCGGACCTGTCAGACTCCTTCGGAGCGAAGATTTATCAGCTTGCCTTCCGGTACCTCCGGAACCGCGAAGATGCCGAGGAAGTCGCGCAGGACGTGCTGCTGAAGGTGCATCAGAAGATTGATGCGTTTCGCGGCGACGCGGCGCTCTCATCCTGGATTTATCGCATCACGTTCAACGCGGCCATGTCGCGGCTGCGCGAGTTCAAGCAGAACCTGCCGAACGCGTCGGAAAAGGTCAGCGACGAGCAAACCGGCCAGCCTCTGAAGCGCGAGATTGTCGACTGGTCGCCGCTCGCCGACGAAGAAATGCTGCGCACGGAGATGTGGCAGGCGCTCGTCCGCGCGTTGAAGGACATGCCCGTGCTCTACAGGGCGCCGGTCATCCTGCGCGACGTGCAAGGGCTGACGACGGAAGAGGCGAGCGCGGTATTGCACGTGAAGGAGCAGACGCTGAAATCGCGGCTGCATCGCGGGCGGCTGATACTGCGCGATTCGCTCGCCGACTTCGCCGGCGGGTTGTCGATGCACTGAGAGTACTGCAGGCTTCGGACTGCGGGCCCACCCTAAAACACGTCGCGAAAGAAGGCTACGGGCACCGTGCCCATTCGCATGAACTTCTCATGGAACGTTCGTGGCGAATACGCGGTGCCCATTTTCTTTTTGTACGACTCGCGCAGCGCCACGATGGCGCTCTTGCCCAGGTTGTAAGCAATCGCCTGCGTCGGCCACTTCGAATAGCGATAAATCGCCGACTCCGCGCTTTCACACGCCGCGCGCGCGTCGGCGTGGCTCATCGTGCAGGCGCCGGGATAGAACTCGACGTGCTCGACGAAGTAGTCGCGCGCCTCGTCGAAGGTCATGCGTCCCGTGTGAATCCCCACATCGACGCGCACCCGGACCGCCCGCATCATCTGGCCCTGGAGCGCGTAGAGATATTCCGGGGCCGAGTAAAAGCCGTACGGCCGGCCTTCGACCGGCTCGGCCATCAGCTCTTCCGCGTGTAGTCCCCACCCTTCGGCCGCCAGCGAGTCGCTCCACATTGACGACGAATCTTCCACGGCGCCCGGCGTCAGCCATCTGACGTTCGAAATCTCCGCCGCGTGCTGCGCCATGTACTTGAAATGCCAGTCGTGCCCCGGAAACCCCTCGTGAATGGCGGTGTCGGCGATAGACGCTTGATGATTCAACTTCAGCCTGGCCGGGTCGTTGCCCGTCGGCGTGAGATAGAAGCGACCGACGCCCGCCTTCTTGAACGGCGGCGCCATGTAATACGCAGCGCCGGCTCCGCCTCTCAGAACGGGCGGTGTCGGAAGGATGTCGAGTTTGTACTCCTGCGGAATGTCGAACATGGCCTGCTCGCGGCCGAACGACACCGCGCGCGCCGACGTGTCGCGATACCACGCGAACAGCTCGGCGTCGCCTTTCGGCGAATCCTCGGCAAGACGATTGACGATGTCGCGCGTGGTCGCTGACTCGATGCCATTGTCTCTGGCGATCACCGAGACGATGTCCTGAATCTGACGCGAATACAGCGCCACCTGCTCGCCGCCATATTCGTAGAGCTCGCGCGCGCTGCGCGCATCGCCGAACACGTTGTGCACGCGCCATTCGTATTCTTCGGTGCCGGCGGCGAATCGATCGGTCTTGTCGGTTTCGCCGTATGTTGCGAGCAGAAACTCGGCGAATTCCTGCCAGCCTGCACCGGCGCGCTCACCGGCGTCCTTCAATTGACGGAGCAGCGCAGGACCGAAGGGACGCGTGCCGATGTAGTTGGCGGCGGTGTCAGGCAGCGTGTGGCGAAAATACTCCGCGCTTGCCAGGCTCGCCCCGACCCCATCGCGCTGCACCATCCGCCAGTCGGGCAGGTTGCCGCTATGTTTACCCGCAGAAAGATTGGCACGAGCGTTGGCGATGTAGCGTGGAAGGGCCTCGACTCGCGTGACGAGTTGCTTCCACTCCTCCTCAGTGCCGCGAAGGCCGCCGCCGGCGTCCTGCATCTGCTGCATCTGCCAGTCAACGCCGCGAAATGGTTCGGCAACGTACGTGTCGACCGCGCGCTGGTGGTACTTCCTGTCGCCGACGAGACGAATCAGGAATTTCAGCTGCGCGTCCATGACGCGATAATCGACCTGCAGATTCGGAGGGAGCGTGTCGAGAGCGATCCCCTGCAGCTCCTGATGGGTCTCCCTGTAGAAGGAGAGTTCTCTCGAGAGTGCGCCTTCGGAGTAGTCCTTCAGCGAAGCGTTCGTCGACTGGAGCGCGCTGTTGTAGCCGTCGGCGCCGAGATAGGTCGAGGTGACGGGATTGTAGAGAAGGTGACGCACGAAATAGCGGTCGCGCAGCGTCTCAAAGCGCACGACCGCGGGTCCGGAACCGGAGGAACAGCTGTTCGCGACGAGGCAGACTGCGAGCAGCCACCTCTTCATGGACGATTCGTGAGCTCGACGGTCGCTTTCACTTCCTTGCCGTCGCGCAAGACGATGACCTCCACGCGATCGCCCGGCTTCTTCTCGCGAAGAGCGAACGTAAAGTCGTACAACGTCTTGATCGGCATGCCGCCGAACGAGATCATGACGTCGCCTCCACGGAGGCCGACCCTGGCTGCGGGGCTGTCGGTTCTCACCTCGGCGAACTTGACGCCCTGACCTTCGTTTGCGAAATCGGGCACCGATCCGAAGTACGGGCCGTAGCCCGACACGGCGCCGACGTTACCGCTGTTACGCGGATCGTGCGGCTGCGGCTGTACCGTGTCGACGAACTCCGGGCGCTTGGCGCGGTTTGACAGTTGCCTGGTGAGCGCCAGCGCGAGGTCGGCGACCGCCGCGCCGCCCGCCGCGTCGATCTTCTCCCATGTGTCGCTCGGGCGGTGGTAGTCGGAGTGGAAACCCGAGAAGAAGTTGATCGCGGGAATCTTCCTCAGCAGAAACGTCGCGTCATCGCTGGCACCGGCGCCCGGACCTCCTCGCAACGCCCTGAGCTTGATCGAGCTCGACGTTTCCGCGGCCTTGAGGTCTTCTTCGATCGACGGAGCACTCGCCAGGCCGTCCACCATGATCCGGCCGCCGGCGCGCCCGACCATGTCGAGGTTCACCATCGCGACGGTCTTCTCGAGCGGGTTTGTCGGATGGTTCACGTAGTGCGACGAGCCCAGCAAGCCGTGCTCTTCGCCGGCGAACGCCATGAAGATGAGGCTCCGCCGGAAGTCCTTGCGTGCGGCCGCCGCCGCTTTGGCCATTTCGATGACCGCCGCCGTGCCTGACGCGTTGTCGTCGGCGCCGTGATGAATCTGGCCGGTGGTGTTCGGCGACATCGAAAATCTGCCGCTTCGGCCGAGATGATCGTAGTGCGCGCCCACGATGACGGTCTCGGCCTGCAGCGCGGGATCGCTGCCCTTCAACATGCCGATGACGTTGCGGACGGGACGCCGCACTTTCGACGTGCGATCCACCGCGCGCACGCTGACATCGCCGAGCGCGCGTGATTTCGGCGCGAAGTCACGATCGATTTCCTCCGACACCGTATCGAGGTTCAATCGCGTGCCGAGCGCCCGTTGTACAAGATCGCGCGACACGTAGAACACCGGTATCCCGTATTCCTCGGCGTGCGGTTCGCGCAGCCATCGACGGAAGCGCTGGAGCGCCGGCCGATGATTTGTGTCGTCGACAATCAGCATGGCCCTGGCGCCGTGGCTCCGCGCCACTTCCACTTTGCGCATCATCGTCGAATGAGTGGTGTTGGTCTGCCCCTCGAATGCGCTGCGCGGATCGTTTTCCTGTGGCTCGTGCGTGAAGATCAGGACGGCTTTGTCGGTGGCGTCGATGCCCGCATAGTCGTCATAACGCAACGACTGCGCAGAGATTCCGTAACCCGCGAAGACGACCGGCAGGGTCTCGGCGGGCGACGACTGGTCGCGCGAGGTCGAGACGAGCTCGTAGTCCCGTCCGATGTCGAAGTTGACCGAGGTGCGCCCCGCCTGCAGCGTGACAGAATTGCCCGGCTCGACCGACAGGCCGGTCGTCATCTCGAAAGTCTGAAAGAACGTGCCGTTGTCGCCTGCCGGGGCGAGCCCGGCTTCCTGAAACTTCGCGGCAATGTATTCGGCGGCTGCCTCGAGGCCGGGACCGCCATCGCCGCGCCCCTCGAGCGCCTCGGAGGCGAGGTACTTCACGTGCTCTACATACGCCTTCGGATCAATTCGGCCCGGGTCGGCGCCGGTTGTAACGGCGAACAGCACGGCGACAAGCAGGGCACCTGACACACGTCTCATTGCAGCACCTCATCGACGACAACCTTGTCTCGTCCGGTCAATACCGGCGAGGTGACGCGCTCGAGGCCGGCCGGCCCCAGCGACACGGGCCAGGCGCACACCGGCGCCTTTGTTCCATTATCTCGGTCGAGCGACACGAACGCACTGAAGATCCGGCGCGACCCGGCGACGACCGCTTCGCAGGCCAGTGCGGCTGCGGTGCCCAGGGCGCCGGCTCCGGGCGGCCACAAGCCGCGGAGCCGTCTCTCGATGCGATTCAGCTGGGGCGGGCTCAACATCGACGAGATGCTGTGGCCTCCAATGGAAGCCTCGGTCCAGGGGATCGTCATCTTATCGGGCGGCCGGCCAATCACCGCAAGCGCTACCTGATTAGACGCTGCCCGGGCTTCGATGGCTACGAGCGCGCGCGCCGTCGCCGCGAGTGATTCCGGGGCCGATCCGATGAGGCGGCGTCGCGACATGCCGAGCTCGTCGAACGCCTGTTGCATGAGCAGGCGCTGGCCCGCGCCCGCACAAATCAGGACCGATCGATCGAGGCTGCCGCTTCGCGCCAGCCTTCGCAGCAGATCCAGCCCGGTCTCGCCGCTCCACTCCGTCGCGGCGCCTGCGGCATCGGCAAGGACGATAACTGAGGCGCCGTCGGCAGCCGCCAGATCGGCGGCACTTTCGACGCGCGTATCCGATCGGGACAGCGCGCCGGCTTGCATGAGGTCGAGCGCTTTGCCCGCGGCGACTGACGTACTGGCGTCGATCAGGCGGACGGTATCGACGTTCGCTCGCGACGCGAGGGCGCGAGCCACAGCTCCGCCGATGTCGCCCGCACCGATGATCGCCACCACAGACATCCGATGGTCAATATTACTCGCGTCCCAGCCCGCGCCCCTTTTTGTCAGTGGCCGGTGAGCCAGTCGGGCGGATCTGATTTCGTTCGTTCGCCGCGCTTCAATTCCTCGCGCATGTCAGGATTGCTCAGAGGGTTGCTGAGCGCGGGGTTGGTGAGGAACCTGTAATCGGTCAGGCTCTCGAGAAACGCGACGAGGTCGTCCGTTTCCGACGGCGAAATGGTGAAGCCGCGCACCTTGTCGCTCTTTGGCCGCGGGCTTCGTCCGCCGGCGGCGTAATGTGCGACGACATCCTTCAGCGTCGCGACGCTCCCATCGTGCATATAGGGGGCGGTGACGGCAATGTTGCGGAGCGTCGGCGCCCTGAACTTCGCGGGCTCTGAAGCCACACCGGTGTCGTGGAAGAACGCCTCGGGATCGGACGGCATCGCCCCGGTGAAGATCGTCGGGCCGGAGATGTTCACGCTGCCGTGGCATTCGCTGCACCGAAGCCGGTCGGAGAAGAACAGCAGCGACCCGCGCTTGGCGGACTGCGACATGCCGCTGTCGTCATCTCGATAGAGGTAGCGATCGAAAGCCGAGTCGGCCGACACGATGACGCGCTCGAACGAGGCAATGGCCTTCACGATGTTCGACAGCGTGACGGGCGAGTCTTCGCCGGGAAATGCCGCGCGAAACCGCTCGCCGTACGCCCGGTCGATCGTAAACCGGGCCAGCACTTCCGCTTCGTTGCCCTTCAGGCCCATCTCGATAGGGTGCTCGTTGTACATCGGCACCTCCATCTGCGATTCGAGATTCCATCGGCGATCGTCCCAGCCGTACGACGCGTTGTACACGACGTTGGCGAGAGACATGCTCGAGCGCGTATGCAGGGCCCCGGTCGATCCGACCGCGCGCGCGAGACCATCCGTGAAGGCGAGCGCCTGCTGATGACAGCTGGCGCACGAGAAGGTGCCATTGCCCGAGAGCTGAGGGTCGTAGAAGAGAAACCTCCCGAGCTCGACTTTTGCCTCGGTGAGGGGATTGTCCACCGGAACGTTGGGCACGGGAAACCATCGCGGCAGCCGGTTCGCGAAGAACGCGGAGGCCGACGGTTGAGCGGCGGCCGGCCACGCCACGACGGTGATGAGGATGAGGGCTGCCAGGCCCAGCCAGTACCTCACGGTTCTATTTCCAGTCGGGCGAGTTGTGCCCGAGGTTGACGACAGAAGCGGCCAGCGCGTCGCGTTCCTGCACCCACGCCGCGAATGTGCGGAGCGTTCGTTCGTCCAGGCCGGCAGGCTCCGCGCGGCGCTTTTCCACCCAGGCTTTCATCGTCTGCATCAGCACGTGGCTGGCCACGCGGTCGTTGACAAACAGGTGCATGTAGGCCTGCTTCGCCTCGTCCAGGCGATTGAGGCCGAGGTAGGCCTCGGCTCTGTACTCAATTGCCTCGGAATAGGCGGGCTGAATCTTCAGGGCGCGGTCGTAACTCTCGAGCGCGCGCTCGTAATCGCCCATCTTTCGATAGGCGTAGCCGGCTCCGCTCTGCGCGCGATAGCTATCGGGGGTCAGCTTGATGACGGTCTGAAAATCCTTCAGCGCGGCTTCGTACTCTCTGCGCGCCTGTTTCGGATTGCGCGCTTCGATCTCGTCCGCTTTCGTGAGCCGCTTCAATCCGCTGTTGAGGGCATCTGTCGAAACAGCTTCCGGCGACTTTTTCGGCGCCGATGTCGTCTCGGCCTTGGGGCGTATTGCCAGCAGTCCCGTGCTGGAAAGGACCACCCAGGTCAGCGTCGCGACCGCAACCGCCAGATTTCGTGCCATCACGAGCTCCTTCTGGGATGCTATTGTAGCCGTTTGACGAGATTTCACGCGTCCTCCGGGCTTGCCTTTGCGGGATTTCTCCTTATTTTCCCCCAGTTCGGGGTGTTTGCTGCCGCCGATCCGCGCCCGTCGAGACAGCCCGACCGCTTC
>Ga0105095_10001753_pt1 | contig 11532 bp, 11 predicted proteins | sample PPLLak2March2015_2_FD_79180 | JGI IMG/M metagenome (GOLD analysis project Ga0105095, IMG submission 79180) | Freshwater sediment microbial communities from Prairie Pothole Lake near Jamestown, North Dakota, USA - PPLs Lake P8 Core (3) Depth... | ecosystem: Environmental > Aquatic > Freshwater >... | reverse complement strand
GGACGGACTGACGTAATGCACGGCCGGAATGCCTGCGTCCTTCAGACGTCGCTCGAGCCCCAGATTGAAATCGGAGGCATCCACGCCGATGAACAAAGCGGGGCGCGTCTCGAGCAAGGCATCGCCCAGGCGTTTGCGAATGCGCATGATCTCCCGATAGTGCCGCAGCGCTTCGGTGTAGCCACGGACCGCGAGCTTGTCCATGGACACCGTGACCTCGAAGCCCTGCGCCGCCATGCGCGGGCCGCCGATGCCGGAAAAGCGCAGATTGGGACGCCGCGCCTTCAATGCACAGATGAGATGGGCGCCAAGCTGGTCGCCCGAGGCCTCGCCGGCCACCATGGCGACGCGGGTCACGCCTGGGTCCACGATGTCAGCGGATGAAGCCGCGCCGGGTGCGCGCCAGGCACTCGAGCAGCGCGCCGACCTCGGGGCATGCCGCGGCCTGCGTGGCGAGTTCCCGCTTCGCGTCCTCCAGGCTCAACCCGGCGCGGTACAGGGTGCGGTAGGCGCGCTTGATGCGCGCGATGGTGTCCGCGGAAAATCCGCGTCGGCGCAGGCCCTCGCTGTTGATGCCGTAGGGCTTGGCCATGTTGCCCGCGGCCATGACGTAAGGCGGCAAATCCTGCGGCAGATAGGTGCCCATGCCGGTAAAGCTGTGCGCGCCAATGTGCACGAATTGATGCACCAGAGTGGTGGCGCCGAGGATTGCCCAGTCTCCCACGTGCACGTGGCCCGCGAGTTCGCAGGCGTTGGCGAAAATGCAATGGCTGCCGACCTGGCAATCGTGCGCAAAATGGACATACGCCATGATCCAGTTGTGGTCGCCGACCCGCGTCACGCCCGCGTCGCGCGTGGTACCCCGGTTGATGGTGACGTACTCGCGGATCGTGTTGCCGTCACCGATCTCGACCGCCGTGTCCTCGCCGTCGTACTTCTTGTCCTGCGGCGGCGCGCCGATGGACGCGAACTGGAAGATGCGGTTTGCGCGCCCGACGCGGGTGCGGCCTTCGATCACCACGTGCGGGCCGATCCAGCTGCCCTCGCCCACCTCCACGCCCGCGCCCACGAGGCTATAGGGCCCGACGGCGACCCCGGGGGCAAGCCGCGCCTGCGGGTGCACGATCGCCGTGGGATGCACCTGCGTCGCGCTCACTCCTGCCCCAGGATGCGCTCGGTGCAAAGGATCACCGCTTCCGCTGCGACCGCGCCGTCCACGCGCGCCACGCAGGCGAACTTCCAGATGATGCGCTTGTGCGCCAGGATGCTCGCCTCGATCTCCAGGCGGTCGCCGGGAACCACCGGCCGCTTGAAGCGCGCGTCGTCGATGCCCGCGTAGTAGTACACGGCGTGCGATCCCGGCTTCTGGTTCTGCGTCCGGAACACCAGGATCCCGGCAGCCTGCGCCATCGCTTCCAGGATCAGCACCCCCGGCATGATCGGCCGGCCCGGAAAGTGGCCCACGAACTGCGGCTCGTTGTTGCTGACGTTCTTCACCGCCAGGATGCGCTTGCCCGGCTCGCACTCGAGCACGCGGTCGATCATGAGCAGCGGATAGCGCTGCGGCAGGTAGTCCAGCACTTGCAGCGCGTCCATCTCAGCCATGTTTCCCCTTCCTCGGTTTGCGGCGTTTCTCCAGGGCCTCCATGCGTTCGGCGAGGTCCGCCAGGCGCTTGACGTAGACCGCATTGCGCGTCCAGGACGCATTCTCGTCGAACGGGTACACGCCGGTGTAGGTGCCCGGCTTGCGAATGCTGCGGGTGATGAGCGTCGTCGCCGACACGTGCACGTCATCGCACAGGCTGAGATGGCCGACGATGCGTGCAGCGCCGCCGATGGTGCAGCGCCGGCCGATCTGCGTGCTGCCGGCGACCGCGACGCACCCGGCCATCGCGGTATGCGCGCCGATGCGACAGTTGTGCCCGATCTGCACCTGGTTGTCGAATTTCACCCCGTCCTCGATCACCGTATCGTCCACTGTGCCACGATCGATTGTCGTATTGGCGCCCACCTCGACGTCATCGCCGATGCGCACGCACCCGATTTGCGGCACCTCGACCCAGCGCCCTTCGTCCTGCGCCATGCCGAAACCGTCGGCACCAATGACGGCGCCGGAGTGCACGATGGCGCGCGCTCCGATGTGACAGCCGTGGTACAGGACCACGGCAGGATACAAGCGGCTGTCTGCGCCTATGGCGGCGCCGTCGCCAACGTGACAACCCGCCCCGATCCAAACGCGCTCGCCGATCTGGGCCCCCTCGCCGATGACGGCGCCGGCGTCGACGCGGGCACTCGCGGCGACGCGCGCGCGCGTATCGACCTGGGCTGTGGCGTGAACGCCGGGAACCGGTGCAGACCTTGGATTGAACAACTGCGCCACCCGGGCAAAATAGGCGTAGGGATTGTCGCTGACGATGCGCGGCAGTGCGCTCAGCGCTTCCGCCTGCGGGCCGAGGATCACCGCCCCGGCACGAGTCGCGGCCAGCTGCGCGCGATAGCGCGGGTTGGCGAAGAAGGCGATGTGCCGCGCGCCCCCGTGTTCCAGGGTACCCACCTGCTCCACCAGAAGGCCGGCATCCCCGACCACGCGCCCGCCGAGCGCCGACGCGATCTCGCCGAGGGAAAGCGGGCCCGGCATCTCAGCGCGCGGGCGGCTTGGCCTCAAGCGCCTTGATCACCTGGGTGGTGATGTCGATGCGCGGATGAGCGTACACAGCGTCCTGGAAGACGATGTCGAACTTTTCCTGCTCCGCGATCTGCCGGATGACCCGGCGCGCCTGCTCGATCACCTGCGCCAGTTCCTCGTTGCGTCGCTGATTCAGGTCTTCCCGGAACTCGCGTTGCCGGCGCTGGAAATCACGGTTCAAGTCGTTGAAATCGCGCTCCTTGGTGCGGCGCTGGCTCTCCGTCATGGTCACGGCCTGCCGGTCCAGCTCGTCCTGCAGGCGCTTGAGCTGATCGGCGATCTTGACGAGCTCCTGCTCGCGCTTGGAGAACTCGGCCTCGATTTTCTTCTGCGCGCGGATCGCCGGCCCTGCCTCGCGCAGTATGCGCTCGGTGTTGACGAAGCCGATGCGGGTTTCGGCCTGCGCCAGCGCTGCGGGTGCGTGCGGCATCAGCACCAGCGCGGCAAACAGGAATGCTAGGCGTGACTGCATGAATGGTGCGCTGAGATCAGAAAGTGGTCCCGAACTTCAATTGTAACCTTTGCACGCGATCGAAACCCTTGCGCTCGTTCAGCGGCGAGCCGTATGAAATGCGCAGCGGCCCGAGGGGCGAGGCCCAGGCCAGGGCCAGGCCGGCCGAGTACCGGAGTTCGCCAAGGTCCACCGGCGCGCCCGCGGCATACACCTGCCCGGCGTCGATGAAGGTGGCGAGGCGCAGCGAGTTGTCCTGCGCAGCGCCTGGCATCGGAAACAGCAGCTCGATATTGCCGACCACACGACGCGTGCCGCCCAGTGAATTGCCGGCTTCGTCGCGCGGGCCGAGCGAATAATCGTCGTAGCCGCGCACCGTCCCGGGGCCGCCGGCGTAGAAATTCTTGAAGAACGGCAGGGGTTTGGCCTCGGTACCGCTCGCATACCCCAGGTCGGCGTTGAGAAACAGGGTGAAAGTGCGGCTCAGCGGAAAGTAGAGCTGCTGGTTGAGGCCCAGGCGGTAGTACTCCAGGTCGCCCCCCGCGAACTCGGTACTGATTCGGGTCAGGGTGCCGGCCGTGGTCACGAGCAGGCTGTCGCGCGAATCGTGCGCCCACGCGGCAGTGAGCGCGCCATAGCGGTACTGGCTGCCGAAAGTAGCCACAAAGTCCTTGTAGACCTGCGCGCTGTTGGCGAACGTGAACACTTCAACCGACTCGCCCAGCAGGCCAAAGCTCAGCGACTTGCGCTCCGATATCGGGTAGCTGAACTTGACGCCGCCGCCCACCGTGCTCGTACCGTAGGCGCCGATGGCCAGGGTCGTCGCATCCACTTCGCGGCTATAGATGTCGAAGCCGCGGCTGACGCCGTTCACCGTGTAGTACGGATCCACGTAGGACAGGGAGTACACCTTGTTGACGCTGCCGCTGTTCAGTTCCAGTGCCAGGTACTTGCCGGTCCCGAACACGTTCGGCTGCGTGACCGAGGCTGATACGATGACCTTGTCAACTGTAGAGAACCCGACGCCCAGTGCCAGCGCCCCGGTGGCGCGCTCCTCCACCGCATAGGTGACGTCGACCTGGTCAGGGCGACCTTCCACGGGCGTGGTGTCGACTGCAACGTCGTTGAAGAAGCGCGTACGGTCGATGCGGCGGCGCGACAGCTGGATCTTGGACGCATCGTAGTAGGCCCCCTCGAGCTGGCGCATCTCGCGCCGCACGACTTCGTCCCGGGTCTTGTTGTTGCCCACGACGTTGATGCGGCGCACGTACACGCGTCTGCCCGGATCGACCAGGATCGTGAACGCGACCGTGCGCTTGTCCCTGTCCACCTCGGGCACCGCGTTGGCATTGGCGAACGCATAGCCGTCGTTGCCGAGTCGCTCGGAGATGGCTTTCTGCGATTCCACGAGGCGCTGGCGCGAGAACACATCGCCCGGCGCGATGCGCAAGAGCTTCTCCAGTTCCTCCCGTGGCACGAGCATCTGCCCCCCGATGCGCACCTGCGACACCGTGTACTTCTCGCCTTCCGCGACATTGACGGTGATGAAGATGTCCTTGCGGTCTGCCGTGATGGACACCTGGGTCGACTCGATGTTGAAGTCCAGGTATCCCCGATCGAGGTAGTGGGAGCGCAGCGCCTCGAGGTCGGCGGACAGGCGCTGACGCGAGTACTGGTCATGCCGCGTGTACCAGGTCAGCCAGCCCGGGGTGCGCAGAACGAACAGGCTCAGCAGCTCGTCCTCCGGAAAAGCGCGCGCACCGACGATGTTGATACGCCGAATGCGCGCCACCTCGCCTTCGGTGACCGCGAAATTGAGAGCGACACGATTGCGCTCCAGCGGCGTCACCGTGGTCTGCACCTGTGCCGCGTACTTGCCACGCGATAGATACTGGCGCTTGAGCTCCTGCTCGGCGCCCTCCAGCACCGCGCGATCGAAAATGCGGCCTTCGGCGAGTCCCATGTCGCGCAGTGCGCTGCGCAGGTTGTCCACCGGGAATTCGGTGACACCGGAAAAATCAACCTGCGCCACCGCGGGTCGCTCCTCGACGTAGACCACCAGCACGTCGTCCTCGGCTTCGAGCCGCACGTCCGTGAAGAATCCGGTGGCGAACAGCGCGCGCAGCGCCTGCTGCGCCCTCTGCTCCGTCAGGGTCTCCCCCACCTTGACCGTGAGATAGCTGAACACGGTGCCCGGGTCCGTGCGCTGCACCCCCTCGACGCGGATGTCCTTGACCGTGAACGGGCGGAAGGCCTGAGCGGCGGCGTCGCCCGCCATTGCCAACAGCGCGCAGGCGAGCGCGGCAAGAACGCGAGATCGCATCGGCAGATTCCGCTTCAGCCGGCGAACAGTCGCGTGAGGTCGTTGTAAAAGGCGAACACCATCAGCACCAGAAGCAGTGCCATGCCGACACGATGGCCGAACTCGACGGTGCGCTCGGACGCAGGACTGCCCTTGAGCACCTCGATGCCATAGAACATGAGGTGGCCGCCGTCAAGCGGCGGTATGGGGAGCAGGTTCAGCACCCCGAGGCTGATACTGATCAGCGCCAGGAACGTGAGGAAGGGCATCCAGCCCAGTTGCGCGGATTGGCCGGCATAGTCCGCGATGGTCACGGGTCCGGACAAGTTCTTCCATGAGACCTCGCCCAGCAGCATGCGGCCGAGCATGCGCAGCGTGAAGATCGAGATGTCCCAGGTCTTGGCCGCGCCGCGGGCGACGCTGTCCAGCGGACCATGACGCACCTGCACGAAGATGCGCTCCGCGTGGGTGTCGGGTATCAACGGCCCGGCGCCGATACGTCCAATGGTCTCGCCGCCCGCGGTTACGGCCTCTGGCGTCACCTGCAGCGTCATCGTGAGATCGCTTCGCTCGATGCGCAGTTGCGCGGGCTCGCCCGGGCGAGCCCGCACTTCGCGCACCAGCGCCTCCCAGGTCGCGATCGGCTGCCCATCAATGTGGGTCACGCGATCGCCCGCGGACAAGCCCGCGCGCTCGGCCGCGCTGCCGCCGATGATCTCCCCGAGGATCGGCGCCAACGTGGGCCGGAACAGCTGGAGGCCGATGCGCTCGAGCACGTCCGCCTCGACCTCGGCCGTGGCGATGCCGCTCAGGTCCAGCGTCAGGTCGTCGATCTGGCCGCGTTCATTGACGACCTCAAGGCGCAACCGTTCGCGCTGCAGCGCCCCCTGCAGCACGCGCCAGCGAAGTTCCTGCCAGGTCGCGATCGGCGCGCCGTCCACCGCGCGCACCAGGTCACCGGCGCGCACGCCCGCCGCCTTTGCCAGCGTTGCCGCCGGCGCTTCGGCCAGCACAGGCCGTGCTTCTGGCATGCCGACCATGTAAAGCCCCGCATAGACCGCGATGGCGAACACGAAATTGAAGATCGGCCCGGCCGCGACGATCAACACTCGCCTGAGCACGCTTTGGCGATTGAACGCCCGGTGAGCCTCCGCCGGCGCGACGGCCGATTCGCGCTCGTCAAGCATCTTCACGTAGCCGCCGAACGGGATCGCCGCAATCACCCACTCGGTCCGATCGGGTCCCAGGCGCCAGGTGGCGAGGGCGCGCCCGAAGCCGACGGAGAAGCGCAGGACCTTGACCCCGCACAGGCGCGCCACCAGATAGTGGCCGTACTCGTGCACGACGATGAGCACGCCGAGCGCGATGACGAACGACACGACCGTGTGCAGGAACGTCATGCGGCCCGTCCCATGCCACGACGCTCCGCCTGCGCGGCGGCTACGCGGCGCGCCTGCGCGTCGGCCTGCATCATGCGCTCGAGGGTTTCACCCGACCCTCCCGCGACGTGCGCCAGGGTCTCCTCGATGACCGGGGCGATGCCGGTGAACCGCAGCCGGCCGGCGAGGAACGCGTCGACCGCGACCTCGTTGGCGGCATTGAGCACTGCAGGCGCCGTGCCGCCCGCACGCAGCGCATCGTAGGCCAGCCGGAGGCAGGGAAAGCGGGCGTGATCGGGTTTCTCGAATGTCAACTGACCGAGGGCACCAAGATCCAGCGCACGCGCGCCGGATTCGATGCGCTCCGGAAAGCCGAGCGCATGCGCGATGGGCACGCGCATGTCGGGATGTGAAAGCTGCGCGATCATGGAGCCGTCCAGATACTCCACAAGCGAGTGCATCACGCTTTGCGGGTGTATGACCACCTCGATGCGCTCCGCAGGCAACCCGAACAGCCAGTGCGCCTCGATGACCTCGAGTCCCTTGTTCATCATGGTCGCCGAATCGACCGAGATCTTGCGACCCATGCGCCAATTCGGATGCGCGCAGGCCTCATCCGGCGTGATGTGCGCGAGGCGCTCGAGCGACGTTGCGCGGAACGGTCCGCCGGAGGCGGTCAGCTGGATGCGGCGCACGCCACGCAGGGCCACCTCGCCCCCCTCGAGCGGCAGGCACTGGAACACGGCGTTGTGCTCGCTATCGATGGGCAGCAGGACGCAGCGTGCCTCGCGGGCGGCGCGCATGAAAAACGGCCCCGCCATCACCAGGGCCTCCTTGTTGGCGAGGAGCAGGCGCTTGCCGGAACGCGCCGCCGCCAGTGTCGCCGGCAGGCCCGCAGCGCCCACGATCGCCGCCATGACGGCATGGCATCCCGATTCGGACGCCACCTGCTCCAACGCTGCCGCGCCGAACAGCAACTCGCAGCCGAGCTGTGCGAAGCGGCGGCCGAGCGCGGCGTTCCCCGCAGAACCCGAAAGCACCGCGTACTCGGGGCGATACGTTCGGCACAGGGCGAGCAGCGGCTCCGCCGAGGTGTGAGCCGTGAGCGCGCGTACCGTGTAGCGGTCCGGGTGGCGGGCGACGACCTCCAGCGTCGTGGCGCCAATCGAGCCGGTTGCGCCCAGAATCGCGAGGGCACGCGGCCCGGACTTGCCGCCGCGCGTGGACACTGGCGTCATTTCCTGGAAATCCAGTCGAGTAGCAAAGCGGCGGTCGGCAATGTCGGCATCACGCTATCGATGCGGTCGAGGATACCCCCGTGTCCGGGGAGCAGCACGCCGCTGTCCTTGGCCCCGGCTTGGCGCTTGAGCGCAGACTCGAACAGGTCGCCCACGATGCTCAGGCCGCTCAGCAGCACGATGCCGGCGACATAGAGCGCCCATGCCGCTGCGCCCTGAACGTACGAATCCAGCGGGGCGCCCGGCAGAGCGCAGATGACAGCGTAGATGAGCGTGGCGCCGAGCGCGCCGGCGACCCCCTCCCAGGTCTTGCCGGGACTGATACCGGGCGCCAGCCGGTGACGCCCGAAGGCGTTGCCCGCGAAGTACGCCGCCGTGTCGGCGATCCAGACCAGGCCCAGCACCAGCAGCAGGTGACTTGCGGGCAGCGTCGCCGCGGCGAAGCCGGCGAGCGTCAGCACGACCCATCCGGCCGCTGCCAGCAGGCCGCGAGAAGCGCGTGCCACGCCATGCAGCAGCCACGCGGGAACCAGTACCAGCCAGAAAAGCGCTGCGGCAGCGTAGAAATGGCTGCTCCAGGCGACGGCGGTGTCCGCGGTGGCGAGCGTCGCGCACAATGCGCCGACGCCGATCCCGTAGATCACCGCCCCGCGCCGCCCCAATCCCGTGAGGCTGCCCCACTCATGTCCTGCCAGGGCAACCACGCCTGCGACCAGCAACGCGAAAACCTGGCTGTCGAGGAGCAGCAGCGCGGCAAGAAAAACGGCCAGCAGCGCTCCGGCCGTGACGAGCCGGCGTGCCAGGCCTTCAGGCGAGCGCACCGGTCGCCGTGGACTGCACGCGCTTCGCATCCTCCAGCTGCTCGCTGGTGCGACCGAAACGGCGTTCACGGCTCGCATAGGAAGCGATGGCCGCGTCGAGGGCAGCGGCGTCGAAATCGGGCCACAAGGTATCGGTGAAATACAACTCGGCATAGGCAAGCTGCCAAAGCAGGAAATTGCTGATGCGCTGCTCGCCGCCCGTACGAATGAACAGATCCGGTTCCGGCGCATAGCTCATCGACAGGTAAGGCGATAGATGCGCCTCCTCGATCGTCGCCTGCGCAAGGTCCGGGCGCTCGCGCAACAGCCGCCCCAGTGCCTGCAGGATGTCCCAGCGGCCGCCATAGTTGGCGGCGATGGTCAGGGTCAGGCGCGTATTGCCCGCCGTGAGCCTTTCGCCCCGTTCGATCAAGTCGCGCATGCGCGCATCGAATCCCGACAGGTCGCCGACCACGCGCAACCGGATGCCGTTTCGATGCAACTTCTCAACTTCGCTGGTTAGCGCAACGCGAAACAGCTGCATCAGCAGCGCTACTTCCTCGGCGGGCCGCCGCCAGTTCTCGGAGCTGAAAGCAAACAGCGTCAGGTACTGGACGCCGCGCTCGGCACAGGCTTGTACCGTGCCGCGCACCGCCTCGACGCCGCGGCGGTGCCCTGCAATGCGCGGCAAGTGCCGCTGCTTGGCCCAGCGGCCGTTGCCATCCAGGATGACGGCGACGTGCCGAGGCACGTCGCCGTGGGGGGGAATGCCGACCGTTGCGCTCTCGTGCGTCACGTCTGGGCTAGACCGCCAGGAGCTCGGCTTCCTTCTGCTGCAGCAGCTTGTCGATGTCGGCGATCGAGCGGTCGGTGAGCTTTTGCACGTCCTCCTGCGCACGGCGTTCGTCGTTTTCCGAGACGTCCTTGTTCTTCAAGGCTTCTTTGAGGTGGTGGTTCGCGTCCCGGCGCAGGTTGCGTACCGCCACACGCGCATTTTCGGCTTCATGGCGCACCACCTTGATCAGCTCCTTGCGACGCTCTTCCGTGAGGGAGGGCATCGGAACGCGCACCGTATCGCCCATGCTGGCCGGATTCAGGCCGAGGTCCGAATCCCGGATAGCTTTTTCGACCGCCTGCAGCAGCTTCTTCTCGAACGGCGTGACGCCGATGGTGCGCGCGTCGAGCAGCGTCACCTTGGCCACCTGGTTGAGCTGCGTGGGCGCACCATAGTAGTCCACCATGATGTGGTCGAGCAGCCCGGTATGCGCGCGCCCTGTGCGCACCTTGGACAAGTCGTGCTTGAATGCCTCGACGCTTTTCAGCATCTTCTGTTCGGTGGTCTTCCTCAGTTCGGCGAGCATCGGTTTCTCCGTCAGACGTGCACCAGCGTGCCTTCGTCCTCGCCGGCCACCACGCGCACGAGGGCGTTCTTCTTGAAGATGCTGAACACGGTCACCGGCAGCTTCTGGTCGCGGCACAGCGTCAGTGCGGTGGCGTCCATCACCTTGAGATTGCGCTGGATGGCTTCATCGAAGCTGAGCCGGTCGAAGCGTCGCGCCGACTTGTCCTTGTTCGGATCCGCCGTGTAGACACCATCCACCTTGGTAGCCTTGAGCACGATCTCGGCCCCGACCTCGCTGGCGCGCAGAGCCGCCGCGGTGTCGGTCGTGAAAAAGGGGTTGCCGGTGCCCGCGGCGAACACCACGACCCTGCCCTCCTCCAGGTAGCGGATGGCCTTGCCCCGGATGTAGGGCTCGACCACTTGCTCGATGTTCAGGGCCGACTGCACGCGGCAGTCGAGTCCTGCTCGGCGCATTGCGTCCTGCAGCGCAAGCGCGTTCATGACGGTCGCCAGCATGCCCATGTAATCCGCGGTCGCGCGGTCCATGCCTGCGGCACCCGGGGCGACGCCACGGAAGATGTTGCCGCCGCCGATGACGACGCCGATCTCGACACCCATTCGGGCGACGGCGGCGATCTCCTGCACGATGCTCTCGATGGTCTCGCGGTTTATGCCGTAGGCGTCCGCGCCCATCAGCGCTTCGCCCGAGAGCTTCAGCAGGATGCGCTTGTACTTGGCGCCGATCGCGGCCGCGCGCGGTTTCATGGTGCGGGCCTAGCGGCCCGCTCCCGCGGTAGCCATCACTTCGGCGGCGAAGTCACCGCTTTTCTTTTCGATCCCTTCTCCCACCACCAGGATGCGGTAGCCATTCAGCTTCGCCTTGCGCGACGCCAGCACCTTTTCCACGGACAGCTTGTCGTCCTTCACAAAAGCCTGTCCCAGGAGCGTGTTCTCGTTGAGGAACTTGTTCACCGCACCGTCGACCATCTTGGCGACGATCTCGGTGGGCTTGCCGGACTCCTGCGCCCGCGCCTTGGCGATATTGCGCTCGCGATCCACGACCTCGGCCGGGACGTCCGCCTTCGAAAGGTACTGCGGCTTGAACGCCGCGATATGCATCGCCACATCCTTGCCCAGATCCTCTGCGCCCTCGTAGTCGACCAGTACGCCGATCTTCGCGCCGTGCAGGTACAGCGCGAGCTGGCCCGTCGCCTGGACGCGGGCAAAGCGCCGGATCGAGATGTTCTCGCCGATCTTCTGCACCAGCGCCTGCCGGCGCGGCTCGAACGAAGCCAGCGCCTGCACGTCCGCAGGATTGGTCGTGGCGACCGACT
>Ga0105095_10001751_pt1 | contig 11538 bp, 6 predicted proteins | sample PPLLak2March2015_2_FD_79180 | JGI IMG/M metagenome (GOLD analysis project Ga0105095, IMG submission 79180) | Freshwater sediment microbial communities from Prairie Pothole Lake near Jamestown, North Dakota, USA - PPLs Lake P8 Core (3) Depth... | ecosystem: Environmental > Aquatic > Freshwater >... | reverse complement strand
GTGCACATGGCACCCGGCTGCGGCGCTGAGGACTTCCAGATCGGCAAAGAGAACGGATTCCCGCTCATCGCCCCCTTGGACGAAGAGGGTCATTTCCTATCCGGGTTCGGCTGGTTGAGTGGAATGCACGTTTCTGAAGTCCCCGACCCGATCTTCGAAAATCTGAAGCAAAAGGGTATCCTTTACCATGTTGAAAAATACACTCACCGTTACCCGGTCTGCTGGCGCTGCGACACCGAGCTGGTCTTCCGCCTGGTAGACGAGTGGTTCATCAGCATGGGCGAGTTATACGACAAGCCTCGCGAGGCTCTCACCGCTGATGAAAAAGCCCGCTCTCTGCGCTACCAGATCATGGATGTAGTCGACCAGATCAAGTGGATCCCCGATTTCGGCTACGCCCGCGAGATGGACTGGCTGCGTAACATGCACGACTGGATGATCAGCAAGAAACGCTATTGGGGGCTGGCGCTGCCTATCTGGGAGTGCGGCTGCGGGCACTTTGAGGTCATCGGCTCGGAAACCGAGCTGCAGGAACGAGCGATCGAAGGTTTGGATGTGCTGGATAATCACACCCCGCACCGTCCCTACCTCGACGCGGTCAGGATTGCCTGCCCAAAGTGCGGAACAAAAATGTCGCGCGTCCCTGACGTGGGTAATCCCTGGCTGGACGCTGGCATTGTTCCTTTCAGCACTGTTAGCTACCGCAAAGATCCGGACTACTGGCGCAAGTGGTATCCCGCCGACTGGATCAGCGAATCCTTCCCGGGGCAGTTCCGCAACTGGTTCTACAGCCTGCTAGCAATGGCGACCGTGGTCGATGGCACGCCACCCTTCATGGAAAATTTTGGCTACGCCTCGCTGCTGGCGGAGGACGGGCGCCAGATGCACAAGAGCTGGGGCAATGCCATCGAGTTCAACGAGGCGGCTAACAAGATGGGCGTGGACGTGATGCGCTGGCTGTTCTGCACCCACCGCCCGGAGAACGACCTGCTCTTCGGTTACCACCGCGGCGATGAGGTGCGGCGCGAGTTCCTCATCCCGCTGTGGAATGTGTATTCTTTCTTTGTCACCTACGCCCGGCTGGACGGCTGGATGCCCGATCCAGCGAATTTTGAACCGGACTTCCCCGAGGGCTCCACGCCCACCAGCGACAACTTGCTCGACCGCTGGATTTTAGGACGGATAAATCAGGTAGTTTCCCAGGTCGAAAAAAGCTTGCACGCCTCTGATTTTGCCAGCGCGGCACTGGTGGTGAATGTCTTCCTGGACGACCTGACCAACTGGTTCGTCCGCCGCAGCCGCCGGCGCTTCTGGAAAAGCGAGGCCGACAGCGACAAGCAGGCCGCCTATGCCACCCTGTATCATGTATTGGTCAAGCTGACCAAGACGCTGGCTCCTTTCACCCCCTTCGTCACCGAGGTGATATACCAGAACCTGGTGCGGGGTGTCTTTCCAGAAGCTTACGAAAGCATTCACCACACCCATTGGCCACGGGTGGACCAGACCAGTCTTGACGAATCACTGATCGAGCAGATGGGCCTGGCGCGCCGAGTGGCCTCCCTTGGTCTGAGTGCCCGTTCTGGTGCGAACCTAAAGGTGCGCCAGCCCCTGAGCAAGGTGCTGGTCCATGCCGGTAAAGCCGTTCTGGGCACAGAGTTTGTCGAGATCGTCGAAGACGAATTGAATGTCAAGGCTTTTGAGTTCGTCGCCGAGGAAGGTAGCCTGGTCAATTATAAAGTGCTGCCAGATAATAAGTTGCTCGGTCCGCGCTTTGGGGCACGCTTCCCGCAGCTGCGCCTCGCCCTGGCTGCCGCTGACCCGACCAAAGTGGCTGCCTGTGTGCGCATGGGTTTACCCGTGACTTTGGAAATGGAAGGCGAGTCGATCGAATTGACTCCTGCTGAGATACTGGTGAGCACCGAACCCGCCCCCGGTCTTGCGGTTGCCGCCGACAAATACCTTACCGTCGCTGTCGACTCAGCTCTAACCCCCGAGCTGCGCCTGGAAGGCCTGGCGCGCGAGCTGGTACGCCGCATCCAGGACATGCGCAAGAAAGCCGACTTCCAGATCGAGGACCGCATCAGCACCTGGTACCAGACCGAGGGCGACCTGGCCGAGGTGTTCCAGGTCTGGGGCGAGTACATCGCTGCGGAAACGCTGACCACCCGCCTGCAAGCCGGGGTCGCGCCGGAAGGGGCGTATGTGGAAAGCCACGCGGTTGATAGCGTACAGGTCCTGATCGGCCTTCGCCAGAATAAATAAATCCGGAAAAAGTGTGTGGACGGGCAGATACCCTGCCTGTCCACACACTTTTTCCGCAATTCTTTAATACCATAAAGAGCGCCCGGCGGTGAACTAGAACCGCCGCGAGGTGCCCGTTTATTTGACGTCCAACTCTTTATTTGAAAAATTCGTACCAGGTGCCAAGTCCCTTTTCCAAGGCGCCTGTGTAGAGCATCACCGCGGTCACGTTGTCCTGAATAGCCATACCGACGGTATCAAAGATCGTCACCTCTTCCGGGTTCTCTCGGCCAGGCTTCTTGCCTAAGAGGATCTCACCAATCTCGGCGTGAATTTCCTCCGGCCGGATAATACCGGCCTTCAAAGCATTGTAGGTCTCTCCCCTTTCCACGCACAGGTTGATCGAGTCATTGACCACCTTTGCCCCGGTATAAACATCGGCATACAGTTCCTGTTTACCCTGCGCATCGGCGCCGATCGCCGCGATATGCGTGCCGGGCTGTATCCAATCTTTTCTCACGATCGGACCGCTGCGGCCACGGGTGGTGGTCACCACAATATCGGCGCCCCGTACCGCTTCCTCAGCCGTCCCGCATTTGCAGATCTTCAGTCCCGTCTCAGCAGACATATCTTTCACATAAGCGTCCAGGAACTGCGGCAAGGCATCCCACACCCTCACCTCTGTCAGCTGACGCACTCGCATGATCGCGCGCAGTTGTCTCCGGGCCTGGTTACCTGCTCCGATGATGCAAAGGATTTTTGCATCGGAACGTGCCAGATACTTCACGGAGATAGCGCCAGCCGCACCGGTGCGGCAGCCTGTGATGAAGGTGCCATCCATTATGCACATCAGCGCGCTGGTATTCGCTTCGAACAGCAGCACGGTGTTCATGCCCGTGGGTAAATTTAATTGTGGATTGTTATCAAATCCACCGGAGGAGGCCTTCAAGGTGATGTATCCACCACCCATGTCCAGACCTCCCTTGAAGTCAATCCCTGTATGAGTACCGGGCAAGGTTACATCCATAATATTCGGCTGAACCACCAGACCGCGATTGAAGGACCGATAGCCGTCCTCAACCGCCGCCAGGACCGCGTCTAAGTCGATCAGGCTGCCTACTTCTTCCTGGTTCAGCAATAAAGTCTTCATGATGGTATGCTCCTTATATTTCAGAATTTGCACTCAGCGGAAAAGTCGCCACTTTTGCGACCTTCAAAGAACACCCTATACAGGCTCTCCTTTAAGGATCTTCCCGATCATAGCGATGTCCCAATTGCCAGCGGTTAACACCGAGCAGACTTTCTCGTCCGGACGCGTCTTCACCCTGCCGGACAACAGAGCAGCAATAACCACGCTGGCGGAAGGTTCCGCCACCAGCTTGGCATTTCGTGCTAATAATCTTACAGCCTCCTTGATATCTTCTTCCTCGACGACCACAATGTCATCCACATACTTCTCTATGATTGGATAGGGCTTCTCACCCGCCTGAAGGCACGAGAGACCGTCCGCTAACGTAGGGCGAGACTCCACCGTAGACGGATGCCCGTTCTGGCGGCTGACATAGTAAACACTGACGGCCGCAGCTTGAACACCGATCACCCGCACATTCGGTTTTGACTCCTTTATGGCTGTGGAAATACCCGAGATCAATCCACCACCGCCGATAGGCACCAGCACGGTTTCTACGTCGGGCAGATCTTCCAGTATTTCCAAGGCTATAGTCCCCTGGCCCGCCATAACCGTGTAGTCCTCATAAGGATGGACAATAGTGTAACCATGCTCTACCACCTCTTCACGAACCTTCTTCCAGCGCTCGGTATAATAGCGACTCCACGTGATCACCTCGGCTCCCATGGCTTTGGCATTCTCGATCTTAATCGTTGGTGCATTCTCTGGGATGACCACCGTCGTATGGATGCCCAGCATCTGTCCGATATAAGCGCAGGCCTGTCCATAATTTCCTGAAGAACTGGTGATGATTCCTTTCTTCTGTTCATCCGGTGTCAAAGACAGAATCTTGTTCAGTGCGCCTCTTAGCTTAAAGGAACCAGTTATCTGAAGCATCTCGGGCTTGAGATAGACCTGGCACCCCAGCATCTGATCCATGTTCTTCTCCCGTAGCAAGGGTGTGTGGCGAATATAGGGGCGGATCCGTCCCGCGGCTTCCCGGACATCTTGCAGAGTGACTGAGGTTTTTTCCATAATATATCCTTTCTTATTATTATTTGGCCACCTGGCAGTTTAAACCTGGCGTTTATAATTCCATTTAGAATTTTACAAAGTGAAATTAGCGTTTATTATATGAATATTATAATCATTTAAGATATGAATGTCAATCGACCAATCAGCGCCTCCGGGAAACAAGGACTACCGCACCACACGCCGGCGGTGACCTTCCGTCTCGTGGTCGCGTTATTCCAAAGCCCACCGCTGGGGGATAGACTGGTGAATCCGCCAGCTCTGGCGGTGAATGTATGAATTAAGGCTTTTCCAGCATCTCATAAATGCACACTATCCCCAGGGTTGCTAGGAACCGTGGCTGTTAATGTTACGACTTGCCTGCATATAATATATAACAATCATTCACTTCACTGGGCTTTGTTGGTGGTGAACCCTATGTGCGTTATCACTTCCACCTTGCCGCGGCAGGCAGCACTGAAGGGGGCATGCTTGGAGAGCATATGTTGGAAGGTTCACAGGTTGTGGTTGGCGTGCAGCAGAAGCGATAATCTGCCGGGGTTCGCCCGATTCACCGGCTACTCCAGTCCAAGTCAATATTCTGGCGGCATTGGTTTTGTTTACGGCTTCACCATTGAGAATCCGGTTAAAATAGCATTCGTATCACCACAATAGAGGGGCATTTTGTTTCACCGGCTGTTCGTTCGGGCACAAGGGAGAAACAAGACCTATGCAAATCATAGCGATCTTAGCATTTACAGACAGTGTCCTAACTGAGGTTTCGGAATTCAAGTCTGTTCTTGAACGGATGGGGTATAACGTCCACCTGGAACAATTAGGCTATAACCTAAACTCGCAACAAATTGGCTATTTTGAAGAAGACAGCGTGTTGCTTTTATTAGGCCGTTGTCACGATGACCCAATCCGCTGTCGTGAGATTGCTACCTATTTTATCCTGGCTGAAGCTGATGTGATCATTGCCATGCAAGCCCCAGCGGTAAAAGCTGCTCTGGATACTTCTACGGGGACCACGATACCCATCGTTTTTACCCATATCGCCGATCCCTTTGACGAAGGGATTCTCGATGCGAATGACAAAAATAGATTTCGACTAACTGGAGTCTGTGATGGCTCCTTGGAATCTTCTGTGGAGCGCTTGAAATTGATTCCCCAGCTTGTACCAGCTCCAGCGATGGTCCATATCTTCACTGACCCATCCAATCCCGTCTCGATGGCTGAAACAAAGGAGTTAAATGAGACAGCCATACAAATCGGTGTGGAATTGATTGTTCATGCAGTCAGCAATCAATCTGATACACGCAAGGCGCTGGCAGCAATCGAAACCCGCGTAGATCATGCAATTTTACGCACAAGCCAGCCCTGGTTAGCCAACTTATCAGGTTTAATGGGGACAACTGCATATGAAAATTACATCCCCTATATTGGTATCAATATTGATGAGATGGAGCGCTGTGGGTCTTTATTCGGTCTGGATCAGCGGGGCATCAGCAGCCAGGCAGCTGAGATCGTTAATCAAATATTGAATGGCAAAACTCCCGATACCATTCCGTTCTGCTCTCCTGAAAAGCAACTCCTCGGAGTCAATCTTCAAGCCGCGCGCGATTTGGGTTTAGTGATTTCTCCGGTGCTCATCGAGAAGGCTCAGATAATCATTCCTCAAAGTGAGCGCACGTCCCTGGGAGGTAGGTTGCTCATAGTGGTGTTATTCGCTTCCCTGATCCTGGGATTGATTGGGGCAAGCGCAGCGTTGAATCTAACCATTCCCTGGTTGTTTGCTACCGTTATCGCTACAGCTTTAGTGGCATTCATCCTCTGGCTATATTTACAACAACACATCATAAAACCGATCCAAAAGCTTACCCGAGTTGCTCAGCAGATTGGTGCTGGGAACCTGGAGGTGGAAATCGGTGAATCCCACATCGAGGATGAAATTGGTGTCCTTGGGCGCGCCTTTCGTCGAATGCGTAATAACCTGAAGCACTTCCAGGCTGAAATCCAGACCTTGACCGCCTCCCTCCAGCTCCAAATCCAGGAGCGTACAGAAGCATTCAATTCCTTACAAATAACGCAGCAACAGCTCGAAATTGCCAGCCGCCGGATTATCGATGCTGATAACAGCTCGCGTTTTTCCCTCACCACCTATATCCACGATGAGGTTTTGGGGTTACTTGACGAACTGGTGGTACAAGCGCACCAGGATGGTAATCAAACTCTCCAGGATCTGACCGAGCAGATCGACTGGCGTATCCGCAGAGTTCGCTTCAATCTCTCCGTACCAGTGATTCAGGATATGGATATCGAGCTTCGCCGGCTTCTCCACGAGACATTACCCCAATACTATCCCGAACATCAGAATGTTAAGCTAATTCTAGATCTTTCAGGATTAAAATCGATTGCAGGTATTGAGCAAGCCTGTACCGTGCTTCTATACCGTTTTGTCCTTGGGGCTGTAAGCAACGTGTACCGGCATGCGAGTGCCAAACGGGTAGAAGTGGAGGCAGTTCAACTTGATGATAAGCTCATTGTCCGGGTGTGTGATGATGGAGTCGGCTTCAATACCTATCAAATTGAGGGCTTTATTACAAAAGGGCACTTCTTCTTTCACGATATCGCCGTGCGCGCTCGCCAGCTCGATGGTGATCTACAGATTAATTCAGCAGATCAGGGAGGAACTTGCCTAGAAATTTCATTACCACTCAATCGGGTTGTCTTGCCGGAGGCTGAATAGAATACCCCAAAAAGTAAATCAAAGCGCCAGAAATCTCTCTTTTAGACAGCATCGCAATTGCGCCGGCCTTTACCGCTTCATCCTTGTAGGTCGAGCTAGAATCAGAACTGTGTAGGATGATTCGGATTTGAGGCGATTCATCTAAAATCATCCGCGCCACTCGAAACCCACTCAGATCAGGCAGGTGAACATCCAACAATACCACATCCGGATGTTTTTGAAGCGCAGCTTCCAGACCGGCAAACCCGCTGCCCACCTCATCCACGATAGTCAGGCGCTCATCCCCCGCTATACATTGCCGTAGATAAGCGCGTTGCTTCTTATGGTCATCAACGATCAAAACAGTAAGCTTCTTTTCCGTCAAACGGTTCCCGTAAAGGAGACGGATCGCCTCAGCCAGTAGTACACGGCGGCCTGGGTTGCCTGGATCACCGAAGATGCGAAACTTCTGGTAGAGTGTGCTGATGATGTTTTCCACCCGATGGATTGTGACGCCCAGTTCTTCACTGATATTCGCATTGCTCTTCCCTAACGCCAGGAGTAAAGCACAATCTTCCTCGCGCGTAGTTAGCGATTCATATTCCCGCAAACGATAGTGCCATTCAAGCACGAATGGATCGATGTAATGTCCGGTAGCAAGTATTTGGTTGTACACCATTCGTAAAATATTGCCACTAGAAATACTTTGACTAAGCAAATAGCCTTGTAATGCCGGCTGCCCAGTATCTTTATTCGCCCAGAAGATATCCGCAGCCAGTATCATGCTCCTCTCATGAGTATAAATGATCACAGGCAGGGCGGGGATCAACCGGCGCATCGCCCGACCGACATCCGTACCCCGCTGATGTTTTAGGACCAGATCTACCAAAGCTAGATCGACCGGATTGTTCTCAATGTATTGCAATGCCTGTTCTGGTGCATCGGTCGTTAAAACCACCTGCATAGTACCTGTATCTTGGACTACTCGGGCAATTCCCTCACGTTGAACGAGTTGATCATCCAGGATTAAGACACGGAGTAGTTTTTCTTTTACAAACATCGGGAGACCGCTTGACTGCCGAAGGAGAAAATCCAGACTTCAAAACCATTGCGGTAATTATAGTATATAAACCTCTCTGTTAACTCTGCTGAAAAGAAATGGGATAAATCCTTTTCGGAAAAATCCGGGAGTATACCCACTATTATTGATCCCAATATTTTATATAAACTGGTGTCATACGAGTGGTACTTTAATGATCGGAGGTATCCTGATGGATGTTTTCCCTTTTGAGTTGTTGGACCAGGAGCACAACCGAATTATTACTGAAGCCAACCGTCGCGGTGTGACCTTGCGTCTATTAGGCGCTCTGGCTTTTGAATTGCGATGCTCACAGAGCGCTGCTCTGCGGGTCGAACTGGGCCGGACTCTTTCCGACCTGGATTATGTAGCGCTGACCCATCAATGGGACGATGTGGTTAAACTGCTGACCAGCCTGGATTATTCTTTTGATGAACGGCGTGCGATGCTTCATGGGAATGAGCGGATTATTTTTTTTCACCCAAGCGAGTTGCGGGTGGATGTATTTTTTGACCAGCTAGACATGTGTCACAAGATCGATTTTCGTAATCGCCTCTCGATCCATGATCAAACCATTTCCCTGGCTGACCTGCTCCTTGAGAAACTCCAAATTATCCAGATCACTGAGAAAGACATAATCGATATAATCACCCTTTTCATGGAGCACCCCGTAACTGAGGATGAGGTTGGCATCAACGCTCGCTATATCACCGATCGGTTTGCGTGGGATTGGGGCTTTTACCATACTGCCACCATCAATTTGCGACGGGTGCATGGTGAATTCATCTTCAACTATGCTCAACTAACCATAGAGAACCAAGAAACTATTCGAAGGCGAATAGATCAATTATTGACTGCCATCGAGAAAATCCCAAAAACCATTAAGTGGAAAATTCGCGCCCGGATTGGCACCACATTTAAATGGTATCGAGAAGTTGGAGATTTGGTCCGGTGAACTGATACCCAAGATCATGGAGTTTAACCTATGCTCAAAATCGGTAAAGATCAAGCGACTTATGATTTCAGTCCAAAAAATCCTCCCGCAATCAAAATAGAATCCGGTGAAACGATACTCTTTGAGACGCTGGACGCGCTGGATGGACAAATCCAATCTGATTCTGACCCAGCCACCAATATTGATTTAGGGCATGTGAATGCAGCCACCGGCCCGGTGTATGTCAATGAGGCCAGACCAGGGGATACGCTGGTTGCAGAGATTTTGAAGATACAGCCTTGGAATTGGGGAGCGGCGTTGATTATCCCAGGGTTTGGCTTCCTCCAGGATACGCTCCCTGGTCCGTACACCAAGGTGTTTCACTATAAACAGGATAATTATATTGAATGGGGCGACAAGCTGCGCATCCCGCTACAGCCTATGATCGGTACGATTGGGGTTGCTCCCAACGAGGCGATCACCACATTGAGCTCTGGTGTTCATGGTGGAAATTTGGACACCACGGATATTCGTGCAGGGAGTAAAGTCTATCTACCCGTGCAGGTAGAGGGGGCTTTGTTCAGCGTGGGCGATGTCCACGCCATTATGGGCGATGGGGAGGTTTGTGGTACGGGTGTGGAATGTGGCGCGGAGATATTGATCCGTTTGGTTTTATTACCCGGCAAAACAATCCCACGCCCTCGCATAGAAACGCCTGATGAAATAATGGCTGTTGCTTCTGCTGAATCATTGGATCATGCCATTAAAACTGCTCTGCTTGATATGGTGGATTGGCTAAAAGGAGATATAGGTCTTACTGCCGAGGAGGCATACGTCTTGATCAGTATTACCGGGGATGTGCGCATTGGTCAAATTGTTGACCCAGCCGTAACCGTTCGAGTAGCACTGCCAAAAAATATCTTCAAAACCGGAATATAGATTTAGGATATTATCACGACATTCCAAGAGTAAGATCAACATTCCATCTTGGAAGGAGGTGTTATGACCAAAGTAACTGCACAGGATTGGTCTTTCCATAAAAATTAATCCCTAGACAAGCCAACTTCTGTCTTGTCTCCACTTATGTTTTCTATTATGGAGGAAGTATTCTATGACTATTTCATCTCCCGAGTCAATTTCCGCCCGCGGGTCGGGTTCATCGCAGGGTGTCTTCAGGCGCACTGCCTCAGGTCTTACCCGGGAAATATCCCCCATCGACCACTGGATGTATAATGTCTTCACCCTGCTTGTGCTGACTGGCGCAGCATTCTTCTATGTCTGGGCGCCAGGAGAATTCCCTGCCACGAATCCAATCTTAGGCCTTGTGGTTGCCGCCTTAGCCATCGTGCCCATTTACACTGCCTATTCTATGCTTGCATCAGCCATGCCTCGCAGTGGCGGTGATTACATCTTTCAAAGCCGCATTCTGCATCCCGCCTTAGGCTTTACGGCATTAATGGCTCAATGCATCTGGCTGTGGTATTGGCTGGAGTTGAGCGGCTTTTGGATCGCGGCGATGGTACTCTCGCCCATGTTCTCCATGCTAGGCGTGTACCTGGACAGTACTGCCTTGCTGAATCTGGCTACCTGGTTCTCGGGTAGCAGTGGCATTCTGACTACGGCACTGGTGACCAATGTGCTCATTGCTATCTCGTTCCTACCCGGGATGAGGACATACCTGCGATTGCAATGGTTTTTATTTGCTGGTGTGGTGATCAGTATCGTTGTTATGACCATTGTTCTGCTGACCACCTCCCATGCTGATTTTGTGGCCAATTTCAACGCCTTTATGGGAAAATTCGACCCCAGTCAAACGAACTACTACCAATATGTCATAGACTCAGCCAATGCCGGCGGGTTTGACCCGACCGCTGGCGGTGGCTTATATGGGTTGATTGGAGTGGTAGCCATTGCATGGTTTAATCTGATATGGGCGGTTTGGTCCATGCCTAATTTGGGTGAAATTAAGCATGCCAACAGCTTCGGCAAATTAAATTGGGTTATGCAGGCATCTCTAGCTTTTGGCGTCCTCGTATTGGCTGTGACCATGGGATTGTTGTTCAACGTATTGGGTAAGGAGTTCACGTTAGCACTGGGTTATACCTGGTTCAACGGAACGATCAATTTCCCAGTACACCCCTACTCCGCTGTATTGATCCCAATCATGGGTGGCGGGGCGATCATCGTCGTACTGACTCTGTTTGGTTTTCTTACCCAGGCCATTCAGCAGAGCTTCAACTGCTTCATAGGCGGTAGCCGCATCCTGGTCGCAATGAGTATGGATCGTCTGCTCCCCGATGGATTGGGCAAGATCAGCCGCCGGTTCCGCGGATCGCCAGTCAATGCCATCCTTTTCCTGCTGATCGGAGCGGAGGTCC
>Ga0105095_10001750_pt1 | contig 11539 bp, 8 predicted proteins | sample PPLLak2March2015_2_FD_79180 | JGI IMG/M metagenome (GOLD analysis project Ga0105095, IMG submission 79180) | Freshwater sediment microbial communities from Prairie Pothole Lake near Jamestown, North Dakota, USA - PPLs Lake P8 Core (3) Depth... | ecosystem: Environmental > Aquatic > Freshwater >... | reverse complement strand
CCCCAGAACCTTGCTTTGCTGCCGGCTGAGATATTTACACCTACTATAAATTTGTTTTCTCTGAATCTCTTTTGAATATACTGCTCTGCATTTTTTATCGATTCTTCTCTTGGATAATAATGAATCGTGATGTTTTTGTTTTCCTGAGCTGATAAGCTTATTCCAAAAAGTTTTCCTATTTCCAAAATCCTGTAAACAACATGCGAGTTCATTGGGTTCAATCTCGGTACAGCTGCGGTATAAATTTTTTTATTCTCTTTTTCCAATCCGAATTTATTGGAAGTTTTGCTTAATGCAACAATAAAGCTTACGGTGGTTGAGACATCGTCGTGGAGATCAACAACCGTATCGATTTTTTCCTTTGATACAAATCTTACCGCATCAAAAATTCCCCCGACACTTTTATGGTGAATAATCACTCTATCGACAGAAGGATTGTTTTCAAAAACAAAATAATTTTTTTTATCTGCCAGAACATATATTCTGCATTTTAGTTCCGATTTAATTTTGTGCAGCAGCGGCGTTGTAACAAGCGCATCCCCGATCTTGTTCAATCTGATAAACAGGATTTTTTGAAATTCTTTTTTTCCTTCGGGTCTCCTTCTAAATGAACTGAATAAGATCAACAGCATCAGAAGAAAATATTTAAAGAAATATTCTATTTTTTTCATTCGAGCCGGCAGTTTCAACTAATATTTAGTATCTGAAAATCTTTTAAAATTCCAAATAATAACTGATTATAGGATATTTAGTAATTCTTCGATCCTAAATTTATTGATTTATTACTTCTATTTGAATTTTTTAGTTTCAATACTGGGAAGGAACCCGGTAAGCAGTCCGATCAAAGGAAGGAACGCACATACATGATAAACGAAATTTATGCTTGTTAAATCAGCCAGCCAGCCGAGTACTGCCGAGCCGATACCTGCCATTCCGAATGCGAAACCGAAAAAGAGGCCGGCGATCATACCGATTTTACCGGGCAGAAGTTCCTGCGCATAAACAAGTATTGCCGGGAATGCGGATGCTAGGATGAATCCTATGATAAGCGTGAGAATTGTTGTCCACAGAAGATTTACATGAGGCATGATTAAAGTAAAAGGGGCGGAGCCGAGAATTGAAAACCAGATTATATATTTTCGTCCGAACCTGTCACCCAGCGGACCGCCTATAAGAGTTCCGGCTGCTACTGCCGCTAAGAATATAAAAAGATGCACCTGCGAACTTTGAACGGTAATCCGGAATTTATCCATAAGGTAGAAAGTAAAATAGCTTGTCAGGCTGACCAAATAAAAATACTTGGAAAAAATTAATGCAAGCAGAATTATAACGGAAATGATTATCCTTTTTTTGGGAATCAGATTCTGCTCCTTGTGCTGAGAATAACTTACTGATTTACTTGTCTTTAAATTCCGTTTATACCAGGCCCCTACTTTTGTTAAAACCATCATTGCGATCAGTGCTAGGAGCGAAAACCATCTTATATTTCCTTTACCGTAAGGAACAATAATCACTGCTGCTAATAAGGGACCCAATGAACTGCCGGCATTCCCTCCAACCTGAAAAATTGACTGGGCGGTACCCCTTTTTCCGCCTGATGCCAGGTAAGCTACCCGTGAAGATTCAGGATGAAATATTGAAGAACCAATCCCGATCATTCCTACCGAGATTAAAACCATAGCATAAGTAAAGGAAAAGGAGAGAAGCAGCAGACCCAAAAGTGTAAATCCCATGCCTGCCGCCAGTGAATATGGTTTTGGTTTTTTATCTGTATAAAAGCCGACTATTGGTTGAAGCAGCGAGGCAGATAATTGAAATGTTAAAGTAATTAATCCTATTTGAGCAAAGCTTAAATTCAGACTGCTTTTTACTAAAGGATATATTGCCGGGATTAATGACTGCATGGTGTCGTTCAGTAAATGAGAAAAGCTTATTGCAAAAAGAACCGGGAATGCAGTTTTCCCGGCAGAAAATTTTCTATCGGTTACTTCCTGTTCAATTGCAGTGTTGTTTATTTTTTCCAAAGTAAAAGTATTATATTCTAATAGAAAATTAATACCGAAAGATGATGAAAAAAAATGATATTCCTTTACGGGAAAGAATCTCGAGAGATAAATTAAGTGAAGAGTCAATTAACATTTGTATTCTTGCAAATAAAATCAGAAATTGCTAATATACAACCTCTACTAGAAAAATTCCTATTTTTAATAGAGATATTTTATTATCACCATGGGGTCAGCTTTTTCAGTTGAGGAGGGAATACCCCGATATTAAATTTCATTTTTAACTTCTAGGAAAAAACAGTGAAACATCCAAAACTAAAGGGATTGCAAAAATCTCCTACCGGTATTCAAGGATTTGATGAAATAACATTTGGAGGCGTTCCCAGGGGTAGAGCTACTTTAATCTGCGGAGGAGCCGGCTGCGGTAAAACTCTTTTTGCTATGGAATTTATTGTTAAAGGAGCTACATTATATAATGAACCGGGTGTCTTTGTTTCTTTTGAAGAGATATCTGAAGAGCTTATCCAAAATGTTCTTTCTCTTGGCTTTGATTTAAAGTCTCTTATAAAAAAGAATTTGGTTTCTGTAGATTATATACATATTGAGAAAAGCGAGATAGAAGAAACCGGCGAGTTTAATCTTGACGGATTATTTATAAGACTGGAATATATTATAAATTCTATTAATGCAAAGAGAATAGTGCTTGATACGGTTGAATCGTTATTCGCAGGGATTTCCAACCACGCGGTGCTCCGTGCTGAGTTAAGAAGGCTGTTCCGCTGGTTAAAGGGTAAAGGTGTTACGGCAATCATTACGGGCGAACGAGGGGAAAAGACTCTAACCAGGGAAGGGCTCGAGGAGTATGTATCCGACTGTGTTATTTTTCTGGACAACAGGGTAATGGAGCAATACAGCACCCGTCGGATGAGAATTATTAAATATAGAGGATCCTACCATGGAATGAACGAGTATCCTTTCCTGATAAATGAAAACGGAATTTCCGTGCTTCCTCTCTCCTCATTAAAGCTTCAGCATGAAGTATCTCATGAAAGGGTAACAACGGGTGTGAAAGGGCTGGATGAGATGTTCGGGGGGAAAGGTTATTACCGCGGCTCGACCGTTCTTGTATCCGGAACTGCCGGTGTCGGAAAGACCAGCGTGGCGGCTCATTTTGTTGAATCAAATTGTAAACGGGGTGAAAAATGCATCTACATTGCGCTTGAAGAATCAAAAGATCAGATAATCCGGAATATGAATTCCATAGGAATTAATCTGCTGCAATGGGAAGATAAAGGATTGTTGAAGTTTCATGTTGTCCGTCCTACATACTACAGCCTTGAGATGCATCTGGCTTTTATACACAAGCTTGTAACTGAGACTAATCCAAAGACGGCAGTAATAGATCCTATAAGTAATTTGACTACTATTTCATCGCCCAATGAAGTGAATTCGCTCCTTACAAGACTTATTGATTTTTTAAAGATGAAGAAAATAACTGCACTTTTCACCAATCTTATTCCCGGGGGCAGCCCTTTAGACAGAACTGAAATTGCAGTATCTTCTTTAGTGGACACCTGGATTTCATTAACAGATATTGAAAATGGCGGTGAACGAAATCGTCTGCTGTATATTATTAAATCACGTGGAATTGCTCATTCGAACCAGGTAAGAGAATTCCTTTTAACCCCCGGCGGAATAAAGCTTGTCGATGTTTATGTATCCCAAGATGGTTTATTGGTCGGCTCTGCAAGAAAGGCTCAGGAAGTAATAGAGAAGCAAATGATGAATGAACGTGAAGAAGAAAACAAGCTCCTTAACATGAATATCGAAAGAATTGAAAAAATCGAGCGAGCTAAAATTGAAGCTCTAAAAGCTGAATATAGGGCCCAGATTTTAGAGATGAAAAGAAGCTTGAAGGAATCTCAGATTAAAAAAGACAAAACCTTGTCTGCTTACAAATTAAGTGCTCGAAGCCGTCAAAAATTATCAAAGAATGAAACAAAAACAACAGGAGGAGACAGCAATGGCAAGGACTCAGAATAGTACAGACGCTGCATCGGCTAATGAGAAAAAAACAAAAAAGAAAATTTTTGAACTTAAGCTGTATATTGCCGGACAAACACCCAGATCGATTGCTGCATTCTCCAATTTGAAAAAGATATGCGATACCCACCTGGCGGGACAATATAAAATAACGATAATAGATCTTTTAAAAAATCCGAAACTTGCCCAGGGAGACCAGATAATTGCAATACCAACTCTGGTAAAGCAATTACCCGAACCTGTAAGAAAAATAATAGGTGATCTTTCTAATACTGAAAAAGTTCTTATCGGTTTAGATATTAAACCGCTCGACGTATAAATAATCATCAGGAGAGAATGTTATGAAACAGGAATTAAAAATGAAAACGAAACCTTCATTGGACCAGCTGATGCATAGGTTAATTGAAGCTGAGGAAACTATTGAGGCAATAAAGTATAATAAAATTGATGCGCTGCTGATTTCAACAAAAAACGGGGAGCAGGTGTGGACGTTGAAAGATACGGAACAGCCTTACCGCGTATTGGTTGAGCAAATGATCCAGGGGGCAATAACAATTTCAAACGAAGGAAGGATAATTTTTTCGAACAGCAGATTTGCAGAGCTTTTAAATGTTCCTTTCGAACATATCATCGGCTCTTCAATATTCAAATGGATAGGAATCTCTGATCTTAATCTATTAGCCGGTTTTCTACATGAAAATTTAGAAAATTCCAAAATAGACTTAAATCTCTTAAGAGGGGACGGCACTTTGCTCCCGGTTTCTATGTTGCTCACAAGATTAAATATAGATGATGTCACTCCCGTAATTTGCTTGACTGTAACAGATTTATCAGAATCTAAAAGATATGAGGAAGTTTCAGCTGCCGAACAATTGTCCCGTTCGATTATTGAGCAGGCTTCGGAGGTAATTATTGTCTGTGATGAAAACAAGAAAATAATAAGAGCTAGCCGGAGAGCGGAAAAATTAGCAGGAGTAGAACTCTTAAATAAGCCTTTTGACTCGATATTTATTTTCAAAAATTCTAAAAAAAGCAGAGTTCTTCTGGACGATATTGTTAAAGGTTTATTGCCTGCAACTAAGGAAGTTTTATTTAAGAAGAAGAGCGGAGAAATTATTAATTTAATCTTTAAAGTCGGTGCTCTTTCCGGTGTTGAGCAAAAAATACTAGGGTATATTATTACTTTGACTAACATTACTTCACATGTAGTAACGGAAGAGAAAATTTCCGCATCTTTAAAAGAGAAAACAATTCTGTTGAAAGAAGTGCATCACAGAGTAAAAAACAATCTGCAGCTGGTATCAAGCCTTCTTAATATTCAGGCTTCATATATTAAAGATCCCTGTATCAGGGAAATATTTTACGAATGCCAGCAGAGAATAAGCTCAATGGCATTGATCCACAGGAAATTATACGAAACAAAATCGTTTATATCTTTATTTGTTGACGACTACATTGAAGACATGGTAGGGATTCTCTGCAATACGAATAATTTCAGCACGAACCAGGTAGAATTGAATTTTCCTTCTGAAAGAATAACCATCGGCGCAGACTCTGCCGTCCCTCTCGGTTTAATAATGAATGAGCTTCTTACAAACTGTTTTAAACATGCATTCTCCGGCAAGCCTGAAGACAAACTCATCGTTTCAATTATAAAAAATAGTAATGAAAATTTCAGTATTTCAGTATTTGATAACGGGAAAGGTTTTCCCGAGGAGATTGATTTCAGGGAAACGGAAACTCTCGGTCTGCAGCTTGTAAACACATTAATTGAGCAGTTAAAAGGGAAGATTCAATTATTCCGATGTGAGGGGACAGAATTTAAACTGACACTTCCTCTGGAAAAGTAATATCCATCTATGTTCAGCCGATTAACTTTTTTTTAAAGAAATTAATCTATTGCTTTTAAATAATTGAAAGGTTAATTTGCCGGAAATTTTTTAATAAACCTTATTTAGGATAGAAGGGGAATCGTTAAGTAAATTGAAGCAATCAGGGGATTCAGCATGCCGGTGAAAATAAATCCTTCAAGTTTCATTAAAATTATATTGTCCGCAGCATCAATTCTTTTTTATTCATGCGAATATTCTCCAAGCGAAACAAATTACCATGATATAAAAATCGGGGAACCGAACGTAGTTTTTACAGTCCTGGAGGAGGATAAATTTAATATTCTTAGAGGTGAAATAATAATTTCTTATGAAAGGATATTGAATGAGCATAAATTACTGGATTTCAAGCTCTATGTAGATCAGTATGAACAAGGATGGGGATATGCAGGGACTAATGCAATAAAATTTGATTCAAGAGGATACAATGACGGACATCATTCATTGAGACTGGATTTGATTGTATCAACAAACAGCGGAAGTCTTGCCGACCACACCGGGGCAGAAGCTTTTATTATATCCAAAAGCTATGGTGTTTACATATTCAATGACGATGTGAATGTTCCCAATATAACTGAAGCAGCGCCCGAGAACGGCTCTCTGAAAATAAAATGGGAGCAGTACACGCAGCCGGCATTCGGAAAATATATTGTTAATAAGAACGGAAATAAGATAGCAGAAATTTCAAGTGTAAATCAAAATTACTTTTATGATAATACTTATGCAGGGGGAAGAGCAGTTTACAGGATCGATATGGATATTCTCGGCTCATTGTTTACCGGTTACGGAAAAGAAAAAGAGATCGACATGCCCGCGGTTCCTGCTGTATTTTCTGAGGTGGTAAATGATTATTCCCTTAGAGTAAGCTGGGAGAGAACACCATTCGATTCAGCATTCAAAAGCTATATTATTGGAAAAGGATTCGGGGAAGAGATCATTATTAATAATATCGATTCCACGAGCTGGCTGGATGAGAATCCTGCTTTCAACGGTGGAATCATTTATCTGAATATAGAACCTAAGACCGGCGAACGTTCAAATTTTCCGCCCGTTTATAACGGAGAAAAAATAGGCAAACCTTTTAATTATTATTCTAATTATGCCGTAAAGTTTTTACCGGAGAAGAACTGGTTCGTAATTTACAATAGAAATAGCATCGTTAGATATAATGCTGAATCCTTAACAATCATAGATTCCATAGTAACTTCATCTGCGCTCAGTGCATCAGATGAATATTGTATGGATGTCAGTTCAGATGGGGAACAGCTTTATATTATTTCAGATTTTACCTATGTAATAAATAAATATAATATTTCAACACAGCAGGAAGAAGGAAATATTGATTTAAGAGAAATTCTTCCGCTCTCCGGAGGAGCAAATGCTATAAGTTTATCAGATGACAATAAATTGGTTATATACACCGGGTTTGCGTCTCAGCAGAAATTAAGAATTATAGATGCCAGTACCGAAACATATTTAGCATATATACCGGTATCTCATGCCACCGGCCATTTGAAAATTACGGATAACGGAAAATATATAATCCATGGTTTTAGTCTTTACAAATTTGAGAATAATTCATTGACTGAATCCGGAATGATTGTTACAGGAGGGGCGTTTCCGGTTTTTATAGATGATGAAAGATGTCTAAGCTACGAGAATGGATATCTAAAAATTTTTTCAAACGAAACCTTAGGTCTTATAAATCAAATATATGTAGAACCATATGGTAATGCTTATAGTTTGTGTTATGATGAATCCACCGGTTATGCTGGGGTCGAAACAGGAGAAAACGGCCGCTATTACATCTGCAATATAGAGTCAGGAGAACTGAAGAAAACAATCTCCATCGGTAAAACAGGTAATTATTTTCAAAATGGATTCCTTTTCGGCAACGGAAGGTACATGCCCGTACATTTGAATTAGGTGAATATGAGAAAAATATTAATAATCTCGCTCTTTATAATTCCGGCAGGTGCGGAACTTTTTGGTCAGTATGTCTTTCTTAAAGGTAATCTGAATTTTTTTAATATGGGGAAAATGGAAGACCTTCAGGACCAGCTGATGTCACCGTTCAAACAAATAAATGTACCCATTGATGCAGTTGAATCTTTCCCAGCAAGACTCGGCTGGCAGATCGGTTTTTTATATACGCTCCCGGGCGATTCAAATGTTGCTCTGGGCGCATTCTTCGATTATGCAAGCACCGGAGGAAGAATTCATTACCAGGATTATTCAGGAGAAATAAAAGTCGATCAGATTGTAAATGCATATTCGTGGGGCGGAATCCTTAATATCAGGTTCAGGAAGTGGGAATTTACAAGGCTGGATTTCGTACTGGGTGCGAGGTTAATATCCTCATCTTTAAAAAACAAACTTTATATCCGAATCGGAGATGAAAGAGATTCCCAGGAACTTGATTTCAGTTCAACTTCAGTCGGAATCGAACCGGGAGTTAATTATTCAATATTTATGAATTTATTTAAAATAAATTTCGGCATTTCTTATTTATTCAATATCCCGGCAGACCTGGTCTATTCGGAAAATGATGAAGCTTACTTAACTGACCAAACAGGGAAGAAAGTCAGTCTTGACTGGGGAGGTTTGAAATTCGGGATTAGTTTCGGCTATGGTATTAATTAATATAAGCTGTAATTTTTATTTAAGCAGAATCATTTTACGTGTCTGTGAATACCCGCCTGCCTGCAGCCGGTAAAAATAAATTCCGCTTGAAAATCTATTCCCGTTAAAAATTACTTCAAAGTTTCCGGCTGTTTTTTCTTCGTTTACAAGCATTGCTATTTCTTTTCCTAAAATATCATATACCTTTAATGTAACTTGTAAAGACGAGGCATGCCCCGTCTCTACGGTTGGTATTGAAAATTTAATTTTTGTTGAAGGATTAAAGGGATTTGGATAATTTTGATATAAACTGAATACTGCAGGGTTGATATTATCTTTTTCAGCATATACAGCTTCGGGATTCAGAATTTTTATTTCGTCAAACCATAATTCGGCACTGCCCAAATCACCGTACTCAGAAACAATTTCAAACCGGTCGATTGCAGCCCAGTCAAACTTTCCTTCCGGGATATACCATGTATCGTTATCCCATGAACCCTGCTCCGTAAAATCTTTGAGCGGTATTTGTAAATGCTGCCATATTCCGTCATACTCAACATTGCTAATATCAAGATTGTAACGGATGCGCCAGGGATGATCGGATTCGCCCTCTTTTGTGTCTATGAACCGGATATCTAAACTAATCTCAGTTGAGCCTTTTATAAAAAAATCAATCATATAACCTTCGGAAAGAAGACGGGACAAGTCTCTAATTGGTTTAAAGCTGAAGTAAATAGTATTATACTGTGGAGCTCCGGTCCAATAAATAGCAAAATTACCGCTTTGAGGATCAGCAGTATTCCAGAAGCCGGTTGTTCCCGAACCATATCCTAATATATTTTCACCAATATCGTCTGTATAGATATCGAATCCGGCCGAATCAGGTTTTAAAACATAATCCTGCTGTGGCGGTTCATTAAATCCTAGATTTTTTACTAAAGGAATATTAAGATCGTAATCAAAAAGTTCATAGCTGTCTTTTTCAAAAAGTCCGAAACCTCCCTTATAATCCCAAATAGTCCATGCAATATTTTTTGATTCCAGATATTCCCTTACAATGCCGTACCAATAAGTTCTGTCTGAATCAGGAGCATTATACATCAGCACTCCCAATTCACCGCAAAGCAATTTTACATTTCTGCTCTTCTGAAAATTATCTGCAATATTTATCAGATTTTTTACTCCTGTTTCGGTTCCGTCATTTATATAATTATTTAAGACATTTTCTACCCAAGTTCCTCTTAGGGTATCGGGGCAGACCGGCATTACTGATGAATTATATGGAAAGGGGACACCTCCAAGTGGAACTAATGAAGGATCTGTCCAGCTTGCTCCCTGGTGAGTAAATATAAACGGATCGTAGAAATGAAAAGTGTAAATCAAATTTGAATCGGGATACTGTGGCATTAATGATAAATTATTATAACTGTTCCAATTTGCCGGTCCAACAATAATAGTGTGTACAGTATCGATTTCCCTTATCGTATTCAAAACCGAAAGCTGTATTTCATTCCACCTGTAATCTAATATCCCGTGAGGTTCATTTAAAATTTCATAGAAGATATATTTTGAACGGTCCTTGTATCTTTCCGCCATTTGCGTCCAAACCGGGATCAGTACCTGATCTATATCAGTGCTTGTTGATATGTTCACATCAAAAGTATGGTTATCCAATATTAGATTAATTTGAACCTCTTCAGCCCAGTCAACAACCTGGTCAATCAAATAAAGAAATAATGGATCAAGAGTATATTCTGGAGCGCCGCCGGTCATAAAATGCAGATTAATCGGCAGTCTGATTACATCTGCACCCAGCGATTTTATTCTTTCAAAATCTCTTTTTGCGTATTTATTAAATTGAATACTTTGCGGACTGGAGGCTTGAAACCAGTTTGTAATATTTACCCCTTTGCGGAAAGGCAGTTCCTGCGGATATTCTAAAGCGGTTGAAATAATAAAGATTAGTAGAAGTTTCTTCATTCAGGCGTCCCTATTTTAAACAATTTTCAAATGGTGAATTCTGAGAGGAGTTAAAGAATAATTTATAATTCCCCCTTTTTCATTTAAATCATTTTCAAAATAAAAAAAGATCGGCAGAAAGGAAATGTTTTTATTTTGTTTTTTTTAGAAAGTTTGATTTCAAAACTTGATAAAAGAACAACCTGGTGGGCTAATCTTAAAGAGGGGATATCTCTGAGGTACCCCTTTATTCTAATTTCATAATAATAATTAAGAATTATTATAATACTATGATTATTTTTCAAGCCTCACTTTTCCCAGCTCCGTATTAATTACATTGATCTCATCCGCAGTTAATTTCACATCTGCCGCTTTTGCATTCTGTTCGGCCTGTTCGGGATTGCGGGCGCCGACAAGTGCAATTGTTATCCCCGGCTGTTCGATTGTCCAGCGGATTGCCAATTGACCAACGGTTATATTTTTTGAGTCAGCTATCGGCTTAATCTTTTTCAGGAAAGCATTGGTGCAATTAATATTTTCATCTTTAAAATACCGTGAATCAGCTCTGTGGTCGCCCTCATTAAACTTATAACCAGGTTTTATCTTTCCTGTTAATAATCCAAACTGCAAAGGAGAGTATGCTAATATAGATTTTTTCTTTTCCAGCATGTACGGAACAAGTTCAGCTTCAATATCGCGTCTTAACATGCTGTACGGAACTTGGTCCGATACAAGCGTAATATATTTTTCCGCTTCCTTCAACTGGGATACATCATAATTACATACTCCCGCATAACGGACTTTACCTTGTTGAATAAGTAAATTAACCGTTTCCATAGTTTCCTATATCGGTGTTGTCGGGTCAGCCCAATGAATCTGGTATAGATCTATGTAATTGGTACCAAGCCGCCTCAGACTATCTTCGCATTCTTTAATTATGCTTTCTTTGCCGGCATATTTATGCAATGAAATCGGGTTTCCGTTATTATCCTTGCTGCTGAAATAAAACTGCCCGTTTTTGGT
>Ga0105095_10001748_pt1 | contig 11545 bp, 13 predicted proteins | sample PPLLak2March2015_2_FD_79180 | JGI IMG/M metagenome (GOLD analysis project Ga0105095, IMG submission 79180) | Freshwater sediment microbial communities from Prairie Pothole Lake near Jamestown, North Dakota, USA - PPLs Lake P8 Core (3) Depth... | ecosystem: Environmental > Aquatic > Freshwater >... | reverse complement strand
GCTTGTCCGTCTGGTAGGACAGGTTCGCGTCGAACGCCACCGCCCGCTCCGCGGAGCGGGAAATCTGCTGCGTCCAGTTCATGATGAGCGCGTTGCTCCACTGGCGCGTCCCGCCCGCCCGCTGCGGCGCGAAGGCCGCCGACCCGAAGGCCGTGGTGTTCCGGAACTGGTCCTGGCTTCGGAGGAACGTGCCCGAGATGCGGGAGCCGCTGCCGTACGTGTACTGCAGCTTGGCCGACCCCGTCGCCTGCGTGCTCCAGTTGTACGGGGCGGACATGCCCTGGCAGGCCAGGCCGTAGTTGTCGGCGGCCTCGCACTGGCCCGAGTACTGCGCGAACAGCGGAATCTCGATCTGGGCTTCCTGGTCGTCCACGATGTCCGTGACCACCGTGTCCACGCCGGCGAGCACGTACGTCGGGAGTTTCTCGACCCCCTTGCCGCGCACCTGGGACTGCTGGCCGTCGATGGTGCCCGACAGGAAGAACGTCAGGTTCCCCATGATCGGGCCGCCGAACGACGCTTCCACCCGGTTAAACCCCACACTGGCGTTCTGGTTGAACAGCTCGTCGGTCTCATAGGAGATCGACCCGTCGAACGTGGGGCCGCCCGCCCGCGTCACGTAGGCGATCACGCCCGACTGGGCGTCGCTGTACTCCGCCCCGAGGGCGCCGGTGGTGACCGACGCCTCTTCGAGCGCGTTGGTGCCGACCTGAAGGCGCTGGCCCGAGGGGTTGCTGCCGTCGTCGCCTCCGAGCCGGCGGACCGGTGCCCCGTCGATGTAGACCACGGCCTCACCCGGCCGGCCGCCCCGGATGGAGAGGGCGGCGTTGCCCGACTCGACCACACCCGGCGTCAGGGACAGCACCTGCCGGACGTTGTCCACGGGCAGGTCCTGCACCAGCTGACCGGACACGATCGTCTTGGTCGCGACCTGGTCGCGCGGCACGATCGGGTTCTGCGACACCGTCACCGTGATCGCCCCGAGCTCGACCGCGCTCTGCAGGGCGAAGTTCACCGTGAGGGTCTGATCGGCGAGGACGCGGACGTTGCGCACCTCGTTCGGCTGGAACCCGATGTACACCGCCATCAGCGTGTACGCCCCGGCCGGCACGTTGTTGATGAACCAGTACCCGGCGCTGTTGGTCACCGCGCCGAGCGACGTCCCGCGGACGAGCACCTGGGCGCCGGCCACGGGCTGACCACTCGGATCGCTGACCGTCCCCTCGATCTTGCCGGTCGTGCCCTGCGCCCAGAGCGACGTCGCCCCGAACGTCAGCGCGACCACCGCGAGGACGATGCGTCCCCAGCGGCCGAAGGCTGAACCACCTCTGTCGACCATGGATCCTCCAGGAGTGCGAACAAAAGGAGCCTGGCCCCGATCGCACCGACCGGGGTGAAACCCGCTCCCACGGGGAAGCCAGAAACGGACGCGCGACCTCGTCACGTCCTGGGTCCTGCGAGCGACTTCGATTGTGGGAAGGATGCCGCAGCTGACGATTGCTGGATCCGTAACGTCTCCTTAGGGCTGAAAGCGTCTGCTATTCGGCTAAACGTGTCCGCAGCCGTACAAAGGACTCATGAGAAACACATGAAGAACGCGTGAAGGCGAATCGGGATACCCAATCCTGCAATTCGGTACACGAATTCGCAAGCCCCTTCCCCTCCGGAAAGGGGCTGTTGGCGGGGGCCAGTATGCGCGCGCCTCCCGGTCACCGCAAGAGGGGCCGCCCGCCCCCGTTCACACCCTCTTTATGAGAGACCCCTGGACCTCGATCGGGGTCACTTCCGGGCCCTTCGGGCCCAGGAACACGTTCACTTCGCTCCGCACCCCGAACCGTCCCGCGAAGTAGACACCGGGCTCGACGGAAAACCCCACGCCCGGAAGCAGGACCCGGACGTCGTTCGTCTCGAACGAATCGAGGTGCGGGCCCGACCCGTGCAGGTTCACGTCGATCGAGTGCCCGGTGCGGTGCGGGAAGAACTCCCCGTAGCCGTTCGCCGCGATGTGGCCGCGCGCCGCGGCGTCGAGCGCGGCACCGGTCACCGCTTCGCCGGCCGCGAGGCCCTTCCGCAGCCGCCCAATCGCGGCATCCCGGGCGTCGCGCACGACGGTCCAGACACGCTGCACCTCGTCCGGGACGGCGGTTCCCGAGAAGCCCATCCAGGTCTGATCGGCGAACACGGTCGTGAGGGACCGGCCGCCCCAGAGATCGAGTAGCACCACCTGGTCAGCCTCCAGCAGCGCATCCGCGCCCTCCATCGGCTCGTAGTGCGGATTCGCCGCGCCCGCCCCGAAGCCCACGATGGGCGGGTGGTCCCACACCAGGCCGGCCGCCGCCATGCGCTGGCACACCCGCTGCTGCACCGCGTACTCCCGGGCCCGACCGACCTCGCGCACCACCTCCGCCAGCGTCGTGCGCGCGATCGTGGCCAGCACCTCGGCCGCGTAGCGGTGGTCCGCCAGCTCCGTGGCGCTCCAGCCGGCGGAGAACAACGTCACGAGGTCGGCGGACGACTCCACCCTGGCCCCGAGCCGCTCGAGCAGCTGCACGACGCCCACCGGCACCCGGTCGAGGTAGGGCACCGCGTCCTCCGGTGAGACCTCCATGGCAAGCCGCCGACCGCGCACGGCCCGGCCAAGTTGCTCGTCCAGCTCCTGCCACGCCGCGTACGGCCGAACCTCGCCGGGGAACCCCTGGAGCGGCTGCAGCTCGATGCGGTGGGCGACGGCGATGGGGGCGCCGGTGGCCGGCAGCAAGACAAACAGCCTGCGGGATCCCAACCCCCCGATCCCGACGACGCGGGATGCCACGGGATTCACGCCGTGGAAGTCGTAAATGAGCCAGCCGTCGAGTCCCCGGGCTTTCAGGGCTGCCTGGACGGCGGCGAGATCGATGCGATCGAGGGGGGCCATCAGTGGCTGCCTCCGTGCCGATGCGTTACGTGGGCGGCGCTCCACGCGCAGACGTCCGCCCCGCGCGCCCGGCAGTTGGTGTGCACCATGGCGCCGTCGAACCCCGCGACCCGTCGCAGGAGCTCGGCCAGCGCCGACCCAATAAAGGAACACGCCGGACCCGCTTCCGTCACCACCATCAGGTCTCCGGCGAGGGCCGCACGGGGCAGGCCCTTCTCGTGCGTGAGGTCGCTCCCGAGCTCCCGTCGCGCGAGCCGGCGGGCCAGCCGGAACCCCATGGCGCGCGCGGCGCCATCGGGCAGGGTCCTGAGCAGCACACGAGTGCGCGTCGGGAGCAGTGCCGCGGCCCGCCGGGCGGCCCGGCGTCCCGCTTCCGAAAAAACGAGCGCGGCGTCCGGACGCCGCGCGACGAGCCGCTGCAGGGCCGCGAACTCCTGGCCCGGGACAGTCCCGCGCCGGCCGGCCAGACGCTCGAGCCGGGCGATCTCGTTCTCGACCGTGCGGCTCAGACCCAGCCGCTTGGCGGCAAGGTCGCCGTGCGGCTCGTCCAGGTCGTCCGGGATGGGGGCGTCGACGGCGCGAACCGCTTCCAGCAGCGCGAGCGCGAGTCCCGCGGGAACCCCCGCGCGAGGTGGCGCGTTCACGGAGATGTCGGGCACATGGTCGGCGGCGCAACATAACGGGTCAGGGGAGCGGGCGAACAGAGACGGCCGGGGACGGAGGGGGACGGAGGGATGCACGGGATGGCGGGAGGGTGGATGGGCGTTGCGGGTGAGAGACGGCCTGGGCATTGTTCGTCACCTCCGTCCCGCTGGAATCCCAGGAGCGCCCGTTGCCGCATCCCGCCCCGCCCGACCGCGAGGGTTTCGAGCGCGAAGCGCTCGTGCATCTCGATGCCGTCTATCGCACGGCACTGCGGCTGAGCGGCGATCCGGCGAACGCGGAGGACCTCGTGCAGGAGACGATGCTCAAGGCGCTTCGCGCCTGGCACCAGTTCGAGCCGGGCACCAACGCGAAGGCGTGGCTGCTCACCATCCTCCGGAACACCTACATCAACCAGCTCCGCGCGGCGAAGCTCCGGTCCGCCACCGTGGACGTCAACGCGGTGGAGGCCTTCACGGTGTTCCGCGACGTTCAGGACGCCGATCCGGAGGGGACGTTCTTTGCCGCCATCGTGGACGACGAGGTCATCCGCGCGATCGATACCCTCCCGCCGGAGTTCCGCGAGGTCTTGATCCTGTCCGACGCCGAGGGCCTCTCCTACGCCGAGATCGCCGGCGTGATCGCCGCCCCGGTCGGCACGGTCAAGTCGCGTCTGTTCCGGGCCCGACAGCTGCTCCAGAAGCGGCTCTACGACTTCGCCGTGCACGCGGGTTACGTACGGAAGCGGGAGGGGGCGTGACCGGCGGGCCGGTGCCCATCGACTGCCGCCAGGCCGCCGCCCAGCTGTACGAATACCTCGACGGCGAACTGACGCCCGCGGCCGACGCCGCGGTGCGGGCGCACCTCGCGGACTGCACGCATTGCCTCGCGCTGTGTGATTTCGAGCAGGCGTACCTGCAGTTCCTCGAGGCGCGCGGCCGGGCCCGGGGGGCACCGCCGCACGTGAAGCGCCGGATCCTCCACGAGCTGTTCGGATGACGCCTCGGAATGTGATCGCGGTGCGCGTCCCGCACCGCCCCGCGGGCGCGTGATGGAGCCGGCGCGCTTCCGCCAGCTGCTGGGGTCCTTCGCCACCGGCGTCGCGGTGGTGACCGCCCGGGGCCCGGCCGGGGAGCCGGCCGGGATGACCGCCAGCGCCATCGCGTCGGTCTCGCTCGAGCCACCGCTGCTGCTGGTATGTATCTCGCGGTCGTCGGACTTCCACGCGGTGCTCGCGCGCGCCGTTCACTTCGGGCTCAGCGTCCTGGCCGACGATCAGGAGGTTGTGTCGCGCCGGTTCGCGGACGAAGTCCCCGACCGGTTCGCCGGCGTGGCATGGCACCCGCATGCGACCGGCGTACCGCTGCTGGCGGGCGCGGTCGCCCACATCGCCTGCACCCTCCGGTCCGCGGTCCCCGCGGGGGATCACACGATCTTCCTGGGCGAGGTCGAGGACGGCGCCACGTTCGACGGAGCGCCGCTGCTCCACGTCCGGGGGGCGTACCGGCGGCTGCGATGAGCCGGGAGTGAAGTGCCCCGCCCGGCGTCTGGCTCCAACCGGGACGAAGGGCTACAATGGGCATCCCCTCGAAGGAGTCCCGCATGCGTGGCACGATCCGCCCGCTCGCCGCGGAGTTCATCGGAACGTTCTTCTTCGTTTTCGTGGGCTGCGCCGTGGTCGTCCTCGCCGGGAGCGGCGACATCGGCCTGACCGGCGTGGCGTTCGCGCACGCGCTGGCCCTCGCGGTAGGCATCACCATGGTCATGCCCATCTCGGGCGGGCACCTGAACCCGGCGGTGACGTTCGCGGTCTGGATGGCCGGACGCATCGAGGGCGGGCGCGCCGCGGGCTACGTGGTATCCCAGCTGGCAGCGGCGGCGCTGGCGGCGCTGGCGGTGCGCCAGCTGTACCCGCTCGACGCCGTGGCTGCCTCGGGCGTGGGCGTGCCTCGTACGGCCGCCGGGATATCCATCACGAGCGCCATCATGCTCGAGGCCCTGCTCACGGCGCTGCTCGTGAGCGCCGTGTTCGGCACGGCCGTGTCCTCCCACGCGCCCCGGGTGGGCGGGTTCGCCATCGGGCTCACGCTGCTGCCCGCCATTGTCGTAGCGGGACCCCTGACCGGCGCCGCCCTGAACCCCGCGCGCGCGTTCGGGCCCGCCCTCGTGGCGGGCGACTGGCACATGCACCTGGCCTACTGGATCGGCCCCCTGCTGGGAGCGGCGGTCGCGGCGCTCCTCTGGGCAAAGGTGCTTCTGCCCGTCGCCGGCGACCCGGAGCCGTGAGCTTCTGAGCCCGTTCGCCGGCCCCCGGACCACCCTGGCCGCGGCGGCGCTGCGCCGCGCGCGGCGCCATGAGGCGGAGCCCGCCCGGGCCCTGCGCTGGCTGCGCGTGGCCTGCCTGTTCGCTCCACACTTCGGAGCGGCACACCGCTTGCTCGTGGCGCGCACCACGGCGGCCGACCCGATGCGGGGAATGACCGAGGCGCGCCGCTGGGCCACCCGGTTCGGCGCCGACAGCGAGGCGTGGGTGACGCTGGGCACGGCCTGCCGCGCCGCCTACCGCACCCACGACGCCCTCGTGGCGTTCGAGCGCGCGCTGCAGATCGAGGAGCGCCCGGACGCCGCGTTCGCCGCTGGGTTTCTGTACCGCATGAAGCAGGACCACGCCACGGCCGGCGCCCGGTTCGCGCGGGCCTACGCCGCGGGCCACGGGAGCGAAGCGCTGCGCGAAAATGCCCGTGCGCTGATGGCGGCGGGCGATCAGGCCGCGGCGGCGGAAGCCAGGCGACTGTGGGAAGCGGAGACGGGGCTGACGTGGAGCGACTGAAGAACGGAAATGACCACTGACCGATGTCCAATGACCAATGGCCAACTGAACGTCCAACTTGAAGATGTCCAGGTTGGTTACGGAGCATCACTCCTTGGACATTGGGTATTGGACACTGGACATTCGGCTTATGCTACCGCCGTCGCTCGCTCCGCATCCGGAGCGCGAGCGAGATGGCGTATCCCACCACGATCACGGCGGCCACGACGTAGGCCGCCACCATGAAGGCGCCGTTGTCAGGAGGCATGCGCCAGCTCTTCCTCGCGCGCCTCGTGCAGCAGGCCCAGCGCATAGCGCTGCATCATGAACCCGATGTACAGCAGGGTGAAGACCCCCAGCGACGACATCAGGGTCACCAGCATCACGGGGGGCAGGGACGGCGCGCTCGGCTTGAGCACGATGGGCGCCGGGTGGAGCGTGCGGAACATGTAGACGGTGAGGTGGATGAACGGGACGAGGATCAGGCCCATGATCCCGATCACGGCCGAGAGCCGGCCGCGGACGCCCGGGTCCACGAGCACGCCGCGCATCACGAGGTAGCCCACGAACAGCAGGAAGAGGAACAGGGTGGACGTGAGCCGCGCGTCCCAGGTCCACCACGTGCCCCAGATGGGTTTGCCCCAGATGGGACCGGTGGTGAGCATGACCGTGGCGAAGGCGACGCCCACCTCGGCCGACGCCGCCGCCGCGAGGTCGATCCGCCGGTCCTTGAGCCACAGGTAGAGCATGCTGAGGAGGCCCGTGATCGAGATGGCCAACAGGGCCGACCACGCGGCGGGGACGTGGACGTAGAAGATCTTCTGCGCCGCGCCCTGGTTCACCTCCACAGGCGTGTACTCGAGCGCCCGCACGTACACGGCGGCCAGGCCGGCGAGGGCCACCCAGGTGACCACCATGCCCGCGCGTCCGATGCGCGTGGCGCTATCCCGCAACGTCATTCGTCGAGCACCACCGGGAAGAGGAGCGCCGCGAGCGTGACGAAGGCCACGTCGAACGCGCCGATCAACCTAAGCCAGCCCCCGAGGTCGCTCAAGGGACGCCCTTCGAGCAGCCGGGCCGTGAGCTGCACGCCGCCCACGAGGGGCGGCACCAGGAACGGCAGGAGGAGCAGGGGCAGCATCAGCTCGGCGTAGCGGGTCCGGACGGCCATGGCGCTGAGCAGCGTGCCGACCGCCACGAAGGCGATGGTGGCCATCGCGATCACCAGCACCAGCTCACCCAGCTGGATCCAGATGGGCACGTCGTAGAACAGCACGAACAGCGGCAGACTGATGGCCTCGATCGTGCCCACGAACACGAGGTTCGCGCCGAACTTCCCCCAGAAGATCGCGGCCTTCGGGACGGGCGTGAGCAGGATGCCGTCCAGGGCCCGCATCTCCCGCTCCAGCAGGAACGCGCGGTTGAGCCCGAGCATGGCGGCAAAGGTGAACGTGACCCACAGGGCCCCGGGCGCGATGTCCTGCGACGACACGGCCGTCGGATCGCGCGAGAAGAACAGCACGGCCAGCACGAGCACCGCGAACACGAGCCCCGACGCGAACGCGGTCTTGGTGCGCCACTCGATCGCGATGTCCTTGAGGGCGATGTGCCAGGCCGCCCGCACCAGCGCGCGCACGGTCAGAGGTCCCCGCGCATGAGGTCGGCGAACACGGCAGCTGCGTTGCGCCCGGCGAGGGACTCGACCGGGCCCAGGCGGCCGGCCGCCAGCCGGGCCATGTGCGTGGCCACCCTGCCCAGGCGCTCCATCTCGTGACTCACGATGATCATCGCGGTCCCGCGCTCCCGGAACGTCTGGAGCAGCTCCACCAGGGTGCGCGAGGCGGTCGCGTCGAGCCCGCTCAACGGCTCGTCGAACAGCAGGAGCGCCGGCTCGTGCAGCAGCGCGCGCGCGATGGCTACGCGCTGGAGCATGCCGCGGCTGAACGTGCCCACCCGGTCGTCAGCCCGGGACGCGAGCCCGACCTGCTCGAGCAGCTCGTCCACGCGCGCGCGCCCGTCCACCCCGTGCAGCCGCGCGAAGAACCGGAGGTTCTCGCGGGCGGTGAGCGCGGGGTACAGCATGGCCTCGTGGGCCACCATCCCGATGGCCCCCGGCCGGTTCACGTGGCCGGCGGACGGATGGAGGAGGCCGGACAGCACCCGGAGGAGCGTCGTCTTTCCCGCGCCGTTCGGGCCGACGAGCAGCAGCACCTCGCCGCGCCGGAGCGTGAGCGCGACGTCGGTCAGCACGGGCCGGTAGGCAAACCGCCGGGCGATGCCGGCGGCCGACAGCACGACGTCAGCCGAGGGCGGCAACGATCTGCGCCTCGAGGTCGCCCAGGCTGAAGGGCTTCACCAGATACCCACTATGAGGAATGGCGAGCATCTCGAAAACAGGTTGCTGGCTGGCGTAGGAGGTGGTCACGATGACCTTGAAGTCCGCCCGTCGCTGGCGCAGGCCGCGCAGCACGTCCATCCCATCGGCGTCCGGGAGCTTGAGGTCGAGCACGACCACGTCGGGGGCAAAGTCGTCGAACTGGCGGCGCGCCTCCGCGCCGGTCTCGGCCATGGCCACCTCAAACCGCCTGGCGAAGTAGCGCTGGTAGGCCTGGCGAAGCCCCGATTCGTCCTCCACGAACAGGACGCGTGGCCTGACAGGGGCTTCGGTCACGACCTCCTCCCTCGGCTGTTGCGGGGGCGCGGCAGCCCTTCCCTCCGGATGCCGGAACGATCATACTCGACGGTGCGTTGGTCCCCGCCGGCCGGCGCAGCTTACCACCGCTCCCACCGAGCGTCAACGCCAATCAGCCGCCCGAGAGGTCGCATGACGGAACGGATCGACACGCTCCTCGATGAAACCCGCACGTTCGCCCCCCCGCCGGCGTTTCGCCGGGCAGCCCTCGTCCGCAGCCGCAAGCCCTACCGGGACGCGGCGCGCGACCGGCTGCGGTTCTGGGAGCGGCAGGCCAGGGAGCTGGACTGGTTCCGCCCGTGGCGCAAGGTGCTCGAGTGGCGGCCGCCGCACGCCAAGTGGTTCGTGGGCGGGAAGCTCAACGCGTCCGTCAACTGCCTCGACCGCCACATCAGTACGGCGCGGCGCAACAAGGTGGCCCTCCTCTGGGAGGGCGAGCCGGGCGACCGGCGGACCATCACCTACTGGGAACTGTACCGCGACGTGAACCGGTTCGCGAACGCCCTCAAGGAACTGGGCGTCCGGCGCGGCGACCGCGTGGCGATCTACCTGCCGATGATCCCCGAGGCGGTGGTCGCGATGCTGGCCTGCGCCCGCATCGGGGCGCCTCACTCCGTCGTGTTCGGCGGGTTCTCGGCCGAGGCGCTGGGCGACCGGATCAACGACGCCCGGGCCAAGGTCCTGATCACGGCCGACGTCGGCCACCGCCGCGGCCAGCTGGTGCCCCTCAAGAAGAACGCCGACGAGGCGGTGGCGGGGTGTCCGTCCATCCGGCACGTGGTGGTGGTCCGCCGCGACCCGGCCACGGCCGACGCGTCGCTCGCCGCCATCACGGAGGGGCGCGATCACTGGTACCACCGGCTCATGGCCGCGGCCAAGCCGTACTGCAAGCCGGCGGTGATGGACGCGGAGGACATGCTCTACATCCTCTACACGTCCGGCACCACCGGGAAACCCAAGGGCATCGTCCACACCACGGGCGGCTACCTCACCCAGGCGCTCGCGACCACCCGCTGGGTGTTCGACCTCAAGGACGACGACGTCTTCTGGTGCACGGCCGACGTGGGCTGGGTCACGGGCCACACCTACCTGGTGTACGGCCCGCTCGCCGCGGGGGCCACGTGCGTGATGTACGAGGGCGCGCCCGACTGGCCGGACAAGGACCGCTTCTGGGCGATCGTCGCCCGGTACGGCGTCACCGTGTTCTACACGGCGCCCACCGCCATCCGCGCCTTCATGAAGTGGGGCACCGCGTATCCCCGGCAGCACGACCTGTCCACGCTCCGCCTCCTGGGGACGGTGGGCGAGCCGATCAACCCGGAAGCGTGGGTCTGGTACCAGCGGCACATCGGGGGCGGGCGGTGTCCCATCGTGGACACGTGGTGGCAGACCGAAACGGGCGGCATCATGATCACGCCGCTCCCGGGCGTCGTCGTCACGAAACCGGGCTCGGCCACCATCGCATTCCCCGGCATCGACGCGACGCTGCTCGACGGCGACGGCAACGAGGTCCGCACGGGCGGCGGGTTCCTCGCCATCACCAGCCCCTGGCCCGGCATGCTGCGCACCATCTACGGCGACGACCAGCGCTACCGCCAGACCTACTGGAGCAAGTGGAAGAACGTCTACTTCCCCGGGGACGGCGCCAAGCGGGACCGGGCCGGCTACTACTGGATCCTCGGCCGCGTGGACGACGTGCTGAACATCGCAGGGCATCGGATCGGCACCGCGGAGGTGGAGAGCGCCCTGGTTTCCCATCCAGCCGTTGCGGAAGCCGCGGCCGTCGGCAAGCCGCACGAGCTCAAGGGCCAGGCGCTCGCGGTGTTCGTGATCCTCAGGGCCGGGCACGACCGGCGGCAGGGGCTCGAGGAAGAGCTGCGCGACCACGTGACCAAGAAGATCGGCGCCATCGCGCGGCCGGACGACGTCATCGTCACCCACGAGCTGCCCAAGACCCGGAGCGGCAAGATCATGCGTCGTCTGCTCAAGGACATCGCCACCGGCCGTGCCCTGGGCGACGTGACCACGCTCGCCGACCCGACCGTGGTGGCGATGCTGAAGGAGAAGTACGAGGAGCAGGAGAGTTGAGCGTTTGCCGTTCGCCGTTAGCCGTGAGCCGTTGGCCGTTAGCCGTTAGCCGTTAGCCGTTAGCCGATGGCTCCGCCGGACGTTCGGCTCACGGCTCACGGCTGACGGCTAACGGGCTTCCACCGGATCCGTCCCGCCGCAACGGCGACCAGGATCGCCACGATGATCCCTGCTGATCCCAGACACCATCGGCACCAGGCGTGGATCACAGCGGCTTCGAGGTAGATGAGGTAGGCGCTGAAGGCGACGCCAGCCGTGGCGAGCGCGAGCAGCAGGTCGGTGGGCCAGCGGGCGGCGGCGAACCGGGGCTGCAGCCCCGCCAGGGCCACCACGAGGATCGCCAGGTACCCCACCACCCCGAGCAGGGCCACCGGCACGCCGAACACGTATGCATATGGGC
>Ga0105095_10001746_pt1 | contig 11549 bp, 10 predicted proteins | sample PPLLak2March2015_2_FD_79180 | JGI IMG/M metagenome (GOLD analysis project Ga0105095, IMG submission 79180) | Freshwater sediment microbial communities from Prairie Pothole Lake near Jamestown, North Dakota, USA - PPLs Lake P8 Core (3) Depth... | ecosystem: Environmental > Aquatic > Freshwater >... | reverse complement strand
TGCTCGGGGCGAAAGTTATGGGAGTTGGCCCCCGCGGGCTCACTGCCCCTCGCCGATGAGCCGAAATCCGGCCCAGTGACAGGGGTGGCGGGCGTCGACCGCCGCTCTCTCCGACGACTTCACGTCCAGGAGCTCGCCGCAGCGGCGCGAAGAGCCGCGTCCTTCGAAAGCCCCCGCTCCAGGTTCTCGTAGAATCCCACCAACAAATCCCGGGTCGACGGCAGCGGAGGTTCCCGCGCGAATGCCTCCTGCGACGGACTCAATTCGACGGTGGAGGCTCGACGCCGAAGAGCGTCAGAGCGAAGCGCGCCTCCGGATCCACCCACTGCGCCCAGTGGGTGAAGCCGGCGCGCGCGCCGAGCGCCAGTACGCGCTTCGGCTCGTACTTGTACGAGCTCTCGGTCCAGATGGACTCGCTCTGCCGCAACGACACCGTGCAGCGGGCGCCGGGGATCCGGACGCTCTGGTCTCTGGTGCTGACCAGGTGCATCTCGACCCTTCGGGCTTCGGCGTTCCAGATGGCGCGATGCTCGAAGTTGTCGAGGTCGAAGCTTCCGTCGAGCTCCCGATTGATGCGAACCAGGAGGTTCTTGTTGAATGCGGCGGTCACCCCCAGGGGGTCGTCGTAGGCGAGGAGAAGATCGCGCTCGGGCTTCGTCAGATCCGTGCCGAGAAGCAGTCCGTCGCCGCGGCGCAGCGTCGCCCGGATGCTCGAGAGAAACGCCTCGTCCGCCGGCGGGTCCAGATTGCCGATGTTCGACCCCAGAAAAAGCACCAGCGTCGCCGCGTCGTCCCTCCGGTGCTCCGCGACGCGCCGCAGCCCTTTGGCGTACGTAGTCCGGTGCGTGACGACAGAAAGTTGCCGAAAACGCCGGAGCGCGCGGGTTGAGGCTTCGATGGCAGTGGGTGAAATGTCGATGAGCTGCACTTGTTCCACCGTGCCGCGCTTCGCGCCCGCCTCCGCCAGGATGGCGAGCTTCTCCCCGCTTCCGCATCCGAGCTCGACGACCGCCGTGGGAGCGGGGAACCTCGAGAGTATCGCGTCGGCATGCCGGCTCAGGAGCCCTTGCTCGGCCCTGGTGATCCCGTACCACGGCAGCCGACAGATCGCCTCGAACAGGGACGAGCCCAACGCGTCGTAGAAATACTTCGACTGGAGCTGCTTCGGCTGGAGCGCGAGATCGCGACGGACCTCGTCGCCGAAGTCGTCGAGGGCTTCGAGCCTTGCCGCGGAAGTACGCACGTCACCTCCTTTTCAATCCGTTCCAGCGACCGAGCGGAACGTCGCGTAGACGTAGGGATACTGCGGACGGAACCAGTTCCGGAAACTCCGGCGCAGAAGCGCCGTCGCCGTCGCCGGCGAGCCGCCTTTCAGAACGAAATGCCGGCTGTCGAAAAAATCGGCGGAGTATTCGGGATACGAGGCCATCGGACGGAAGCCAGGGAAGCCCTCGAACACCGTCGAGGTCCACTCCCATCCGTTTCCGACGAGATCCTCGACGCCCCACGCGCTCCCGCCCGCGGGGCACGACCCGACCCTTACGGGGTCCCATCGGACGAACCCGAAGTTGCCGTGAGAGCCGTCGGGAGGCTCTTCGCCCCATGGATAGGCGCGTTCTTTCCCCGATGGGCCGCCGTAGGCCACGCGATGGAACTCGGCCTCGGTCGGGAGACGCCTCCCCCGAAAGCGAGCGTAGGCCGAGGCCTCGGCATGGGTCACGTACACCGGCCAGCCGGGAGGCAAGGGAAGATCTTCGAACAGGCCGCGCCAGTGCCACTCCCCGTTCCGCCGTGTCCAGAAGAGCGGCTGCTCGATCGATTCCGCGTGAACCCATCGCCAATCCTCCGGCGTCCAGAGGTCCTCCCGCCTGTACCCACCGGCCTCCAGGAAGTCGAGAAACTGCTCGTTGGTGACGTCGTATACGTCGATCTCGAAGGCGGGAACCTCGACCTCCAGTGTCGGGAACTCATTGTCCCAGCCGAACCGCGCGGCTTCGCTCGAGGCTCCGAGGACGGCGATGCCCGCGGGCACCCGAACGGTCTCGGGCCGTGGCGCGGGCCCGCCGGTCTCGGGGTCCGGACCCGCGGGCTTTCGCTTCTGATCGTGCGGGAGCTGGTGCAGCATGTAGAGAAGCGTCTCCTGGTGCATCAGCTCGTGCTCCATCATCGCGAACACCGCCTCGCCGCGCCGGAGCGCGGGGCGGTCATGACTCTCGAGCGGAGCGTTCTCGAGCGCGTCGCGGATCGCCCGATCCGCGGCCTCCGCGTAGCGCAGCACCGCGCCGCGCTCCGGCCACATCGATACGTGGCCCCGGGGAGCGGCCGTGCTCTCGTCCTCGGGATCGAGACCGCGCTCGAAGATGCGCTCGTGCATCGCGTCGACGCCTTGCTGGCCCATGCACTTCTTCAAAAGGGTATTCACGTTGAACGCCGGCAGATGTCCCTCGTAGAACACGATCGGGTTCCGCAGGCTGATGGGACGCGAGTGATAGGACTCGGGCGCTACCAGGTCGAATATCGACCGCGTTCTCGAACGGATCGCATCGAAGGACGCGAGCAGGTCCGCCCGATCCAGCTCGCGGGCAACGGAAGACACTATGCCGGAATCTTAGCGCACAGAAGGGGCGCTACCGAATCACGGAGAGTGTAGGACGACTTAGGGGATGTCCCGGGTTTCGCCCGGCGTGACGAACAGGTCGTACTCCGCGAGCTCCGGAGGACGATCCGCCGGGCTCGTCAGCTCCACGGGAACGTGGATGCCGACCGCGTGCCTGGGTTTCAGCCTGTTCTCGAGGACCCGCCGGCCGTCCTCGGACTGGAAGTACCAGTACGGGGGGAACGCCACGTCGAGGGGACGGCGCGCCCAGTACGGGCCGTCGTGAGCGAAATGAACGTCGCTGGTGTCCGCGTCACCGAGGTGCGCTACCGTGGTCGTCTCGTCGAGCGTCACCCGGTACGCGATGTTCTCGACACCGACTTGCCGGTCCGGCCAGCCGGCGTGCGGGATCCGCACCGCCTCGACGATCAGGCCGCCCGTTTCGATCACCATCGGCGCGTCCTTGTACTCGAGCCGGATCTCCGTCACCCGGGAGAAGACGTCCTCTCCTCCATCGCCTCCTTCGGAGATTCTTCTCATCTCCGCCACCGCTTGAGCCGGCGCGTAGAGCCGGATTTCCTCGCGCGCTTTCAACAGCCGGAGGACGTCTCCCGGCGAAAAATGGTCCTCGTGGTAGTGACTGATGAAAACCGCGTCCAACCCCTGGAACGGCGGCTCCCCCGCGAAGAGCGCGCGCTCGAGCTCTTCCGGCAGCAGTCGGTAGGTTTCGAAGTCGTTACGGAAGAGAGGATCGAAGACGATCCGCGTCTCGTCGGACGCGATGAGGACTCCCTCGTTGGCGAGATAATGCGCCGTGGCTTTGGGTCTGGGAGCCTGCGAGGAGTCACCACGGGTCCCGCAGGAAGTCCCCGCGAGGATCGCCGCCAGCAGAACCGTCGTGAGTCGCGCGAGATTCGGTCTCATCGTTCACCAGACCTCCGTTCCCCGGTCGTTCGAGGAATCCTAGCGCGATCGTACGGTTTCAGGAGGGATCTTCGGAAGGGAAGAGCTCAGAGAGCTCGAGCGTGACGTCTGGCCACGCTTCCGGCGCGACGCGGTCTCCTTCCCGATAGGTGTCGCGGTGCCGGTAGACGCCGTCGTGAGCGGAGCGGAAAACCACGAGCTCGCGGTCGACGAGGTTCAGGACCCAGTACTCGGGAACGCCCGCTTCCGCATAGAGCGCCGCTTTCACGTTCAAGTCATAGCGAAGCGATGACTCACCCACCTCGACGACGAGGAGAGGCTCGGCTATGTCGGTGCCGTAGGCGTCGATATCCGGGCTGGAAATCGCCAGGACGTCGGGCTCCGGCTCCGAATCCAGTCGGACGAGCTTCAGCGGGTCCTCCTTGAACACGGCCGCCCGCCCCGCCAGGGATTGGACCAGGCGCTGGTACAGTCTGGTGGCGGCAACGACGTGCGCGCGGTTCTTCGGGCTCATGGGACGGACGACGCCGCGAATGAGCTCCACTCGCTCGTCCGGCTGCAGGATGCCGGTCTCCGCCATCCGGTGGTATTCCTCCACCGTGAAGCGCCGCTGATCGACGTCTGCCGCTGCTCTCGCCATCGGCTCATTTTACCTCCCATGCGCAGGAAGACGAAAAAGCGCCGCGACGACCTCCTTGGACGGAAACGAGATTCCAGCGGCCCCGCCGGTTACATCGCGGGTTGACTACCTACGCGAGAAACCCTGATGCGCGTCGGCGAAGGATCGCGTAGAGTCGTTCCTTTCTCAGGAGGACTAAGAATGGAAGCAATCATTTCGAAGATGGTGAGGGATTTCGAGCGCGGCCGGTTGACCCGGAGAGAATTGGTGAAGAGTCTCGCGCTCGCCGCGGCTTTCCTTCCCGCGTCGAGAACCGCCGGCGCGGGAGGCGTCGCCGAAGGTGGATTCAAGGCGCTCTCGCTCGACCATATCTCTTATCAAGTGGCGGACTACCGGAAGACCCGCGACTTCTACGCCGACCTGATGGGCATGAAGGTCCAGGCCGACAACGGCACGAACCAGGCGGAAATGGAATTCGGCGAGTCCCTTCTCATCGCCCGCAACCACCGCGAGCGTGAAGGCGACCCGCCGCTGGCTGCGCGCAAGGCGCGAGTCGATCACATCGCCTACAAGATCGACCGTTGGGACACCGACGCCGTAAAGGCCGAGCTCGAGCGTCGGGGGTTGACACCGCGCCTCGACAAGGGGGGCGACACCCCGAACTACGTGAGCTTCCACGTCGACGACCCGGACGGGTTCGATCTCCAAATCAGCGGGATCGCGATGCCGGGCGATTCCGAGTACGAGAGGCCGGCGGAGTGAGGGTACGCCGGGGAGTCACGAATGGCGCGATTGTTGGAAACTCGCGCTTCTGCTGCTAGGCTCTCCGCCATCTCGAAACGGAGGGCCGATATGGCCGCAAATCGTTCGCGTCGCCTCTCGCGGCGGGACTTCATCCACACCAGCGCCGCCGGAGTCACCGCCCTTCTCGGCTCCGAGGGGATCCGTCGAAGCGAGTCCGGAAGAGCCGAGGTTCGAGGCGCCTGCATGCACGACTGCCCGGATACCTGCGCCTGGTTGGTTACGACCGAGAACGGGCAGGCGGTCGGTCTCGCAGCGGACCGCGATCATCCTCTCACCCGGGGCACCCTCTGCGAGAAGATGGACGGCTTTCTGACCGACGTTCTGTACAACCCCGATCGCCTCCTCCATCCACTCCGTCGCGTCGGGGAGAAGGGGGAAGCGAAGTTCGAGCGGGTCAGCTGGGACGAAGCGCTCGAGGGCGTGGCGTCACGGCTCGAGAGAATCATCGAACAGCACGGACCGACGGCGATCCTCCCGTACAGCTATGCGGGGACGGAGGGAATCGCCCAGGCGAAGTCTCTCGATCGCCGGTTCTTCGCCCGTCTCGGGGCAACACGGCTCGAGCGCAACATCTGCGGCGCCACCGCCCACGCCGGCTTGACGGCGACGATCGGAACCAGCACCGGGATTCTGCCCGAGGATATCCAGAAGAGCCGCTTCATCATCATCTGGGGCTCCAATCCGGTCGTAACCAACCCTCACGGGTGGCCTCATGTCGAGGAGGCGAAGCGCCGGGGGGCGCGGGTCGTCGCCATCGACCCTTTGCGCACGCCGACGGCCGAGAGAGCCGACTGGCACCTGCGGCCGCGTCCCGGCACCGATGCCGCCCTCGCGCTCGGCATGATGCACGTGATCGTGCGGGAAGGGCTCCAGGACAGCGAGTACGTCGAGAGCTACACGGTCGGCTTCGATCGGCTGCGCGAGCGCCTCCGCGAGTATCCGCCGGCCCGGGTCGCCGAGATCACGGGACTGAAGCCCGAAGACGTCGTCGATCTGGCGAAGGCCTATGCGACGACGCGGCCGGCCACCATCCGAACGCAGATCGCGATGGAGAAGCACTCGAACGGGGCGATGATGTACCGGAGTATCGCCTGTCTCCCGGCCCTCGTCGGCGCGTGGCGGGACGAGGGAGGCGGAATCCTCCAGTTCACCGCCGACTGGTTCTACGAGGCTCTTTCCCTCGGCTCCCTCATGATGCCGGAGCTCGAGGATCCGAAGACTCGGTCGGTGAACATGGTCCAGCTCGGAAAGGCGCTCGCCGACGGGAAGCTCGACCCTCCCATCCTCGCGCTCATCGTCTACAACGCAAACCCCGGGACCATCGCCCAGAACCAGAACCTCGTCCGCGAAGGGTTGAAGCGGAAGGATCTGCTGACGGTGGTTCTCGATCATTTCGTGACCGATACCGCCCGCTTCGCCGACTACGTGTTTCCGGCCGCGACGCAGGCGGAGTATCTCGATTTGCTCGCTCCCTGGGGCAGCCCGTACCTGACGCTCAACGTTCCCGCGGTCGAACCGGTGGGCGAAGCGCTCCCCAACACGGAGTTCTTCCGCCGCCTCGCAAACCGGATGGGACTCGAAGAGCCGTATCTCCACGTGTCCGACGAGGAGATCGTCCGCCAGGCGCTCCGCACCAACCATCCCTATTTGAAGGGCATCACCTACGAGAGGCTGCGCCGAGAGGGATGGGCTCCACTCAATCTGCCGCGGCCATACCTTCCTTTCGCCAAAGGCGGATTTCCGACACCTTCGGGAAAATGCGAGCTCTACGCGGAGCGTCTTCTGGCCATGGGAATGGATCCGCTTCCGCGGTACGACGCGCCTTCCGGCGATCCATCGAGTACGGAGCGGTATCCGCTCACGTTCATCAGCGCGAAGTCGAATCGCTATTTCCTGAACTCGAGCCACGCGAACCAGCCGCGCCACCTCGAGGCATCGGGAGAGCCCCGTTTGCAGATCCATCCGAAGGACGCCGCCAGGCGCGGCATCGAGAACGGCGACAAGGTACGCGTCTACAACGACAGAGGGGTTGTCGAGATCGCCGCCGCCGTGGACGACGCGACTCTCGAAAGCGTCGTCGTCATGCCCCATGGATTCTGGGCGTCGCTTCTCCCCGGCGGCTCCTCGGCGAACGCTCTCACCTCCGACGGGCTGAGCGATCTGGGCGGCGGCGGTTCTTTCTACGACGCCCGGGTCGAGGTCGAGAAGATCGGCTGACGCGGCAGCGAGCGGCGGGGAGAGTGGGCGTCCAGGCGCCTCGAGCTAGAGCGTCCCCGCCAGCAGCGTCGCGATCCCGAGAAAGCTCAGGAAGCCGACGATGTCGGTCACCGTGGTCAGGATGATCGACGAGGACTGCGCCGGGTCCTGTCCCAGGGAACGAAGCGCGAGGGGAACCGCTCCGCCGGCGAGACCGGCGATCGCCATCGAGAGCACCATGGAGATTCCGATGATGCTGGCGAGTCCCGCCGAACGGCTCCACAGGAACACGAAGACCGCGGTGGTGGCGGCTATGGCAACTCCGTTCAGGAGGCCGACCACGAGCTCCTTCGAGAGGACCCGCGCCCACTGCCGCAGCCGGATTTCGCGCAGAGCGAGCCCCCGCATCACCACCGCGAGGGCCTGGGCCCCGGTGTTGCCCGACTGCCCCGCCACCACGGGGAGCAGGACCGCGAGCGCGGTATATCGCGCGATGGTCTCCTCGAAGAGCCCCACCACCGAAGCGGCGAGAAAGGCGGTGAGCAGGTTGATCTCTAGCCAGGGAAGCCTCTTTCGCACCGCGAAGACCACGGGAGACAGGGCGCTCTCGTCCTTACTCGCGCCCACCATGGTCAGCAGGTCCGCGCTCGCCTCCGCCTTGGCAGCGGCGAGGAGGGCCTCGTAGCGGATGGCCCCGAGAAGGCGACCCTCCACGTCCACCACGGGGATCACCGGAAGCTTCGTCTGCTCGAGGAGATCCACCACATCCTCCCGGGTGGTCATGGAGCTCGCGACCGCGTGGGGCGTTCGCCGCAGCTCGGCGAGGCGGGTCTCCGGGGGGGCGAGGGCCACTTCCTGGAGGGGCACGACTCCGGCGAGCTCGCCCTTCGCGCCGAGAACGAAGATCTCCTCGAAGCGCCTCCACGACGCGGAGCGCAGCCTCTCCAGCACTTCCCCCACCCTGGCGGTGTTCGAGAACGCGAGGACTCGCGGGTCCATGATTCGTCCGGCGGAGTCGGGCGGATAGGCCAGGAGGCCCTCCAGCTCCGCGCGCGGGCCCCGCTTGAGCCCTCGCAGGATGCGTGCGCGCGCGTCCTCGTCCGCCCGCGCAAGGAGCGTCGCTGCGGCAGGCGCGTCCATTCGCTCGAGGAGCGGCCCGGCGACGTCCGGCGGAAGGCTCGAAAGCAGTTGCGCCGCTCTCTCGGTCGAGAGCGCGGCCAGGACCGGCGCCCAGCGCTCGGGTTTCGGTTGGACGGACAGCAGCTCGACGGCTTCCTCGAGTGTGGCCCGCTCGATCTCGAGCGCGACCTCATCCGGGTGCGAGTCGAGCGCGGCGTCGATCAGCCGGAGCGTGCTCTTACGATCGGGCCTGGTCATCGTCGTTCCTTTCCATCCCGCGAAAGAGGCTCGAGGCTCCCCACCAGAAGAGCTCGGCGAGGGCGAGCGCGAGGCCGAGCCCTCCGGGATCGCCGTCCTCCCCTGGAGCCCCTTTCAGCTCCTGGAACGTCCGGTAGGGAAAGACGCCGACCAGTCGCCCCCCTTCGTCGACCACGGGGAGAGAGGGAAACCTCTTCCAGCCTGGATGGCTCAGAATGGCGTTTCGCCCCGCCCGGGCCGAGAGGGTCGCTACCGGGTGCCGCATCACGTCCCCGAGCAGCACGTCCGGAGACGAGGCCACGAGGTCGCGCACGCCGAGAACGCCGACGAGCACCAGCGCGTCGTCGACGACGTAAAGGTAGTACCGGAGATCGGTTCCCTGGCCCTTCAGCTCCGCCAGAGCTTCCTCGGCGCTGCGGGAAACGTGGTAGGCCGCGAAATGCGGATTCATGAGCGCGCCCGCCGAGCCCACGGGAAAACGCAGGAGACGTTCGATGGGCGCGCGAATCGCCTCGTCGATCCGGGCGAGCAGATCCGCGCGCCGCTCCGCCCTCATCCGTCGAGCGAGATCGGCCGCCCGGTCGCTCGAGAGCCGCTCCAGGACCGACGCGGCGAGCCCCGGAGCGAGCCGGTCGAGATGCTTCGACGCGGCGGAGGGAACGAGCACTTCGAGCACCGCCGCGGTCTCGGCCGGCTCGGACTGGGAAAGCACCTCGAGCGCCTCCTCCTCGGTCGACAGCTCGAGCACGCGCGCGGCGGCGCGAGGATGCTGACGCAGAAAGCCGCGGACGATCCGCTGCTCCAGGGTCACCTCAGCCCTCCTCTCCGAGAAGCACCGAGGTCCGCTCGGCGAACTCCTTCGCCGGAACGAGGGTGACGCCCTCCGTCGTCTCGAGGAGGATCTCGGTCGGGCGCATCTCGAGAATTCGACCTTGATGCTCTCCGATGCGGATTCTCTGATTCACCCGGTAGCTTCTCTGCAGATAGTGGGCGGCGATGAGGTTGCTTACCGTGGTGCGGGCCCCGAGGCCGAAGGCGAGCGCGACCGCTCCGAGGAACGCCCCGAGGAGGACGCCGACGGCCACGACCAGGATCGTGCTGTCGAGGCCCGCCTGGGTGAGGGCGACGACCGAGGCCACGAGGATGATCGCTGTCTTCACCGCGTTCGCCGCGGCGCGGGCATAGACGATGTTCGCCGCGCGCGCAGTTCGCGACACCCAGGAAGCGGCGAGGTTCCCCGCCACGATGCCGGCGGCGACCTCGAGCACCGCCGCGATGATGCGCGGGAGGTACTGCGCGAAGCTCGAGAGCGTCGCCGTCAGCCCCGGGAGCCCGACGACCTCGACCGCCACCGCCAGCGCCACCAGCGCGCAGCACCAGAAGACGAGCCCTCCCACGAGGCGCGACACGACCTTCTCGATCTCGCTCTCCTCCTCCGCGAGGGCGCGGCCCGGGAGGAGCCGGGACGCCCGATTGAGCAGACGCACCACGACGAACCGCAGCGCCGCGGCCACGAGCAGACCCAGGAGAAGAAGCAACGCGGCCCCCAGGATCCGGGGAAGCAGCACCGAGCCGCGCCCGATGGCCTCCGCCAGCAGGTTCTCGAGAGATCCGATCCATTCCGAGAGCGACACGGGACATACCTCCTTGATCGACGACCGCCGAGGACCGCGCCCGGGAGATCGGCTCCGGAGAGCCCGGGCAGGAGATCGCGGCCGGGCAAGTGCCGGAAACGAGCGCAGCGGAAGCTCGGCGCTCGGCCGAGCGCGCGCGGTCCGGGCCTTCCTACTATATCGAAAGCGTCTCTGCGGTGATCGGCGTGCTCACGTCGGCCCGCCTCGAGAAGAGCGAGGCTTCGTGCGCTCGGAGACCGCGGGGAGGACTTAGAACCAGGAGCCGCGCGATGTTGGGTTTCCGCGGAGACGTGCCGATCGGTCGGAGTCAAGATCGCCGTTGAACGGCTTCGCGTGGTTGGAAGGGGGGCGCATCGAGGGGCCTGACTCCAACGCGGCGACGCGTACCGGCTCCTGCCGGACGGCGGCGAAGGCGAGCCTCCCGTTGAGATCGTCCAGAACGGCCATCACTTTGGAGACGTAGTCCCGGGTCTCCGCGGCAAGACGGTCGCTCCCGTTTCTCAGACGGCGGGCGTTGACGGGACCGCCGTTGTACTCCGCGAGCACGAGTCGCGGGTCGCCGTAGGTCAGGAAGAGCTTGTCGAGATAGCTCGCCGCGAGCTCGGTATTCTGCGCCGGCTCGTAGAGCATTTCTTCGGTGAACTCCCATCCCAGCTCGCCGGCGAGCCAGCGTCCGGTGGCGGGCCAGATTTGATAGAGGCCTTTCGCTCTCGCGCGACTGGTGGCGGAGGCGGTGAATCGACTTTCGACGATCCCTATCGCCAGCAGAAACAGCGGATCGACGGAGTTGAACTTCTCGGTTTTCTCGAGCAGCAGCCGGGCGTACTCGCGCGATTCCACGACGTCGAGTCTCGGGTTGGCGCGGTGGATCTCGCGTTGAATCCAATCACCGAGCTGCTCACGATGCTTCAATCGAGCGAGACGATTTCCGAGTGCTTCGACGCGACGCTCGGCCGCCTCGAGCTCGTTCCGGCCTCTTGGAGCCATTCGCTCGAGTGAGCGAAGAGTGGCGACGATGCCGCCAAGCGAGAGCGCGATGGCCGCCGCCGCGATCGACAGGAAAACGATTCGGAACCGATGTCGCCTTCTTCGACTCGTCTCTCGCGCGCGCTCCATGCCTGCCGTGGTGGCAAGTTTCGTACCAGCGGGAAAGCGCGAGGAAAAGAAAGGCGCGGCGCGGGTTTAGCGGTTACCCGCTGCAACGGGCTGTACTTCGCGCCACTACAGAGAGAGGGAAGAAAGAGTCGAAGTCGTGATCCGGGTCACTCGAAGTGCCTCGAGAAGTCTCGAGTGTATCGAGAACGTATACGGATGAACGAGCGCCTCGGGACAAGGCATCCGGCGCGGCATGGGAGCCGGTTACCGCGCGGAAGGGCAGCGCGCGAGCCAATCCGCGAGG
>Ga0105095_10001745_pt1 | contig 11550 bp, 6 predicted proteins | sample PPLLak2March2015_2_FD_79180 | JGI IMG/M metagenome (GOLD analysis project Ga0105095, IMG submission 79180) | Freshwater sediment microbial communities from Prairie Pothole Lake near Jamestown, North Dakota, USA - PPLs Lake P8 Core (3) Depth... | ecosystem: Environmental > Aquatic > Freshwater >... | reverse complement strand
GAATGGTTATATCTGTGGTATTATAAGTGACAGTTATGATGTAGTTACAAACCACATAAAGAACAAGCTCAAGATGGATTTTTCAATCGGTAATGAACTCGAGTTTTCCAGGAGTATTGCAACCGGTGAAGTAAAAGTACCATCAGCTTTTATGAAAAATCAGTCAAGTAAGTGCAACCATGATTTCTGCAAATCAAATGTCCTTTACCAGTTAGCAGAAAAATATAAGATCGATATTAAAAATACTATTGCTGTCGGGGATAGTGAAAACGATATATGTCTTATTAAAGAGAGCGGCATTGGAATATCTTTCTGTTCAGAAAATAAATATCTGAATCTGGTGGCTGATCAGATTATTTCCGAAAGATCTTTTATTAAAATTCTTGATATCGCTTATTAATTTTCTGAATCAGACTATCTCTTTCTGGTTATGTGAGTTAACAAATAAGATTGTACCAATTTCATCATATCCGTTTAAAACAGAATCACCTCTATGTTTTAAACCCTGTGGATTGAAACCGATCATTGTCAGTGCTGCCGGAGCAGATCTTTCATTTATCATGCTTTTTAAAGTCATTCCGGGTTCTACGGTAATTATTTCAATATTTTTTTCCGTTATCGGAAGCCGTCCGGTTCGCACCAGTTCAGTGAGCATCAATTTAGTTTCTTCACATTGTTCCGGAATGCAGATCTCGAATACCTTAATATTAGATCTTCTCCAGTTTGGATGGCCTGAAATGATGAAACTCAGGAGAATGATCAGGCTCGAATTCTCAGGATACTGGCTGTCTAACCATATATGTATCCCATTCCTGAAATTCATATCTTTTCTGCTGGATGCAAGAAGACATATGTCAAAATTACCAGCTTTAATAAGTTCGATATTTTCAACGATCTCTTTAAGATTTTCAGGATTTTCCTTATTATATTCAAAAATCACCATATTGTTTTCCATTCCCGAGATGCCAGGTAACTGAATAGCCTGAGCAAGTGCTGAAGTATATGACGGAGAGATGATTGTATCGACAAATACATGATTCGAGGTAGTATCATAAAGTTCAATAAGTCTTGAAAGTTCTTCGGCTGCCTGCCGGCTTGTTGCCCGGGAATAATAACCGTCGATCCGGTGGAGGTATGTTCCGAATCCGTACCTGTAGGATAACCAGTTCAATAACTGAAATGCTTTTGCGCTGACAAAGGAATCTTTCGAAATACAAATTGCGCTTGGTCTCCATTCTTTAACCTTTTTCTTACTTTCGGACCTCTGCAGGTATATCTGGATATTGCGGTTTATCTGGAAAAGTGTATTGGCAAACAAGGACTCAAGTCCGTCACGTTCGCGATGGTACATATTAATAAAGGAATATATAATTGCTACTACAATAATAGATCCAAGAGCATAAGGTGCATTGATTCTGAACATGGCCCATATTGCAATAAGAAATCCCAGAAGGGAAAGGTACCATCTTGATCTGAATGATGGCCGGTATGAAGGAGAAGATCCGAAATGATTCAGGAAAGAGATAAGGCAAAGTGAACCATATGTGATGAGGAAGAACATTGATATGATCTCTGCAACAACATTGAAACTTCCCAGTCCAACGAATACCAGGGCTATAATTATCGTGATCAGAGTAGCATTGGCAGGTTCATTGTCGGATTTTCTCCCGATTGACAGCCATTTGTTCACTCGTTTTAACGGGAAGGAAGAGTCGAGGGCAAGAGCCTGCAATGTTCTGGGAGCTACCATTATAGAACCAATTGCTGACGAAAGTGTGGATGCTGCAAGTCCGATTGGTATAATAAAAATCCCCAGGATCGCGATTTTTGACATTATCAGCTGATCGGAAAGCATTTCTTCAGCACTGGCCGATATTGCGAGTTTGTGAATGACTGCAATATAGATGATCATCCCGGCAATTGCAGCTGTAATTGTACCACGCGGTATCGCTCTGGCCGGATTTTTGAGATCTCCCGAAAGACCAACGCCGGCAGTTATTCCGGTGAATGCAGGAAACACTATTGCCAGAACCATGAAAAAATCATTCATATTCCTCAGATCTCCTGCCGGTATTTTATTTCCCGAAACATTTCCGTATTCTGTTGTGCCATAGAAAAAAAACAATAATGAAAAGAAAAGTATCCCGATAACAATGTAAAGCAATTTAATGCCCATGTTTGCACCTCGCTGCAATATCACATATCCCAGAATAATCAAGAAGGGTATACTTAAAACCTGCCGTGGCAGATTGATATTCAGGGAATTGGAAAAATAGTTGAACACAAATCCGAATGCCTCGGTAAAAGCGATCATGTAAAATGCCACACTTATTGCCTGTGAAAGGTAAAGGGCTATGCCGATGGTTGCTCCGATATTAAGACCGAAGGAACGTGAAATTATAAAGTATTCACCTCCACCCTCAACACGCTTATTTGTTGCAAGTTCGGAAATTGCAAATGCTGTCGGGATGGTAAGAAGATGTCCGACAATTATTATCAGCAATGCACCCCAGAATCCGAGTGTTCCTACAGCATAACCGAACCTCAGGAAGAGAATTGCGCCCAGAATTGTTGAAATAGCCGTAAAAAATACCGGAAGGCTGCCGAAGCGTTTCTTGTTGATTTCTGATTCCATAGTTAGAAATAACAGATAGTTAAGAAATTATGAATTCCTGGTCCATACGTACTTACCCCCTTGCGTCCCCCTCTCTGCTCACGCAAAGAGGGGGAAGGTTTAGTTATGTAATTCAATGGTCACCCCCTTCTCTGCGACAGCAGAGAAGGGGGAAGGGGGGATGAGTACATGCAGCCAGAGAATATGGTTAACTGCACAACGCGTTAAATTTAATTATAAATTAGATTTTTATGAATATCCGGGGAATAAATGAATAGAAACTGAGAGTTATACTTTATTATCATTGTTGAATATTGATAGTATTTTAACGATCTGGGATTGATCACTTATGTTATACCTGGCATTTGTCGGTGTGCATCCTACTCTTATAGTAAAACCGGTTTCCGGAATGACTTTAAAAAGATCCTCATCCGTGTTATCATCTCCAAGAGCAAGAATAAATTCATAATTGCCGGCGTTGATTATACGACTTGCTACTGTACCCTTATCGTACAGTATACTCTTAACTTCCAGAACTTTTTCTCCCTCAAGTACCTGTAATTTAGATTCGTTTTTAAGGACCTCCCTGAGGTCATCTTTGAGTTCATTGATGCGCAGAGATGCAATTTCCTCATCCGCATTGCGGTAATGCCATACCATTGAAGCATGTTTGTCCTCTACCATTGAACCGGTGCACCTGTCGACATAATCATTTAACACAGGCCTTATTTTATCTTTCCATAATAAATCGATTTCTATATTGTTCATCCATTCGTTGCCGGGATATTTAATAAAATAACCGTGCTCTGCGACAAGGGTCGCATCAATATTCTTAAACTGTTCATTCATGAATTCCCTTTGTCGTCCGCTTATAATAACTACTGTATTATATGAATCTGAATTGATTTCCTTTAATATTCTTTCAGTATTTTCGTTTAATACCGCCATGTCGGGAAATTTTGCGATCGGGGTGAGTGTTCCATCATAATCGATCAGAAAAAGACGATACCGGGCTTCCTTATATTTTATCAATATGATATTCAGCACATTTTGATCCAGGAGTCTCACCTGCAATTGTTCTCTTATTCTTTTCATGTCATTGACCTGGTTAAAAAAGTCAGTAGTCCAGGTGAAGACATTATACCTGCTTAACCTGCCTTGCATTCTATGGATCTTTTTTCTCTTTTCATCTTCCGGCATTTTCAGTGCTCTGTTTAAAGCCTCTGAGGTTTCCACAACATCCGTAGGAGTGATCAGTATTGCTTCATTGAGCTCCACAGAAGCGCCTGCGAGTTCGCTAAGAACCAGCATTCCATAGGTATCGGTCTGACAGGCAATGTATTCTTTTGCAACGAGGTTCATCCCATCGCGGAGGGGCGTGATAAATCCCACATCGCTCACATTATAAATAGCCACCAGTTCGTTGAAAGGTATTGATTTGTATTGATAGAGAATAGGGCGCCAGTTAAGTGTGCTGTATTTACCGTTTAATCGTCCGACAGTTGCTTCAATTTCCTTCTTGAGTTCACGATATTCCAGGATATTATCCCGCGAAGGAATAACGACCATGTTAAAGACGACCTTAAAGTGCCATTCGGGATGCACTTCAAGAAACCGTTCAAAGGCACTCAGCCTTTGCAGGAGTCCTTTTGAATAGTCCAACCGGTCAACTGAAAAAACAAGCTTTATATCCGGCAGATTAGATCTGAGTTTCCTTTTTTGAAGATTAACAGCCGGAGAATAACATGCATTATGGAACTTATCAAAATCTATCCCAATCGGGAATGAATCTGCTTTGCACAATCTGTCCCTTACAGTAATAAGGTTCTGATCAACCTTATACCCGAGTATTCTTTTAACCGATTTCAGGAAATATTGTGCATAGTCATTAGTCTGAAATCCGGCAATATCAGCGCCTGTCATTCCTTCCAGAATCATCTCGCGCCACTTACGCGGAAGTAAACGAAACAATTCGGAAGAGGGAAACGGAATATGAAGAAAAAATCCTATGTCAGCCTTCGGGAAGGCTTTCCTTACCAGGTTCGGCAGCAGGAACAGCTGGTAATCGTGGATCCATATGAAATCGCCCGGTTGAATCAGATCCTTAAGCTTATTGAAAAACAGGTTATTGGCGGTTAAATATGCATCAAAATAGCTGCTGTCATAAACTGTACGGGAAGGGAAATAGTGGAATAAAGGCCATATTGTGTCATTACAGAAGCCACCATAATATTTCTCATTAAGTTTATGTGGTATTTCAACAGGATACAATTCAATTGCCTGATGCACTTTCTCTTTGCCCAGCTCAAGATCACCAGTGCCTACCCAGAGAATATTAAAAGCAGGATTTTTGCCCGGATTTATTTTTTCGGATAATGAAAGAATAGCTGAAACCAGCCCTCCTGAATTCTGAACAGTAAAGTATTCTTCCTTCTTCCTGACAATCTTGAAGGGCAGCCGGTATGCTACAATTATAATTCGTTTAAATTCAAATTGATCAAATTTTTTCATGTTTTATGGAAGTCTTTCTGTCTGGTTCCTCCTGTGTCATATAAGCAATATTAATGCTTATTCTGACAGTCTTTTATAGATTTCCCTGCTGCAGTGACACCCTTTAGTCTGCAGCTGTTCGTTATATTGCTTACAATTTAACCTGATGAACAACTCTCTGGGGAAATGGTATTTCAATTCCTTCTTTATCAAAAACGATCTTTAATCGTTTGCGGAATTCCCCGGTTATCTCCCATTGTTTTAAAGGTTTGGTTTCCCCCAGGATTTTTACAATGATAGCAGAATCTGCAAATTCATTTACCCGTAAAAATTTTGGAGGGGTAATAATGGAATCCTTAAAGACAGGATCTTCAGCCAGCTCATTTCCTGTCCTGTCTATTACTTCAATAAGATGCTCGAGATTGGTGTTGTATGCAATGCCCATGTCGAGATTTACCCTCGCCCAATCCTTTGAAAGGTTTGATACTTTGGTTATTGAACCATGTGGGATGTGGTGAACTGTTCCGTCAAGATCTCTTAATGTGGTCTTCCTTAAGCTTATATCCTGTACCATTCCGCCAGTGCCGTCAATGTTGATAACATCACCGATCCTGTACTGATTTTCAAGGATAAGGAACAAACCTGTGATGACATCCCTGACAAGATATTGTCCGCCAAATCCAAGAGCAAGACCAGCAATACCGGCACCTGCAAGCATCGGGCCTATTTTGAGCCCCGCTTCCTGAAGGATCATAAGGGTAGCCAATACAATAATGACAATGTGCAGGGTGACGTTAAAGATCCTTATTAGTGTATCCTCACGTTTTATTTCCGATTCTTCTGATGATGTACTGTCTGCTTTAACGGCCACTCTTACTGTTTTTATGATTATTTTGGCAAGAATTTTATCTAACAGAAAAGCAGCAATGGCAACAATTAAGATCTTAATACCGTGAGACAGGAGCCATGGAATAATAAGATCATACCAATTTTTAATTGTTTCTTCCATAGTTATAATTATTCTATTATTAAAATACTGTCCATTTGAAGTTGTCAGTCCTTCGGTTTCCTTTTATTTACCGGATACCGATTAATGCTTATGATCGATAAATCCTGAATGAAATCAGTGCCTGCAGAAAAACTCCGAACAAATTTAAAATACCAGTGTCAAGTTATCACTGTTTGAGATTGCAAGATAATAAAAAATCAGCTTTTCACCAGTGCCGGTTCAAAGAAGTCACCTGTAAGAATATGAAAGAATACTATTATGGCGGGATCATTATCAGTATAAAATTACGTCTTGTGCGGTTGAAATCTTAATATATTTGAAATTCAAAATATCTCTTCGTAAAATCCCATAAAAAAAGATCGTACTTTCGAGGCAGGGATTAGTTATTTTTCGAATTCTGAACATAATTACCTTTATTGTCTTTTTGTCTGCTAAAAATCACTTATTATGCTGATCTTCTTTTATTGATAACTTTTGCTGTCTTGATTTTTGTACTGCATCATAGTCAAAAATATTCATCTTTTATAAAGATTTATATATATTTATCTGTAAATACTTACAGATTTTTGAAGTTGATACTACATTGCATAACAATTACATATAAGAGTTGTTTCATTAATATACTATAAGAAAAATGCATTTTTCAATTATGTCGATAAACAATAAGAAAATGATCAGGTAATAAGTTTTAGATATTTTCTTTAAAAAGGATAAACGTATGGTTAATCAAGCCTTTAATATTATGGATTGTGCACTTATTGCGATTGCAACAGGTGAAAAAGCTCAAAACCTGAGGGAACTGAGGGACCAGTTGAAATATATCCATCCCGGGTGTCTTTATTATCATTTTTGGGGTGGGCTTCTGAATCCTCATTTTGATGATCCGGAATTTCAAAACGATTTTGCCATGTGGGCCTCACGTTATCTGCATGATTCTAAAATTTCAGAACAGCTTTCTATTATCGACCCCAATGTTTTCAAGGATATAGAAGATCTTCGCAGGGAGGTTATCGAAATTATTGAAGAACGCTTGTATACATCGGATCATGTTCCCTGGGTGAAAACCGGACAGGAATTCCACTTTATCCGTTCACAGATTGTGATTTTCGATACAGGTGTAAGTCAAAGGGATCCAAAAGATTTTCTTAAGATAATTCCAAATATGTCTCTTGGAAGTATATATTATCATTTTATTGATTCCCGCCGCAGAACTCCGGGAAACAAAAACGATTTTTCTGTCTGGCTTGCCGGATTTGGTGATAAATACCAGGGTCTGATAGAAGGTCTTGATAATATTGATCCGTCTTTTACAACTTTAAATGAGCTTCGTCAGGAAATAAATTTTGTTTTTCATAATTACTTTAAAAGAAGGTCTGATGGAAAGTCTGCTTGAACAATACGCGCATGTAGTAGGAAATGAGGTGATTGATCATCTGAGACAATTGGCAAATCCTTTGAAAGGGATGAAGATCCTTCATATTAATTCAACAAAGGAAGGTGGAGGTGTGGCGGAAATTTTAAACCGTCTTATTCCCTTAAAAATAGAATTGGGGATAAATGCTGATTGGGAAATTATTACAGGTGAAAAGGATTTTTACCAGTGTACCAAGAAAATGCATAATTCCCTGCAAGGCGACCGGGATGATATTTCTCCTTCGCTCCTGTCTGCTTATGAGAGAACTAACCTTCAGAATTTTGAAAGATTAAAGAAGAAGCTGGAAGAAGCAGATATTGTATTTATACACGATCCTCAACCGGCACCATTGCTGAATTTTTGTAAAGAAAGGAAAGGTAAATGGGTATGGCGCTGTCATATAGATGTGAGCCATCCCTATCGCCCGGTATGGAAGTATTTGCGGGAATATATAAAAGACTACGACGCCAGTATATGGTCAATTTCAGACTTTGCTCAGCCACTTTCGCACCCTTTATATTTAATCCCCCCAAGTATAGATCCTTTAAGCGATAAAAATATCGAACTTCCGAAAAAGGAAATATCGGATTTTCTGGATTCGTGGGGAATAAACAGTGATTCTCCCGTAGTGACCCAGGTTTCCCGTTTCGACCGGTTTAAAGACCCGATTGGTGTTATACAAAGCTATCGGTTAATTAAGAACTATGTCCCGATACAGTTGGTTTTAGCCGGGGGGGGTGCATCGGATGACCCGGAAGGTAAACAGGTACTGCAGGAAGTAAAAACATTTGCCGGGAATGATCCCGATATACACATTCTTGAGCTGCCTCCGGATGCCCACAGGGCAATTAATGCTTTGCAGAGGGGATCGGATATAATTATACAGAAATCCCTTAAAGAAGGTTTCGGGCTTACAGTTACCGAAGGATTATGGAAAGGCAAACCAGTAATTGGCGGTGATACAGGAGGTATTAAACTGCAGGTTATTGATCATTATACCGGATTTAGGGTTAGTACACCGGAAGGAGCCGCAATCCGTGTTCGTTATCTTTTGAAGCATCCTGGTACTATGAAGAGGATGGGGAAAAATGCACACCAATTTGTTTTAGATAACTATTTGATAACCCGTCATCTCAGAGAATACCTTACGCTTGTTGTAAGCTTAACATTTGGCTCCAAAGAATCGATTGAACTTAAGCTACCTGCTCATTAGAAGTTGACGAATGGCAGGTTCACTAAAAATACTTCTGGTATCAGCAGAATGTGTTCCATTCATAAAACAGGATCAAGCGATTTGTACAAATATTCAAACCGGAATCCTCATGCAAAACATTTATACTTACCTGATTGCTCCCCGCAGTCTTGTACTTTTTTCTTCACTGGTAAGTGAAAAAATATGATAAATATCTGCCCGGAAATATCAGACAACTCATGCAGGTTTACTGTCTGGGCGCCGTTGCGAAAAAAAGTGGAAGTTGTTATCCTTCATCCCATGAATAAAACAGTACCTATGAACTGTGATGAATACGGTTACTGGTCTGCAACTGTTGAAGGCGTCTCAAATGGTGCACTTTACCAATACAGGCTTGATGGCTCACAGGTACGCCCCGATCCCGCTTCGCAAAGTCAGTCTGATGGGTTATCTGGCCCTTCGGAAGTAAAAGATCTGAAACAATTCAACTGGACCGACGGCTCATGGATGAATATTCCTCTTGAATGTATGATTTTCTACGAATTGCATACGGGGACATTTTCGGCAGAAGGAAATTTTAAAGGAATTATCCGCAGACTTGATTATTTGCTTGATTTAGGAATTAATGCCATTGAATTAATGCCGGTCGGACAATTCCCCGGAAAACGTAACTGGGGATATGATGTGGCTTATCCTTTTGCAGTCCAACATTCTTATGGAGGACCCGAAGGATTGATGAAGCTGATCGATACCTGCCACACTAAAGGTATAGCTGTTATTCTTGATGTAATTTACAATCATCTCGGACCGAAAGGGAATTATCTTGGCGATTTTGGACCTTATTTTACAGATCGTTATAGAACCCCATGGGGTAAGGCTATAAACTATGATGACAACTACGCAGATGGTGTAAGAAATTATGTACTGCAAAACGCTGTCATGTGGCTCGAAAGTTTCCATATAGATGGATTGCGCCTGGATGCCGTCCATGCCATATATGATTTTAGTGCCAGGCATATCATTCAGGAGCTGGCTGAACAGGTTGAGAAATTAAATGAAAGAACTGGACGTAAACATTACCTCATTGCTGAATCGGCCCTTAATGACAGCAGATACATTACCGGCATTAAAGCTGGTGGATATGGTCTGGATGCTCAATGGAACGATGATTTTCATCATGGGATCCATGCTCTGGCAACCGAAGAAAAAAAAGGTTATTACTTCGATTTTACCAATCCGGAAATGCTGGCCAAAGCATTCAAAAACGGATATGCTTTTGACGGACAGTATTCTGAATACAGAAAACAATGCTTCGGAAATTCCAGTCTGGCAAACCAGGGCTATCAGTTTGTTGTATTTTCGCAAAATCATGATCAGACCGGGAACAGAAAGTTTGGTGAAAGATTGAGTACGCTGGTAAGTTTTGAAATGCTGAAGGTCATTGCCGGAACGGTATTTGTAAGTCCCTTCCTTCCCATGTTGTTCATGGGTGAAGAATACGGGGAGCGCAGGCCTTTTCTCTATTTTGTTGACCATAACGATAAGAAATTGAACAAGCTTGTTCGCGAGGGAAGACAAAACGAGTTCAAATCCTTTTATTCCGAAGATGTAACTCCTGCACCGGATCCTTCTGACGTTGAAACATTCATCCGGAGTAAGCTGACATCTGATCCATTATCCGGTGACGATTCAAAAGCAATGTATAATTACTATAAAACCCTCATTAAACTGAAGAAAAATCATCCGGTCTTAAAGCAATTCAGTAAGAATAATATTCGAATTGATCATAACGGTAAGGTGTTTACAGTTGAAAGGTGGTACAATGAAAACAGGATCATTGCCTACCTGAATTTCAGTGATCAAATGGTGGAAAAACACCTGCCTGTAACATTTATAGAAAAAGCTTATTTACTGGTTAATTCTTCTGAGAAACAATGGAATGGTCCTGACCCGGTAATTTCCCCCAAAAAGACAGTCAATGAAATAGTTGTGATTAATAAAGAAACAATGCACATTTATTCAATATAGAAAGATCGGGTGTGAATCGTGGCAGGGCTAATGAAAGCTTACAGGAAAGTACCTGAACGAAAAGCCGGCAACTTAAGTTAATTATTTGATAAGCGGCAGGTCAATGCATTTTACAATATGCTAAATTTATGCGGGAAACATTTAATACATAATCTGTAAAAACGAATGTAATTCCATGACAGACTATATAATATTAGTACTCTGCCTGCTGGTTCTGCTTGCTTACCTGTTTGACATCACGAGCAAATATTCAAAGATCCCCGGAGTCATACTGCTTATAGGATTGGGTATAGGAATCCAGATACTGGTTAACACAACAGGATTTAAAATTCCGGATATGAAACCTCTCCTGCCGGTTATTGGTACACTTGGTCTGATCCTTATAGTAATGGAGGCCAGCCTTGATTTAAAACTGGGGAAACATAAATTTGGATTAATAATCAAATCTGCCTCTGCTGCATTTTTCCTTTTTACACTCTTTGCAGCTGTCATGTCTTTTATTATGGTGAAGTTTCTGGGATATCAGCTGATTGATTCACTGTTAAATGCAATACCTTTTGGAATTATCAGCAGCGCTGTTGCAATTTCCTCCACCAGCAATCTCAATCAGGAACAAAAGGAATTTATTGTTTATGAAAGCTCTTTATCAGATGTAATCGGGATACTTGTATTTGATTTCATACTTATTTATGGCAATTCAATCGGATATGGTTTAATAAGCTTTACTATTAAGGGACTACTTACTATTATTATTGCTGTCCTGATCACTTCCGCTCTGGCCTTTCTTTTACATAAAATAACCT
>Ga0105095_10001744_pt1 | contig 11554 bp, 13 predicted proteins | sample PPLLak2March2015_2_FD_79180 | JGI IMG/M metagenome (GOLD analysis project Ga0105095, IMG submission 79180) | Freshwater sediment microbial communities from Prairie Pothole Lake near Jamestown, North Dakota, USA - PPLs Lake P8 Core (3) Depth... | ecosystem: Environmental > Aquatic > Freshwater >... | reverse complement strand
GATCGGCGATGAAATCGTAGCTCTGCAGGGCGCGCGCGGCGGCGTGGCCGTGCTTGCGCCACTGCCACTCCTCGAGCTTTTCCCACAGATAGCGGCGCACCGACTCCTGGCGCACGAAGATGGTCCGGCCCCGCAGCATGGCGGGCGGCGCGGCGAGCTCGCGCGCGTACTCGCAGGAGGAAATCAGGATCGTGAAGCCGGCGCGCTGTTCGGCGCGCAGCAGCCGGCCGAGGAAAAACACCGGCTTGTGCCATCGCCCGTAACCAGCGCTGTAGACGCAGCCCTGCGGCAGCAAGGCGCGGTTGGCGCCTTCGGCATCGAACGGATCGAGCGCTGCTCGCGCGATCGGCAGCGGGGCGAACGCCTCGTCCTCGATGCCGTCCCAGGCCTGCTCGCGCGCCTTCAGCCAGTCGCCCAGTTCGTCCTTCGGCAGCGCGCGCGTGAACGGCAGCTCGTTCTCCCAGCGGTAGTACTCGCGCATCTTCAGCAGGAACGTGCACAAGCCGTAGTCGCCCGCATGGCGCGCGTCGGAGATGTCGCAGTTGCGCTGTACGACGCTTTCGAGTGGCGGAAGGAGGTGCATCAGGTCGCCGGGTATATACTGACTTTAGCACTCGCCGGCGCACCCTCCAGCATGGCCAAGACTCCTCGCCCGAAGGCCCACGTCACGCTCGACATGAAGGGGGCGGCCTGCCCCGGGCCGCTGCTCGGCGCGAGGCGCGTGCTCGACGAGCTGCTCGCCGGGGAAGTGCTGCTGCTGATTTCCGACTGTCCGGCAACCAAAGACGACCTGTATTCCTGGCCGAAGTACGCCGACGTCGAGATCGTGATGACCGAGAAGCTGCCGCGCCGCGGCACCGGCTACTACATCCGCAAGGGCAAGGCGCAGCGCGTCTCGCCCAACACCGTGCTCGACATGCGCGGCGCCACCTGCCCCGGTCCGGTGATCGAGGCGAAGAAGCTGCTCAACGGCATGCGCCAAGGCGAAGTGCTGCAACTGCTCAGCGATTGTCCCGGCATCCGCGCGGACGTGCGCAGCTGGACCAAAGCGACCGGCCTGGAGCTCGCCGACGCGCGCGAAAGCGCCCCGGGCGAGTACATGTTCCACATCCGCAAGCGATAGACCATGAGTCTGATGGACGAGATCATCGGCAAGGGCGACACCGGCAAGGACGCCCGCTTTCCGCACGCCCCGGCCGGCTGGACGGCCGCGCTCGCTGCGCAGACCGCGCGCGGCGAAGGCCTGGAGTTGGGCGTGGAGCACTTGGACGCGCTGCGCGCGCTGCAGGAGTACTACGCGCGGCACGAAGCGGGCGGCGTCAACCTGCGCGAGCTGCACGACGCCCTGGACGAGAAATTCCACCGCCAGGGCGGCATCAAGCGCCTCTACCTGCTCTTTCCCGGCGGCCCGGTGGCGCAAGGCTGCCGCATTGCGGGGCTCAAGGCGCCGGCGGGCGCCACCGACAAGGGCTTCGGCAGCGTCGCCTAGCCGCCCCGGCAGGAAGCGCTTACTTGCGCTTCAGGAAGAACAAGAACTCCTTGTTACCCGCCTCGGACTGCGAGAGCAGTTCGTTGCCGGTCTGCTTGGCGAACGCCTGGAAGTCCTTCACCGAGCCGGGGTCGGTGGCGACGATCCTGAGCACCTGCCCGGACTGCATGTCGTTGAGCGCCTTTTTCGCGCGCAGGATGGGGAGCGGGCAGTTCAACCCGCGGGCGTCGAGTTCTTTGTCGAAGTTCATCGGTAAATCCTAGTCCAGCGGTGATCTAAAGTCATCAGCCGAACCGCGCCAGCAGTTCGGCCACCTTGCCCGCGCGCTCGTCGCGTCCCCGCCCTTCGGCAGGCGGCTCCTGCCGGATCATGCAGGACACCATCTCGTAGAAAGCGCGGTCGAGCGCCTTGCGCGCCGCGGCGAGCTGCTGCGCGATGCTCTCGCAGGGCTCATCCTCGCCGATCATGCGGCGCACCGCGCGCACCTGGCCTTCGATGCGCGCCAGGCGCACGTCCATCGCCTTCTTCGCTTGCGCGTCGTGCATGATCGGGTCGGCCATGCGGCGAATATACACCACGGAGTATATGGCGGCCACTGCTCGCTCTTGTGCGTTGCGACATAAGGAAACCGCCACCACTCCATCAGAGGAAACTTCTGGCGCATACTCCCACGGAGTACTACTTTCCCCGTCAAGGAGTCCGCCATGGCCGACGCAAGCGATCTGGATCGCCTGATCAACGAGCGTCTCGACGCGCTGTTGCCGAAGAAGCTCGAGGAGCTGCGCGCGAAGCAGACGCCCTCGCTCACCATCATCGCCACCAAGGGCACGCTCGATTGGGCCTATCCGCCCTTCATCCTCGCTTCGACCGCCGCGGCGCTGGGCTGGAACGTCTCCATGTTCTTCACCTTCTACGGCCTGGGCCTGCTGAGAAAGGACATCAGCGACCTGAAGGTGAGCCCGCTCGGCAATCCGGGCATGCCGATGAAGATGCCCTTTGGCCCGGAATGGTTCAAGAGCATCAACTGGAACATCCCGAACGCGGTGCAAGCCATCGTGCCGGGCTTCGAGAACATGGCCACCACGCTCATGAAGCAGACCATCCACAACAAGGGCGTGGCGGGCGTCGAGGAGCTGCGCCAGGCGTGCATCGAAGGCGGGGTGAACCTGATCGGCTGCCAGATGACCGTGGATCTTTTCGGCTACAAGCGCGAGGACTTCATCGTCGAAGTGAAAGAGTACTGCGGCGCGGCGACGTTCCTGCCGATGGCACGCGACGCGGACGTGAGCCTGTTCATCTAAGGGGGATGCAATGAAGAAACTACTGCTCGCCGCCGCCACCGCCGCGGCGCTTGCGCCGGGCGCGGCGCTCGCCACGACCGGCTATTTCTCGCATGGTTACGGCGTCAAGGCCAAAGCGATGGGCGGCGTCGGCATCGCGTTGCCGCAGGATGCACTCGCTGCGGCGACCAATCCTGCCGGCATCGCGTGGGTCGGCAACCGCATCGACTTCGGCGCCGAGTGGTTCAGGCCGGATCGCGGCGCCTCGATCACCGGCAACGGCGCGGGATTGAACGGTACCTACGACGGCAACGACACGAAGAGCTTCCTCATCCCCGAATTCGGATATCACCGCGCGCTCAGCCCAAGCCTCACGTTCGGCGTCGCAGTGTTCGGCAACGGCGGCATGAACACCGACTACCAGACCAACCCGTTCGCCGCCATCGGCGGCACCGGCCCCGCGGGCGTGGACCTGTCGCAATTATTCGTCGCGCCCACGCTGGCCTGGAAGACCGGCAATCATGCGTTCGGCGTTTCGCTCAACCTGGCCTACCAGCGCTTCAAGGCCGAAGGCCTGCAGGGGTTCGACAACCCCATGTTCTCCTCCAGCCCCGGCAACGTCACCAACCGCGGCTATGACGATTCGACCGGGCTCGGCGCGCGCGTGGGCTGGACCGGGCAGCTGTCGCCGGCGGTAATGCTCGGCGCGACCTACCAGACCAAGACCCAGATGAGCGAGTTCGACAAGTATCGCGGCCTGTTCGCCGAACAGGGCGACTTCGACATTCCCGAGAACTATGGTGTCGGCATCTCCCTGAAGGCGAGCAGCGCGCTGACTATCGCCGCGGACGTCCTGCGCATCAACTACGGCGACATCGCCGCGGTCGGCAACACCGTGGACTGCCTGTTCGTCGGCGCCTGCCAACTCGGCGCCAGCAACGGCGCGGGCTTCGGCTGGCAAAACACCACGGTCTACAAGATCGGGTTCGCGTACCAAATGCGGCCGGGCAAGACGTTGCGCGGCGGCTATGTCACGCTGGACCAGCCCATCCCGGCGAGCCAGACCTTCTTCAACGTCCTGGCGCCCGGCGTGGTGGAAGACCATCTGACGCTGGGTCTCACGCTGGAAATGTCGAAGACGAGCGAGCTGACGTTCATGTACATGCACGCCTTCGAGAAGAAGGTGAACGGCTCGGGGTCCATTCCCGGTATGCTGGCGGGCGGTGAAGCCAATCTACGCATGAGCCAGGATTCGCTGGGTGTCGCCTACGGCTGGAAGTACTAGCGAGCGCGCACCGGTCCACGCCGTCCTGCTCGACCTGGACGGCACGCTGCTCGACACCGCGCCGGATCTCGCCGCCGCGGTCAACGCGATGCTCGCCGTGCAGGGGCTCGAGCCCCTGCCCGAGCGCGTCATCCGCGATTTCATCGGCCAGGGAATCCCGCGGCTCGTCGAGCGCAGCCTGGTCGCCGCGGGCCTCGCGCTGCCTTGCGCGCAGCTCGAGCCCGCGTTGCGCAGCTTCGGGGCGCATTACGCGCGACATAACGGGCGCTCGAGCGTGCCCTACCCCGGCGTGATCGAGGCGCTCGAGCGCCTGCGTGCGGCGTCACTCAAGCTCGCCTGCGTCACCAACAAGGCCGCCGCCTTCACCACACCGCTGCTGGAAAAGACGGGGCTCGCGCGGTACTTCGATGACGTCTCCACCGCCGACCAGGCGGGCGCACGCAAGCCCCATCCGGCGCCGTTCCTGCACGCGTGCCGCGCGCTGGGCGTCGCGCCGTCGGAGGCCGTGGCGATCGGCGATTCCGCGAACGACGCCGAAGGCGCGCGGGCGGCCGGGTGCCGCGTGCTCCTGGTCAGCTACGGCTACAGCGAAGGCCGCGACGTTCGCGAAATCGCATCCGACGGCGTGGTCGCGACACTCGCGGAAGTCGCGGACCTATTGATCCGCCCATAAGGAAATTCGCCGCGTGCGGCGCGCCCATTTGCGCATCATGGGCATTCCAATAACAAGGAGGAGTCCATGAAAGCGTTTGCCGCATTGCTGCTTGCCGCCGCCGTCGCGTTTGCGCCGGCCATGTCCCACGCGCAGAAGGCCGAGCGCCAGAGGCTCGTGCTGCAAGTCAGCGAGAACGACCCGGGCGTGTGGAATCTAACGCTGAACAACGCCGAGAACGTGCAGCAGGCGCTGGGCAAGGACAACGTCGATGTGGAGATCGTGGCCTACGGTCCGGGCCTCAACATGCTCAAGGCCGACTCGAAAGTCGCGCCGCGCCTCAACGCGGCCCTGGACAGCAGCGTCAGTCTGCTCGCCTGCGGTACCACCATGCGCAAGGCGAAGGTCACCCAGGCGGACCTGACCTCGGGTGTGAAAGTGGTGCCGGGCGGCATCATCCACATCATGCAGCGCCAGCGCGAGGGATGGAACTACATAAGGCCCTGACCGCGGGCTAGTCCAGCCCGAGCGCTTCGCGCGCGAGGCCGTCCAGCAGCCGTTCGACCGCCTTCAGCGCCACTTGCGAGGCGACGCTCCCGTCCGGGCGCCACGGCCGCTGGAAGGCGACGTGCACGATGTCCGGATCCCGCGCCGTGGCATACACCATGATGCTGTAGGGACACAGGGCTGCGTTCGCCAGATCGGCTTGCATGGTCTGCCGGGAAAGCGCCGCGCTGCAGAACACGAACGCCTCCGCGCCCGCATACAGCTTCTTCTCCGAGCCGACATCCTTGCCGGTGCGCTCGAGCATGCGGTTGACATGGGAGTGGTAGTCGATCACCAGCCCCTTGCCTTCGATCGCCAGCTTGAGGTCGTCGCGCACGTCCTCGAACCGGGCGCGCTTTGAGTACGATACGATGGGATGCGGATCCGCCATGGCTGCCTCCATTAAGTACATCGCTGTCGCGCTGCTCGCGATTGTCCCTCTTTCCGCCGCCGCGCAGGCGCCCTGGACCAACACCCAGTACCCTCAGGACAAGGACAAGGCGTGGTGGGACGACGCCTGGTGGGAGCGCGGACAGATACCGTTGCCGGCCAACCACGAGGTCGCCACCCGCGCGGCAGCCTATCGCAGCGGCGACACCGAGGTACCGGTGGAAATCCATGTGCCGAAGGGAGCGGGCCCATTCCCGGCGGTGGTCTTCCTGCACGGCCGTCGCGGCATCGATCCGGTGACGCGCCTTGCGCCGCTGCGCCTCGCCGCGCGCGGCTTCACCGTGGTGGCGCCGGACCTCTATGCCGGGCGCTTCATCGCCCCCTACCCGATCCGGCACGACGCGGCGCTGGAGGACGATGCCGCGCGGGCGATCGATTTCGCCCTTTCGCTTCCGGAGGCGCGCGGCCAGGCGAAGACCTGCGTCGTGTCGCATACGCGCGGCGGCTACTACTCCCTCAAAGCGCTGGTGACGAAGGGCCGCCAGGCGAAGACCGCGTGCTACGTCTCCTATTACCCGCATTGGCAGCACCCGGAGGCGCCCGAGCCGGAGCAGGTCTACCGCTACGCGCCCGAGGTCGACGCGCTCACCGTGCCGGTGCTCGTCTTCATCGGCGAGCACGAGCAGTACCAGCGCGCGCGCGGCATCCTCACCGGCATCGAGTCGCTGCAGAAGAAAAAGCGCGATGCGCGAGTCATCGTCTATCCGGGCGTGGGCCGCGCGTTCGACTTCCGTCCGCGCGAGGTGCGCACTTTCGCCGACGACCTTGCGGCGCAGGACTCGCTGCGGCGCGCGGCGGCGTTCATTCGGACCCATACTCGGTAGGGTGGGCCCAAGGCCCACCCTACGTTCAGGAAATAGCCTGGTAATACAAGTTCTGCGGATGCTTCGCTTCGGCGAAGAAGTACCAGCGCTCGGCGAGCAGGCCGGCGTACTGGGCAAGAAAGGCGATCAGCGGCTCCTCGGCAAGGAGCAGCAGCGCGGGTACGGGAAACACCAGCGCCAGCAGCGCCCAGCGCGCCGCGCACACCACTTCGCGCGGCCGGCCGTGAAAGAATTCGCGCGTGTTGAACGAGCCGCCCATCGCGCCCTGCGCGATCTGCGTGATCTTCGGGTGCTTCACGCCGATGGCGCTGGCGAGCGTCGACTTCGGCCGTAGCCGCGCATTGCGAACCAGCGACGCCAGCCGCCCGAGGTAGGCGAGCGCGCCGACGACGAGCGCCGCGGCGGCGAAGGGCCGCGCCTGCGCCGGCTCGAGCCACGCGGCGAGCGCGGCGGCGGCCGTCAGTCCCGAGGCGCAGCCCAGCAGCGTGAAGTTGACGACGGTGAGCGGCGAGCGCCACTCCTGCAGGAACGGCAGGCAGGCGTAGATCATCCCGGTGCAGACGAAGAGCGCGAGACAGGCCACGACGCCCAGCACGCCGACCGCAAAGCTCGGCGTCCAGGCGTACGCCGCCACCAGCGCCATGAACGCGGGCAGCACGATCACTTCGCGCGACAGCCACGAGGTGCGCCACATGGCCGCCGAGCGCCAGGCGCGCTCGGGATGGCCGAGGTGAAAGAAGGACGCGAGCAACCCCGCGGCAAGGAACGCCAGCGAAAGTCCCAGGCCCGTCTGCAGGAAGCGCCCCGACGCCTGCGCGGCGACGAGCGCAATAAACAGCCCCTGCCCCGCGCCGATCAGCGAGGTAAGAAGGAGGACCGACCAGGCCGGGTTCACGGCCTACCAGCTCGTCACGTCGTCGAGCGCCGGATCGTCCGGCGAAGGCCGCGGCAACTTGCCGTCGACTTTCAGCGGGTTGTCGTGCCGCTCGAGCTCGTCCGGATGCAGGCGCTTCCCGGTCTTGCGGCGCGGCAGGTAGTGGTTCGCCGGCTGCGTGCCCCACTCGGGCATCAGCGCGTAGCCGCCCTGCTCGCGGATGGCGCGCGAGGCCTCCGACTCGGGGTCGTGGATGTCGCCGAACAGGCGCGCGCTCGTCGGGCAGGCGAGTACGCAGGCGGGCTTCCTCTCCGCCTCGGGCAGCTTCGCGTCGTAGATACGATCGACGCACAGCGTGCACTTCTTCATCACCTTTTGCTGCTCGTCGATCTCGCGCGCGCCGTAGGGGCAGGCCCAGGAGCAGTACTTGCAGCCGATGCACTTGTCGTAGTCGACGAGTACGATGCCGTCCTCGGCACGCTTGTAGGAGGCGCCCGTAGGGCACACCGGCACGCACGGCGGGTCCTCGCAGTGCAGGCACGATTTCGGCAAGTGCACGGTCTCGGTGTGCGGGAATTCGCCGACCTCGAAAGTCTGCACGCGGTTGAAGAAGGTGCCGGACGGATCCGCGCCGTAGGGGTTCTGGTCGGTGAGCGGCCCGGCCGCGCCGGCGTCGTTCCAGCCCTTGCAGCTGGTCACGCAGGCGTGGCAGCCCACGCAGACGTTGAGGTCGATCACCAGCGCGAGCTGTTTGGTGGTCATGCGGGCGATAGGCGAACGCGCACGTCGTACCAGCCGGCCTGGCCGGTGACGGGATCGGAATTGGAGGTACCGCCCGGCAGCGTGTCGGAAATGACGTGGTTCAGGATGAAGCCGCGCGTGAACTCGTTGGCGTCGGGCGCAAGGCCCCAGGCACCCGGCGACTTGCCGATGGCGTTCCAGGTCCATACCGTCCCCGGCTCGACCGCCTCGCTATGGCGGCTCATGCAGCGCACGCGGCCCCAGGGCGATTCGACCCACATCCAGGCACCGTCCGCGACGCCCGCGGCCGCGGCGGTACGCGGGTTGACGAACAGGTAGTTGTGCGTGTGGATCTGCCTGAGCCACGCGTTCTGCGAGTCCCACGAGTGGTACATCGCCATCGGCCGCTGGGTGATCGCGGCGAGGGGATACCGCTGCGTGTTCGTCGCCTGCACTTCGAGCGGCTGGCTGTAGAACGGCAGCGGATCGAAGTGCGTTTCCACGCGCTTGGCGAGATGCGCGGGCGGGCGCCGCCCGGGCCACTTGTCCTGCGCCGCGAGGCGGAACTTCTGCAACACCTCCGAGTACAGGTGCACGAGGATCGGGTCGCCCCAGCGGCGCAGCCGATGGCGCTGCGCCCACTCCATGTAACCGCGGTTCCAGTTGCGCATGTAGCGGTAGGAGGGCGGCAGTTCGTGCTTGAACACGCAGTTGTTCTCGGCATAGCGCTGCCACTGATCCGGATTGGGCTCGCCGAGCAGGGACTTCGAGCCGTCGGCGCCGCGCCAGCCGGCCAGGAAACCGATGCCCGAGCCGGGCTCGGTCTCGTGGCGCACGATGAAATCCGGGTAGTCGCGGTACTTGCGCGCGCCGTTGGCATCCACGAAGGCGGGCAGCTTCAGGCGACTCGCCAGTTCGATCAACACCTCCTGGAACGGCTTGCACTCGCCCGTGGGCGGCACCACCGGCACGCGCACCGAATCCACGGGGCCGTCGAACTCGGAGATCGGGCGGTCGAGCATCGACATGACGTCGTGGCGCTCGAGGTAGGTGGTGTCCGGCAGGACGAGGTCGGCAAACGCGACGGTCTCCGATTGGAACGCATCGCACACCACGAGGAACGGGATCCGGTACTCGCCGTCGGCGCCGCGGTCGTTCAGCATCTTGCGCACTTGGTCGGTGTTCATGGTCGAGTTCCACGCCATGTTCGCCATGAAGATCATCAGCGTGTCGAGCCGATACGGGTCGCCGCGCCAGGCGTTGGTGATCACGTTGTGCATCAGGCCGTGCACCGAGAGCGGGTACTCCCAGGAGAAGCCCTTGTCGATGCGCACCGGCCCGCCTTCGTCGTCGACGAACAGGTCCTCGGGCGAGCCGGGCCAGCCGAGCGCGAGGCCCGCGAGCGGCGTATCCGGTTGCACGCCCTCGGGTCCCGTCGGCGTCTTCGCCGAGGGCGGAATGGCGCGCGGGAACGGCGGCTTGTGCCGGAAACCCCCGGGGCGGTCGATGGTGCCCAACAGGCTCATCAGTATCCCGAGCGAGCGCACGGTGTGAAAGCCGTTCGAATGCGCCGCGAGCCCGCGCATGGCGTGGAACGCCACCGGGTTGCCGGTCACCGTCTGGTGCTCGTTGCCCCAGCAATCGGTCCAGGCGATGGGCAACTCGATCTTCTCGTCGCGCGCGGTGATGCCCATCTCGTGCGCGAGCCGCCGGATGGTGGCCGCTGGCACGCCGGTGATCTCCTGCGCCCATTCCGGCGTATGCGCGCGCAGGCGCTCGGCGAGCAGCTGGAACGCCGGCTGCACGCGCGTGCCGTCCGGCAGCGTGTAGTCACCGAACAGCCTCGGATCTGCACCGGGCGTATGGGTGGCCACCGCCCGGTTCGAGTGCCGGTCCCACCACAGCTGGTTCTGCGGGTACAGCGGATTGACGGGATCGGCATCCTCGTCGGTCGCCAACAGGCCGTGGCGCGGTGATGCGGCGTCCGTGATCACCAGTTGCCCGCCGTTGGTGTAGCGCGCGACGAACTCCCGGTCGAACAGCCCCTGCGCGACGATCTCCTGGTTGAGCGCGAGCAGCAGCGCGCCGTCGGTGCCGGGGCGGATCGGGATCCACTCGTCGGCAATCGCCGAGTAGCCGGTGCGCACCGGGTTGATGGACACGAAACGCCCGCCGTCGCGCTTGAACTTCGAGATCGCGATCTTGAGCGGGTTGGAGTGATGGTCCTCGGCGGTGCCGAGCATGACGAACAGCTTGGCGCGCTCGAGATCCGGCCCGCCGAACTCCCAGAACGAGCCGCCGATGGTGTAAATCATCCCCGCGGCCATGTTCACCGAGCAAAAGCCCCCGTGCGCGGCGTAGTTCGGCGTGCCGAACTGGCGCGCAAACAGGCCCGTCAGCGCCTGCATCTGGTCGCGTCCGGTGAACAGGGCGAACTTCTTCGGGTCCGTCCCGCGAATCCGTGCCAGGCGCTGCTCGAGCATGGCGAACGCCTCGTCCCAGGAGATCGGCTCGAACTCGCCCGCGCCGCGCTCGGCGCCGGCCTTGCGTCGCAGCGGCCGTGTGAGGCGCGCGGGCGAGTTCTGCTTCATGAGGCCGCTCGCCCCCTTGGCGCAGATCACGCCCTTGTTCAGGGGGTGCTCCGGGTTGCCTTCGATGTAGCTCGGCTTGCCGTCGCGCAGGTGCACCCGGATGCCGCAGCGGCAGGCGCACATGTAGCAGGTGGTGGTCTTCACTTCGGAGGGCACGAAGGATGCATTCTGCGGCCGCTACGGCGGCGCAGCAACGCACGATAGTGATGCCTGCATAAGGCTGCCGTCGACACGCATACATGGCCTCTATAAGCACATAGCGAACTCTATGCCGGTCGCCCTTGGGCGGCGCTTAGAATCCTCGGCAGACCGGCAAGGAGATCAGCAAATGTTCAGCATCAATCCGTTTGCCGCGCTGTCGGCAAGCCTCTCGCCTGCGGTCATGCAGGCCTACGTCGTCGTCATGATCGTCCTGGTGGTCGCGGGGACGCTGTTCGAGGTCGTGCACAAGGGCAGCGCGAAGTACTTCTTCCAGAACATGCGCAACGCGAAAGCGAAGGGCGCGAAGGAGCTCGGCGGCGGCGAGCTCGTGTCGATCGCGGTGCAGACCGTGGTCGTGGACGTGCTCGCCTCCGGCGAGTTCTGCAATCCGCGCCGGCGCATCGCGCACCTGCTCGGCATGTACGGCTTCGTGCTCTACGTGCTGGCCACCGCCGTGATGGTATTCAATCCCGCGGCGAGCGCGCTCTGGGCGCAGCTCTGGTGGCTCGGCGGCCTGATAACCTGCGTCGGCGGCTACTGGTTCTGGTTCTTCATACGCGTGGACGTCGCCGCGGAGGGCCACTCGCCGTTTCGCGTGGTGCGGGCGGACCTGTTCATCCT
>Ga0105095_10001743_pt1 | contig 11555 bp, 9 predicted proteins | sample PPLLak2March2015_2_FD_79180 | JGI IMG/M metagenome (GOLD analysis project Ga0105095, IMG submission 79180) | Freshwater sediment microbial communities from Prairie Pothole Lake near Jamestown, North Dakota, USA - PPLs Lake P8 Core (3) Depth... | ecosystem: Environmental > Aquatic > Freshwater >... | reverse complement strand
TTCCTTGGTGCGATCCAGCACTCCTATCACCTTGTCTGTGGGCTGCTGGGCGCTCAGGAAGTGCATTACCGAGAATGGGCGGTACAGGTGGACATTGAGCACACCCACCTTCTCGCCGCGTTCGATCAGGAATTTCGCCGTCTCCGCGGCGGTCTCAGCACCAGATCCCATCATTACGATCACACGCTCAGCATCGGGCATACCGGTATATTCGAATAAGTGATAGCTCCGCCCGGCAGTCTCTGCCAGCTTGTCCATCGCTTTTTGGACGATATCCGGGCAGGCCATGTAGAACGGATTGACCGTCTCGCGCGCCTGGAAGAATACGTCCGGGTTTTGCGCCGATCCGCGCAGCACCGGGCGGTCGGGCGAGAGCGCCCGGGCGCGGTGCTGGAATACCAGCTCGTCGTCGATCATGCCGCGGATCTCCTCGTCGGTCAGCCGCTCGATCTTGTTCACTTCGGCAGAGGTTCGGAAGCCATCGAAGAAGTGCATGAATGGCACTCGCGCCTCCAGGGTGGCAGCGTGGGCAACCAGCGCCAGGTCCTGCGCTTCCTGCACAGAGCTGGAAGCCAGCAGGGCGAAACCAGTCGAGCGGGTAGCCATTACATCGGAGTGATCACCGAAGATTGAGAGAGCATGGGCGGCAACCGTGCGCGCCGAGACATGGAAGACGGTCGGGGTCAATTCCCCGGCAATCTTGAACATGTTGGGGATCATCAGCAATAGTCCCTGCGAGGCGGTGAAGGTGGTGGAAAGGGAGCCTGCCTGTAGAGCTCCGTGTACCGCTCCAGCCGCGCCGCCTTCCGATTGCATCTCGATTACCAGCGGGACGGTGCCCCATAAGTTCGGCCGGCCTAGCGCCGACCATTCATCTGCAAATTCACCCATCGATGAAGATGGCGTGATTGGATAGATGGCAATCACTTCGCTCAGCTTATGCGCTACATAAGCAGTCGCTTCGTTGCCATCCAGTGTTACCATCTGATGTTTCATGATCAGTTCTCCATTCTTGCACTTTGGATCGAATAAGGGCCTGGACCTGGACGGCCCTTCTATAAGTAATTGTTGTTCCGCTTCAACTTACAAGTTTAGCCTCCCTTGATATAAATACATAGTTATTTATGGCATAAAAAACACCTGCACCCTGTCACCTATCAAGAGAGGCCTGCCGAAACACCCCCAGGTATCGAAAAACAAGGCTAAACTGCCCTTTTAATTGGCGAAATTTATCGAATTTATTAGGTTCTCCGCAATATCACTTGACCTTCTTGGGTTGGAGTAATAAAATCATGCTGTACGGGTTAAGTGGAGTAAAGGCATCCCGGTTCTGTGCTATACTGTGACCATGGCTTCCGACCAGCATATCTGGCAGATTTGGGCATATAACTTGCACAGATGGGGGTTAGCTGAGTGGGTAGCAAATCTACTCGAAGCAGCCGGCCCCCTGACCCTCATTGCAGCCCAGGTCGTCTACATGGTGCAGCCCCTGGCGAACAGGGCAGTGCCGGGAGGCCATTTGCAAGCGCTGGCAGAGTTGCTCGAGGATACGAAAACGACGCACAGCTTCACCGCATTTCTCAGGGAGGGCGATCCTCAGTGAATTACATGGATCTGCTGACCAGCCAGGGTGCAGTCGGAATGGCATTCGTGGTCATTTTCTTTTTCCTGGTCATCATCTTAGCTGCAGCTGGTCGCAGCCGGTCGGTCCAAAACCTGCGCGAGATCCAGGCATTCGCGAAGCTAGGGAGAGCCATCGGGCTGGCTGTGGAAGCGGGTAAGCGCATGCACATCACCTTGGGTTGGGGCGGGATGATCGATCTGCGGGGCTCATCTGCTCTGGTCGGTCTGACCGTGCTGGAGCGCATTGCCCGTTTGGCTTCCATCAGCGACCGGCCTCCGGTGGCTACCAGCGGCGAAGGTGTCTTAGGCGTCCTTTCTCAGGATACGGTCAGCGGCACGTACAAGTCTATCGGCGCCGGCTTCCAATACAACCCCGCTGCCGGGCGGGTGACCGGGCTCTCACCACTCTCGTACGCTGTGGGCGCCTTGCCGGTCATCTACGACGAGCATGTCTCGGCGACCGTGCTGGCTGGTCATTTCGGTAGTGAAGGTGCACTGATTACCGACGCTGCTGAGCGCAGCGGCAGCCTCTCCCTGGCGGGCAGCGACAGCATCACCGCCCAGTCCGTTTTTGTCGCCTCTGCTCAGGAGCCGTTGATCGGCGAAGAGCTCTATGCGGCAGGAGCCTACATTAACTCTGGTCTCATTCACGTATCAAGCGTGCGCGCCCAGGACGTCTTTCGCTGGGTGTTGATCATTGCCATCCTGGTAGGGGCGGTGATGAAGATGCTGGGTCTGCTATGAAAGCCCCCGTTTCTACCGCCATCGCCATTGCTTTCGGTCTGATCGTTCTTCTCGGCTATTTCATCCCGCTGCCGCTTTTCAATGCCCTGCGCGATATCCTGTTGGAGTGGGCCATCGTTCTCGCGGGGGTGGCGGTATTCGTGGGCGTTGCCAATTTATTCCTTGTGCATGGGCGTAAGATCAGCCGCAGCCAGCCTGGCAGTGGATACAGCTATGTGGTGATTATCGCCATGCTTGCCACCATCATCGTGGCGGCGCTTTTCGGTCCGACTGGCTACTGGTCGCTGTGGTTATTCAAGAATATTCAGGTGCCCGTGGAGACCAGTCTGATTGGCGTGCTGGCGATCATATTGGTTTACGCTGCGGCGCGGCTCTTGCGGCGTAAGCTCAACCTGTTCTCGATCATATTTTTCGCGACCGTGCTGGTCGTACTCCTGGGATCTGTGCCATTATTAGGGATCGAAATACCGGGGCTGCACGGCGAGTTTGGCTTGCGTTCATTGCTTATCCAACTGCCTGCAGTCGCAGGGGCGCGCGGCATCCTGCTGGGTGTAGCCCTTGGCGCGCTGGCAGCAGGCATTCGGGTCTTAATGGGCGTCGATCGCCCTTATGGCGGCTGATATGGCTGAACTTCGTTGCCCGATGTGTGGGAAAGCCAATCCTGAAGAGCTGGATGTTTGCCAGTTCTGCCAGGCGCGGCTGAAGCCAGTGCTGCCGTCCGCACCAATCCCAGAGGATGAGCAGGCAGCTGTAGAAGGATCGTCCCGCTTGCCAGAGCCCGCTGCACAGGACGATTCGCTCTCCGATTGGTTGAACTTCCTGCGCGACTCTGGCGCCGAGAGTGAGGGCCCTCCCGCTGAGAGCGGCGGCGAAGATCAGCCTCCACCAGCTGGCGAGCTGCCGCAGTGGCTCGAGCGAACTGGGGGTGAAGCCTCTGAACCTGTTGGCGAAGGTGATTCTCAAGATTGGCTGGACAGCTTGCGCAAGCGTGGGGAGGAAATAACCGGCCCGTTAGGGCAAGAGACCGTCCCCGAAGAGTCCATGGATGAGGATTGGCCGGCTTCCGTAAAGCTGCCAGATCAGGACTACGTGCCAGAATGGCTGGCGGGGGCCAGTTTGGGAGACCAGGCAGGAGAACCGCTCGCAGAGCCGCCCTCTGAGGAAGAGAGCAGCCTGGAGTCGGATGATGAGCCAGACTGGCTGCAGAAGATCCGCCTGAGACAAAGGGACGAGACTGAAGAAAGCCAATCGGTGGAAAGCGCACCTGCAGAAGAGCCCGGTATGCCGGACTGGCTGGGTGAGCCCGCCTCTGGTGTGCCTGCAGCACCTGATGAGCCCGCCGAGAGCGTCTCCGACTGGCTGGCGGACCTGCGAAGTGGGGGAGCCCCGGTCGGCGAGGAGGTTGAGCTGCCGGAAGCACCTGCCACTGGCGAAGAACTGCCCGCCGCTGAGCAAGAACTGGAGCAGCCTCTGGAAGAAACGCCTGCACCTCCGCCGGAGATCCTTGAAGAGGCCGCCGCCCCGGTACTGGGTGCCGCCGAGGAAATCCCAACTGCACCGCAGATCTCGGATGAGGAGATCCCCGACTGGTTGGCAGGTCTGGTGGCTGGCAAAGCCGCCGCGGCTGCGGCGGGCAGTGTGGAAGCAGATGCTGAAAGTCTGCCCGATTGGCTGGCAGATCTGGACAAGCCCTCGGATGCAGATAGCGGGGTCATTGTCCCCTTTGGCGAGGAAGAACCCGGCCTGACTTTTGATTGGCTGCAGGAGCAGGTGCGCGCTGACCAGGGTTTGGCGGTGCCACCGCCGGAGAGCAGCGAGGCAGAGGAAGTTCAGGCGGAGAAAATCACCCCCTTTGTGGGCGATCTGTCGGATTTTCTGGAAGAAGAGTATCTATCCACCCCGGAAGGTGAGCGCCCGCCTGCCGCTCAGCCCGAAGAAGGGCTTACGCCTGCAGAGCTGCCGAACTGGCTTGAAGCCATGCGTCCACTGGATGCAGCCGCGATGAGCGCTGCTGTTTTGGATGAAGGCGAATCCCAAATCGAGTCCAGCGGCCCGCTCGCCGGGCTGCGGGGCATCTTGCCTGCGGAACCGGATGTCGCCAGGCTGAAGAAACCGCCGACTTACGCCATGCGCCTGCAGGTATCCGAAAGCCAGCAAGCGAACGCCAACCTGCTGGATGAGCTGGTGAAGACGGAGGGCCAACCGCGAGCGGTCCGTATGGGCGCGGCTATCACCTCGCAGCATGTCTGGCGTTTGATCATTTTTGTCGTCCTCATTGGAGTGATCATCTGGAAAGCCTTGACTGGCAGCCAGGAGGTGGCATTGCCCCAGCCGCTTCCAGAGATCCTGGATACCGGATCCGTGATCGGCGCGCTGCCGTCGAATTCTGTGGTGCTGCTGGCGGTGGATTACGAGCCGGGCTTCTCCGGAGAGATGAAAGCCACTTCTGCCGCGGTTATCGATCATTTGATGCTGAAAGGCGCCTACTTCGCCCTGGTGTCTACTTCGCCCGCCGGTGTAGGCCTGGCAGAGCAGCTGATCCAGGATGCCAGCGCACTGGGCGGGCACCAGTATCAGGTTATTGACCGCTATGCCAACCTGGGATACATCCCCGGGGGGCCTATGGGTGTGGTCGGTTTTGCCAATGCCCCGCGAAAAATGACCCCGTTCGCTCTGGATGTGGACAGCACCGCGGTCTGGAGCCGGGAGCCGCTGCAAAGGGTGACCAGGCTGGCAGATTTCGACCTGGTGGCGGTGCTCACTGAAGATGCTGACACTGCCCGAGTATGGATCGAACAGGTGCAGCCGGCGCTGGATTCTACCCCCCTGGTTATGCTGCTCAGCGCCCAGGCGGAGCCGATGGTCAGGCCTTATTACCAGAGCAGCTCGAATCAAGTTCAGGGCATGGTAGCCGGCTTGCTGGGCGGAGGGTCTTACGAGAGCGCCCATCAAGACCTTCTGGCTGGCGATGGCCCGGCGCGCCGCTATTGGGATGCTTTCAGCCTGAGCATGCTCGCCGCCGTGATCTTGATCGCTTTAGGCGGATTGGTCAGCCTGCTTACCCAGGCTCTGGCGAGCAGGGATACGTCTGAAGGGGAGAAGAAGTCATGAGCCTGGCGGAGATGAGCCTGCCTGATCTGATCGGGACCCTGGTGGGTTTCGCTCTCACCCTGATGGTCTTCAGCTACGCCATTGGCGATAATGCCCTGTTCCGTATTACCATCCACGTGTTTATTGGCGTCGCAGCCGGTTATGCTGCCGTCGTCGCCTGGTACAGCGTGGTCCAGCCTCTATTGATCGTCCCTCTGGTCAGCGGCACGCAGTCGGAGAGGTTGTACGCCCTGTTTCCGCTGTTATTGAGCGCCCTGCTCCTGTTTAAAGCCTCTCCACGCCTGTCACGCATCGGCAACCCGGCCCTCGCGTATATGGTCGGAGTCGGTGTGGCAGCCATCATTGGCGGTGCCGTGATCGGGACCATCTTCCCCCAGGCGCTGGCATCTATGGACCTCTTAGATCTGGATGCCGCCGGGTCCGATAGACCGCTGCCATTGCAGTTTCTGCAGGGGCTTTTCATCCTGGTCGGCACGCTGACTACCCTGGCTTATTTCCATTTTGGGGCGCGACAGAAGCCGGATGGTCAGCCCAGGCGACCGGAGTGGATAGAGTTCCTGGCGAAGATCGGCCAGATCTTCATTGCCATCACGCTGGGGGTTGTTTTTGCCGGGGTGGTCACCGCTTCCCTGGCAGCGCTGATCGAGCGTATCTTCTTTATTGTGAATTTTGTCCTGCCGTTGTTCACGGCATCTTGAGGATGGATGGCTACTTCTCTGGTTGAAGCCGAATCACTCCTGGCGATCGATGTGGGCAGTATTACCACCCGAGCCAGCCTGTTCGATGTCGTGGATGGTCGTTATCGCTATCTGGGTTCTGGCTCCGCGGCTTCGACCGCCCATGCTCCCATCCAGGATGTAGGCGAAGGCATTTACACGGCCCTGGCGCGCTTGCAGTCGGTGACAGGGCGTCTGCTGATAGGCGGGGACGAGCGCTTGATCATGCCTGCCCGCGGGGATGGCTCGGGCGTCGATGCGGTCGCCGCCACGTGTTCTGCCGGACCGCCCTTGAAGGTCGTGGTAATGGGCTTGCTGGACGACGTGTCGCTGGACAGCGCTCGGCGGCTGGCGACCACCACTTACACCCGTGTGATCGAAAGCATCAGCCTGAACGACCGGCGCAAGCCTGAAGAGCGCATCAATACAATTTTACGTCTGCGACCGGATTTAATTTTAGCTGCTGGAGGCACCGAAGGGGGCGCAGGGCAGTCTGTTCTGAAGCTGCTCGAATCGATCGGCCTGGCCAGCTATTTGATGCCTCAGGACCATCGCCCCGAGGTGCTGTTCGCTGGCAACCATGCCCTGGCAAGCGATGTTGATAATATGCTCAGCCGCGCGGTGCATGTGCGCATTGCCCCGAATGTGCGACCAGACCTGGAAGAAGAACAACTGAGCGGCGCCCAGGTCCTGCTGGCCGATATTTACCGCTCCATCCGCTCGCGGACGCTGGCTGGCATCGAGGATCTGGATACCTGGTCGGGCGGCGGTTTGCTGCCCACGGCGACGGCTTTCGGACGGATCATCCGCTTTCTCAGCCAGGTGTATACCTCACCCAAGGGTGTGTTGGGAGTAGATGTAGGTGCATCCGCTACCGTCCTGGCAGGCGCTTTCAAAGGGGATCTTACCCTGGGGGTCTATCCCCAGTTTGGGTTGGGACGCAGCCTGGCTGAGTTGCTGGAATACACGCCGCTGGCTGCCATCACGCGTTGGTTGTCCCTCGAAATTTCGGATGGCTACGTGCGTGAGTACCTGTTCCATAAATCACTCTACCCTGCCACCTTGCCCGCCACGCCCGAAGACCTGGATATCGAGCAGGCGCTGGCCCGCCAGGTGATGCAGCTATCGGTTAAAAAGCTGGTAAGCAGCTTGCCAGCTGGCATCCAGCGCACGGGCGCCAATATGCTGCCGGGCTTTGAGCCCATTGTCGCTTCGGGCAGCGTGCTGACGCGTGCCCCAAATGATGCCCAGAGCCTGCTGCTGTTGTTGGATGGCATCCAGCCCACAGGGGTAACTACGCTCGTCCTGGATCAAAACCATATCTCGCCCGGTCTCGGAGCGGCAGCCGCCATCAACCCGCTGCTGGCAGTGCAGGTCCTGGAGGCCAGCACCTTCCACAACCTGGGTACGGTTGTCTCGCCTACGGGAAGCTCGCGCTACGGCACGCCCGTGGTGCGGGCGCGCATGGTCTACGAAGATGGTAAAGAGACCAGCCTGGAGGTCAAGCAGGGGGCGATCGAGGCGCTGCCGCTGTCTGCGGGGCAGTCAGCTAAGCTGCACCTCACTCCCCTGCACCGTTATGATGTCGGCATGGGCGGCGGCGGGCGCGGTGGAGGGCTGCGCGTGGTCGGGGGAGCGCTGGGTGTCATTATCGACGCTCGCGGGCGCCCGGTCCAGCTGCCGGACGATCCTGCTCGCCGGCGTGATTTGAACCATAAATGGCGTTGGGCACTAGGAGGCTGAAGCTTGCCAACGGCACCATTCTTGCACCCTGCGATTGACAAGGACAGACCACCATGCTGGCTCCAGTGACGCACATTCTGCCGATTACAACCATCCGCCGCGAGCGGCTCTTGCCGGTTCCCGGAAAGGTTGTTGTGCGCAAAGGACAGAAAATCAGCGCCACGGATGTTGTTGCTGAAGCCAGGATTGCCCCCGAGCAGATGCTGCTTGACATCGCTCGCGGGTTGGGTCTGCTGCCCAGGGAAGCCGACCAGTATATCCATTGTGAGGCAGATACCCCGGTCGCCCAGGGCGATGTGTTGGCAGGGCCGGTGGGCCTGGCTCGGCGCGTGGTGCGTGCGCCGCGCAACGGTCGCGTGGTTGTCGCCGGTGATGGGCAGATTTTACTTGAGTTGGAAAGCCCGCCCTACGAGCTGAAGGCTGGCATACCCGGCATCGTTGCCGATTTGATCGACGAGCGCGGTGTGGTGATCGAGTCCAGTGGCGCTTTGATACAGGGCGTCTGGGGCAATGGGAAGATCGACTTCGGCCTCATGTACGTGTTGGCGCGCAGCCCGGATGAAATGCTCAAGTCAGACCGCCTGGATGTCAGCCTGCGCGGAGCGGTGCTCCTGGGGGGCGTCTGCGAGGACCCGCAGGTATTGAAAGCCGCCGGCGAACTGCCGGTTCGCGGGCTGATTTTAGGCAGCATCGACACTGCCTTGCTGCCCATCGCGGCAAAGGCGCGCTACCCGATCATCGTTTTGGATGGTGCAGGGCGGCGCGGCATCAATGCAACCGCCTATAAGCTGCTCGCTACCAATGAAAGGCGCGAGGCCGCCCTGAACGCCGAAGCCTGGGACCGCTATACTGGCCGGCGTCCTGAGGTGATCATCCCGCTGCCGGCTTCTGCCGATGCGCCTGCGCCGCGCGAGACGGCCGAATTTGCTCCTGGTCAGCGAGTGCTGGTCGTCCGTGCCCCGTATACAGGTTTTACCGGCACGCTGGTAGCCCTTCAACCCGGCTACCAGATCCTGCCGAATGGATTGAAAGCCCAGGTCGCAGAGATTGACCTGGAAGCTGGTGACCACGTTGTGGTACCATTAGCTAACCTGGAAGTTCTTGTGTAGAAGCAAACGGTCTCCTCAGCGCGCTCTGCGCTGAGCAACCCATGACCCGCTGGCACGCAAAGCGAGGTTTTATCTGGAGGAGAGTGCCATGACCTTTGAAGATGAAATGAACGAAATGCGTTTAGATTCTGAGGAGACCCCACCCCCTGAAGAATCTGGCAACCGCACCTTTCTGGTCGTTGCCGGTATTCTGGGAGCGGTCACGATCTTGACGCTGGTATGCATTGTGGCGTACGCCATGTTTTTCCTGCCTCGGCGCCAGAGCCAGCAGGCAACCCAGGCGGCTGAGGTGAATTCTCAAAATACGGCGGTTGCCCTGGCGATTACTCAAACCTCGGCAGCGGCGGCATTTACCTCCACCCCAACCAGAACGTCAGCTCCTCCTACAAACCAGCCCACCTCGTCGCCCACGCCTTTGCTGGCAGTCCCCACGGATACGCCCGTACCCACGGAAGACCCGCGCACGGCTACCGTCGCCGCTTTACTGACCCAGGCCGCGGTAGCCCAACAGACGACTCAGCCCACCTCCACCGCACTGCCCACCACTGGCTTCATGGATGAAGTCGGCGTTCCCGGTTTGATGGGCATGGCGCTCTTGCTTGTGGTGGTGATCTTCCTGGCGCGCCGGCTGCGTACGACATCCTAGCAGGGTCAGCGGGCCGAGATTGTTCGACTGATAAACCCTGCCGGGTGTCCTCTGCCGCGAGGTAACGGGAGGAAACAATCCGGCGGGGATAAGATGATCGACCCTTAAAAAAACTGCGGAGAGGGAAGGCGGCTAGCCTTTTCCTCTCCGCTTCTCATTAAACGATCAGCTCCTCAGGCGGCGCTGGCAGCCACCTGCTCGCCAAATCCGATCATCGCCTTGACCAGCTCGGGGCTGCGCCCTTCAGAGTAGACGCGCAGCACCGGTTCGGTTCCCGAAGGGCGGATCAGCAGCCACGAGTTATCCTCCAGCAGGTATTTCACCCCATCGATGGTCAAGATGTCCTTGACCTTAACACCCGCGATCTGTGACGGAGCGCTCTCCAGCAGGATCTGCTTCATGCGCTCTTTCGCTACCGGATGATTGAGGCGCAGATCGTTGCGCTGGTAATATGCAGGACCCACCTGGTGCAGCAGCTCTTCCACCAGCTCACAGAGCGGCTTGCCCGAAGCGGCGACTATTTCGACCAGCAGCAGCCCCATCAGGATTCCATCCCCTTCAGGGATATGTCCCTTGAATGAAATGCCTCCCGACTCCTCGCCGCCGATCAGGATATCCTCTTTGAGCATATAGTCGGCGATGTGGTTGAAACCCACCGGAGTCTCGTAAACCGGCAGTCCGTAGCGCTGCGCCAGCAGGTCGATCATGCGCGTGGTTGAGACGGTGCGCACCACCGGTCCTTTCCAGCCGCGCTTTTCGACCAGGTGGATCAGGGCCAACGCCATGATCTTGTGCGGGTCGATGAAGATGCCGCGCTCATCCATTGCGCCAATACGGTCGGCATCGCCGTCGGTCGCCAGCCCGAAATTGCCCATATGCGTGCTCACCGCGCCTGCCAGAGCGCCCAGGTAGCGGGAGATCGGCTCGGGGTGCACACCCCCGAAGCCGGGATTCATCTCCCCCCGGATTTCCTGTACCTCGCAGCCGGTGCCTTGCAAGATGCCCTTGATCACGCCCCGCCCTGAGCCGTACATCGAATCTACCACCACGCGCTGCGGGTTCTCGGCGATGGCGTCGAAATCGATCAGGGTGCGCAGGTGATCGTAATACGCCGGCAGCGGGTTGAAACGCTGGATTAAACCGAGCGCACGCGCCTGGTCGAAATCCATCAGGTTCGGGCCACGCGCTCGTTCTTCATTGTCGTTGAGATACACTTCCACCTGGCGGCACTGCTCGCTGAGCGCCGATCCACCGTAGGCGGCTTTCAGCTTGATCCCGTTGTAGCGCGGGGCATTGTGTGAAGCCGTGATCATCACTCCAGCCACTGCGCCGAGGTGCAGAACCATGTAAGAGACCGCGGGTGTGGGGGCGTCGCCCTGGGTAATGTGGACCGTGTACCCATTTCCCGCCAGCACGCGCGCCACTTCTGCCGCGTAGCGATCCGACAGAAAACGCGTATCGAAACCTACCACCACAGAGCGATTGTCCGTATCCCCCTTGACCGTCACGCTATTGCTCCAGCTTTCAGATTTGAGCGCATCGGCGATGGCTTGCGTCACCATGCGCAAATTGTGAAATGTAAATGTATCCGAAATTACTGCCCGCCAACCGTCGGTGCCAAAATGGATGGGCATCTGAGCTCTCCTGTTGAGTTGATATGGGTTTCTATTCTATCACCAGTCAACCGTCCTGCACTAAGAACCTATCCGGAAATTATTTTATGGTGTGTGCGGCGGCGCAGCCGCCGCACACACCATAAATGAAATTCAATTTCGGATAGATACTACGCATCGTCCGGGACTTCGCCCGGAAGATGAGGCCCCTACGGGGCAGTTGACAAATGAAATCATTTTCGGTAGGCTC
>Ga0105095_10001741_pt1 | contig 11559 bp, 8 predicted proteins | sample PPLLak2March2015_2_FD_79180 | JGI IMG/M metagenome (GOLD analysis project Ga0105095, IMG submission 79180) | Freshwater sediment microbial communities from Prairie Pothole Lake near Jamestown, North Dakota, USA - PPLs Lake P8 Core (3) Depth... | ecosystem: Environmental > Aquatic > Freshwater >... | reverse complement strand
TTGAAACCTCAGGTCGGGGTGCTTGAAGACGTTTCCGTCCAGGAAGCCCTCCCGCGGGTCGTCTCCGAAGGTCAAGCCTTCCAGCATCCGCTTGAAGGACTCTTCGCCCACCGTGAGTTTCGCGTCGGCGGGAGCGGTGTCCCGTACGAGAGCGAGAATCTTTTGTCCCCGATCGGCAGGGTCGGGATGGGTCGAGAGCCACGTGGGGATCACTTCGCCCGACCGCTCGCCGATTCGCGCAAGGACGTCGAAGAACGCCGCCATATGACGGGGGTCGTAGCCCTGGGCGAGCGAGTAGCGGACTCCGAGCCGATCGGCTTCGCTCTCGTCGTCCCGTCCGAACTTCATAAAGAGGAGACCGAGGCTTCCTTGAAGGAGGTCACCGAACGGCCGCACCTCGGGTACGAACACCATTCCCAGGCCGAGACCGATCGACGCGAGCTGCGCCCGGGACATCTGCTGGGCGCTGTGGCGGGCGGTGATGTGGCCGATCTCGTGGCCGAGGACCCCGACCATCTCCGCCTCGCTGTTCATGTGGGCGAGGATGCCGCGAGTGAGGTAGGCGAACCCTCCGGGGAGCGCGAAGGCATTCACCACCGGGGAGTCGACCACGTGGAACTCCCACGGGAGGTGGGGGCGCTCGGAAGCCTTCGCGATGCGCAGCCCCTGGGTCTGTACGAGAGAGACGAGGTCCCGGTCCGAAAGGAGCCCCAGCTCCTGCGGAATCTGGGCGGCGGCATCTCGCCCCATCGCGATCTCCTGCGCCTCGCTGACGAGCATCAGCTCGCGCTCGCCGGTCACAGGGTTGCGGGCGCAGGCTTCCATAGCCAGAAGAGCGCAGATCGCGGCGGCGCTCGACGCGAGGATCCTTGTCGTCATGGGTGTACTCCTGCTGTCAGATTAGTCCACCAGCACCAGTCCGGGGAAGCCGCTGGGTCCGGCCGCGGTCCCCGAGCCCGACCGTGGTAGAAGGAGCGGCGGAGGTGCTCATGATTCGAATCGCGCCCCTGCTTCTCGCGGCGGTCGGTCTTTCGGCTCCGGTTCTCGCTCAATCGCCCGTCGAGGGCGCCTGGCATCCGGAAATCTACACGCTGAAGGACGGAACGCAGCACGACGTGACCGGCCTCATCTTCTTCACCGATCGCGACTGGACGGTTCTGTTCTTCACCATGGACGGAGCCGGCGCGCTCGAAAGGGGAGCGGGAGAGGGAGGCACCTACAGTCTCGAAGGTGATCGTCTGGTGTTCACCCACCTCTATCATCTTTCCGGAGGCTCGACTCCGTTGAAGATGTCGGCGAAGAGCCCCGAGGACGCCGAGCTGGAGCACTGCCGGATAGAGCGCGCGGGTGAGATCCTGACGATCTTCTTCCCCAGCGGAAACCAAATGACCTTCCGCCGAAGCTCCGGGTGAGAACGGGAGGAACCGCAAAGGCGCGAAGACGCAAGGGCGCAAAGAAGAATACAAGGGGATGAGTGATTCTCCCGATCCCCTCCGATCCCTCGTATGGGATTGGTTTTTCTTTGCGTCCCGGCGCCTTTGCGCCTTCGCGTTCCTCCCGGTTTGTCCGCGTCAGGCGCGGAAGCGCTCGAGGAGCTCGAGCGTAGCGTGAGCCGGTTGAGGGCGCGCGATGAGGTATCCCTGGAACCCGTCGCAGCCCTGCAGGAACGAAAGCTGCGGCTCGGTCTCGACGCCCTCGGCCACGACGTCGAGACGGAGGTTGTGGCCGAGGCCGATGATCGCCTCGGCGACGGCGCGGTCGTCGGCGTCCGTCTCGATATCGCGGACGAACGAGCGGTCGATCTTCAGGCAGTCGAGAGGGAACTTCGTGAGGTACGCGAGCGAGGAATAGCCGGTTCCGAAGTCGTCGATCGCGATGCGAATTCCGGAGCTCTTCAGCTCCTCCAGAATGGCGCGGGTGCGATCGACGTCGCGCATGAGGAGGCTTTCGGTGATCTCGAGCTCCAGCTGGGACGGGGGAAAGCCCGTCGTCGCCAGCGCCTGCGCGATAGCGTCGACCAGATCGGTGCCTTCGAACTGGCGCGCCGAGAGGTTCACCGTGAGTCTCAACTCGGGATAACCCTGCCGCTGCCAGCTCCGGACCTCGGCGGCCGCGGTCTCGAGCACCCAGGCGCCGACCGCCTTGATGAGGCCGGTGGTCTCGAGAAAGGGCATGAACTTCGCGGGGGCCACCAGGCCGAGCTTGGGGTGGTTCCAGCGGACGAGGGCTTCGACGGCCACGAGGTTTCTTCGATCCATGGTCATCTGCGGCTGGTAGAAGACCACGAACTCGTCCCGCTCGAGCGCGCTCCGAATTCCGCTCTCGAACCGAAGCCGCTCCAGAACTCCCGAGCGGGACTCCTCGTTCTCGTCGCTGAAGAGCTCGCAGGCATCCCGGCCGTTGAGTTTCGCGCGGTACATCGCCTTGTCGGCACGCCGCAAGATCTCCTCAGCCGTCTCCCCGTGATCCGGATAGAGGCACACACCGATGGACGCGGTGACCACGATCTCGTAGTCCCCGAGTCTCGCCGGGGGAACGAGCGCTTCCAGGAGTCTCTGGGCGGCCTCGAGCGCGTCCTGCTCGCCCGTGACGTTCTCCAGGAGCACCGCGAACTCGTCGCCTCCGAGCCGGGCCACGACGTCGCCGTCTTTCACGTTGCCCCGGATTCTCGCCGCGACCACCTCGAGAAGGCGGTCGCCGATTCCGTGACCGAGAGAGTCGTTCACGGTCTTGAAGCGATCCACGTCGAGAAGGAGCACGGCAAGACGCGAGCCGCGGGCCGCCGCGTCGCGGACGGCGAGCTCCAGGCGCTCTCGAAAGAGCCGCCGATTGAAGAGGCCGCTCAGCGGATCCCGATGCGCGAGATAGGCGAGCTTCTCCTCGGTCCTCTTCCGCTCGACCGCATAGCGAAGGGACTGTCTCAGGACGTAGCCGGTCAGCGCCGACTTGGAAAGATAGTCCTGGGCGCCAGCGGCGATCGCCCGGAGCCGGAACTCCTCGTCGTCGAGAGCGCCGAGGGCCACGAGCGGGAGCTCTTCGTGGGCCCGCCGGAGCCTGAGGATGGACGCCAGCCCTCCGCCGGACATTCGATCGAGATCCACCACCCCTGCCCGGAAGGACGTCCGCGACGTGAGGTCGATCGCCTCGTCGAGAGTCGAGGCGATACGAACATCGACCGCGGGAAGCGCCTCCTCGAGCGAGCTCTGGACCCGGTCCGTCGCAGCCTCGCCCGCGGCGAGAAACAGGAGGGGCAGCTCTTCGCCGCTGGAGGAACCGGCGACCGAGCTCGCCCGCCCGCGGTAGCGGTCGATCGCGCGGCCGAGGATGCCCGAGAGCTCCTCGATCTTCCAGGGCTTCGAGACGATCTCGTCGACCAGCGGCTCGCCATTCGGCCGGGGGAGATCGAGATGGCTCGCGCCGGTAACGATGAGGTAGCTCGCCTCGGGCCACTTGGGCCGCAGGAGCTGGATGAGGGAAAGCCCGTTGAGCGTCGGCATCCGCAGGTCGGTGGCGATGACCGCGTAGCGAATCTGGCTCGCTTTGGTCAGGGCTTCGCCGCCGCCGTCGGCGGTATCCACCCGGAAGCCGAGCTCATGGGCGGCGCAAGCGAACGCTTCTCGCGCTTCGCGCTCGTCGTCGACGTAGAGGATTCGCTCGGGCGGGGATTGTCGATTCACACTCAAAGGGGTGGATCTCCGATGGACGTATCGGCAGGACGGCCCAGGACTTTAGAGCGCTCGGGGTCGTGGGGAAAGGCCTACGCGACGCGTGGGGGGCGGGCTTACGACGCCGACTCGAGCCGCCTCCGATCGATCACCTGAATCTGGCCGCGGGGCGTTTCCACGATGCCCTCGCGTCGAAACTGGTTCAGGATCGAGCAAACGGTCTCGCGGCTGCTCCCGATGATGCTCGCGAGCTCAGACTGGTTGAGCGGGAATCGAAAGACGCCCGAGCGCCGATCCGTCGCTTCCAGCAGAAGCGCCGCCAGTCTTCGGGGAACGCTTTCGAAGGCGAAGCGCGCGGCCCGGACCTCCGCCGCCCGGAGCCTGCGCTCGGACTCGCTGACCGCGCGAAGCGCGAGCTCCGGGTTCCTCTCGAGCGCGCGCCGGACGGCCGCCACCGGAACCGCGAGAAACGTGGATTCCTCGAGCGCCCGGGCGGTGACGGCTGCGAGGGTAGGCTCCACCAACGCGCCGAATGCGGCGCCCCGACCGGCGAGATCGACGATGAACTCCCGCCCCTCCGCGGAATAGCGGACGAGCTTGAAGCTTCCGCTGGATACGACGTAGAGGTGGGAGAGCACATGGTCCTCCTGGAAGAGAACCTGGGCCCTGGAAACGCGCTCGACGGCGCTCGACGAATCGAGCGCCTGGATCTCCTCCCCCGGGAGCCCCCCGAGCAGATCGCTATCGCGGGTGGTCGGTCTCGGCGCTCCCCTGTCGGACTCGATGGCGTCGTCTCCCGCGTTGCGGAACGTTATGGCCCTTCGCCTTTTCTTTCTGTGAAACAGTTCACGAACGGACCGTGCATGTTGTGCATCGGGAGTTCCCCTTGTTATTCTCCGGGCTCTCCGAAGGGTCATTACCGCGAGAACACGATGAAGACCTCCCCAACGCCCGACGAGCTTTGCATCAATTCCATTCGCACTCTGTCCATCGACGCGGTGCAGAGAGCGAACTCCGGCCATCCGGGACTTCCGCTCGGCGCCGCGCCCATGGCTTACGTTCTCTGGCAGAACCACCTGCGGCACAACCCGCGCAACCCGCGCTGGCCGGATCGGGACCGCTTCGTCCTGTCGGCCGGGCACGGCTCCATGCTTCTCTACTCGCTCCTCCATCTCACCGGGTACGACCTCACGATGGACGACCTGAAGGCGTTCCGGCAGTGGGGGAGCCGCACCCCCGGCCATCCGGAGTTCCGCCTGACTCCGGGCGTCGAGGCGACGACCGGTCCCCTGGGTCAGGGGACCTCGAACGCGGTGGGAATGGCGATCGCCGAGAGAGCTCTCGCCCATCGCTTCAACCAGGACGGGCTTCCGATCGTGGATCATCGGACCTACGCGCTCGTCTCCGACGGCGATCTCATGGAGGGGATCTCGGCCGAGGCGGCCTCCATCGCGGGCCACCTCCGTCTGGGAAAGCTCATCTACCTGTACGACGCGAACGACGTCACCCTCGACGGTCCCGCGTCTTTGACCTTCACCACCGAGGACGTGGAGCGCCGCTACCAGGCTTACGGATGGCAGGTGCTCCGGGTGAAGGACGGCGATCGCGACATCGATGGCATCCAGTCGGCCATCACCGAGGCTCGCGCCGAGACGGCGATGCCTTCTCTCATCATCGTCCACACCACGATTGGCTACGGCTCTCCGAACAAACAGGGAACCGCCTCGGCCCACGGCTCGCCCCTCGGAGCCGACGAAGTCGCGCTCACCAAGAAAGCCCTCGGCTGGGATCCCGAAGCGCAATTCCACGTGCCCGAGGAGGCGCTCTCCCGGTTCCGCAAGGCGGTCGCGAAAGGGGAGGGCCTCGAAGGCGAATGGAACGAGCGGTTCGCCGAGCTCGAGAAGCGCAGCCCGGAGCTCGCATCCGAATGGAAGCGCCGCTTCCGGGGCGAGCTGCCGTCGGATTGGGACGCGGGGCTTCCGCGATTCAAGCCGGGTGAGAAGCTCGCGACGCGCGAGGCGTCGGGGAAGATCCTGAACGCCATCGCCGCCGCGGTGCCCGAGCTCATTGGAGGCGACGCCGACCTCTCCTCGTCGACGAAGACGGCACTCGAGGGAATGGGATCGTTCGACGGTGCGACGGGCTCCGGCCGGAACCTGCACTTCGGGGTCCGGGAGCACGCGATGGGCGGGATCGTCAACGGCATGGCCTACCACGAGGGCGTGCGCGGCTACTGCTCGACGTTCTTCTGTTTCTCCGACTACATGCGGCCTCCGGTACGGCTCGCGGCGTTGAGCCACCTGCCTGCGATCTACGTCTGGACGCACGACTCCATCGGAGTGGGAGAGGATGGCCCGACCCACCAGCCGGTCGAGCATCTGATGGCGCTCCGGGCCATTCCCAACCTCCGCGTGATTCGCCCCGCGGACGCGAGCGAGACGATCGAGGCCTGGCGGGCGGCGATGGAGAGGACCGAGGGTCCCACCGCCCTCGTTCTCACCCGGCAGAAGCTGGCCGATATCGACCGCGCGCCAGCGGGGAGAGGGGACGCGTCGGGTCTGAGGCGCGGCGCCTACGTTCTCTCGGACCCGCCCGATGGAGCGCCCCAGGCGCTCGTGATTTCGACCGGCTCCGAGGTCGAGATCGCGCTCCAGGCGCAGGCGAGCCTCGCGGGCGAGGGGATTCGATGCCGCGTGGTCTCGATCCCGTGCTGGGACCTCTTCGAGGCGCAGGATCCCGCCTACCGGGAATCGGTGCTCCCCGCGTCGATCGCGGCCCGGGTCTCGATCGAGGCCGGGGTAACGTTCGCCTGGAGCCGCTACCTCGGAAACAAGGGAATCGCCATCGGGGTGGATCGCTTCGGAGCCTCGGCCCCGGGCGAGGTGATTTACGACAAGCTCGGCCTCACTCCGGCGGCGGTGGTATCCGCGGTGAAGAGCCTGCTCTCGCCGCCCTAATCGATACAAGGGGGATGGGGAGACCAAGGGGGATAAGGAGATGGGGCCAGGTTTACCCAACTGGACAAATCATCTCCTCATCTCTCAATCTCCATATCCCCCTTCTTACACCAGGTGTCCGCCTCGAAGGCCTGTTTTCGTGTTCCCGGTTCCGCATCACGGGAACCGCGATAGCGTTGTTTCTTTCCTCCTCTTGGTTCCATGACGCCTGCTGGCACTGAGATTCCACCGGTCCTCGAGGTCAAGGAGCTCTCGAAGAGATTTCGGGAACGTGAGGCGGTCCGCTCTTTGAGCTTCCAGATCACGAGGGGCGAGGTCTTCGGGCTCCTCGGGCCGAACGGCGCGGGGAAGACCACGACGATCGGGATGATCGCCGGCGTCCTGCGGCCGACGTCGGGCTCGATTCGAATTCTCGGCGCGGAAGCGGTCGCGACGGGCCGCTCGGTCCTTCGAAACCTCGGCCTGGTTCCGCAGACGGTCGCGCTCTACCCCGCTCTCACCGCGGAGGAGAACCTTCGCTTCTTCGGGAACCTCTACGGGATTTCGGGCGGGCGCCTCGACGCGCGGGTGCGGAGTCTCCTCGATATCGCCGGCCTCACCGCGCGCGGGAGCGGGCCGGTCTGCGACTTCTCCGGCGGGATGAAACGGCGCTTGAACCTCGTCTGCGCTCTGGTGCACGAACCGGCGCTCCTGCTTCTCGACGAGCCGACGGCGGGCGTCGACCCGCAGTCGCGGGAACGGATCTATGAGTCCCTGAAGGCTCTGGCCGCGGACGGTCTCGCGCTCCTCCTGACCACCCACTACCTCGAGGAAGCGGAGAGGCTCTGCGGCCGCATCGCGATACTCGACGAGGGACGGGTGGCCGCGGAAGGCACGGTCGCCGAGCTGCGCGCGCTCGCGGGCGAGGAGCCGACGGTCGTAATCGTGCTCGCCCGTCCCCCGGGGGCCGAGCTCGCGGCGAAGCTCGCCGAGCGCGCGGCGATCTCGGAAGACCCGGGTCGTTTCCACCTCCAGGGCGCCGGCGCCGAGCGGCTCCTGCCCGAGATCCTCGCCCTCGCCGCGGCGGAGGGAAACGAGGTCGAAGAGCTCCTGCTCCACCGGCCGAACCTGGGCGACGTCTTCCTGCGGCTGACGGGCAAGGCGCTCCGCGATTAGCGGAAGAGCGCGCGCCAGACGGTGTCGACGAGCGCGTGCACCAGAGCCGGCGCCATCAGGCCGCCCGAGCGGCGGAACGTCCGGCCGTAGAAGATGCCTGCGATCGTGGCCATGAGAGCGTAGGCGAAGTTCGGCGGCTGGTCGTTGTCGAGGTGCGCCGCACCGAAGACGAGGGAAGCGAGCAGGAGCGACCTCCATCCCTTGCCCAGCCAGTGATCGAGGAAGTTCTGGATCAGGCCGCGGAAAAGAAGCTCTTCGGGGATGCCGATGAAAAGGAAGATCGCGAGGAACGAGCCGATGGGCTCGACGGCGTCGAGCGGGTCGGGGTCGTAGCGAATGAAATCGATTCCGAGACCGAGGGGGATGGCGACGGCGGAGAAGAGCACGAAGCTCACGAGGGCGGCGAGAGCTCCCTCGCGAGAGAGGTGGAACCGGTAGCCAATCCCCTCGACGCCCCGAACCAGAACGAACAGGAGCACTGCGAGGTCGACGGCCACGACCGTCTGGAGTCCGTAGGCGCCCTGCCCCTCCGGCCAGACCCAGATGTTCTCGAGGAGCCGCAGGTCGAAAGGAAGCCAGATGACGAGGACGGCGAGGAGGTCGAAGACCCCGGGCCCCTTTCTCTCGCGGCCGAGATGCACGAAAAGCGCGGGAAGTCCCACGTAGAGGACCAGGCGCAGGAGGGCCGCGCTGTCGAACGCGCCGGTTCCGGCGGCGTAGACGCCGTACGGAACGAGAAGCGCCGGGGCCCAGAGGAGTCCCGCTGGGGTAGAGGGTCGGGTTGGCTGACGAAGCCCGAAGAAAAAGTAGGGAACGAGCAGGAGGAACAGCGCGCCGAGCGCGGCGAAGAGGGGCAGACCGGGCGAAACGCCGTGAAGTCCGAACCCCGCGGCGGCCGAGACCGAGAGAGCGAGGAATATCGCGGAGAGTCGGAGCGACGCTCCGCTCACGTCAGACGGGCTTCGCGAGCTCGCTTCTGTTCTTCCGGATCCAATCGCGGACGGCGGCGGCCGCGACTTTCTCGACCTGCCGGATCCTCTCCCGCGAGAGCCCGAGCGCGTCTCCGATCTCGTCGAGAGTGCACTCCCGAGGGTAATCGATTCCGTGGCGCATCGCGAGGATGATTCTCTGCCGGTGCGGAAGCTCGTGCAGAACCGCCTTCACCGCGCTTCGGGTCTCCTCGTCCATGGCATCCTCGAGCGGGGAGGGCCGTCCCGGATCGGCGAGGGTGTCGGACAGGAGCTTCTCCGTGGCCGGAATCGGGGCATCGATCGACTGGATCGACGCGATCGCCGGAAGAAGCTCTTCGACCTTGGCGCGGGAGAGGCCGCACCCGCTCGCGATCTCTTCGGCGAGCGCCGCTCGACCCAGGTTCGCGGTGAGGCGCGAGCGGACGAAGAGGATCTGCCGCACTTCGGGAATGCGGTTCACGGGAATCCGTATGGTCCGCGCTTTCTCGGCGAGGGCGCGCCTTATGCCTTGCTGGATCCAGTGCGTGGCGAACGTGGAGAAGCGCGCTCCCACCCGGGGGTCGAAGCGGTCGACGGCGCGCATCAGCCCCAGGCTCCCTTCCTGGATCAGGTCGACGAAATCGAAGCCGCGTCCACGGAACCGCTTCGCCACCCAGATGACGAGGCGCAGGTTGTGCTCCACGAGACGGGTACGGGCCTGGTCGAGCTCCGCGAAAGCCTGGAGCAGCCGCTTGCGCGCGATGCCCTTTTTCGCGGCCGTCTTCTTCTCCGCGACTTCCCTCCCGAGCTTCTCGACGCGCGCGAGCCTCCGACGGGTCGAAGGGCTGGCGGGGAGAGAACCGAGACGCGGCTCGCGAGAGGACCCCCGCAGCGTGCGAAGGATGCGAGCTCGCTCCGTCCACATGCGGAGCCCGAGCTCCCGCTCCTCCTCCGCTCCGAGGAGAGGATAGCGGCTGGCGAGATCCAGGAAATAGCCGATGTCGTTGCGCGAGACGTCGTCCGGAGGCTCGATGGCGGAATCGTCTTCTTCGGAGTCGTCCGCCCAGTCCAGCTCCTCGAAGGTGAATCCGTCCTCCGGGAGCTCGTAGGCCGTCGGGGTGACGTACTCGAATTCCGTTCGGGTATTCACGAGAAACCCCCTCTCGATGCCGTCGCGCCGGACGCGAGGGCGTAGGGAGCGATCTCCATGATCTGCTGTCGCGAGTCGCGCTCTCCCTGGAGGAGGATCGCGAGCGGGAGGTTATCGAAGAGCTTCTGGATGTGGTAGTTCACCGTGCTCCAGACGGGCCTCAAGCCGCAGTTCTTGTTGTGGACGCAGCGGCTCTCGTCTCCCGTGTATCGCTGGCAAATCGCGGCGTGGGTGAGAAAGCTTCCGAGGGCCCGAACCGCGTCGCCCACCGTCATCGCCTCGGGGCTTCGGCTGAGTCGGAAGCCTCCTTTGACTCCGCGCACCGATTCGGCGAGACCGGACTTCGCGAGGCGATGGAGGAGCTTCTCGGCGTAAGCGATCGAGATCCCCTCTTTCGACGCGATCTCCCGAACCGTCACCGGCTGGGAATTCCCGTGATTTCGGGCGAGCTGGAGAAGGCAGCGGAGGCCGTATTCTTCCTGGGCCGTGATTTTCATCGCAGGACCCTCGAGGTGATTGTGCTCAATATCTGACTTTTTTGTCAAGTATCGAACCGCGACAATGCTGATATACTCCCGAAAGCGTGATGGCCCGGGCTCTCTTAACATTGACTGTAAAGGATTTACGCCTGCTCCTCCGCGATCCTGGTGCGCTCCTTCTTCTCTTTCTCGCCCCTCTCGTCGTCATATCCGCCGCCGGATTCTCGCTTTCGAGCCTCTATCAAAGCTCGCGGCACCTCCTTCCGGTGGTCGACCTCGACCGGGGTCCGGTGGGGGAGAAACTGCTCTCGTCGCTGCGCGACACTCCGGAGCTCGAGGTCGTGCTCGCCGACAAGGAGGAAGCGCTTAGGCTCGTCTCGGAAACACCCCGGGCGGGGGCGGCGCTCCTGGTACCCGAGGGCTTCTCCGAAGCCGTTCGAAAAGGCGAGCCTGCGAAGCTCGTCCTCTGGACGGACCCGGTGAAGCACCTCGAAGTGCTCAAGATTCGCGCAGCGGTCGAGCGGGCACGAGCGGGAATCGTCACCGCGCGGGTCGCGGCGCGGATCGCGGTCGTGCAGGTCCTGACCCACGCGGGGGACGTCGACTTCGAGTCCCTCGCGGAAGACTCCGCGGCTCTCGCCGAACGGATCGCCGAAGGCACCGTCGCCCTCGAGGAGACGAGCGTCTTCGGGGGCCCCACGGAGTTCAACACCTTCGATCAGAACGTCCCCGGCTTCAGCGTGACGTTTCTTCTTCTCGGCATGCTCTTCGGAGTGGGGCTCGGTCTTCTCGATGAACGGGAGTGGGGGATGGTCTACCGACTTTCCGCGAGCCCGGTTCCGCCGGCGGCGCTGCTCGCGGGGAAGATGCTTTCCCGGTTCGTGACCGGTGTCCTCCAGATAACACTTCTGTTCGTCTTCGGCCGCGTGGCGTTCGGCATCTCTCTCGGCCCGTCTCTTCCCGCGCTCGGGCTCACCATCATCGGCATCTCCTTCGCCTCGGCGGCATTCGGTTTTCTCGCCGCGACCGTCGCCCGCAGCCGGGACGCCATGCTCCCCATCGGAACCATGGCCGTGGTCGCCATGGCCGCCGTCGGCGGGTGCTGGTGGCCGATCACCATCGAGCCGACGTGGCTCCAGAATCTCGCGCACCTCTTCCCCACCGCCTGGGCCATGGGCGCGTTCAACGACCTGATGCTCCGGC
>Ga0105095_10001739_pt1 | contig 11562 bp, 10 predicted proteins | sample PPLLak2March2015_2_FD_79180 | JGI IMG/M metagenome (GOLD analysis project Ga0105095, IMG submission 79180) | Freshwater sediment microbial communities from Prairie Pothole Lake near Jamestown, North Dakota, USA - PPLs Lake P8 Core (3) Depth... | ecosystem: Environmental > Aquatic > Freshwater >... | reverse complement strand
CTCGGCATCTTCCTTGGTTATACGTTTTCCCCTCCCTGGATGCTCTGTCTGTTAGCGTTCGCCCCACTCCCGTTACTCTTGTTTACCCGCAGGCATAAAAAGTGGCTGGTCCTGGGCGGATTAGGAATCGTTCTTCTTGTTACGGCGACTAATTATTCAAATTCCAGCCTCTATACCGTGGACGACAGCCGGCTCCGCTTTTATAACGACCAGGGCGCGTTTGAGATAAGGGGCACGGTAACGCGTGACCCCGATGTCCGCGATAAAAGCGCTCAGCTTACCGTTTCGGTCGATGCCGTCAATCTGGGGACCACCTGGCAGGAGGTCCGGGGGACGGCGCTTGTCTTTGTGCCCCGCTACCCCGCTTATCGTTACGGCGATGTGCTTGAGTTAGCGGGTGAGTTGCAGACGCCGCCCCGGCTCGACGATTTCGATTATCGCGGTTATCTGGAGCACCAGGGCATTTATACTGTCATCTATTACCCTGATGTCGAGGTACTGGATACCGGACAGGGCTTTCCGCCGCTGGCCTGGATCTATTCTCTCCGGGGAAGCCTGGCGCAGGCACTGGCACAGGTCCTCCCCGAGCCTCAAGCGTCGCTGGCCCAGGGTATCACCCTGGGGATGCGCGGTAATATCCCCGGCGACCTTAACGATGCCTTCGCCCGTAGTGGCACGACCCATCTCCTGGCGATATCGGGCTTTAACATCGGCGTTATGGCCGGTATCATGCTCGGTGTCGGTCTGTTTCTCTTCGGACGCCGGCATTATCTGTATGTCTGGCTGGCCTTTATTGCTGTCTGGTTCTACGCCATTATCACGGGGATGAATCCTCCCGTTCTGCGCGGCGCTATCATGGCCAGCATATTTCTTATCGCCGAGGCCCTGGGACGGCAGCGCAGCGGTATGGTGGCCTTGACCCTGGCCGCGGCGGTGATGGTCGGTATTCACCCGTATATCCTCGGCGACGCCTCTTTCCAGTTGAGCTTCCTGGCGATGGCCGGTCTCGTCTTTATTTATCCGGTTTTCAATGATCTGGGCCGGCGCTTTATCGCTGCCAGGATCGGTGAGGAAGGCCTTTCGTCCTCGCTGGCTAACTTGATCATCGGGATTTTCGCGGCAACTCTCGCTGCCATCATCGCCGTCTGGCCGGTCGTAGCTTACTATTTCGGTATTTTTTCCCTAGTAGGTCCTTTGGCAACTTTTCTGGTCACGCTGGTGTTACCTTTTATCATCATCTTCGGCGCCCTGGCGGCCGTCCTGGGCCTGGCTTCGCTGGCGGTTGCCCAGGCTTTCGGCTGGCTGGCCTGGCCTTTCCTGTCCTATATGATAACGGTGGTTTATGGACTCGGGACACCGTCCGCAGCGGCGGTCGCCGTCAATTCTGTCAACCCTGTTTTTATGGTTTGCTACTATGTAGCGTTGTCAGCCGCTGTCTGGCTGCACGCCCGCTGGCGGAGCGTTCGCGGTCTTTGGTCCGGCACGGCCGGGCTGATGAAGTCCGGGATGGGCTTGTCGCTGGGATTTTCCCGCGGTGTGAAATGGGCGGTCGCGCCGCTGTCGCTGCTGGCGGCGCTGGTCGTTTTCACGGCAGCCACCCTGCCTGATGATGAACTTCACGTCAGTTTCCTGGACGTTGGTGAGGGTGACGCCATCTTTATTCAGAAGGGTGATCGGCAGGTACTGGTCGATGGCGGCCCCAGCCCCCGGGAGATTACGCTGGCACTTGGCGACCGCATGCCTTTCTGGGACAGGTCTATCGATTTGCTTATCATGACTCATCCCCACCAGGACCACCTCGCCGGCCTGCTCGAAGTCCTGCGTCGCTATCACGTCGGGCAGGTGCTCTATCCCTCTCTCGATTATCCGTCGCCGCTGTTTGACGAGTGGCTGGCGACTATCGAAGAGAAAGAAGTCGCCAGCACCGCTGCCCTGTCAGGACACCGTATTGACCTCGGTGATGGCGTGGTTATGGAAGTGCTGCGTTTTGCCCCTCCCCCCGGCGTTCCGTCTGATATCGATAATGAAAGTCTGGTGTTGCGTCTTGAATACGGCGGGGTCAGTTTCCTGCTGACCGCCGATATCAAGAGTGACACCGAGTGGGAGCTAGTTCGCGAGCGGGTGCCCCTCGCCAGCACGGTCCTCAAGATCGCCCACCACGGCTCGGATACGTCCACCACTCTGGAATTCCTCTCGGTGGTGGACCCACAGGCGGCCGTTATCTCCGTCGGCACTGATAATGATTACGGACTCCCGGACGGGGAGGTGCTCGAAAGGTTAGCGGAGAGAATCGGCCAGGACAATATTTACCGTACCGATAAGCAGGGAACGATTACTTTTACGACCGACGGTGAAAAGCTTTGGGTGGAACTGGAGAGGTAGCAAGGTTTAAGCTTTTCTTGCCAGCACGCAGACATTCCTGGAAAACATCTTGAGCGGGAATTTATATCTGTTTTCCGGATATGATTTCACTACCGTGAAGCCCGCCTTCTTTACCAGTTTTTCCAGTTCGCCATAGGAAAACAGGTGATAATACCGATAGAGCGTTTTCTCTTTCATTTTCCAGGGCACCAGAATGTCCTTTTTCTTGAACCAGAACCCCGGCTGCCATTTGTTCCAAACGGTAATGAAGGCCTCGCCGCTGGGCTTGAGCACCCGCCTTAACTCCCTCAGAGCTTTGAGCCTTTCTTCTTTGCCTTCGATGTGGTGGTAGGTCGCCACGGCGATGGCGTCATCGAATGAGTCATCACTGTAAGGTATTTGTCGCGCGTCGGCTTGCGTCAGGTTCACCTGGAACTGGTTTTTTTCGGCGTATTTTTCCGCTAGCTCCAGCATCCTTCCTGAAATATCGATTCCATGCAGCTCGAACCTTTCTTTAAACGGTATAAAATCCGGCCCATGCGCGCAGCCCACGTTAAGCAGTCTGCCTCCACTCCACCGCGCCGCCAATTCTTCCAGTTCATGGGTAAATATAGAGCGGTGGCGGAAGTTATACCATCCCGGCGCAATCTGGTCGAAAATTTCCCCGGTGGTCAGTGTCTCTTTGCGTCTTGGTTTTATCATTATTATATGTATGGTCACTCCCGCCGCTACCAGCCCCAGGACTATCCTGACGGCCAGGTTTTCAGTGCCCAGCCATATCGTCGCGCCGATGCTCGCCCATAGTAATAAAAGCGTGATGGCCTTCGCCCTCAGGGTCATTCCTTTCCCCTCGATATAGTTGCAGATATACGTGCCGAGAACCCGGTTATTCAACAGCCGCCGGTAAAGTCGTTCGGAGCTCCTCATGTAACAGGCGGCGGCCAGGAGCAAAAACGGTGTGGTGGGTAACACGGGTATAAAGATGCCCGCTATTCCTAAGCCGGTTGATATCGTGCCTGCCGCGATCAACAATCCCCTGGTCAGTTTTTTTGAAACGTTTGTTGACATAAGCCCCTTCTGCTAAACTAAATATATCATATGGTCAATATCAGGAAATATACAAGGACTATCTCCGGCGTGACTCCGCTGGCGGTCATGACCGCGCCCTCTCGCTGCCCGGGTAAATGCGTTTATTGCCCCACCTATCCCGACGCCCCCCAGAGCTATACCCCGGAATCGCCGGCCGTCCTGCGCGCCCGCCGTTTTGACTACGATGCCAGGCAGCAGGTGACGGCCCGCCTGGGTATGTTTACGGAGATGGGGCACCCCACCGACAAGATCGAGCTCATCATCATGGGCGGGACTTTTCTCGCTCAATCCGTCGAGTATCAATACAGTTTTGTAAAGGACTGCTACGACGCTTTGAACGGCGTGGTCGCCGCCTCGCTTGATGAAGCCAAGATGTTGAATGAAACCGCCCGCCATCGCTGCACCGGGCTATGCATCGAGACCCGGCCGGACTGGTGTGGGCCGGCTGAAATAGAGCGGATGCTGGAGTTCGGTGCCACCCGCGTCGAGCTCGGTGTGCAGACCCTTGACGACGACACCTACCAACTGGTACAGCGCGGGCACGGGGTGGCGGAAGTCGTCCGCGCTACCGCGCTCCTCCGCGACCACGGCTTTAAGGTCTATTACCACTGGATGCCCGGTCTGCCGGGCTCTACACCCGAAAAGGACCTGGAGATGTCTCGCTTGCTCTTTGCCGACGACCGTTTTAAACCTGACGGGCTAAAGATTTACCCGACCATGGTGGTGCAGGGCACGGAGCTGGAGCGGTGGTGGCGGGAAGGTCGTTATCAGCCTTATGCCGATGAGACTATGGTCGACCTTATCATTGGTATCAAAAAGCTCGTCCCGAAATATGTCCGGATTTCACGCGTCCTGCGTGATATCCCGTCCAGGTTTATCGTCGCCGGACTCAAAGACTCGCTGCGGGATATCGTCCGGGAGAAGATGAAAAACGATGGCATCGAATGCCATTGCATACGCTGCCGGGAATATGGCCACCGCTCCCGGACCGGCCGGTCCATCGGCGAGCCCCGCCTCGTCCGCCTGGACTATACCGCCGCCGGTGGTACCGAGATTTTCCTGTCTTTCGAGGATGATAATGAAACTCTTTTCGGCCTCTTAAGAATGCGGATACCATCTCAGGCAGTCCCCGTGTTAGATGCCACCGGCAGATGCGCCGTTATTCGCGAGCTGCACATCTTCGGTCCGGAAGTCCCCCTGAGTGAGCTAAGGGATAAAGCCGCCCAGCATAGAGGACTGGGTAAAGCGTTGCTGCGGGAGGCGGAGCGTATCGCCCGCGACGAGTTTGATGTCTCCCGGCTCGTCATCCTGAGCGGCACCGGCGCCAAAGAGTACTACCGCCAGGAGTTTGGTTGCCGTCCCGCGGGTGACTATATGGTCAAGTCTCTGAAACCTCAGGACTAATACCGGCCCAATTCTTCCAGCCTGTCGTCGCTGATGCCGAAGTGGTGCGCTATCTCGTGCCGGACGACCTTCTTTATTTCGGCTATAATCTGGCTTTCGTTGCGGCACATCGACTCGATTGATCTCTGGAAGATCGTTATCTTATCCGGCATCACCAGGCTGTAGCTGTAGGTGCGTTCGGTCAGCGGCACGCCCTCGTAAAGTCCCAGCAGTGTTTCCTCTTTGTCTTTTGATTTCCCCATTTGCTCGCGTGTTGGCACGTCCTCCACCACGATGTCGATGTTCTCCAGCCTCTCGCGGATGACTTCGGGCAGCCTGTCTATGGCTTCCCCCACCAGCCTTTCGAATTTCTCGCTATCCATCGTTCTCCGCCTTAATATCTTTAAGCTGCGCGAGGTCGAATTTCATCCCGTCCCGCGCCGCTACGACCCGTATACCTGTCTTTTTGGACATCTCCTCGGCCACGAGCCACGGCCTGGCCTGCCATACGTGCATCCCGAAATGACTGAGGATAGCAGTCTTCGGCTTTAGCGCTGTTATCAGCCTTTCGACGTCCGGCACGCTCAGGTGGTCGATGGGTCGTGGTTCGGTCAGGACCATGTTGATGATGACCAGGTCGCTGCCGGCGTAGCTTTTCGCCAGTCCTTCAAAGTAGCGCGTGTCGGTGATATAGCCTACTGTCTGGCCGGCCGCGGTGAAGACCATGCCGTAGGTCTCCACCGGGTGTGTGTGCCTGGCCGACGTTCTGAACGAGATGTTGCCCGTCTGGTAGGTCTTTTCCGCTTCCAGGACGGTGATCCCCTCAATATAGCTTTTCAGGTAAGAGAAAATGACCGGTTCCGGCCCCAGGGCATCCGCCGGGGCGAACAGCTGCCCGTGCTTTCTGAAGCCGCCGTTGGTCATGGCTTCCACCATGACATTGGCGTCGGCGGCGTGGTCCAGGTGGCGGTGGGAGATGATGATGGCGCTCAGTTTCTCGGCATTCAGCTTCCTCTTAGTAGCCTGGACGATGCAGCCCGGCCCCGGGTCGATGAGCACCTGCGTTCCGTTACAGTCCAGCCACATGCCCCCGGAGGCTGCCAGCTGTTTGCTTACCATGAAGCGCGCGCCGGCCGTCCCGAGGAACGTTATCGTATCGGCCGGGGCGTCGGTTTCATCCTTTTTACGCGCGCCCATTTTTCTATCATAAAAGAAGCGGGATGTTTTTACAATTTTTTTACTGACGATATAAGATTTATATTTTGACTTTTGACTTTTCGCTTACTGCCTATATATACTTAATTTAATAAGCACAAAGATATATATCTGAAGATACATAATCTAGGCCGAATCAATTTGGTATAATAGGAGGTAAAGCTAATGGACAAACCAGTAACAACCCCCCGCGGCGGGCACCTTGAAGCCTTGCTCAATGGCTGCCCGGATGCCATTCTTGCCATCAATTCCGAAGGCATTATCAAGTTCGCGAACAAGGAAGCCTGCAAGCTTACCGAGCGCAGCATGAATGAGCTCATCGGCGAAAGCATCGTCGAGGTGTATGAAAACATCGAAGCGGCCCGTGAAGCAAACCGTAAAATCTATACCGCTGGTGGTACCATTCATGACATGGAGACCAGGACCAGGACCAAGTCGGGCAAGGTGGTTCCCGTGCGCGTCTCGGCTTCGCACCTTTACGACAGCAACGGCAAGTACATCGGCGGCGTCGGTTATTTCTGTAAGTACCGTCCCTGGGCCGGCGCGGAAGCTGAGGTGAAAGCGCGTTGCGACGAACTGGAAGCCAAGCTCGATAAATGGAAGGCGCTGGCGGCGCCCGTCTTCGAGCTTTATCCCAAGCTTTCTGTCATGGTCGTGGTAGGTCACCTGGATACCAACCGCTTCGAGGATATTAACACCAATTTGCTGGAACACGTTGAGAAAATCAAATCCAGGGTAGTCCTCCTCGACCTCTCGGCATCCACGGCCAATGACGAGGATGTTGCCAAACAGCTCGCCAAAACGATTCGGACAATACGTTTGCTGGGGGCGCAGTGCATTATTGCTGATATGAACGCCTCTCTGGCCAGGGCGTTGGAATCGCTTTTGCCTGACCTCGGCTCGCTTAAATCTTACAGTAGTATGGAGCTGGCGCTGGAAGAAGCTCTAAAAGTCATCGGTTACGAGATTCGCCGCAAGGACTAGACTCAGGAGGCACAAGCATTGGACAAGGTATTACCCGGCATCGATGAGGCGGTGGCGGATATCCCGGATGGAGCTGTGATAGCTGTCCCCGGTTTTTTTGCCGCGGGTGTCCCAAGGTATTTACTGCGCGCGATTATCAAGAAGGGCATCCGCGACTTAACGCTTACCTGCGGCTGCGGCCCGCTCCTCGGTGCGGCCGAAGAGCTGAAAGCTCTCGTGAAAAACGACCAGATCAAAAAAGTCATCGATTCTTACGGGCTCTTCCGTTCGGCGACTAAAGGGATGCAGGACCCTTTCGAACAGGCGGTTCGGGATGGTAAAATCGAGTTCGAGGTATTTCCCATGGGTACCATGGCGGAAAGATATCGCGCCGGCGGCGCCGGTATCCCCGCCTTTTTTACGCCCACCGGCGTTGGCTCGGTCGTGGAGGAGAGCATCGTTACCAATATCGAAGCCAACCGCGTGCCGAAAGAGACGAGGATAATCGATGGCCAGAAATACGTTCTGGAATATGCTTTGAAGCCGGACTACGCTTTTGTCCATGCCATCATCGGCGACCGCGAAGGCAACTTGCGGTACGCCAAGACGGCCAGGAATTTTAACCATGTTATGGCTACGGCGGCCAGGATTACTATCGCCGAGGTCGAAAACTTGGTCGAGCCCGGGCAACTGGATGGCGACAATATACATACCCCCGGCGTTTATGTGCGCCGTATGGTCAAGGTGCCGCGGCCGAAGTTCGCCATAACTATAGACTAGCAGGAAGGTTTTTTCGATGCCTAAAATAATGAAGTTCAGGGGACTTTCGCGGGAGTTGATTGCTTTGCGGGTGGCCAGCGAGCTTGAAGATGGTACTTACGCCAACCTCGGTATCGGTATCCCCACTCTCGTCTCGGACTGGATCGAAGGGCGTGATATCACCCTTCAGTCTGAGATCGGCATGCTCAAGACCGGCCCTCTGGCCACCGGCGATGATATTAACCAGGACCTGATTAACGCCAGTTGCCAGGCGGTGACCGAGCTGCCGGGCTCCTGCTATTTTGATATTGCCGAGTCTTTCGGGATGATACGCGGCGGGCACATTGACGTTGCCGTGATGGGCGCTTTGCAGGTCAATGCCCGCGGCGATTATGCCGGGTGGTCCAATCCCGCCCGTGGTCTGTTTGTAGGTAACATCGGCGGCTCGATGGACCTCTGCGCCGGCGCCAGGAAGCTGTTTATCGCCATGGAGCACACCACGCGTGACGGTGAGTATAAAGTCGTTAAAGAGCTTTCCTACCCCGCTACTGCCATGGGCAAGGTAAATATGTTATTCACCGACCTCGCTGTCATCGAGATTACCCCGAAAGGCATGGTACTTAAAGAGGTCGCCCCCGGGCTAACCGCCGCCGATGTCCAGTCGGTGACCGAGCCAAAGCTAATCGTCAGCAAAGACTTGAAGGAAATGTCACTTTAAGCTGCTCCTCTTGGTAAAGGGGCGTTTAAGAGGGGTTCAGCCTGGTTCCATTCATGGTGAGCCATTCATGGTGAACCACTGAGGTCACCATGAAGTGAAGGTTCACCCTGAAGGGCGTCAGCCCCACTTTCTTTTTCCTCCCTCTCTTTAAGGTTTTTACTAAAAAACGGGGCGTCTAAGAGGGGTCACGACCCCTCTTCTAACCCTCCCCCTCTCAAACAAGATATGAAACATCAGTCATGGATAAGGATGTTTGAGAGGGGTTCACCCTGAGGGGTTTCACCCTGAAGGGGTTTAAGGGGGTGAGTTTGGCAGGTTACTGAACTTCCCTTTTTCTTTTCATTTAGCTAAGATAGTATCGTGAATAATATGATGGAAATACTGATAGCCCCCTGCGGCATGAACTGCGCTTTATGCAGCAGTTATCTGTCCATGAAATACGATTTGAGAAAAACAGGTATCCTGAAAACTTACTGCGCCGGGTGCCGCCCGCGTGGTAAAAACTGCGCCTTCATGAAAAAGAGCTGTGCGCTGATAGGGGAGGGTAAGCTTCAATATTGTTATCTATGCGTTGATTTTCCCTGCCACCGCCTGAAGGCGCTGGATAAACGTTACCGGACGAAATACCACATGAGTATGATTGAAAACCTCACCTGTATTAAAGAAAATGGCATTGCGATATTCCTGACTGGAGAAGAAAAGAAATGGCGCTGCCCCGAATGCGGCGGGGTAATCTGCTGCCACAACGGCATCTGCTATTCCTGCGGGCTGGATAAACTCAAAAACAGGAAGATATTATACGCCTGGACTCATGACTAGTCCTCTCTGTTCTGCTATAATTCCCTGGTATATGGCTTGATTTCTGAAGAGGAAGTATGGAAAAGAAGATAAAAGTTGGTGTTATCGGCGCTACCGGTATGATCGGGCAGAACTACCTGCGGCTCCTCAGCCGCCATCCCTGGTTCGAGGTCGCCTATCTGGCTGCATCCCCGAACTCCGCCGGCAAGAAATACGCCGACGCCGTCGCCGGGCGCTGGCATATGAGCGAGGGCATACCGGAGCCATACCGGAATATCGTCGTTGAGGATGCCGGCAACGTCGCTAAAGCCATGGGCAAATGCCGGGTTATCTTCTCGGCGGTCGAGATGGACAAGAAAGCCATCCTGGCTTTAGAAGAGGAGTATGCCGGCCGCGGTTTTGCCGTCGTCTCCAATAACTCCGCCCACCGCGCCACCCCCGATGTTCCGGTAATGGTCCCGGAAATTAACCACGGCCATCTTGACATAATCCCGCAGCAGCGGAAGCAGCGCGGCTGGCAGGAAGGCCTGCTCGTCGTTAAGCCGAATTGCAGCATACAAAGCTATATGCTGCCGCTCTATGCCTTGCTCAAAGCGGGCTATCGCATCGATGCCATGATTGTATCCACCCTTCAGGCGGTCTCCGGCGCCGGTTACCCCGGCCCGGCCTCTATCGACTTGATAGACAATGTCATCCCTTATATCGGCGGCGAGGAAGAAAAGTCGGAGGTTGAACCGGCCAAGATACTGGGCAGGATTGAGGGCGGCCGCGTTGTCCCGGATAACTCCATTAAAATTTCCGCCCATTGTAACCGTGTCCCCGTCTCCGATGGACATATCGCCTGCTGCAGCCTCCGGTTTGCCGGTAAAAAGCCGGAGATGAACGAAATTGTTGATATCTGGCGGAATTTCTCGTCGCTGCCGCACGAGCTCAAGCTCCCTTCCGCCCCGGTTCCTCCCATCATCTATAGGGATGAGCCGGATCGCCCCCAGCCCCGCCGCGACCGCTCCGCCGGTGATGGCATGGCGGTCACGGTTGGCCGACTGCGACCGTGCAACGTCTTTGATTATCGGTTCGTCGGCCTGCATCACAATACCGTTCGCGGCGCCGCCGGCGGCTCTATATTGACGGCCGAGCTTTTAGTGGCTAAAGGTTTCGTGAAATAGGGCGGATGCTAAGGATAATAAAAGAAGGGGCTTCCGAAACGGAAGCCCCCTCTTTTTGGTTAAACCTTGAAGGTTATTTTTTCTTATAGTTTGCGATGTACTTCACCGGCGCGTGTCTGGCTATCTTCTTGGGGCGTACCGACGCCTCTTCGCTTATCCTGGCATCGATGAAGATGAAAGGCTTGCCGACACGCTTTATCTCCAGCGGGCAATGCATGACGTTCTTAGGCACGAAGACATAACAGGGGAAATCGATTTTTACGATCTTGTCGCCGAGTCTCATCTCGATATCGGCATCGAAATCGACGAAGTTGCCGGGTTCGCCGATGAGGTAGATCCACTGGTCATGGGGGTGTTTATGAGCCGGCGCGCCAATTATTTCCGGTTTGGTGATGCGGGCGAACCCCATCGCCAGGACCGATTCGGGGATCTCCATGTTACCCAGCCCGGTAACCATAGGTTCGGTGATCGTGTCATGTATTGATTTCCATGGTTTTAGCTCCACGACATTCGGTTCCCGCACGACGTTCTTCAGGTTATCCATTCCTGGCATAATGTTCTCCTTAATATTTACATATTGACATTATTCTAGTACATTGCCCGTAGAAATATCCAGTATCAGGGGAAAAAACGAATTAAGAGTTTCTTTCACTAACCCCGGGGGAACAGGTACGGGAAGCTCCAGGAGGGGAACGGGAAATAATCGCTGCCGGTAGCCCCGGGATGGAAATATGGCGTCCATGGTGGGAAGAGGTAGCCTGGCCACCGGCTTTCCAGCGTCCTTTCCGTCAGCCAGTCCGGTAGTATGTGGAGGTCCAGGGCCCATTGGGCGTAAAGGACTGCTCCGAAGCCCACCAGTATCACCATCACCGGGACTAATACTGACAATGGCAACCTGGCCATGATCAGGGCGCAGATGACAACTACAGGTAAGAGCCCCGGCAGTAAAAAGCGGTCGAAAATGACGAATCCCCCGCCTTCCTTGATCCCCGCCGTCCATTCGTACGTCAGGTACAGGAAGAAAACAGATATGAACCAGCCGATGAGGATCAGCAGGATATCCCAGGGTAATTCGGAGCGGAGACTCGACCATTTCCCCTCTGGCTTACG
>Ga0105095_10001738_pt1 | contig 11566 bp, 12 predicted proteins | sample PPLLak2March2015_2_FD_79180 | JGI IMG/M metagenome (GOLD analysis project Ga0105095, IMG submission 79180) | Freshwater sediment microbial communities from Prairie Pothole Lake near Jamestown, North Dakota, USA - PPLs Lake P8 Core (3) Depth... | ecosystem: Environmental > Aquatic > Freshwater >... | reverse complement strand
CCGCGGGCGATACGAAGGTCGTGCAAAGAGGCGGCGCCGACAAATTGTTTATCAATACATCCGGGGTTGGAAAAATCGCGCAGGGTCTCAATATCTCCGGTGCGAATGCAGAAGAGGGTGATCTGGTCATCGTTTCAGGAACGATTGGCGATCACGGCATAGCGGTGTTATCTGCACGTGAAGATCTGGGCTTTGAAACCACGCTCGAAAGCGACGTTGCTCCGCTGAATCGTCTTGTGCAGGCGATGATCGGAGCCGGGGAGATCCATGTGTTGCGCGATCCAACGCGCGGTGGACTCGCGACCTCATTGGTTGAAATCGCCGAACAATCCAATGTGACGATTGAAATCAACGAATCACTACTGCCATTCAAACCTGCGGTAAAAGCCGCCTGCGAGATGCTGGGTTTTGAGCCGTTGCATATCGCGAATGAAGGCAAATTAGTCGCGTTCGTGAAAGAAAGCGATGCGGAAAAAGTTCTGGGCGTGATGAAGCAGACAAAGTATGGCGCTGATGCTGCTGTCATCGGAAGAGTGATTGGAACAAAAAAACCGCAGGTACGATTGAAGACTGCAATTGGGGGAACGCGGCTGGTGGATATGCTCCCCGGCGAAATGCTGCCCAGGATTTGTTGAAGTCTTTTTAGGGGACCGGTGCCCTGGTGTTTCGCGCGGGGGTTGGTAGAATCAACTGAATCCCAGCACAAGGAGAAAATATGAAACGCCGACTCGCGATTGTCATCTCCATTCTTATCCTGCTATCTGCCTGTGGGCCTGCTCCATCGCCAACGCCCGTGCCGGGCGCGTTGTTTGTCGACCCGGGCACGAGCCTCGGTCCCATCAGCCCATACCTGTATGGAAGCAATTATGGCCCGATGCACGCCGTGGTACTGGACATGATGCCGCTGGTCGAGGAGGCAGGCTTCGAGGTTCTGCGCTTCCCCGGCGGTGCGTGGACTGACACGCTGGATATGCAAACCTTCCAGATAGACATGCTGATGGGTTTTGCAAAACAGGTGGGTGCCATGCCAACCATCAGCGTGCGCATGCTGGGCGGCAAGCCCGAGACCGCCGCCAAACTCGTGAGCTACACCAACATCGAGAAGAAGTACGGCGTAACCTATTGGAGCATTGGCAACGAACCATCCATCTACACCCAATTGGGATACGCGGACTATGACTACACCACCGAGAATCTCAACAAGGACTGGCGCGCCATCGCGCTGGCGATGAAGGAGACCGACCCCAACATCAAGTTGATGGGGCCCGAAATCCACCAGTGGAACGACAGTTATGAGACCACTCCGAAGGACTCTGCCGGGCGCGACTGGATGACCGAATTCCTGAAGGCCAACGGCGATCTCCTGGATGTTGTCACCGTGCACCGTTATCCTATGCATTCGCCAAGTAATGGACCAGTCACAGTCCAGGATCTGCGAGAGAACACGCGTAAATGGGCCGGCGAGGTGGAATATCTGCGCGGCTTGATCCGGGAAATCCTCGGCCGTGATCTGCCGATTGCCATTACCGAACTCAATTCTGATCCCAGCAGCGCTATCCTGCAGGAGGTATCCCCCGATTCTTTCTACAATGCCATCTGGTATGCGGATATCCTCGGTCAGTTGATGAACGCCGATGTTTTCATGATCAACCAGTGGGTGCTGTCACAACGCAGTACCGGGCTCGGACTATTCAACGGCAGTACCATTCGCCCGACTTTCCATGTTTTCCCTCTCTATAAAAACTTTGGCAGTGAACAGGTATACGCCGCCTCCGGCGTGGCGGATGTGGATATCTTTGCCGCCAAACGTGAAGATGGAACATTGACGCTGATGGTCATTAATCTATCTGATGCGGAACAGCGCATCCCGCTCCAGGTGAAAGGCACGAAGCCAACTGAAGCTGAAGTCTGGCTGCTGGATGCAGCCCACAACGCCGAAAACCTTGGGCTGCAGGCTTTCCCGGCGGATGGCGTGGTAACCCTGCCCATGCAGTCGGCTACGCTTTATGTGATCGAATGATCTAACGGGGTCTGATTATTTCAGGCTCAACTTCATCCCCAGATGTGAGCTTTTGAATCCCAGCTTTTGATAGAAGCGATGCGCGTCTGCGCGCGATGTATCCGTGGTCAACTGGACCACATGCGCGCCGCGTCTCTTTGCGCGTTCGATGGTCCATTGCATGATTTCCCTCCCGATCCCCTGACCCCGCAGTCGCCCGTCGATTCGCACTGATTCGATCTGTGCGCGTAACCCGCCCTGGAAGCTAATGGACGGCAGGAACATCAGGTGCAAAGTCCCGATCACCTCCCCATCGCATTCGGCCACGATCAATTCGTGGTTCGGGTCAGCATCGATCTGCTCGAAGGCCGAATAATAAGACTCGGGCAGTGGTTCCTGATAATTCTCGCGCCCGCTTCCCAGCTCATCTTCCGCAAGCATGCGGACAACAGATGGCAGGTCGTCGCGCGCCGCCTGACGAAAAGTGATTTCTCTTCGCCTCATTCAGTCGTTTTCTGTTTTGTCAATTCAACGTATTGTGGATTCTTATGTATATAGGTGGCGATATAAGGACACATCGGGATAACCCGCAAATCATTCTCTTTTGCATATTCCAACGCGACCCGAGTCAGTTTCCCGGCCACACCCTGCCCTCGATATTCAGGATACACGCCCACATGCGTCATCACAATCATGTCCTCATCCGGCAGGTAATCCAGCTTTGAGAGTTCGCCCTCAATCCAGGTTTCAAACCGGTTTTTCGCCGGATTATGGGTCACTTCCAGTTTTTCAACATCGATTTTCATCTCGAATGAAACTCCTCACTCCGCTTCTTCTCACGCGCAAATACGGCGATAAACTCCATGATGATTTTCAACGCCGCGAAAACTGTCGCTTCAGATGGATCAGTGGGCGGTGAGACCTCAACAACATCCAGGCCGACCAAGGGTAATCCCTGCATAGACTTGATGAGCATGATCACCTCGCGTGATGTCAAGCCGCCAGAATCGGGGATCCCGGTGCCGGGTGCAAAGGCGGGGTCCAGGCAATCGATGTCCAGTGAAATATGGACAGCATCACAATCGCTTAACTTACTGCGCACACTCTCAGCCACGCTTTTCATGCCCCACTCTGCAACATCGGCCGCGGTGTAAACGTTAAGGCCGCCGTTTTCGATCAACTCGATTTCCTGATCCTCCCAGGAACGCAGGCCTACCAGGCACACCTCCTCCGGCTGAATCCCAGATTCCAGGGCACGGCGCAAAACACAGGCATGCGAATATTTCGACCCGGTAAATACGTCGCAAAGATCGGGATGCGCATCCACCCACAGCAGACCGAGACGCTGCCCATGATAGCGTTCACGCTGCGCCTGAAGCACGGGGATGCTGATGGAATGATCCCCGCCGAGGATGATCGGTACATTCGGTAACGCCGCCACTTGCTGCCGGATCATGCCGATATCCAGATCCTGCTGCGTGCTTGGGATATCGCCCAGGTCGGCAATGCGGATATCGCCGAGCCGTGTGCGATCTTCGCTGAATGGCGTCAAATGAGTAGACCAGAATCGTATGCGCTCGGGCGCCAGCGCTGCGCCTTTACGAGCGGACGCGGCCCCATCGTAAGGGATGCCGATCACCGTAAAATCAGCGTCGGCTGGTTTCAGTTCCGGGCGGTACAGATCCGCCCACCGCCCGTGAGTGGATGCGATTTCCATTCTTCCTCCTTTTTGGAAATTGTATCTCATTCGTTACAGGGTGCCACAAAATTAGCTGAACTAGAAGTTTACAATTCTGCCTGTAATTTGCACCAAAAAGTTTAGCAAATAATGAGACAAGCGGTAAACAAAAATGGACAGTGACCGGCTATCACTGTCCATTTATTTGTTACCACCAATCTATTTCGAATTGATAAAGGCGATCAACGCTTCGATCTCTGTTTCCTTCAGTCCCAGGTTTGGCATTTTTGTATCGGACTTCGCGGCAGCCGGATCCTTCAACCTCACGAACAGGACTTCAGGGCTGGCGGAGAAGTTGGAAAGATCGGGCGCGCCCATTTCGATCGTCCAATAATCGGAGCGCTGCGCCGCCTTCGTATTGTAGTGGCAGGTGATACAACCTTTGGCGATGAACAATTGGCGACCCAGCTCGACCGGGGCCAGGTCCGGATCGCTGATCTCGGGGGAGGCTGACTTGCTCTGCGCTTCCACGTCAGACGCCGTACCTGTTCCCGTTATGAAGGAGGCGATTCCAACCACCAGGCAGAGTCCCGTCAAAACCATGGCCAGACGACTCTGCCGGCGAGCGATTACCACCAGACCGATCAGCCCGAGCGCCAGAGCCAATGTGCGCACGATGAACAACGGCGGGATCAGCGGAGTCACAGGCTCTGTGCTCACAAAGGATGTGCTGCCAGATGCAATACCCGGTGCGGCCACTTGTAGCACAGGCATGGACTGATCCATTGCGAAGGCTTGGATGGACCATTCCCAATGCCCTTCTTTCGGGAATTTAAGGGTCGCCACATAGTGTCCCGGCTCCCCATCGGGTTCAGCCTTTGCTACGAACGTTTCGGTGAGAGACAGCCGGGCTGTAACGGTTGCGTCCAGGCCATCCATCGGTGTTCTGCCATGCTGCAATACAGTGAAGCCGATCGTGATCGGCTCGCCGGCTGCCACATCCTTCGGCAGCTCATCCAGCGTAATGACTGCCCAGCCTCCCGCGAAAGCGGGGGCGGCCAGGCCAAGCGCCAGCAACAAAGTCAGGCCAATTGCAATCCGGAATCGAAATAACATGGAGTCCTCCAGTGAGCGAAATTCGAACGATCTCTTTGAATACACCGCTCCCTGTTGGCTGGTTCCCATTATGGATTCGGAGGAGGTTGCAGTGACTCGGCGATCCTGATCGCTTCCTCCAGGGGCAGATCTGTCTCGAGGCGGTACGTGACATCCCCATCGACCCAGATCAACACGTGACCCTCGACGAGCCGCCTGAAATCGATGTCACCGTTGTGAAGCCTCACGGGATAGGGTCCGAGCGTCCATATGGCACGTTGAGCGTTGACACTTGTCTCTTCAACGAGCATGGGTTTCATCTTGTCAATTGCCCAGCTCCCTTCGGGGATGAGATGGAGGCTCATCCTCACCTGTTCAGGCGCCTGAGGGTTCAACCAGACGAGAATCGCCATTCTACCCTCTGCCTCCTGGACGAAAAGACGGTCAGGCTGACCAAGGTCCGCCGGATAAGTGGGCAGGAGAATTGGATAGTCAACGGCCTGTTGCGCTTCTTCGAGAGTCATTTCACCGGCCAGATCTTCAAGCAGGGCAATCAGCGAGGGCAGCGTAGGCCCGGGCGTGGCCGTGACTGGAGTCATGGTCGAAGGAAACTCTTGATTCGGGGGAGCCACCGGGGTCGGTTCAGCGCCGAAGATACGTACGACACCGATCTGAATGAACTCGATGATCGCGGCGCGCGCGGAAGGGATGAGCATGAGGCTCGAGCAGAGGATCAGGATGATGGTCAGCGACCAGGCCAGCCGCCGGGAGAAGCGGGAACGGCCCTCACCCGCTTCGACAGGCTCAGCACGGCGCCTACCCCCTCTCCCAGTGAGAGAGGGGGACGTGCGCAGACGCCTCATCACTGATCCCGCGATATCCGGTGTGCGCGGGTATTCCAATCCCTCTGCGATGGAAACCAATTGTTTTTCGAAGAGTTCTCGTTGTAACTCGTTCATGCATCACGTCCTTCGTGCTCTTCGCGTCGTTCGGCAAGAACAGGGAAATCCTGCTGGATAATTCCGCGTAACCGTTCGAGGGCGCGGCTCAACCGTGATTTGACCGTTCCCTCCGCCACCTGCAGGATCTCCGCCGTTTCAGTCACTGAGAGATCCATAAAATAACGCAAATACACAACCTGTTGGTCAGTCATAGTTAGGCTTCGAACAGCCTTCCAGAGCTCATTCGCCTGCATGTGCTGCGCGCTTTTCTCTTCCACGTTCGCAGTGGAGAGGGGTTCATTGCGAAATGCACGCGTCAGGGCCGCCAGATACCTTCCGGCCGAGCGCCGGCGATTGCTCGCCAGATTGGAGGCGATGCTCAGGAGCCACGGACGCAGAGGGCGCGTTGGGTCAAAGCGCTTGAGGTGATTCCAGGCGCGCAAAAAGGTTTCCTGGGCGACGTCTTCCGCATCATCGGGATCGCCGAGGAGCAAATACGACAGCCGGAATACGGCCTCCTGGTGCGCCAGCACCAAAGGCTCCCAGGCCGCCGCGTCACCGTCTGTGGCGTGACGAATTAAAGTGGGTTCGTCCACTCAGCCTCTCCGGAGAGGTCCTTCATTCTTATTGAAATACACCCGCGAAGGGAAGATGGTTCCGTATTAACACGCGGCCAGATTGAAATCTCAGGCTTCAACCGGATAATAACATAAACCTGTAGTGCCGGGTCCTGAATGCACCGCTAGCGCCGGAGATAGTTCGCCAATAAAGGATTCCAGGACATTTACTTTGGCTTCGACCAGCTCTCTCAGCTTTTCCACTTCGCACTGCGCCCCCACGTGCACGTATGCAATTTTGGCTTTGCCTTTCCCCACCGTTTCTGCAACCATATCTGCCATTTGTTGGTAGGCTTGTCCGCGGCTGCGTACCCGCCCCAGGGGAACGATCACGCCCTCTTCGATGCCGATCAACGGTTTGAAATTCAGGAGGCTGCCCAGCAGTTCCTGCGCTTTGCCGATCCTGCCACCCATGTAGAGGTATTTGAGCGTATCAGCAGTCTGGATCATGCGAGAGATGGGGATCAGCCTTTTGGCGGTGTCAACCAATCGGTCCAAAGAAAGACCCGCCAGCGCGCCGCGCGCGGCTTCGATGACCATCCAGCCCTGGCAAAGGGCAACGTTCTGTGTGTCCACCACTTCGATGCGTACATCCGGAAATTCATCCTGCATCATGGTCTGCGCCACCGTCGCGGCCTGGAATCCCCCACTGACCTTCGATGACATTTGCAGGCTGAGGATCTCCTTCTTCCCCTGGTTTGCCAGTTGCCGGTAGGCGTCAAAGTAATCGCCAGGACTTGGACTCGCCGTCGTGGGAAGGAAACGAGCCGTCATCAACCAGCGCACGAATTCCTCACGTTGAATCGTGACCAGGTCGCGCAAAACCTCCTGCCCACGATGAACATAATAGGCTACCGTGTGAATATGCAAACACTCCAGTAGACTCTCAGGAATGCTCGCGCATGAATCAGTCAGGACAGCAACCTCATCCATATGCACTCCTCTGCTGATTCTATTGTACTCACTTTCGATTAGAATTGTGTTGTAATTCACAAACTCCTTCGAAACTGTCCCCGCCAATGTGGTCATTGACCTGCCTTTTGTTTGCTCTTACAATACTCGGTAGGTCCCAAATCGCCCAGGAGAGGCCCAAGAACAGGGTGCGGGCGTACGCCCGCACCCTGTTCTCGGGTATCCTTTCAACCTTCGTGGAGTACTGATACTAGAATGCAATCGAAGCTTGCTGGCTTTTTCCGGCCAGATCACGACCCTCCGCAGAATGAATCTCGGTGTTTGTCGTCTTAATGTTGCTCCATTTACAATCATATCCGGAGGAAAAATAACATGCCCACCCCGTTTGTTTCAAAACGTGCCCCAATTTACGCCGACGTCCCCGACGAAAAGTGGAACGATTGGCGTTGGCAATTGAGCCATCGCCTCAATACGGCTGAAGAGATCGAAAAAATCATCCCGCTGACAGAGTCTGAACGCAAGGCGCTGAACACCAGCGGCCTGTTCCGCGTGGATATCACACCATACTTTATTTCACTGATCGACCCGAATGATCCCGATGACCCTATCCGCAAACAGGTGATCCCTCTCTCCGAAGAGATGCAGTCCTTTACTGCGATGATGGAAGATTCGCTTGCGGAAGATCGCCACTCTCCCGTGCCGGGGCTTGTTCACCGGTATCCTGACAGGGTGCTCATGCTCGTGACGACTCAATGCGCGTCGTATTGCCGTTATTGCACGCGTTCGCGCATCGTCGGCGACCCGGGACAAACCTTCTCGCGCCAGGAATTCGAGATGCAGATCGAATACCTCAGGCACACCCCACAGGTACGGGATGTGTTGCTCTCGGGCGGCGATCCGCTCGTCCTAGCGCCCAAAATCCTGGAAGAAATCCTTCGTCGTCTACGCGAAATTCCCCACATCGAGATCGTCCGCCTCGGTACGCGTGTACCGGTCTTCATGCCCATGCGCGTTACCCAGGAACTGTGTGACATGCTGGCAAAATACCACCCCTTGTGGATGAATATCCATGTCAACCACTCCAACGAGATCTCGTTGGAACTCGAACAAGCCTGTGACCGTCTTACTAGAGCAGGCATTCCACTCGGCAACCAGTCCGTACTGCTGGCCGGTGTGAACGACAACGTTCACATCCAGCGTAAACTGGTGCAGGACCTGGTCCGCATCCGCGTCCGCCCCTACTATCTCTATCAATGCGACCTGGTGGAAGGCGCCGGCCACTTCCGTACGCCCGTCGGCAAGGGCATCGAGATCATGGAAGGCCTGCGCGGACACACCTCCGGCTACGCCGTTCCACAGTACATCGTCGACGCGCCGGGTGGCGGCGGCAAGATCCCTGTCATGCCGAATTATTTATTAAGCATGTCTGATCACAAGGTCATTCTGCGCAATTACGAAGGCTATGTGACGACATATGAAGAACCGACTGACTATCTTCCAGGCGATGCTGCCAAATTCAAAGGCGAAAAACGGCCCGAACCCGGTCAGACAGGCCTGCATGGCCTGCTGGATGGCGATCAAATGTTCATCAAGCCGGAAGGTTTCGATGAAACCCATGACCGTCACGGGATCCAACATCGTCTCAAGGATGAAAAGAAGTGGAAGCCATTGGGAATCGGTGACGGCTCTTCAAAACATTCTGAGCAATAAGCACTCGAAGGAGACATGAATGAATCAATCCGCGAAACGAATACTATTCTCTACACTGGTTGTGATTTTCCTGCTCACGGCCTGCCTTCCCGCGCAACCCACACAAAACCCTGTGGACATTACAAATGAAATCGCGACCGCTGTCGCGTTAACCGTTGCCGCACAAAATGCCCAGACGCAGGCTGCGCTTTCTCTCACGCCGGAGGTGACGAACACCACGCTCCCAACGCAGACCGAGGCTGTTCCTGCTTCCCCGACTGCTCTCCTCTCGACTGCCACTCCGATCACTTTGCCGACCACTGTTCCTGCAGGCGGTGGAGGTGGGTCAACAACCAAGCCTGATTATGCCTGCAACCCGTTTCCCCGCACACCCCGCGATAATACCGTCTTCCGCCCGAACGATGAGTTTGATATCAGATGGACGATTGTCAACACCGGCACCAAGATCATGCGGGCGGGACTCGACCTCAAATATAACAACGGAACTCAATTGACCACGACTACATTTGTTGAGCTGCCTGAACTGGAACCCGGCGATGAATATGTAGTTGTCCTGGACGCCGAGGCCCCCAGCAAAGAAGGCACCTATATTATGACGTTTTTTGTAGAAGGCGGCCTGTGCTATCCATACACAGCGATCATCGTGGATAAATAGTCAGAGGCCCGACTCGCTGGATAAGCTCATGTGATTTCAGGCCCTGTTTCGGATGTGCAAGAGGAAAAATGTCAACACGTAAAACAAAACTACTCATCTGGTTGCTGACCCTTAGCCTGGTTTTGGCATGCGTTCCAACGTTCACGACTACGGTTCCAACAGCGAATCCCGGGGCAGTCAATACGTTTATCGCGCAAACGGTCATTGCCGCCTCCACGCAGACATCGGCCGCTCTGCCTTCCTCGACACCGACCGGGACAATCACACCTACCCCGCGCACGGAGACACCCACTCCCACCGCAACGTCCACAGTGATATTTGTTCTGTCGAGTCCCACTCCTCTGGTGATCCCAACATTCACCAGCGTGGGTGGTGGTGGAGGCAGCAGTTCATCCGATTTTTCATGCCAGGTCGTCAGTGTATCCCCTTCGAACGGTACGGGCTTCAATCCTCGTACTGATTTTGACGCGGTTTGGCGCGTTAGAAATAACGGCCAAAGGACATGGGATCGTAACAGCGTGGATTTTGTTTATCTAAGCGGCGATAAGTTCCATAAAGTATCTGGCTACGATCTGAGCAAAAATGTAAAATCGGGTGAGACCATAAACCTTGGGGTAGATATGGAAGCGCCGCGGAATGATGGCAATTACACGACTCGCTGGACTCTGCGCATTGGCAACAATGACTTCTGTACCCTGAGCCTGACCATCAATGTCAATTAGTCACAGGCTGATCTAATGAACAGCGGCGACCCTTTGGGGTCGCCGCTGTGTTTTCGTTGTACTCATGAGGCAGGAGGGATTTCTATGCTGGGATCTACCACTGCAGTTGGTTTTTTGCGAAAGGTGAAGAACCCGATCACAACCGGAACGAGAATCATAAGAGCGGACAGGCAAAGCAAGACATACCCTATCGTTGGCGAGAATGTCTGCGGAGTAGTAACTCCATTACTGGTCACATCGATGGGAGTCCCACTTGCAATGAGGAAGCCCCATATACAACTGAATAAGCTGGCACATCCACAGGCAAGTGCTGTGACGATAGTGGCAATTATGCCAAGGGTTCTGTTCTGCATATTTAATCTCCTTATGTATGATGGTTATACCACTGGTTAGACAGGCATCACAACACAATATTGGCTAGCTCCTTAACTTCGCGCCGACTTCATATTCCAGGCGTTTCACGATCTTATTGCGGATCGCGGCCGCCTCGGCGTCTGTCATGGTCCTGTCGGATTGATAGGTGAGACTATAGGCCAGCGACTTCTTCCCGGCGCCGATTTGCTCCCCGCGATACACGTCGAAGAGACGGACCTCCGCCACGGTCTTCCCGCCGGTCTGCCTGATCAATGCTTCGACGCGCGCCGCCGGCACTGATTCGTCCACGATCACGGCGATATCTTCATAGACCGGTGGAAATTCGGAGACGGGCACGATGCCATAGGTGGGCTTCAGTGCTCGCAGGGTTCCCAGGTCGAACTCTCCAACAATGACCGCGGAGTCGCCGATTTCATATTTCTCCTTGATGGACGGATGCAATTCGCCGAAGACTCCCACCACCTGCCCGCTGACTTTTACTTCAGCGGCTTTGCCCGGGTGCAGGTAGTTAACGGAATCGATCGGGGTGTAGGAAACATCTGTATAACGGAGGCCGCTCAAAAGGAGTTCGATGCGGCCCTTCAAGTCATAGAAGTCGAATGCCGGTGAGTCCTTCACATCCCACGCGGTTGCTGATCGTAACCCGGTCATCACCAGGGCAAGCCTGCCTGGTTCATCGGGCAGTTCATTTTTATTTGGTGTGAAGATGGGGCCGATCTCGAACATCGCGACGGAGCCGGCGCGCTCATTTGCCTCAGCAGCCTCCAGCACGGACGCAAGCAGGCTACGGCGCATCACCCGTCGTTCCGGCGTAATCGGATTGGCGAGCACAACATATTCATCGTGCGCAATGAGTCTGCTT
>Ga0105095_10001737_pt1 | contig 11573 bp, 5 predicted proteins | sample PPLLak2March2015_2_FD_79180 | JGI IMG/M metagenome (GOLD analysis project Ga0105095, IMG submission 79180) | Freshwater sediment microbial communities from Prairie Pothole Lake near Jamestown, North Dakota, USA - PPLs Lake P8 Core (3) Depth... | ecosystem: Environmental > Aquatic > Freshwater >... | reverse complement strand
GACACGCTTTCCATGGACCGGGAGGCGCGTGCCCCGATCCTCTTCACAGGCGGCGTTTCCAAGAACAGGGCCGTGGTGCGTCACATCGAATCCATCACCGGGAAGGATGTCGTTGTAGACGAGACGGGAATGTACGGAGCCGTGGGTGCGGCCTTTCTGCTGGCCGGCGAGCGGCATGAAGCGGATGTCGTACGCCTAGGGTCGGCGGACGATCTGCTGTTGCCGGAAACAGCCCGGAAGAAGTATTTCCACGAGCCCCTCGAATTGGCCCTTTCAGCTTATCCGGAGTTCGGCGGCGTTGAAACCTACGAATATACCGTCATCCCCCTTCCTTTTCCGCACCCTGTGGAGGTCGATATCTATGAAGTCCTGAAACCGGGACTGGAGTACGAAGCGTATCTCGGTGTCGACATCGGTTCCACAAGCACCAAAGCCCTTCTCCTGAACCCGGGCGGCCAGGTCCTGGCCGGCTTCTACACCGCTACCGCCGGGAGACCGGTCGCCGCGGTCCAGAGAGTGTTTGCCTCCATAGAAGACATGAGGGAAAAGAAGAAGATCGGCCTCCGGATCGTGGGTGCAGGAACGACCGGTTCGGGAAGGAAATTCGCAGGGAAGATCATGGGGGCCGACATCATCATTGACGAAATCACGGCCCACGCCCGGGCGGCCTGCGAGATCGACCCGGATGTGGACACCATCATCGAGATCGGCGGACAGGATTCGAAATTCACCACCCTGAAGAAGGGTAGGGTCACCTTTTCGATCATGAACAACGTGTGCGCCGCGGGAACCGGGAGTTTTATCGAGGAGCAGGCCCGGAAACTGGGATGCCCGCTGGCGGAGTACTCATCGCGAACAGAGGGTCGCAGGTCCCCCATTGTGAGCGATCGTTGCACGGTGTTCATGGAAAGGGACATGAACCATTACCTGTCCGAGGGATATGCCGTGGAGGAAGTGCTTGCTTCGGTTCTCCATGCCGTAAGGGAAAACTACCTCACCAAGGTGGCTGTTGAGGGTGCCATGGGGAACACCATCTTCTTTCAGGGCGCGACGGCAAAGAATCGGGCCCTTGTGGCCGCCTTTGAACAACGGCTACGGAGGCCTATCCTTGTGTCCAGGTACTGCCATCTGACAGGGGCTCTGGGGGCGGCCCTGACGCTGTCGGATCAGGGGATCAGGGAGACCGGGTTCCGGGGGACGGCCATTCACAGGGAGACGATCCAGGTGTCGAGCGAAACCTGCGAACTCTGCACGAATCACTGCAAGATATCGGTTGCCGATGTGGGAGGGGAAAAGGTCGCCCACGGGTTCCTGTGCGGCAGGGATTACGACACAAAGCAGCACGTGAACAGGAACCTCTCCGGCTTCGACCTGCTCAAGGAGAGGAAGAAGATTTTCTCCTTCGAACCTGTCCGGGAACACTCCGAGGGAGTGACCGTGGGCCTGCCCGCAGCCCTCCATCTCTATGAGGACATCCCCTTTTGGAAGAAATTTTTCGATGCTCTTTCCGTCAGAACCGTGACCAGTGAAGGCTGCAGCGAAGCCCTCAAGCAAGGCAAACACAGGTCGGGCGCTGAATTCTGTTCACCCATGGCGGCCCTTCACGGCCATGTCCATTATCTGATGGACAGATCGGACTACGTTTTTCTTCCTTTTTATCTGGAGAAAAAGGCTGCGGGAAAAGGGGTTCGACGGCAGTACTGCTACTACACGCAGTTTTCGCCTTCCCTCCTGTGTACAACCGGCGACGGAAACGCGGAGAAAAGGCTTCTCACCCCCCTGGTGCATTCCCTTCACGGTTCGTTCCGCACGAAAATCGAGCTCCACTCCATGCTGAAATCCATCACAAGGCCCCGCATCGGTTTCCTGGACGTGTCGAGGGCCTATGATGCAGCCTGCAAACACGCGGAGTCCTGTCTGTCGAAATGGAAAAAGGTATACGAAAGGGAGTCACAAGGCCGAAAGGACCTCTACGTGGTCTTGCTGGGAAGGCCCTACACGGTTCTCTCCAGGTTCATGAACAAGGGCATCCCGGACATTTTTGCTTCCCTCGGTATCCGGGTTTTCTTTCAGGACATGCTGTCCTGTTCGAGTGAGGAAGTGGAACCGATCCGGAAGCTCCTGGACGAGATACACTGGCATTACGCCTCGGAAATCCTGAAGGCGGCCCAGGTGGTGGCCCGGTCCGAAGGGGCTTACCCGGTGCTGGTGACCTCCTTCAGGTGCTCGCCGGATTCATTTGCCACGGACTATTTCAAGAAGATCATGGAGTCCCATGAAAAGCCTTACCTCATCCTGCAACTGGACGAACACGAATCCAGTGTGGGTTACGAGACGAGGATTGAAGCAGCCCTTCGAGCTTTCAAAAATCACCATACTTCCGGAACCGGCCGGAAGGCCGCGGTTTACACGCCGTCACTCTTCCCTGTGAAGGAGAGGAAACTCCTTGACCGGACGCTTCTGATTCCAAACTGGGACGACATCACCCTGAAGCTCATGGTTGCAAACCTCAGGCGGGAGGGGATCGATGCAAGGTTGATGGAGGGGTCCGAAACAAGTATCCAGAAAAGCCTGCGCCGCAACACGGGCCAGTGCATTCCCCTGAACATCATGGCCCAGGAATTCGCCGACTACGTGAAGATCCATGATCTGGATCCAGCAAAGACGCTGCTCTGGATGGTCTCCTCACAGATCGCGTGCAACATCGGGTTGTTTCCCCATCACCTGAAGAGACTCTTTCATTCCTATGGAGAGGGGATGGAGAAGGCCGGGGTGTACGTGGGGACCATGTCGTTCATGGACATTTCCCTGAAACTACCCATAAACACCTATTTCGCCTACATGTTCGGAGGTTATATCCGGAAGATCGCATGCAGGCTGAGGCCCTACGAAAAGACAAAGGGAGCGACGGACGGGGTGATCAAAGAGGGCACGGACATCCTGGTGGACGCCTTCAGCGGAAAGCGACCCAAAGAGGAAGCGCTCGCAGAGGTGATCTCCCGTCTTGAAGCAATCGAAATATCCCGTGAACGGAAGCCGAAGGTGGCGATCTTCGGCGACCTGTACGTGCGGGACAACGACCTGATGAATCAGGATCTCACGCGCTTCATTGAAAGGCACAATGGGGAAGTGATCGTGACCCCCTACAGTTCGTATGTCCAGATGATCGCTGGAGCCTATCTCAGAAAGTGGTTTGTGGAGGGTCATTACCTGGACATCCTCTCGTCAAAGGCATTGATGTCCACCGTGACCAGGATGGAGAAAACCTACCACAAGATCTTCGGCCGGATTCTAGAAAACCCCGCACCCGGATACGATGAAAGCCCGGAAAAGATTCTCTCCAAATACAACGTCAGAATCGAGCACACCGGTGAGTCCATGGACAACCTTCTCAAGATATTCTACATCAAAAAGCACTACCCGGATGTGTCCCTGTTTGTTCAAACAAGTCCTGCCTTCTGCTGCCCTTCTCTTGTCACCGAGGGCATGGCGAATCAGATAGAGAAGAGAACAGGTGTCCCCGTCGTATCCATCACCTATGACGGGACCTCCGGGAACAAGAACGAGGCCGTTGTTCCCTACCTCGCCCATTTGAACAGAGAAAGAGACTAATGCAGGCCTGCGGCCGTAACCAAACTTGAGCCTGAACCAGGGGGTGTGGGTGGGTGTGGGAGCGGACTTGTCCGTTGTCGTTTTGTAAAGTCATGGGCAAGACACTCCGCATTTTATAAACAACTTGATTTTAGTGAAAAAAGGGTTAATATAGAGACAATTCATGGGAGCTCACCCTGTGGGTGGGCTCTTTTTGTTTTTGAGGAAAGATTTTTTACCAAAAATGGCCTCCTAAGAAATTCTGGTGACGATTAAAGTTGGGGTATCGAGGGTGATGGGAATCGCAACAGAAGAAAAGGCAGAAAACACATTCTCGGTAGGCGAGAACGTTGATTCGACCGCTGTAAATCGCAAGGAGAATTTTCCCGAAGAGAAGGGGGAAGAGGTGAACGAAAAGGAGGAGAATATCCAAGATCGCAATGAGTTTATGGAATTGTATGAAGAGAATCTGAAGAGCATCCGTGAGGGTAACGTTGTCAAAGGAGAGATCGTTCAAATTGACAAGGAATTTGTGCTGGTTGATATCGGCTACAAATCAGAAGGACAAATTCGCATCGCCGAGTTTACTAACCTGAGGGGAAGGTTGACAGCCAAAGTGGGTGACGTGATCGATGTCCTCCTGGTCCGCAAAGAAAATAAGGAGGGCCGTATTATTCTTTCCAAGGAAAAGGCTGCTGGAGTCAAGCTATGGGACAAAATCGAAGCAGCGTTCAGGAATCAAGATACCATCCGAGGTAAAATAATTTCTCTGGTGAAGGGAGGGCTTTCTGTCGATATTGGCGTGCAGGCTTTCCTGCCTGGGTCTCAGGCCGTTCTGAGACCGGTCAGAGATTTGAGCACCCTGATAGGAACAGAGCATGATTTTAAGATCGTAAAGTATGAAAAGAGCGAAAAGAATATCGTTCTGTCTCGCCGTGCCGCCTTAGAGACGGAACAGAAGGCGCTGCGCGAAAAAACACTCGCACTTCTTGAGAAGGACGCCATTCTCGAGGGGATAGTCACGAACATCAAGGATTACGGCCTCTTTGTCGACCTAGGCGGAATCGTCGGCCTGCTCCACATTACAGACCTGTCTTGGGGCAGAGTAGGCCACCCGTCCGAACTGTATCGAATCGGTGATGAAATAACGGTCAAGGTCCTGAAATTTAACAGAGAGAAGGAGAGGGTATCCCTCGGCCTCAAGCAGATGACTCCCGATCCATGGAGCGAGGCCGAGGAGAAGTATCCCATCCGTACCAGGGTCAAAGGCAAGGTATTGAGTCTGGTCGAGTATGGAGCATTTGTCGAGGTGGAGAAAGGTATCGAAGGCCTGATCCAGGTGTCTGAAATGTCGTGGACTGAAAAGATCAGGCATCCTTCTCAGATATTGAGCGTCGGGAATATTGTGGAGACCCTGGTATTGAGTGTTGATGTTGCCAAAAGGCGGATTTCCTTAAGTATGAAGCGGCTAGAAACAAATCCTTGCGATACCAGCATCGATAGTACCCAAGGACAAAGAATGCCATCCCCTGAAGGGGTTCCAGATTTAAAATGATTTAGAGGCCGGAATTCTACACGTCTCTCGAAAGGATAATACATGACAAAGGATAAAGACAGGACACCAGTTGCTCAGAACGTGATCACAATGTGCACGAAATGCGAGATGGATCTTAACCACGTGGTTGTTGCCCACAACGCGGCGGGAATTGTCGAAAGGGTCAAGTGTCATACCTGTGGAAGCGAGCACAAGTATCGTCCTGACAAGAAAAGGGCAACCAAGAAAACTTCCAAGAAGAGTATCACCACCCAGGAAGTGGATTTGACAAAGACCTTTGAAAAGCTTGCTGAGAAGTTCAAAGGAAAGAAGCCGTTGCCCTACAGTATGTCAGGATCATTTGAGAATGACGATGTGATCGACCACAAGAGCTTTGGCATGGGCATCGTGACAAGTGCTTCTCATGACAAAATGGAGGTTGTCTTTTCCGACGAACCCCGCATCCTCGTCTGCAACAGGGAAACCACCGCTTTGAATTGAAGCCGCCTCCGAGGTGTACCGCAGGGAAACCTCTCGGGACATTCCGGGGGTTTTGGCGGCCAGGTGCTTGTTTTCTCTTGACTTCCGAGGGCGGATTCGAATAATATGCCTAATCGCTTGTTACTTTAGGCGGAGATGCTTTGGGGAGGTAGGCACCTCTGTTTTTTTTAAGCGAGCCCGAGAGTCTCATTTTTCTCCCTGGCTCTTCCGGAGATCAAGAGATGAGGGTCAGATTAAGTCGAAAGGATTCAATTCAATTAGTAGGCAAGGGCATCGAGGTGATGGTTGGAGATCAAGTCCATGAAAGCGCCTCACCCTATGATCCATCCCATGGATTAATAACCTACCGCTGCAAGTGATAAACAGACAGAAAACCTAATTTGGAAATCTCGAATTCACTCTCAGGCGATTGCGGATAAAGAGGGCGATGACCTTGGAGTCCATGGTCTTGCTGTTATGCGATAGGCAACATTCGCAACCGTAAACTCACAAACCCTAAACTATATCAAAAAGAAAAAGGAGCTCATTTTGGAAGAAAATAGACGAAATCAGTTAGAGGCGAAACTCAAGGAGATGATCAAAAATCTTGATCAAGCTGAAGCGAAACCAAAGGAACCCGTAACACAATCTGCTACCGGCAATGCCATTCGCCGCAGGGAAGGTGAAAAAGCCAAACGTTTCTTCTGTCTGAAGTAGGAGGCAGGGTTCATGAAGGTTACAATGAACACCCCAAGTCTATTGTTAAGCCTGGACATCGTCAGGGCACAACTCGTCAAATGAAACCTATCCAATGGTCCCCCAGAGCGCCGATCGAGATGAGCATCAGCCGCGCGCGCAAAAATCGGGATGAGAGATCTTGAGACTGCTACAAGCTTTTCCCTGATCCGGATGGACTCGATTTCTTTTTGAGGTGCTTATCCAACTCCGCCTTTGGAATGCCCAGACAGTACAGGATGTGGGAGATGCGGTCCGTGCTGAGGATCCCGTCGGTCGCGACACTCGTGTCCTCCGGTTTGAAGGCGATGGACAGGCCCACGTTCCTGATGAAGTGAGACCGCGTGGAACCGTCGCCCACGGCAATGACCTGTTCGGGCTTGAGGCCTTCCACGCTCATGATGAAGTCGAGGATCTCGCTCTTGGTCTCACTGGTGATGACCGGTTCCTGCAGGTCCCCGGTGATGAGCCCCTTCTCATCCGCCTTGAGGGAATTGGAGAAGGCATAATCCACCCCTGCCTGTTCGAAGATCCTCTTCATGAGAAAACTGAAGCCTGAAGACAGAAGCGCGATCTTGAAACCCATGGATTTCAAGATCCCGATGAGCTCCAGGGCGCCGGGGTTCAACTGAAGTTTTTCGCTGAATTTCTCCAGGTCCGACAGAGGAATGCCCCGAAGGATTCGGGCATTTTCCAAAAGGGCCTGCATTCTGTCCTCGCCCCCGTTTTTGATTTCCACCTCCCCTTCAACGGCTTTGACTCTCCCTTCGATTCGCTTCAGAAAATCCTCCAGAGAGGATTCCTGCAGCAGAGAGGACTCCACGTCAAAGACGACAAGCTTCTTGCCCCTGTTGAAAACATTTTCACTTTGAATCACCACACTCTGGTTGAGGCTGCTGCACAATTGCCTGAGGGCCAGCTTCATCTTTTCAATCGCTTCCCCGCGGGACATCCGGGGCTCGACGTGCATCCCGCTTGTGTTGATCGCCATCTCCATAGAAAAGAACTTGCCGCGAGCGATCATTTTGCAGCTTTCAATGTTGATGTGGTGTTGGTGGAAGAAAGAGGACACGGCCGCAATGATACCCGGCTTGTCTTCCCCGAGAACGGTCACCACGTGGTTTTCCCTTTCCCTGGAGTAGGCAATCTGATCTTCCTGATAGATCCCGAGCACGACCTTCAAGCCTGTCTCCTCCCCCATGCGGGAAAGCGCTTCGCTAATCTTTTGCATGTGAGCATCGGATCCGGAAAAATCAATGATCAGAAAGATGGAGAAAAGACCGTGCCGGCAGCTTTCCTCCACATCGATGATGTTCCCGTTCAGCTCGAAAACCCGGGTCGTGAGCTTGGACACCAGCCCCGGAGAATCAAGCCCTATGGCTGAAAGGCTGATGATCTTTCCCTTTTCTCCCATGGTCTACTCCTTGAAAGAGGAAGGTTTCCTGTCGAAAAAAACAAAGAGTTCTTCTTCGTAATAACGTCCGCTGATCACCTGGCCCGGTGCCAAGCGCCTGAGCTCTTTGGCCCTCAGGTGCGCCATGAACCGATCATTGATGGCCCCCAGAGCAACCTCTTCCCTGAGCCAGGCGATGGGGACGTTGATGTGGAGAGGCCGCGCAGGGATCAGGTGGCGCGTGGTTTTTGGAGCGAACAGCCGCTCCTGCTTGGCCGCCTGCACCACCATTTCCTTGGTGATTTGAGGGGTCCACAGGATCACATGCTCATCGGTCAGGCACCGGCAGAATTCCCCCTTGTGAGCGTACTGGCAGGGGATGTATTCCACCACAATTCCTTCTTCCACGAGCCTGGCTTGAAGGTTTTCAAGAAGGTCATACGCGCTGACCGCGTCCTCCACCGCCTCCTGATCGAATACAAGGACTCCGAAGACCTCGCCATGCTGTATTCCGCAACAGGCGAAGTTCTCCGCCATGATCCTTTCCAGAGCCGCTTTGTCCTTCACGTATTCAAATCGTCCTCTGAACTCTTCTGAAATCTTCTTGAGACGATCAATGGATTTCACGTTGGCCAGGAGGCGGAACCAGTAGCGGAGCCTCGCCTCTTTGTGCATGTAGTCAATCCGGCACACCGCGATGTGTTTGAACTGCAGTCTCTTGAAAACGTGCACCCGGTGGTTTCCATCCAGAACAATATGATTCTGGTCCACGATCACCGGATTTTCCAGGTAGGCTGCGCTTCGAAACTCCAGGCTCAAGCGATCGGCAACAGAAGCCAGAAGTCTCTCATGGGCGAACAAGGAGGCAACAGGAAAAATTTCCAGCTCTAGTCTCAGGCTTTCGCTTTGGATAGTGTACATGGTTTAAGATATTCGCAAGAAGCGAGGGAGTAGTGTTTTGTGTCATTCCGGCGAAAGCCGGAATCCAGTTCTTTGGAGGAGTTGCGAACCATCTGGACTCCGGTTTTCACCGGAGTGACGACTTCCTCAGAAGCCATCCTATGGAATGTATTCCTATCCCTTTACCGCAAACGCTTTATTCTAGAACAGCTCATGCATTCGATGAAGAACGTCAGCGACCTCCTCGCCCTTGAAGCAGTATTGGAGCTCACAAAAGCGCGCTCTCAGACTTCGCACCTCATCGATCACACACGCATTCTTGGCGACCGCGTCGGAGATCAAAACTGCCAACTCACGAAAGTCAGAGGCCCCCATTCCGAAGCGGGTCATCTCCGACACACCCATGCGGAGGGCTCCCGAAGCCGTGAAACCCTCTTCGTCCGGCATGGCCTGGTAGTTGCAAATGATATTGTTGTCTTCCAGTCGCTTGGCCGCTTCCGGTCCCCGCCCGTAACCGACATTGACAATGACCTGGTGGGTTTCCGTGAAGTCAATCGCCGGATCGCCTGCCACCTCCAACCCGCACTCCTTCAGCGCTCGCGCAAAAGCTTTGGCATTGGCGATGACCCTCTTCTGGTACTCATCCTTGAAGGTGTTCATCTCATAGGCCGCTGCCAGCAACCCCAGCAGAGTCCCCAGGTGATGGTTGGAGAGAGAGCCGGGGAAAGATCGTCTCCAGACCGCTTCCCAGAGTTCATAACGCTCTTCGTGCTCGAGAAACGGGCTTCCCACAATACCTCTCTGGGTTCCAAAGAACGTCTTGTGCGTCGAGCCCGTCACAAGGTCCGCTCCTTCCTTGAAGGGTTCCTGAAAATGGGGCCCCACCAGGCCCAGAACATGGGCCATGTCGTACAGGATCACGGCATCAATCCTCTGGTCGTCCAGGAATCCTCGGATCTCGGCCACAGGCTCTTTGTGGAGCACCATGCTCTTTCCGAAAATGATGAATTCGGGCTTGAACTCGTCGATCAAGTCCAGGGCCAAAGGGACGTCGATTTTGTACGGGTTTTCCCGAAGCACCGGGAAGGGAACGACCGCAGGCCTCTCGGTTTTCGGGTCCCTGGCCACAAAATCCCTCAGCGCTCCCATAGGCTGCGCGCTCAAGTGGCCCCCTTTGCCGATGTAGTTGTTCATGACCTGCCGGATTCGCCGCGGTTCCCTTTTGCGGTCCGTGCGGTTGATGTAATCCACCATGGCACTGAACACGGTCATGTTTGCCATTTGCCCGCTGATGACCCGTGTTTCCACTTCCGCGCACCCCAGGAACCGGCACATCTCGACTTGAAGAGCCCGTTCCACCTCGTCGATGAAATCCGTTCCTTGGTAATAGTACACCTCTGCATCATAGAAAGCCTTGGTTCTCTTGTGCTCTGCGTAGCGAAAGGCCGGATCCATGATGGACAGAAGTCTGACCATGGGCGATGGCGTCATTTCCGAAGGGATGAGGTTGATGCACTGCTGCTGCCGCCAGAGGGTGTTCTGAAGACTCTTTTCCAGAAGTGTCCTGATCTTGAATGGGGCCTCGCCTGGAGGCACGGCCTTGCTTTCCAGGGCATGATCCAAGACGATCGGCCGGGCATAAGGGGGAGCTTCGCTCCTCAGATGATAGGGGACCACCACAGCGTCCACTTGCTTCCCGCGGATGTCGATCGTCACCTTGTCGCCCTCCAGGACTTCACAATCCATGCAGGCCATGCAGATGGAACGGAGTTGCCTCTGATCCGCTCGGACCGAACGCAGCCCCTCCCCTTCGAAGACCCAGTAAGGCACCATGGTTCCGCTCGTGACAAAGCCGACGGCCCTCCCCTCCTTGAACACCCCGGCTCCGCTGCGGGCCACTCCCCTTCCGGCCACAGCCACAGGTTGGATAATCCGGGGCAGAACCGTCTTCATAGAGTAGTCCCGTTTCATAATTCGCCCCAGGGCTTCAAATTGCCTTGCCAGTGCCTCGCGCCCAATGACTTCACCCTTGGCCGGAGAAAAGCTCACACCGATTCGGGCGAAGGGGAAAGTGAACAACGGCATGTCCTTGCCTTCCGGGTCCTGCCCCAGTTCGTGGCCGTAGAGAGGAAGCCCGGCTTCCAGTCGGAGCGTGTCCCTCGCACCCAAGCCGGATGGGGCGGCTCCTTTGGCCAGCAACAGATCCCAAACCCGTGGCGCATCGCCCCGTTTCAGAAAGAGCTCGAAGCACAGGGGCTCCCCTGTGTACCCCGTGCGAGCGATTCGGACTTCGGCTCCAGCGAGGCTGACCACGCTCACGGCGTTTCTCATGGGTTCCGGCAAAGAGCCCGAATCCAATATCCACTCAAGGATCTTCCGGGAATCCGGTCCCTGCAGGGAAAGCATGGCAATCTCCTCAGTGTGATTGATCATCTGCGCATCCGGGAAGCCCTGAAGAACCCTCTGCAGGTGGTGCCAGTCCTTTTCCATGTTCGCGGCGTTCACCACCAGCAGGAATTCGTCATTGGAAAAGCGATAAAGAAAAGCATCGTCTATTGTGCTGCCCACTTCATTGGAAAGGAGCGTGTACTGGGCTCCCATCATCCTCATGTCGAGAGCACCGGCATTGTTGGTCAGAACGTGGTTCAGGAATCGCAGAGCCCCTTCCCCCCTGACGGTGAACCTCCCCATGTGGGAGACGTCGAAAAGTCCGGCGCTTTTGCGGGTCACCAAATGTTCTTCCACAATCCCAGTAGGGTAGAAAAGGGGCATTTCCCAGCCCCCGAATTCCACGATCTTGGCTCCCAGCGCCGCATGCCGATCATAGAGCACCGTTCTTTTGAGATTGCTCATGGCTTCTCCCCTTTCCTCTTTATCGTGTTGCACAAAGGTGGTGTGTAGTCGTTCCTTTTTGGTTTTCTTCTGTCTTCTGTATGCTGT
>Ga0105095_10001731_pt1 | contig 11583 bp, 8 predicted proteins | sample PPLLak2March2015_2_FD_79180 | JGI IMG/M metagenome (GOLD analysis project Ga0105095, IMG submission 79180) | Freshwater sediment microbial communities from Prairie Pothole Lake near Jamestown, North Dakota, USA - PPLs Lake P8 Core (3) Depth... | ecosystem: Environmental > Aquatic > Freshwater >... | reverse complement strand
TGGATTTTTGCTATTGCCGGCGTTATTGCCCTTGCCATAGCTTTGATTACAGTCAGCTGGCAAAGCTGGAGGGCAGCTGCAAGGAATCCTGTCGAAGCATTACGCTATGAATAGGCAACCCCCCTCTCCCGCTAAAGCGGGATCTGAGGGGGGAATTCAAAGGGGGTAATTTAATTGGGTGAAGTTCAATGGGGCAGATACGAAATCGGTTCCCTGTTCTCCGGTACTATATTCTTGTAATGCTCGTACCGTTTGAGAATCTCACTAACAAAGGCAACTGATTCTTTTCCCGTGAAATAACCATACCTGACTGCAGGATCTTTATAGTACCTGGGTTCTGATTTCTTCTGAAGCCATACTGCGACATTGTCATCCCAGATATGGGGATTCATACCGTTTTTCCCGGCCAGCTTCATGGCATCCAGAACATGACCCGGACCGGCATTATAGGATGCCAGGATAAACTTGGTCCGTTCGTTTTTATCAGGAATCATGGGATCAAAAATATTGTGCAGCCGACCGATGAATTTTACACCTGCTTTTATATTATTCTCTGGTGAAGAAGTGATATCAATCCCGAAATTTCTTCCTGTTTCTGGCATCACTTGCATCAGTCCGTAAGCGCCCACCCTGGATATCACATCAGGTACAAATCTCGATTCCTGGTAGATCAGGGCAGCAATAAGACGCCAGTCCCAGTCTATGGTCTCACTATATACCTTTATCAGATTGTCCCATTGAGAAACTTTTCCGGTGCTAAGCGCATAATAGTCGCTTTTCACCATGGTTCTGGAACGCGGGTTTTTAAAGTATTTTGAATAAAGAAGGGTAAATGTCCGGGTCTTCCTGAAATTTACGATCCACAGATCGAGCTCTTTCTTTAGCAGTTCAGAGTTGGTTCTTCTTATACCCCAGGCAAGACTTTGGGGATTGCTTAATTGCGTTGCAATGTCAATATCGGGGAAATAGGTGGCATTTACCAATGCAATATTTTCATCACAAACGGCAAAATCTATTTCCCCCTTGTCAACAAGTTCTATAAGAGCCTCAGCCTCAAATGGCACTTCTATAACGGTGATCGGCCGGCTTATCTCTTTTGAAAGAAGCCGGAGGTGATCTGCGTGCGAGGAGCCCTTCTGGACGTATACACTTTTGTTTTCCAGGCCGGCCGGCTTGCGTACCAGTTTCTTCTCCAGTTCAGAAGAAGTCATCGATTCCCATTTGTGGGGCTTCCGCTGAACAAGAATCTGCCGGGTACTGTCCAGGGCTTCCGTAAACCCGATCTCATCCTTTCGCGATTCTGTTTCTGTCAATCCCATTGCCAGAAGATCAACCTGCCCGCTTTTCAGAAGTCTGAAGGCATCTTCTACACTGTTTTCTGTAACCATCTCAATATCAACACCAAGATGATCGGAAAATGCTTCCAGGAGTTCATAATAGAATCCCATGGTCTCTCCCTTATAAAGGAAGTAGTTCGTCGAATTAAAATCGGTGACTGCAACCAGCCTGCCCCTTGCAATGATCGAATCAAGATCAAAGGCTGTTGTATCTTTTTTGTTTTTGCTGGTTGGATTTTCGGAACATGAATAAAACAGAGTCCCGGTTATTGTCAGAAAAATGAGTAGCTTTTTTATCAAAAAATCCTTTTTTTGTTAACAATTAACTTATTACAGAGGGCAAAGATACAACATTTTTTTCAATCATAAAAGGTCCATGCCAGGCCGTACCTTAACATCCTGATATTCATCGGATATGTCGGGATCATGAAGTAATCATAACCCATTAATCCGGAGTTGACATGATCGAGCATAACAAAGATCCTGGTTCGCCGGAGCTTGAGATTCAGAAAGACATTAATAAAAGGATAATTTCCTGTCGACACCTGATCCTGCCTGTAGAATCTCCCTGTCGATGGCATGTAGGAATAAGGATGATAGCGAGTATGGTACAGAACTTCGGTTCCCAGCTGGAAATCCAGCTGGCCGTTTGTTTTTCTGAAATTGAAAAGATGCCCGAAGTAACCCGCAGCCTTCAATGCTGCAAGCGGAAGATCAAGCACTTCATCATTGCTGCTCTTCTGAATCAGCAGATCGGTTGAAAGATGGAATTTCCAGGCCCTGAGTTCCTTTTTTGCATACAGGGATGCGACTGAAAGGCCTCCCGTATGCTGATCGGGCATTGCCAGGGTATCGAAATCGGTATAATTGTCGATCATGGCATAATTGAACCTTAATTCCATATTGCGGGCCGGAAATGAGAAGCTCGTACCGATGTCGATCCTGAATTCCTTATTCAGGCTGTTGAGCCATTCAAAGTGGTTGCTCCCCCACCGTTCATACCAGAATGAAGGCTGGCGGTTGGCAACAGAACCGGTTATTTTCCACGAGGCTGGTCCCTTCTTCCAGCTGAACGATTTGGAGATAACTCCGTTAAGGTTAAAATCGCCGAACCTGTAACCACTCAGGAACAGTTCCCCCGTTGCCATCCAGTAGAACTTGTCACCGATGTTGTTGTACAGCTTCCCGATAAGGATGTTGTTGCTTTTCCGCCAGATGGATGTATCAGCCAGAAGGGTATCGTGAGTTGGTACTATCTGGCTGTATTTCAGCAGTTCATTCCTTATTCCCACTCCCCCGCCAAGCCTGAATTTTCGGGTCTCATCTGTAGCGAAATCAAATCTGATCGTGTTCTTTATGCTTCTTGCAGAAAGGGAGTCGAAGGTTTGGGTGGAGTCTGTATAAACCGCAGCATAAAATCCTGATAAGGGATCATTATCGGAATATGTCCGTCTGTTGCCGTCAAGGATGAATATATGTGAAAAAGTGCCGCTCAGCCGTGATGATTTCTCATCTTCAGTTTTTGTGCTGTCGGTTGAAACCGGTATTCTTCCACCTACAGTGTAACGCTGAACAAGCATAAGATTCCTGTTTTTCAGGTAACTTTTTGCCTTATCCAGGCCACCCAGGTTTACTGCCACATTTTCGGTTTCAAGGCTTTCAAGCTGGCCTGCATCCACTATGCCCCCATTTTCGTTTGTGGTCAGGTTGTTCAACCCGGCTGCAAGATAGGATTTGTATCTGTCTCCCCTGTATGATCCATAAAAAGTGAAGTTCTTGTCATCAGCCCTCTGGTAGCTGTATTGTCCAAGGTTGTAAACAATATCATAAATCAGTCCGAAGTTAAGTTTCCTGTTCACATTCTGTGAATGCCTGATCCTGAATGTCTGTTCTGCCATTTCACGGGGTCCGCCCAGGGTCCAGACCATTTCTGTGAACGGTATCTGGGTATTCATAAAGAGGTACTTTTCAGGCTGGTATATCAGCGGGTAGTAATAATTATACAGGAATTTATCGGGATCAGTGACTCTGTCGAAAAAGTTTACCTGGTAGAAGGGAAGGCCGTAGCTGCCAAGGGTGGCATTAAGGGGAGAGAATTTGTCAGCCAGCCTGTACTGGTGAAAAAGTGAAAAGAGAGTGTCAAACGGGATTTTGACCTCTTCCGTGAAATCCTGTGAGAGATTCCACATTTCAATGATTCTGGGTTTTAAGGTGTCCTGCTTCTGGGCAAATAAACCCGACGAAAAGCCAAATATAAGTAATATCGCAATGTTTCGCCTCATCAGCGGCAAAGATAGGAATTATAAAGAAAATAGGGACATTGCATGCAATGTCCCAACAAAGCAAAGAATTATAAATGGGCCCTAATCGACATTATCGTTAAGGTATGCATTATTCTCCCTGAGTACAGGCTCCTCGTCGTCACCGGTCGAAAGGGTGAATTTTGACACCTTGTTGTCATTCGCCTTTTCCTTCGAGTCTACAGACATGTTCCTCCTTACATATGCCGGAACATCCTCGAAGGCCTCAATATTATCCTTGATTATTTTGTTCGACAGGCCCTCCTTCCTGAAAAAGTTCTGCATGTGCTTCACCTTCTGAAGGGTTGCCTTATGATTTTCCTTTTCACTGAAGTCATCCTGCTCCTTAATGCCTCGGAGCTCAGTAGCCTCTCCGAAGCTGTCAGGATCGAAGTCAAGCTTACCCTGCTCATCCCCGTCAATATTTGAGATCAATGATTTTGGAGATTTCTGGTGCACTGAAAATGAACCGTCTCCCTTGTCAGGAATTATATGGGCCGGAACAGGATTCTGCTCGGTAAGCAATTCGACTTTCCGCGGTTTTGGCTTTTTGTAAGGCGTCAGTATGCTGTTCGACGGAAATCCGGTAGCAATTACAGTGACACTGATATTCTCCCCGAGCGCCGGATCCTGTGATAATCCCCTTATAATAAGTGCATCCTCGGATGATGCTTCATACATATAATCGGTTATCTCTCCAAGTTCATCCATTGTAAGTTCGTTGGAATCCTTACCCGAAATAATATTTAAAAGAATGCTTTTAGCGCCCGTAATATCATTTGAATTCAGAAGAGGTGAGGAAAGAGCATTTTCTATTGCTTTCAGCGCCCTGCCTTCACCGGAAGCCATTCCGGTTCCCATGATGGCAACTCCTGATTCCCTCATTACAGTCTCGACATCTGCAAAATCAACATTAATATAGCCTGCCACTGTAATTATTTCAGCAATTCCCTTCACGGCAGTAGTAAGTATATCATCAGCCTTTGCAAAGGCAGTCGATACACCCTGGTCGCCATATATCTCCCTGAGCTTTTCATTATTGATGACAAGGAGTGAATCGACAAATTCGCTCAGCCGGGTTATTCCTTCAATAGCATAGCTTATTCTGACCTTGCCTTCGGATTTAAAGGGGATCGTTACGACTGCTATTGTAAGAAGTCCTTCATCCTTGCATGCCTTGGCTATCACAGGGATTGCACCGGTTCCGGTGCCACCACCCATTCCTGTTGTCAGGAACACCATCTTGGTATTACCCGAAATGGCATCCATCACCTCCTTTATGTTCTCAAGGGCAGCCTGACGTCCTACCTCCGGCTTGCTGCCGGCACCGCGGCCTTCCGTTATTGAAGCTCCGAGCTGAACTTTTACTGGTACCGGACTGCGTTCAAGGGCCTGATGATCAGTATTGCATACCACGAAGTTCACATCCTTGATACCTTTTTCATACATATGATTAACGGCATTGTTACCACCCCCGCCAATTCCGACGACCTTTATAATCGATGACCTTTCGACAGGAAGGTCAAAATTCATTATATCATCTGTCATTATGTTATTATTTAATTGTTTATGAACACTGTTTTGCATACGGTCAAACAAGATTTTCATCTAGTTTATACTCTGATCCTCAACCTCAAACATTTTTGTGATCATCTGTCTGATCTTATCGGTAATTGGCACCCTTTCAACCGTGACGCTTACCGGTTCCGGTTCTTCCGAAACCTGGCTTTCAACCTTTTCAGCAACAGGCTTTTTTGTCTTTACGTAATCATCTTTCGATCCTGCCTGGAATGATTTTTTATACGTCATAAGGTGGTCAAATCCCCTGATAATAAGGCCCACGGCTGTTGCATACATTGGCTGGTTAATCTCATCCCGCCCGTTGCCGGCCAGATGCTCGTTCGGATAGCCTATCCTTACATCCATTGCGGTTTTGAAATTCATGAGCTGAGGCAAATGCTTGAGCATTGCCCCTCCGCCTGTTATTACCATACCTGCAGCAAGCTTGTCGGCATAACCTGAATTCTGTATCTCAAAATTCACAATATCGATTATCTCCTCCATCCTCCACTGGATGATACCGGCCAGGCTCCTGAAAGAGATCTCCTTGGGGTTCCTGCCGCTTATTCCGGGAATAGCAACAACCTTGTCTTCAGGGGCTATATCGCGGAGAGCCGAACCATACTGGATCTTCAGCTGTTCGGCATGACGTTCGAGAATGGCGCAGCCTTCCTTGATATCCTTTGTTATTACATTGCCGCCGAACGGGATCACGGCAGTGTGCCTGATAATGTTGTCATAATAGACTGCCAGGTCGGTTGTACCGCCTCCGATATCAACAAGCACGACACCTGCTTCCTTTTCATCGTCAGTCAGAACGGAATCAGCAGATGCAAGCGGCTCAAGAATCAGATCCTTCAGGTTCAGGTCGGCTCTTTGTATGCATCTCTCAATGTTCTTTGCCGCAGCAACACGTCCGATCACAATGTGAAAATTGGCCTCCAGCTGGTGGCCGGCAATACCGATCGGATTCTTTATGCCGGGTTCATTGTCGATGATGAAGACCTGGGGGATAACATGGATTATCTCCTCTCCCATTTCAACATGTATTTTGTACATGTCCTCTATCAGGTTGAAGACCTCCTCCTTTTTTATTTCATCATCGTAATTATCGCGCATCTTCGAACCGCGGGTCTTGATGCTCCTGATATGCTGGCCGGCAATTCCGACAAACACTTCCTGAAAAACAATGGCTGACAATTTCTGGACATCATCAACGGTGGCCTGAATGGCATTCACTGTTTCCTCAATATTCTGAACAACTCCTCTTCTTACACCTGTTGAAGGAGCCTTGCTGATCCCGAGAATCTCAATTTTGCCGTTCTCGTTTTTCTTTCCGACAATAGTCACAATTTTTGTGGTTCCGATGTCGATTGCTGCTACATACTGTTCCTTTTTATTCATAGTCTGAAATATAGATTTCTTTTTATCTGCGTTTGCATACGATCTGGTCCCGGAATGCAAGGTTTATGATTGAATACCTGTTCCAGCCCATCTCAGGGAGGACCTTATCGTAAAACACTTCAAGATTGCCGAGTTTTTCCTCGAAATTATCCGAACTGCCAAGATGGATCACGTGGTTCCCAACCCTCGGAATTAGGTCGATCTCATCATTCCTGTCGACAAATATCTGATCGATCTGGGCTGACCAGAAATCATCCCTGTTGATATATTCACCAGGTAATAGATATCCTTCAGTATCGAGTTCTTTATGCTTGTGTCAAGAACACTGACCCCGTCAAGCATTGCCTGGCTGACATTGACATTACCGCCTACAATGTGAAGACGTGGTGTGTAAAGGTTTCTTCTCCTTATTACAACTCCCTCATCGTCGATGTAGTAATCACCTCCGTTGTTTGCCATCACCCTCATAATAGGTGTTCGCTGGTCTCCTGTTATATGGAGAACACCGTCGATCGAAATAAATACCTCCGATGTCTTCAGTTCCCTGTATCTGCTCATCGTATTCTCAATCTCATCCAGTTTGATCTCCCCGAGAGGCCTGCCGACGATATTTCCGTTATTTCTTAAAATTGTATTCTGAATATCCTTTTTTGTAACAAAATGATACTCAGAAGAATCTAAAATTGTGATCTCAATCTTCCTGCACGTTTTAGAATTGTGCCAATGAGAATAATAAACCGGCATTATCACAAGGTATAATGATGGAACAAGCAATAATATCCGTATTATCCTTCTCATTTTCCCCTGCTGTTTTTAAGCTTTTGTTCGATCGGAGCCACGAGCTTGTCAATATCACCGGCTCCTATTGTAACGAGCACATCAATTTTATCCGGATCGAGGCTTCCCGGAATATCTTCCGGTATCATCATTTTCTTCCTGCCCGATTTCATCCTTCTGAATATCATTCCGGAATCGACACCTGGGATCGGTTTTTCACGGGCAGGATACACAGGCAGCAGAATTACCTCATCAAGTTCATCAAGGATTTCCGCAAAGCCGTCAGCATGATCACGCGTCCGTGAATAAAGGTGAGGTTGGAAAATTCCTGTCACTTTTCTTCCGGCAAAAAATTCCCTCACCGATGTCACGCATGCCCTTATCTCTTCAGGATGATGCGCGTAATCGTCAATATATGCGAGCCCCGGCAGATTTACCCTGATATCAAACCTCCGCCTGACACCCTGGAAAAGAATTACAGCCTTCCGGATCTCCTCTTCAGTCACTCCGCAATTAAGTGCAACCGCTATTGCAGCAGTAAGGTTCTCTATATTAATTATCCCGGGAAAGGGAAAGTGCAGTTCACTTATCACTCCGTCAGGGGTATGAAGGTTAAAGCTGTAAAAATCAGTGAGATGCCTGACTTCAGAATATCTGTAATCTGAACACTGCTCCGAACCATAGGTGTAACATGTTACTCCTTCCGGTATGCTTATCTTATCCCTTATCCTGAAATTTATGAACAGTCTGCCTCCCGGCCTGATCTTCGAACAGAATTCGTTGTAGGCTTTTATCATAGTCAGATGATCACCATAGATATCAAGGTGATCGGCATCGACTGAGGTAACGACTGCCATCAGTGGATTCAGCCTGTGGAACGACCGGTCAAATTCATCAGCTTCCATCACGATATAATTTCCCTCACCGGTCAGAAGGTTTGTGTTGTAGTTTTTTGATATGCCGCCAAGGAATGCCGAGCAATCGACATGCGACTGTTTGAGAAGATGTGCGGTCATTGTCGAAACCGTCGTTTTGCCGTGTGTGCCTGCAATAGCCAGTGTATCGGCCGATGATGATATTTCACCAAGGATTTCAGATCGTTTATAGATCCTGTACCTGTTCTTCCTGAAGAATGAAATAATATGATTTTCAGGCGGAACGGCTGGGGTATATACAATAATAACCCGCTCTTTGTTTGCGACCACACCGAACAGCGGAGGAAGGCTTTTCAGGGTATCCTCATATGAGATGATGCATCCCTTCTCCGTCAAGGACCTTGTAATGACAGATTCCGATCTGTCGTAGCCCGCAATAAGAAAGCCGCCCTGCTCAAAGTAAAGCGCAAGTGCGCTCATGCCGATACCTCCGATACCAACAAAATAGATCCCCTCTATGTTCTTCAGCTCAATCATTTTTCAATAAGCTTAAGCACTTCTCTGGCTATCCTTATGTCAGCTTCCCTTTCAGCCATTCCGGCAATGTTTTCCGACAAAGTTTTTTTCCTCCGGATGTCTGAAGCTAGCTTAATTGCATCGCTGACAAGCAATTTTGCAGCATTCTCATCCGATATCACAATTGCTGCATCCTTTTCGGCAAGGGCCATTGCATTTTTTGTCTGATGGTCCTCAGCGACATTCGGTGACGGGACAAGAATTACAGGCTTTCCGACAAGGCAGAGTTCTGAAACCGTACCGGCACCTGCCCTGGAGATTATAATACCGGCTGCTGAAAATGCAAGGTCCATCCTGTCGATAAATGCGTGAATGGAAACTTTACCTCCTGTCCGGTCCTGAGCAAGTTTCATTATATCATCATAGTAGTATTTCCCTGTCTGCCATAACCACTGACAGTCAGAATTCCTTAAAGTATCAATGTTATCTAAAAGGCATTTGTTTATTGTTCCAGCCCCCAGCGATCCTCCGAGAATCAGGATAACAGGCAATTCACTTTTCAGGTTGAAAAACTTAAGAGCCTCATCCCGGAGCCTTTCAAGGTTATCGAAGTTATGACGGACCGGATTCCCTGTCTTGATTATCTTTTCAGCAGGAAAGTACTTTTCCATTCCATCATAGGCCACGCAGATTGCAGACGCCTTTTTTGCAAGCAGCCTGTTGGTCACCCCTGCATAGCCGTTTTGTTCCTGAATAAGGATCGGGATCCCCATCCTTCCTGCCTGTTTAAGAACCGGACCGCTTGCATATCCCCCCACTCCGACAGCGACATCGGGCTTGAATTCCCTTAATGTTTTTCCGGCAAGCCGGAGACTTTTGAGAAGTCTGAAGAAAACCGAAAAATTTCTAAGGATATTCTTCCGGCTGATCCCTGCAACAGGTAATCCTATTATCCTGTATCCTGCTGCCGGCACCTTTTCCATTTCCATTTTCCCTTCAGCCCCCACAAAAAGAATTTCAATATCCTTATCAATCTTCCGCAAGGCATTTGCAATGGAAATAGCCGGGAAAACGTGTCCCCCGGTCCCTCCTCCGCTAATTATAACCCTCCTATGCCGTTGCAGATTCATATATCTTTTCTCCTTCATCAGTTTTTTCCTCTTCAGGAAGCTCTTCCTTCCTCAACCTGGCATTGGCAACCCTGCTGACGCTCAGAATCGCCCCGATCGAAAAGCTCATTACCAGCACCGAGGTCCTCCCCCAGCTTACCATTGGCAGTGTCTGGCCGGTTACGGGAAAGATCCCGACAGAAACGAGCATGTTGATCATGGCCTGCACCGTTATCATCACAACAAGTCCGATGACCAGATACGCAGGGAAAGCCGCATCGCATTTCTTGACTATTGTGATCCCCCGGAACAGCAGTACCATATAGGCAAGGATCAGGGGGATCGCTCCGAAAAGCAATCCGTATTCTTCAATTATTATTGCGAAAATGAAATCAGAATTCGACTGCGGGAGCATGTTCCTCTGGGTGCTTTTTCCGGGGGCCTTCCCGAACATACCGCCGGTTGATATTGCAATTTTAGCCTGGTTCGACTGATAATTTGCATCTTCATCAACCTTCCCTGAAAAGTGGGTCAAAAGCCTTCTTTCCCATGTTTTTACCCGGTTATCATCCGAAACTAAAAGGAGCACTGCTGCAATTATCAAAGCCCCTACGACGGCGATACCCAGGAAAGAGAGCAGGAACCTGATTGGAACGCGTCCTATATACATTATTATCAGGCTGATACCAAAAACCATCACTGCCGTCGAAAGGTTCTCGGGCATTATAAGTCCGCAGACTACTACCACCGGGACCATCATATATTTTGTAACCAGCATGAAGTCATTGAGCTTATCCTTGAACTGACCCAGCACCCTGGCCAGGTAGATCACAAGGGCAAGTTTGGCAATATCAGAAGACTGGATCCTTCCCACACCCGGAATATAAATTGCTCTCACAGCATCGTTTACCCTGTCGCCTATCACAAATGTCAGTGCAAGCATTCCAATAGAAGCCAGGAGCAAAATACCGGCGAGACGGTAATATATCCTGTATGGTAGGTAGTGCACAAGCACAATAATGACAAGGCTCAATGCAAGGATTATAAGCTGGCTTCTCAGGAAATATGTCGTGTTGCCGCCATGTTTGAGGTATGCAACGCTCACCGAAGAGCTGTACACGGCAAGCAGTGAGTAGATCATAAATACTACCACCAGCGCCCAGATGACCCTGTCGCCCTTGAATGTTTTCGTGAGCCTGCCCTGTTGCATTTTAAATGATATTTTACAGATTTCTTACAGCCTGCTTGAACTGGCGTCCCCTGTCCTCATAATTATTGAACAGGTCAAAGCTTGCGCATGCCGGGGATAAAAGCACGGTCTGCCCCTTCTTTGCCAGGTAGTACGATGATCTTACAGCCTCAACCATCGATGAGGTTTCAACAATTGTGGGTACAAGCTCCCTGAATGACTCTACGATCTTCCTGTTCTCCTTTCCAAGGCAGACAATCGCTATCACTTTCTGCTTCACTACATTGAAAAGCTCGGAATAATCATTCCCTTTATCTATTCCTCCCGCTATCCATACCACATCAGTCTCCATGCATTCAAGGGCATACCAGGTCGAGTTGACATTGGTGCCCTTCGAATCATTTATAAAGTTGATCCCGCAGACCGTGATCACCGGTTCAAGCCGGTGTTCGACTCCCTGAAAATCGGCAAGACTCTCCCTTATAGTCTCTTTTCTGATAGTCAGTACTTTGCCTG
>Ga0105095_10001730_pt1 | contig 11592 bp, 9 predicted proteins | sample PPLLak2March2015_2_FD_79180 | JGI IMG/M metagenome (GOLD analysis project Ga0105095, IMG submission 79180) | Freshwater sediment microbial communities from Prairie Pothole Lake near Jamestown, North Dakota, USA - PPLs Lake P8 Core (3) Depth... | ecosystem: Environmental > Aquatic > Freshwater >... | reverse complement strand
GATCTGGTGTTGGATGTCTAAGCTCGCCGTGGGCTCATCCAGAAGAATGACTTCCGGTTCCTGAGCCAACGCCCTGGCGATGAAGACCCTCTTTCTTTCTCCGCCGGAGAGTTCATCCATTGGTCTTTCAGAAAACGGAACGATTTTTGTCCACTCCATCGCCTTTTTTGCAATCTCAAGATCCTTTTCGTTTTCAAACATTAAATGGCCGAGGTAGGGAGATCTTCCCATCAACACCGTTTCGAGGACACTGAAGGGAAAGAGAAGATGGGTCTCCTGGGCGACGACGGCAATCCTTTTGGCGATGTCGGCCCGCTCCATCTTCTTCATCGGAACAAGCTCGAAGAGAATCTCTCCCTTCTGGGGGGTCAGAAGGCGATAGAGGATCTTCAGAAGGGTGGTCTTCCCCGATCCATTCGGCCCGATCACTCCAACGAACTCTCCCCTCTCCGCTCGGAAAGAGACATCCTCAAGCACCCAATCTTCATGATAACGGAAGGAGATAGAATTGACCTCGATCATAGTGTTTTGATCACCTTTCTCGTTTTTAAAAGGTAGATGAAGAAAGGGCCTCCGAAGGCGGCCGTGATCACTCCCACGGGTAATTCCGTCGGGGCAAGGAGCGTTCTTGCAACGGTGTCGGAGGCGATCAGAAAAGAAGCCCCAACGAGTGCTGAAGCGGGAATGAGAACCCGATGGTCGGGTCCGAAAATCAGTCGTACCGCATGGGGAATGATCAGGCCCACGAAGCCGATCAGACCGCAGACGGAGACCGATGCCGCAGTGATCAATGAGGCGGAGAGGTAAGAAACCAGTTTCAATTTCTCCACATCCACGCCCAACTGGACGGCATTTTCTTCTCCGGAAAGGATGAGGTTTAAATGGCGGGAGCGGAGGTAAAGGACGAAGAAACCCAGTAAGATATAAGGGAAGACGATCAGAATCGCTCGGGCGTTGGAGAAACTAAAGTCTCCCATCAACCAGAAGATGATCGTATGGAGTTCCTCTTTTTGGGAGACGGAGATGAAAAACATGATGAGGGCTGAGAGAAAGGAACCGATGATGACTCCCGCGAGCAAAAGCGTATTGGGATGGATCTTCCCATCCTGTCTTCCGAAGTAGAAGACGATCAGGACGGTCAAGAGGGCTCCCAGGAAGGAGATCAGAGGAAGGCCAAAGGAAAACGTGCCGAGTCCCAACAGAATGGCAAGGATGGCGCCCACGGCTGCACCGCTTGAGACTCCAAGAATATAAGGATCGGCCAGAGGATTTCTCAGGAGAGCCTGGAAAGTAGCCCCTGAAACAGAAAGCCCTGCTCCCACCAAACCTGCCAGAATGGCTCGAGGTAGCCTGAGGGAGAGAATGATCGTCCGTTCGGTCTCATTCCCTCCTCCCTTCAGGCCCAGGATCGATTGGAAGAGAATACGGATCGAACGGAGTGGCGGAACTTTTACACTTCCCATCGTGACGGATATAAGGATGACAAGGATTAAGAGGAGGGAGAGAAAGATCGAAATGGTGAGGACTTTTTTGAAGGTGATGATCTTCATCTAAATTCCATTGCAAATTGAAAAATGAATAGTTAGCAGTGCAAATTCCAATTTCGCAACGTGAGTGTCGACATCATGATTTTTGAGTTCGATTCTCATTTTGCAATGATAACTTTTAAATGCTAATTTTGCATCGGTTTCTTAAATCGGTCGGGATGGAGAACTCTCGCGAGCTCTTCCAGCCCGTCGATGATACGGGGAGACGGCCGGTCAAGTAGATCGGAGTCAATAAGATGAATGCGACCATTCTTCACGGCAGGAATGGTTTTCCATCGATTCCATTCCCGAAGGATCTTCTGATAATCCCCTTTCGGATTCATGGAGCTGATGACGATCACCTCCGGAGACCTTTTCAAAATCTCCTCCATTCCAAATCGGGGATAACCCTCTTTCTCTTTTCCCGCAATATTTTCGGCTCCGGCAAGCCGGATCAGGTCATCGGCAAAACTTCCCCTTCCCACGGTCACAATGGGTGTATCTCCAATCTGGATGAAAACCTTAGGCCGCGGAAGACCCTTTGTGAGTTCGATCACCCGCTGGCTTCTCTTTTTCATCTCCTCAGTGATCTGCCTCGCCTCCTTCCCCCGATTCACGACCTCACCGATATGCAGGATGCTTCTCAGGATATCATCGAAATTCTTGGGGTAGATGACATACGAGGGAAAACCTAATTTCCCCAAACGATCCACCATGTCCCGTGTGTTCCCGGCTCCGGTGGCGATGATCAGATCCGGCTTAAGGGAGGTGATCTTCTCAAAATCGAGACTGATGTAAGTTCCCACTCGAGGTTTGCTCTTGGCCTCTTCAGGGAAGTTGCAGTGAATAGAAACGCCTACGATTTCTTCGTCCAGGCCGAGGCTGAAGAGAATTTCGGTGATATTGGGAGCCAGGGAAACGATCCTTTCCGGAGGAAAAGGGAAAGTCACTTCTCTTCCCACCTCATCGATAAATGTTCTTGGGGAAGGAAATGAGATCGAGGCCCAGAGAAAAGTGACTATCGAGAGGAATGTCATTCCTGCCCCGATTTTCACCGGGATAAACTCCAGCAGGCTTGCCCCACACTTGATGCGGGGAATCCATTTGTTTGGATTCTTTCTGGACTCCCGCTTTCGCGAGAGTGACAACGGATCCTCCTTTTGCATGCTGCTAATTGTCTTCTCTGTTTCATCGGGACATCGCTTTCTCATTGAAGTTGAAACTTGATGGGAATATTTACCCAAAGAGGAATGGGAGTCTCGCCCTTCTTGGCGGGAACGAACTTCCACTGCCTCACAGCAGTCAGGGCAGAGCGGTCGAGAAGTTCATAACCGGAAGAATTTTTTACCTCGATCTGTCCCACCCGGCCGTTTGGAAGGACTTCTACCCTTAAGATCACCTCACCTTCGTATCCTTTTTCTCTTGCTTCCTGCGGGTAGGTGGGTTTCGGATTCTGAGCATATCTGGGCCGAGCGCCGTTTCCCCCTGCGTGAGCATATAAGGATTTGCCAAAGATTCCTGTTCCCTTTCCAGAGCCTCCATTGCCGGGACTTCCATTGCCAGATCCTGACCCTGTCCCAGAACCCGACCCTCCCCGTCCGCCGGGGCTATTGCCAGAGCTATTGTACGACAAGCCATTCCCGGACAATTCTCCCGAATCCCCATTTCCTCCATCTCCAGGATTCAAATCACCACCCGAGACGGATCCCGGAGCCGTCGCTCTGTCAACAGGACGAATCGATGTTTCCTCTTCCTCCTCATTCTTTGAAACGAGTTTAAGCTTTTCAGGAGCACGATTCCTTGACAAAGACGGCTGAGGCGAAATCGGCTCCTCCGCCAGTCCCTTAAAATCATGAGCGGGGTCCTCTGGATCCCGATTTCCAACCTTTAAGGGAACGGGGAGAGTGATCGTGGTGTCGGCAATCATCCTGGGCTTAGGCTTCTCCTGAATCACCAAGGGAAGAAGGGTAACCCTGACGCAATGAAGTGCGGTGCTCCGATGGATGTCAGCGCTTCGGAATGAGCCTGAAACAATGGCGATGATCAGGAGATGGATCCCCAATGACATCAGGGCCGTAATCTTAAGGTTGGAATCTCCGATCATCGTTCGATCTCCCAAAAAAAACCCAGTCTCCGGATGAAAGACTGGGTTTCTTCCTACCTCACCTTCACAGTCCTCCACCGAAGACCTATTGTGAAGCGCATTCAGGCAGGTTTTCTGGCTTACGGATCTTCCTACTTGGCCTGAAGTCTTCCTTCTGCTTCAGGCCTCCTTGCCCCTTCCCACCCTGCCCCTTCGACAAGCTCAGGGCTTCGGGTAGTGGATCTGGCAAGTTTCGTACCCGATTACAGCGGCGTGGCCGTCCCCGAATTTCACGAGGTTCCCTTTTCAGTTTACAGCCACCTGAACGCGAATCCAATTTAAATTCCACCATACCACAGTTTCTGAGTGGATGTCAAATCAAAGGAGATTTTAACTCCCGGAAAAGATTGCCTGAAACACGTACCAGGCAATCCGGGGATTCTCTTTGAATCGTCGAATCGAGTAGGCATACCAGTATTGCCCAAAGGGGACATAAACGCGTAATCGGTGTCCATGAGCAACGATCTGGTCACGAAGTTGAGTTCTCACGCCATGAAGCATCTGAAACTCGTAATCGGATTTTGTGAGATTCATCTCGTGGATATACTGATAAGCACTTCCTATTAGAAAATCGTCGTGGGTCGCAATGCCGACGTAGCATTTCCCTTCCAGAAGCATCCTTAAGAGTTTCAGATAACTAAAACGGATCTCTTCTCTATTTTTAAATGCAATTGATTCTGGTTCAAGATAAGCTCCCTTGCAAAGTCGGATATTCGCCTTCATCGGAATCAATCTCTGAACGTCCTCCAGGCTTCGTCTCATATTGGCCTGGATGACCACCCCCATATTTGAAAAGCCACCGGAACGCAGCCTTTCATATAATTTTAGCGTCGCGCTCGTGGTTGATGAATCTTCCATATCGATCCGCACAAAATTTTTGTACCCGGAGGCAATCTCGAGCAAGCGCCTCACATTTGAATAACAAAACTCCTCATCCATCTTAAGTCCGAACTGAGTGAGTTTAATCGAGAGATTTGCATCCAGATGATTTTTCTGGATCGAATGGAGCACTTCTTCGCATTCTCTGACGGCAGCCAGAGATTTTCCCCGTGTCGAGACATTTTCACCGAGAACGTCTATCGTTCCCGTCATCTTCTTCAAATTGATCTTTCTTACAACGCGGACGGCATCGTCGAGCCCTTCACCTGCGATGTAGCGCATGGCAAACCGCTTCACTACGGATCTCGGAAGAAGCTGAATCATAGACAGAATAAGCTGATTGACCAGGTTCATCTCGCCTTCGTTTCCCTTATCTTATCAAAATGGAGCAAGAGATTTCGCTCGGCTACTTGCAAGCTTCGAAAATAAACATCGGGTAAGGGAGGCTTTAGCCTCCCTTTTGGGCGACTAAAGTCCCCCTCCCCTGATAGAATAAATCGAATCATCCTTTTCTCAATTTATCTCACCCCTCATTTCATTTGTAAATAGTAAAGTAGTATTGTGGATTTAACGCTTCTTTCCTTTTATTCCGGTACCGTCATTCCCGCCCCGTACTAATACGGGTAAACTCCAGAGGGAATGCAGTTCAAAAGTACTGGATTCCGGGTCAAGCCCGGAATGACAACGTAAAGGGATTTATGATTCACCGCGGTACCATTCTCGTTGACCCACCGCAAATTTCTTCACAAACGGAGCCCCATCGAATTTTTGGTGATCAATATTGCTGAAATTGACAGTCCAATAAAATTATAGTATTTTTAATAACATAAATCGCTGTCAGAACAATTCTCATTCATTGAAATTCACAACTCAAAATATCTTCTTTGAGGGGACGGATTGAAAGAGTTTCTTTCCAGTGTTTCAAAACCTGTCAGGTATCTTGGCCGAGAGATCCATTCGATCAGAAAAGATCCTGCCGAGGTCAAATTGAGGTTCTGTCTTGCCTTCCCAGATGTCTACGAAGTGGGGATGTCGCATCTCGGGATTCAGATTCTCTACCACTTGTTGAATGGGAAAAATGGGATTGCCTGTGAAAGGGTGTTTGCTCCCTGGGTGGATATGGAGGGAATTTTGAGACAAAGAAAGATTGCCCTTTCCTCCCTTGAATCCTCGACGCCGCTCAAGCAATTCGATATCGTGGGTTTCTCTCTCCAGTATGAACTCTGCTTTACCAATGTCCTCAATATGCTTGAACTCTCCGACATCCCTCTCCTCTCAAAAGACAGGGATGACACGTTTCCTCTCGTCATTGCCGGAGGGCCTTTAGCCTTCAATCCAGCACCGGTTGCCGATTTTTTTGATGCCCTGGTCAGCGGAGACGGGGAAGAAGCGATCCTCGAAATCTGCGGCCTCGCCCTTCAATGGAAAGAGGAACGAGGAAAGAAGGAGGATATCTTAAAATCCCTCTCTCAAGTGGAAGGAATCTACGTCCCGTGTTTGCATACAGAGGGGCAGAGGGTTCGTAAAAGAGTGGTTGCCGACCTCAATCAAGCCTTTTTTCCCACCTGCCCGATCGTCCCTTACATGAAGGTCGTCCATGACCGTCTCAATATCGAGATCGCAAGGGGTTGCAAAAGGGGATGCCGTTTTTGTGAGGCAGGGTTCATCCACCGGCCTTATCGTGAGAGGACTCAGTCATTAATTGAGGAGATGATCAATGCCTCCCTCAAACGAACGGGTTACGAAGAGCTTTCCTTACTCTCTCTCAGCGCCGGGGATTACTCTTCCATCGCGCCTCTTCTCTCCGAGCTGATGGATCGATATGAAACGAAGAAGGTGGCTGTCTCATTTCCCTCTTTAAGGATTGAGAGTGTGGTGGGACGCCTGGCTGAAGAAGTAAAAAGGGTCAGAAAAACCGGATTTACCGTCGCACCGGAGGCCGGAACAGAGCGTCTTCGAAGGGTGATCAATAAGGAGTTGGAGGAGCGGGTCTTTTTCCAGGGACTATCGGATCTCTTCTCAAAAGGATGGAAGAACATCAAACTCTACTTCATGATGGGACTTCCGACGGAAAGGGAGGAGGATTTAAGGGGGATCCTTGAACTGACTAAAAAGATTGCCTCCCTGGGAGAGAGGGAGAAGATTCATCCCAATATCAATGTCAGCCTCTCAACATTCGTCCCCAAACCTCATACCCCTTTCCAATGGGAATCTCAAATTTCTTTGGAGGAGATGAAGGAAAAACTTCATCTGATGCGGGAGGGGGTAAGGAAGAATCATCTCCACTTTAAGTGGCAAAATCCCCATCTCAGCTTTTTAGAGGGAATTTTTTCAACAGGGGATAGAAATCTCTCCCGTGTCTTGGTGGAGGCCTTCCGGTTGGGATGCCGCTTCGACGGCTGGAGCGACCAATTCCGTTATCCCTTGTGGGAAGAAGCCTTTGAGAAAGCAGGGGTGCGGATGGATTTCCACGCCCGCAAGAAAAACTTCGAAGATCCCCTTCCATGGTCTTTCATCGAAACAGGGGGCAATGTTCAATTTCTCTGGGATGAATATCAGAGAGGTCTCGAAGAAAAAATCAGCCCTCCCTGTGTGAAAGACAGTTGCCATCAGTGCGGGATTTGCGATGGGAAGAATATCACGGTGAGAGAAAGCGATCCGGCAGCGATTAAAGGTCTGGAGAGAATCGCAAGAAAAGAGAGCCAAAAAAAAGGAACGAAGAAAAAGATACGATTGAGATTCAAAAAGCAGGGAGAGATGCGATTCCTCAGCCATTTAGAACTTGTGCATCTCTTCTATCGTGCATCAAAGAGGGCTGACCTTCCCCTCTGCTTCTCTGAGGGGTTTCACCCGATGCCGAGAATCGTCTTCGCCACGGCCCTTCCCGTTGGAATGGAGAGTTTGATGGAAATCGTCGATATGGAGTGTGAGGGGAAAATGACTCCTCCTGAAGTGATGGAGAGACTCAATCAAACTCTGCCTCCGGGAATCGAGATCATGGACGCCGGAGAAGTCCCGCTCTTCTTTGACCCTTCCTCTTCATCCCATCCGTCGGCCTACTGGATTCCGTTGGATCATCTCATCCCAAGAGAAGAGGCCATCGCAAAGATCAAGAAGGCGTTGGACAAAAAAGAATTCTTCATCCATCAGGAGAGAGATGGAAAGAAGAGGAGTGTGGACATTCGGCCCTTGATCGAAAGGTTGGAGACGAAGGAACGACCGGGTGAGGCGCCACAGTGGGGAGTGGAACTGGTCATCCGAAAGACGGCAGGGAGAACGGCAAAACCTACTGAGATGGTTGGGGCCGTGATGGATTTGGAAGGAGAAACTCTGGCCCAGTGCAAAGTTGTTAAATTGGAATGACGGAACCCTGGTGAATGGAATATCGAGGGAACATGATCATGGTTGTTAATCGCTCTTTAAGAAGCCATCATTCCATTATTCCACCACTCCAGTTTTCTCCTGGAAGATAGGTTATGGCAAACGAGCTCATCGTCAATGTGACGCCGCACGAGACAAGGGTGGCTCTCTTGGAGGACCGTGTCCTTGCCGAGCTCTATATCGAGCGCACCAAAGACCGGGGAATTATGGGAAACATCTACAAGGGAAAAGTGGTGAAGGTCTTGCCAGGGATGCAGGCGGCCTTTGTCGACATCGGCTTGGAAAAAGCCGCTTTCCTTTATGTTTCGGATGTCCACGGAGGAATCGAGGACTATGAGGAGATGGGGTTCCCTGGGGAAGAAATGCCCGCTTATTTGAACAACCCTTCCTCACAGATCGAAGATCTCCTTTCCGAAGGTCAGGAGATTTTGGTTCAAGTCTCCAAAGAACCCTTGGGCACGAAAGGAACCCGAATCACTTCCCATGTCACGTTGCCTGGCAGGTATCTTGTCTATATGCCCCTTGTCGATCATATCGGTGTCTCAAGAAGGATCAAGGATGAAAGGGAACGAAGAAGGCTAAGAGAGATTGTCCAAGCGATCAAGCCACCGGCTGGCGGTTTTATCGTGCGGACAGCCAGTGAAGGGGGAGAGGCAGATGAAATTCGAATCGATATGGAATTCCTTCTCCATCTCTGGAATAACATTCAGAAGAAAAAAGAAAATTCACCGGCCCCCTCTCTGATCCACAGCGACCTGACGATGGTTCTTCGGGTCATCCGGGATATCCTCTCTCCTCAGGTTAACCGGATCATCATCGACTCTAAAGAGGAATATGATAATATTGTTAACTTCGTCAACACTTACATGCCAAAGCTAAAATACGAGATGATCCTCTATGAGAAGATAGAGCCGATCTTTGACGCCTACGGGATTGAAATGGAGATTGACAAAATCCTGGGCAGGAAGGTTTGGCTCAAATCCGGTGGGTACATCGTCATCGATATGAGCGAAGCGTTAGTGGCGGTCGATGTGAATACGGGAAGGTATGTGGGAAAGAGAAACTTAGCGGATACGATCCTCAAGACCAACTTGGAGGCAGTCAAAGAGATCGCCTATCAATTAAGACTACGGAATATCGGAGGCATCATCATCATCGACTTTATCGATATGGAAAGAGAGGGAGACCGGGAAAAGGTATATCAAGCATTGGAAGAAGTTTTGAAGAAAGATCGTCAGAAGACCAATATCTTCAAAATCTCAGAATTGGGCCTCGTGGAGATGACTCGAAAACGAACACGGGAAAACATCTCCCGAATCCTGGGCGAGCCCTGTTCTTATTGTGAAGGGGCAGGACTGATCAAATCGAAGACGACGGTCTGTTATGACATCTTCCGGGAGATCGAAAGAACATCCACGGAATTGGGAGGACATAACATCGTGGTTGAAACCAACCCCGAGGTCGCCGACCTTCTTTATGAAGAGGAGAGGGCTGGGGTGGAGGAGCTCGAGAAAAAATTGAGGAAAAAAATTGTCATTAAAAGCAAACCGGGGTTCCACCAGGAGCAATTCAACATCATCGAAATTTGATGTTTCATTCTATCACTGGTTGGAACGGGGATTTGACAATGCCCTGGAAATCGATTAGTATTCAATGATTATCTGATTTGGAGGCGTCTGATGTATGCAGTGGTGAAAACAGGTGGAAAGGAATACCGGGTTTCCAAAGGAGACTTCATCCGGGTAGAAAAACTGGAAGGAAAAGTGGGGGATCAAGTGGAATTAAAAGATGTCCTCATGGTCTCCAAAGAAGGTGAGACACAGTTAGGAACCCCACACCTGTCCAATGTCGTCATCAAAGGGGAGATCGTCCAAGAGGGTAAAGGGAAAAAAGTCCTGACCTACAAGATGAAAAAGAGAAAGAATTATCGACGATTCAAGGGACATCGCCAAACCTATACGTATTTGAAAGTAAATGATATCGCATTAAACGGATAGACCGATGGAATATTGGAATACTGGAATAATGGTTAAACCATCGTTCCAACATTCCAGGATTCCCACTTTAGGATTTGGAGGCAGTTATGGCACACAAGAAAGCTGGCGGAAGTTCTCGGAATGGCAGAGATAGTGCCGGACAGCGATTGGGCGTCAAACGATTTAGCGGGCAATGGGTCCAGGCAGGAAACATCCTGGTCCGCCAGAAAGGGACCCGGATCCATCCTGGAGAGAATGTAGGGGTGGGAAAGGATTTCACCCTTTTTGCCACCATTGATGGGATTGTCAAGTATGAGAAGAAAGGAAGGGATAAGAAACTAGTAAGTGTTTACGCCCAGAGCCTTTAAGCCCTGCACCACGTAGGGCGCAGGCTCAAGACCTGAACCCACCACTGAACCGGTAGCAAACCCTGAACGCCTGGTTCCTGAACCTTTGGTTCAGGGCCCTCCATTTCGCCTGTGATAGTGAACCCCGTTAGAAAGGACGTAACTCTAATCGGCGTCCTTTCTGAAGGTATCGAAATTCTATGTAAGGTTTGTCCTCACTTTTAAAAGCGGGGATTTCTAACGGGGTGAAGATGAAATTTGTGGATGAAGCAAGAATCCATCTGAAGGCAGGCGATGGTGGAAATGGTTGCATTAGTTTTCGGAGAGAAAAGTTCATCCCCAGAGGAGGCCCGGACGGCGGTGATGGAGGGAAAGGCGGGGACGTGATCCTTCAGGCCGACACTCAACTCACTACCCTTCTTGATTTAACCTACCCGAGACAAATTCGCGCTCAAAAGGGAAGCCACGGCAAAGGGAAAGATCAAACCGGAAAGAACGGAGAGGATTTTACCATTCGCGTTCCGGTCGGCACTCTTGTTCGAGATGATCAAACGGGGGAAGTACTACAAGACCTTCTCTTCGAAGGCCAGTGTTTTGTGCTGGCAGAAGGAGGCCGGGGGGGCCGAGGAAACGCCCGTTTTGCGACGGCCACACGGCGTGCTCCCCGCCGCGCCGAAAAGGGTGAGAAAGGACAAGAGCGTTGGTTTAGACTCGAACTGAAGCTTCTCGCCGATGTGGGCCTCATCGGCTATCCCAATGTTGGAAAATCAACCCTTCTCTCCAGAATTTCTTCTGCCAGACCAAAAATCGCAGACTATCCATTCACCACCCTCGTGCCGAACCTGGGCGTGGTGGAGCGAGAAGACCGCCGGCCTTTTGTCGTTGCAGACATTCCGGGATTGATCGAAGGGGCATCCAAAGGAACCGGGCTCGGGCTGTCTTTTCTTCGACATGTAGAGCGAACACGCCTTCTCATTCATCTCCTCGATATTTCAGAGGGACACTCGCGCGATCCGGTCAAGGATTTCCATGCTCTCAACCGTGAGCTAAGAGCCTATAACCCATCTCTTCAGAAAAAAAGCCAGCTCGTTGCCCTGAACAAAATAGATCTTCCATCGGTGCGGGAGAGGGCAAGGACGACTGAAAATCAATTTCAGAAGATGGGACACCGACTTTATTTGATCTCCGGCCAAACAGGAGAAGGCGTGAAGGTATTGATGGAGGCAGTGTCTCACACACTCGACTCCATCTCGGACCAAGTAAATGAGCGATAAGAACATCCGTCGAAAGATACTGGGAAGATCAAGAAGGATCGTGGTGAAGGTGGGCTCCAGTATTTT
>Ga0105095_10001728_pt1 | contig 11597 bp, 6 predicted proteins | sample PPLLak2March2015_2_FD_79180 | JGI IMG/M metagenome (GOLD analysis project Ga0105095, IMG submission 79180) | Freshwater sediment microbial communities from Prairie Pothole Lake near Jamestown, North Dakota, USA - PPLs Lake P8 Core (3) Depth... | ecosystem: Environmental > Aquatic > Freshwater >... | reverse complement strand
GCGAATATTTCAAATGTCTTTCTGCCCAGTAACAGATCTGCATTATTGCTCATCTGCTCACCCATGACCGTACCCAGAAATTCATCAAAAAACGGAAATACCCAACCGCCATATTTAAAGCCGCCGGAAGTATCTTCTTCCGGTCCACCGGGCGCCTGAATAACACCGTCAAGTGTCATAAAAGACAGAACAATTACTTTTCTCATTTTACACCACAGATTTAGTTGTTCTATAGAATTTTGTAACAGTTTAAATGCAAATTTGTTTGAAGGGATTTGTAATTAGAGTAAGTCAAGGTATACAAAGTTTTATTGAGGGTACTGACGCGGTCCCGGTAAAAGTGCTGAATATGTATTGTCAAGATAAAGCTTTATCAACACAGCGCGAAGAGTTAAATCTCTCCATTATTGTCCGTGTATTGGGTGGCGTTTTGTTTATATACTTCAGTTAATCCCTTTAAAGGGAGTTTTTATTCTTTCTTCAATCCAGGCCTTGTCAATTTTTATATTCCAGTTATCATGTTGTACGGGAAATCCAGGATAAATTTGCATTGCTTTATGGTAGTACTCAAGAGCTTTCTTCCTTTGATTTTGAATATCCTTAATGTGTCCCATCCAAACATAAGATGCAAACATTACAGTAAATGTAGTATCGTTTATGGAAGCATCAAATGAATTGAATGCTTCATCCATGAACCCATCGGTGAATAGTTTTAGTCCCATTGAAAACCAACCTGTTGATTCTAATGGTGTACCTTCAATTGCCTTTCTATAACACCCGATTATTTTTTCAGGAAAACCTCCTCCAAAAGGAATTGCAGATATTTCGTTCATTAAATCATTCGCTCTGGCATATTTCTCAATGAACAAAGAGTCTGTTTTGTCCAATACAAAATCAGTCGACCTGAAATTTGTACTGAGCCAGGTATTAATGATAGAGAAAACATCATACTTTTTGTAGGAATGAACCTCTTTTTCAATGGTTCTGAAAGTAACTTTATCATAACCAGTGTCCTTCAACCGGTCATAAGTCCTTTTTCCGGCAATCATAGGCATTGCCATATCATCCTCACCGATGCAAATAAGTAATGGCACATTAGCATATAAAATATTTGAGATTGGATTATATGTTTGAACTTCTTTATCAATATAAAAGGATTCCCAGTTTGCAAAACCAAAACCAAATGGTTTTGATTTTTTGAATTCATTTTCGAATTTTTTTTCATCCATATTTCGTAAGGCTTTATGGATTTCACACCACTGATAGAGTGCGGTTTTTATCTGTTCATCAGTCCATTTTTTTAGCCGCCTGTAAACATCGGTTTTATCAAAATTCTCAATTGACTGGTCGTTACAGTCGCAGGACATATCAGCGGAACCTAATAAAACACATGCAAATGGTTGTTTTTTAAGAATACCCAGTACTTTTGTTGCTACAATACTACCTTCACTGTAGCCAACTATTACCAGATCTTTTTCCTCTTTCAGGAGACCACTTTTTTTTAGTTCCTGAATAAAAAACTGAACATCTAAAGCCAATTCATTTAATGTGGGTCTGGGAATTTTTGTCGGATAGACATAACTACGTTTTGCCATTGTCGCAACCGAATAACCTTTATTCGACATGATATCGATAAAGCGAAGGTAAAATTCATGCTTTTCCGGAATCATTTTCCCCATGTCATTCCATATTGCTCCCTGAAAACCTTTTTCATCCGAAGGAGTACTACCATTAATAAAGAGTAATATTTTTTTAGAATTATTGGCAGTTCTTATAAGTTGAGCAGGCAGTATAAGTCCATCGTAAGTTGTGACGGTTAATTTAAAAGTGTCTTTTGAATCATTAAGACGATGAGTTATTCCAATAATGTAAGAACCACAAGATTCGATAACCAACAAAGCAATTGTGAAGCATAAATAAAGTATTTTCATGTTTTAATGTATTTGATGATTGATTAATTTTAAAGTCTAAATTAATAAATCCCTGGTATCGGGGAATCCGGTTACTTAGGAACTGCCTGCCTGTCACCCCGAAGCTTCCGTGTAGGCTGAACAACTTACCTTTATAGCATTGTCGTGTAGGCACAGGTTTCTATTTATTCTGACTTTTATATATATTATTAACTTTTCCTTCTATATTCCGTGCTAATACTTTATTATCATCCAATTGATATTTTAAATAAGCGAATGAAAATGCGCTCAAAGGCTTGATATCTTTAGATTTTAAACTGTATGATTCCATTATTCCTTCCTCTGCTTCGATAATATTCTTATCAAGATCATGATAGGCAATTGGTGATCTAATAATTGTGTATTTATCTCCTACAGGTTTCAATAGAAAAAAGGCATTCTCAAGTGTAACAATCCTGTTATTGATGGAATTTGTGGAACCCATCTCGAAGACTTTCTCAAAATTATTAAAGCCACCGGGGATAACATCATGCTTTTTTAGAATTGACGACCACCACTCATTTTCGAAATTAAAATTGCTGTTAACTTTTGGGGGTTCTTTAGTACATGTCAGAGTTGTTAACATTAGCAAAAATAATGTTATAGCTGAAAACTTTCTCAGAATTGCTTTGTGTAAAGGATAGCTTTTCGTCATCATGTCTAATCGGTTTTTAATAAATGAATTTTTGAAACCACTCACCAGAGAATTAGAATTACCACGTATTAAAATACTTAATAAAATTTGCTGATAGTTAGTAAGTTCTTTACCCATAAGTGCTTTATCATCTGCGTAATACTCATGATTTAAGAGTATTGACTTTTTATAGAGCCATATAATAGGATTAAACCAGAAAAATATATTTAAGAATTGAATCAATATTATGTCAATAGAATGGTATTGCATACAATGAGCTTCTTCATGCAGTAAAAGTTCTTTTTCAATTCGACTATTCTCAAAATCTGCCTTATTAATAAAAACATAACGAAGAAATGAATGCGGTATAACCTTTTCTTCTGTCAAAACAAGGGATATTTTGTGATAATTGATTTTTTTACTTTTGCATATCTTCTGAATTATTCTGAAGATATTCAACACAAATCGGATAAACAGGAAAGAGGAGATTGAAATAAACAGAGCAATTAGAATAGTCTGATATGTGATCTGTAGTGCGTTTTTGCCAGAAATACTTTCTCCCTGGATAAAATGTACTGTATTAAGCGCGACTGTATTAAAAGTAATGTTTAAGGGTAGTGTGGAATAAATTGGGATATCAATCAGTGGGACTACAAAAGAGAAAATAAGTGAGAAGATCAAAAAGAATCTGTTGAACAGTAGAATTTTTTGATTTCGAAGAAAAAAATGGTAGAAGCCATAGAGCAATCCCATGCAAAAAGTCGATTCGATGAAATATATCATCATATTATTTCAGTTTTTTCTGAGCTTTTATCTTTTGTTCAACTAAATGCTTAATCTTTTCTAAATCCGTAAGGCTTAGATTAGTCTCATCTGTGAAAAATGATGCAAATTGTGAGGCTGAATTATTAAAATATTCCTTTATTATGGAATTCACTTGTTTAGAAAAGTAATCTGTTTTTTTGACTTTAGAGTAATATTCTCTATTACTACCATGCTGAAGAAACCCGACAAATCCTTTATCTATCAGCCGTTTTAACAAAGTTGCGATTGTCGTTGCTGCTGGCTTGGGGTGCGGGAATTCATCAATTATATTTTTCAGGTACGCTCTCTCTAAAACCCAGATGTATTTCATCACCTGCTCCTCTGCTTTTGTTAATTGCATGTTTCTATATATATTAACAATATTCTACAAATATAGAATACATTTTCTAAATAAACAAATTATTCTAGAAAAATTTACTAGATATGATACTTAAGAGCTTTTTTTATTGACTGTCAAGTGTAAGTGTTTGGTAACCAAATGGGATCATTACCTAACTGCCTAACGGCCCGGCAATAAAGAGGGCCGGGCGTTTAAAAATGATCCGATGGATCATTTTAGCGCCACTGTCGGTAAACCTTTGGTGGCCAAAGGAAAGAGCCTGCCTGTTGCGAGGGCGTGATACTTGGGAATTGCCTGCCTGTCAGCCAAAGCTTCAGCATAGGCTGAACAACTTACATTTAGCATTGTCCGTGATAGCCGTTGGCTATTTATTTTCTAATAACCTCTCTAATGTTTTTAAATCGGTTGCAGAAGGTCTGATAAACCCTGACTTATATACCCCTTTTGAATCTATAAATACATAAGTAGGAAAACCCTTTCCTGAAAATAGATTCAGCAGTTTATTTTCAACAGTTTCCTCAACAAATATATGTGTCCCCGGAATTTTAAGTTCAGCAATTTTTTGTTTCCATTTTTCCTGGGACGAATTATTTGAAGTGCATAAGTAAACGAATTCGATGGGTAAATTCTTAGCACCCTGTTGAAGCTTAATACTATATGGCATTTCTGAAAGGCAAGGTGCGCACCAGGTTGCCCAAAAGTCCAGTAAAATTGCTTTGCCCTTGAACGTATTCTTAATATTACCTAATAAATCAGAGGCTTGAACATTATTTAATTTAAATAGTCTTGCGCCGAATGGTAATTCTGCAATAGGTTGACCTAAAGGATAATTTGATGTAACTGGTTTTGAATCTTGTAGGATCCTTTTTACTTCTTGTGAGCTTGCCATTAAATTCTGTAATTCAGAGTTAATAACTTTTTTGCACCAGGGTGTCGCTAAATTTTTAGAAACAAGGTCAAATATTGTGATTTGTTCATTTTGATCCATGCTCCCCAATTTGATCTTTAAGTAATCTGCTTTTACTGGAATAAAGTTCGCATCCAGAAATGTTATTGCTTTTATTGTTGAGATTGCTGCAAGTGTATCAGAGAAAGTGGTAAAAGCCTTACCTGCCAGCTTATTATATTGTTTCAAATTCTTTGTTTTCTGATAAAATACCAAAGAATCAATTAGTTTCTTTCCATTGTCATCGATTTTGGAGTATTTACCAATTGAGTTCCAATCATCTATCCTATACTTTCCCGATGTAATCGAAATATACATTATTAGATTTCTATAGAAACTCATTCCATCATTTGAAATTGAAAAACTCTTATGATTATTTATCTTTAACCACAATTCGTCATCCATCATATCATTTAAAGAATTTGAAAGAAGTTCGGCATAATAACGTGATGTTCGTTCATTCTCAATTAACCACCCAAATTTCGAAGGATTTTCTTTAAGAAATTCAGTGTCAATCATTCTTAATTTTGTATAAAGCTTTTCTAATTTTTGAAGAAATTCATTATAGGGTACTTTGCTGGTTCTGGATAATGATTGAATCTCCCTGCTTATTTCAAGTTGCTGATTTCGCTTAAATAAAATATGATTATTCATTAATCTGGTAAGTTCGCCATCTGTACCCTTAAATACCAATCCCTCGCCACTAAATGATATACCTTTCTTTTTATCCACTCTTGCTGCATCCAGTTCGATTGATAAATCAGTATTAACATAGAGACAAGTATACAAACTATCACCGATGCTGAGCCATATTTGTTGATATGGGAATGGGTAATCTAATTGCAGAAAAAATGATCCATCGCTTGAGACATTAGTGTTTCTTTTAATCTGAAAATCATAAAATGGAGTTACAATTGAATATGAAATTTTAATCTTTGAATAACTGTCTGGGGAAAGATTTCGTATTCTACCTGTCACAGTTGGAATCTTATCTGAATCAATAAAATAACTGTTAAATGCCGGATCTTCAAGTAAAAAGGTTCCATTTGGTGCCTGGGCAGATAAAATTGTACAGATCAAAATGAAGATTGATGTGAAAAGTAGTGTTTTCATATATGATGATTTAATGGATTTCAGATTCCAAATTGTCAGCAGAAATGCTTACAACTAACGTGAGTCTGTCTGATAACTATTTACTTCGGTTAAGTATACCTCAAATAAATCTGTCTGATGGGAGACTGTAAATCCTACAGAACATATTATCAATGACATAAGAAATGGTTGAAAGTGTTTTGCCGGTAATCTGAAATAGAACAGTCAGGTTATATAGCGTCTTTGTTACGGGCCAGGCCTTTTTTATTTGTCGCGGGACTAGAAAACTGTCATGTTATCGAATCTTTTCATCCAATTAGTTTCTTATTTTTTTCTAGTCGCAGATATTTAATTGTGTTGGTGTGAGGGGAAAAAATTTTAAAATTCATTCATTCTGTTTTGCAAGCTCTTTGACAAAGCTTTGGATGATGTGTTGGCTAGCGAGGCTTTGGCAATGTGCTTGCAAAGAGCACAATTTATCTTTCGAAATTCAGTTCTGGTAAAATAATCTTGTATTCATTTTCTTTCTCAGGATCTTTCCAATAAATAATGAAGTTGATTTTGACATTTTTTAAATAATAACCTTGTTCCTTTAATTTTGAGATTGTCTCGTTAAATTTCTTTGAATATTTTAATACTATATCCCCATTATTATTAGTGCAACCATCATTGCTAATGATTAGATTATCACCAGGGAGTAATCGTTTAATTTGGTATTGTCTATTTTCAAAATATCCAAGAAAGACATCAGAAAATGATAACTGCATTGATAGCTTATCAGGTGGTTGGTAACTCTTTTCATCAACAATTGAAATCAGTCCTTCTGCCTTAAAGTTTTCAAAAAAATTACTATTGTGATGTATAAACAAATTTTCCTTTGCTCTTGTCATTGCGACGTACAATTGGCGCTTCTTCTCATCATTTGATAAGTCACAGTTTTCGAGCATGATAAAAACATTGTCAAACTCTTTACCCTTTGCTTTGTGAATAGTTGATACAAAAATCGTCTCTCCGTCTTCCCCTAAAAAATCTTCTAATTTTGATTCACGTATAAACACTTCTAAATCAGAAAAATATTTGATCCTGGTATTAGTGGCCTCAAAGTCACTTATAATGTTTCTACAGATTTCTAGTTTTGAGCTATTAACAAATTTTCTGGATAACTCCGTTTTACTTTTTGCCCAGCTTTCATCACTAATTGAAGGCGAATCTTCCATTGATTTAAGTATTCCCAGGAAGAAGCGAACTTCTAACAGGTTATACAAATTAAAATCATCATTAGTTTGTATCAGCTTAGCCTTGAATCCATTTTTTATAAGTAGTCCTGTAATGTTTAGTGCTTCTTTATTTGTTTGGGTTAAAATGCATGTCGTTCCAGACAAGTCAGTCGAAATAATATTATTTACAGTAGGAACTATCAGGTTATTGCTGCGGTACTTAACAGTTTTTATAATTCCATTCCCTTTATCAAATGCAACAATAGGTAAAGATTTTAATCTATGGTTTATTGTGTTAACAAACTGATTTGAGAAGGAAACTAAGTTGTTTTTACTTCTAAAATTATCAAGGAGTTCATATTTTTTAGCTTTCTTCTCTGTTATGAACTTCTCCATATAAATTGAGTCCGCTCCTCTGAAAGTAAAAATGTTCTGATCATCGTCACCGACAGCAAGCACTCTCATGTCTTCATTCTCTTCAATCAAGGCATTAATAAGGTTGTACTCATCAACATCCATATCTTGAGCCTCATCAATTACAAGTACCATTTTTGAAATCCTGCACTGCTCAACTTCATGATTTTCTATTTTGGCAATAGTTGTCTGGAGTATTACATCAGACTTTTCTATACTTCCAACTTTACCTAACAAATCAAAACAGTATGAATGGAATGTTTTGATTTCTATAAAATTTGCTGCATTCCCATAAAGTCCTATCAATCTTTTCTTGAATTCTGTTGCAGCAGCTCTTGAAAACGTAAGCATTAAAAGTTGTTCATGTTTAATGTCTTCCATTAAAAGAAGTGAAGCAAGTTTGTGAACCAGTACTCTTGTTTTGCCACTACCAGGACCGGCGGCAATAACTATGTATTTGGATTCTTTATCATTAATAATTGCTAATTGTGCAGTTGACAAGGAACCAAATAATTGACGGAATTTTGCAGGAGTTAAATTTCTTTTTATATCATCAAGACGACTTCCTTTGAAATATTTATTGAGAAAAACAGGATAGTTCAGTTTAAAATAATCTTCCACAAATTGAAGTGCTCCGCGATAATCTTCAACCATTTTCTTCGCATACTCCCCAACAATGTGTATCTGCTGCACTTTGTTCTGGTAAAACTGATCTAATTCTTGATAATCCTCTTTTTTATACTGAGCTTTATTATTCTGTTCGACCTTTTCGATCGTCATCCTGTTATAAACAACCAGGAATCCTCCTTCAATCTTAATTGCCTCGATTCTTGATAAATAGAACAAAGTATCTTCAATATCATCTGTTGTAATTTCAAATTTGAATAGCTCAAGACTCTTTTCGTATGCTTCTTTGAGCTCAATAACAGAAAATTCTATCAATATCTCTTCCGAATTTTCATCTACGTTATTGTCAATTTTTTCATAAAGGAATTCAACGATGAATTTTGCAAGAGCATGTCTCTTTTTTAATTTTTCTTGTAAAACAGATTTAGGTTGAGTGCAAATTATAATAACATGGTTTTTTGAATTCTCCTGATTTTGCCTTTTAATCCAATTTTTAATAGCCCAAAAATTGATAACGGTCTTTAATTTATTGGGCGTAACATCCTGACAACCTGATTCAGTAGCCTTCTCATTCAATTCTTTGAGATGATATGTTTTTTCATGTTCTTCCAGTTGCTGAAGGAAAAATTCTTCTATTTGTCGGAAAGTTTCAGCAATAGATTTTGACCGGTTTAAAGCGTCTCCCTTTTTTATGAAAGCAGTCAGGTCTTTGGCGTCTGCTAAGATTTTCTCTTCACGGAGTAAAGTAATAATTTTAATTACTTCTTCTTTTACAATGCCAAGGTGATCTGATATATAGTCAATTCTGGATTCTGCAACTTCTTCGTTAGATTGTTTTTTGCTTTTACTTGAAATAAGCTTTTTTATTATTCGGATTGCTTTTACCTTTTGCTTTTCATCGAATCTTTCTGATGAGTTGATTCTGTCAATTGCATCTTGTGCATTTTTAGTTAAAATGCTATTTGCATAAATTCGTGGCACATTTTGTCCACGTTTCAAGTAACCGGCTTCCTCCAGTGCTGAAATAGCCGTCGTAACACGTGTTTCAATTTCGGTTATTCCTTCATCCCAACCAGCCTTTCGAGCAATCTCTAATGCAGAGTTTGAAACAGTCGATCTGAACCTGGTAATCTCTTTAATAGCCTTCCAGACCTGTTTTATCTCCTTGATACTTAGCTTAGTTTGATTTAGCAATGTAAAGTGTTTTCCAAGATCATCCTCGTTGTAAAGCACATAACAATCAGCAACTATGTTCTCGTCTCTGCCAGCTCTTCCTGCCTCCTGGACATAGTTTTCCAATGAATCAGATATTTCATAATGGACTACCATTCCAATGTTGTCCTTGTCGACTCCCATTCCGAATGCAGAAGTTGCAACCATTATCTGTACAACCCCTGAAATAAAGGCATTTTGGTTTTCAGTTTTTTCCTTAACATCCATTTTACCGTGATAAGGTTTAGCATTGAAACCATCTTTATTGAGGGCATCGGCTAGTAAATATGCTTTTCTTGTTCTGGAAACGTAAACAATGGTTGGACAGTTCTTACTTTCAAGGAGATCACGAAGCTTATTATATTTATCTTGTTCATTGCCGTTTTCGAATACCTTATATTGCAAATTTGTTCTTGATACACCTGATCTGTAAATTTCAAGATTCAGGGATAATTTATCTTTAAAGTAGTCTCTGATATCTTCAATAACCTTTTGTTTTGCTGTAGCTGTAAAACATGAAACTGGAATTCTTTCCTGGAGATTCTTCTTTTCCTGAAGGGACTTAATAAAGTCTCCGATATATAAGTAATCGACTCTGAAATCCTGACCCCATGAAGAAAAGCAGTGAGCTTCATCAATGACAAATCTGACAATAGTTCTTCCTAATAAAAGCCTTTCGATGGTTCTTGATCTTAAGGATTCAGGAGAAATGTAAAGTATTGAAGCAGAGCCGTCTTCAACTCTTTCGAAAGACTTACTCCTTTCAATAGGATCAAGTAACCCATTGATGGTAACAGCATCTGTAATATTTTTTTTCTCAAGGTTGTCAACCTGATCCTTCATTAATGATTGTAGTGGAGAGATTACAACTGTAAGCCCCTTCATATTCTCCCCACTCATTAATGCAGGTAATTGAAAGGTTATTGATTTACCCCCGCCTGTTGGAAAAACGACTATAATTGATTTGTTGGCAATAGCCGCTTTTACTGCATCCTCCTGCAATGGTTTTTCTCCATACTTTCTAAAAGATTTAAATCCAAAATAATGATTAAGTCCTGCGTATTGATCCAATGCTTTATTGCAGTATGTACAGCCGCTTATGCATGGTTTATTTCTAAGTAGAGACATTATTCTCTCAACTTCCGGATAATTTTTTATTACCCAGGGAGGAGTAATTGAGTACCTGTTATTGCAATTAATTAATGCCAGGCAATAGGCTAACTCTATTGGATGTGTGGCAATTATATCATCTAATTTTGAGTTGCTGCAAATCTTATTGTTGAATGTTTGACGTATTAAATCTTGTAAATTAACGAAACGATCGGTTTTGAAGAAAGTGTATTCAAAAAATGATCGGAACTCATTTTTATCATTCAGGAGGAGAAAGTAAATACTCTTTAATGAGTTGTCTAACTCATTAAATGCAGACACTTCATCATTAAACAAATCTCTGGCTTTTATTGAATCATTCAACGGATTATTTAACTCTTCTGATTGAAGCTTATCGTCTTTTAAAAGATGATGATAAGGCCTCGTTGGAAAAAGCAGGGGGGAGAGAAATAATGTATCAATTACATTCAATTTATTTATGCCAGAGTTTTTTATGGCCTTTTGAAGATATTTTAAATCATGGTTTAAGATATTGTGCCCACAAATAAATCTTGTTCCATTGATAAATGAAATGAATTCTGAAGTCGAATTTGAATGGAAAGAATTCCCATTATCCTTAATTCCTCCAATATCAATTACTTCCTGCTTTTTCAGACTGACTTCAGTATCAATAAATACGATAGAATTCATTTTTCAAATTGTTTCCAATATTTTCAGAAAAGGCTTGTGGAGCTTTGGAAATGTGGTTGCAAATGCCTGAACTATTCAAGCTTTGAAAGTCTAAGCCAGTTTCCCTATTATTTATATAATCATTGTGTATAATTAAAGTAACCTTAACTCCTTTTTTTAATTTAAACATTATTGAATCAAGCAATTCAAGATTGGTGAACCAATATACTGCCACTCTAATTGTTTTTTTTGCAGAGCCTATTGAGCACTGGTGCAGTGTCGCGGTACAATTGTGGCCGAAGTTAGGAATTTGTCACGTTACAGAATCTTTATTGCGAGCACTGGTGCGGAATCAGGGTGGTGAGATTTGAGGGTAACGTTATAAGAAAGCAGGATGTTCAAAAACCGTGACAACTGTGTCAGCCGAAGCTTCAGCGTAGGCTGAACAACTTACCTTTATTATAAGCAGAGCTCGTTAATGAACATTATTTTTTGTGTGTAAGGTCCTTAAAGGAATAGTTAATTCCCAGTCCAATATTAATTACCTGAGTTGGTATATATT
>Ga0105095_10001725_pt1 | contig 11604 bp, 9 predicted proteins | sample PPLLak2March2015_2_FD_79180 | JGI IMG/M metagenome (GOLD analysis project Ga0105095, IMG submission 79180) | Freshwater sediment microbial communities from Prairie Pothole Lake near Jamestown, North Dakota, USA - PPLs Lake P8 Core (3) Depth... | ecosystem: Environmental > Aquatic > Freshwater >... | reverse complement strand
TCTGACCGGATGCTACTGAAACTGATTTAATTAGGAGAAAAACTGTAAATAAGAAAAGTGAAAAAAGTTTGAAGATGATCCGCTTTCCTGTTTTTATCGGGAAAATCCCGATAGCTGTGGGGCGGTCCGGTGATATAATAATTCTTGCCATTTGTTTAACTTTGGAGTAGTAATACAAATAAACGAAAAAAACTGACTTTTAAATATATCTAATCCAAAAATGAATATAATAGTTAACGGAGGTACAAGGGGCATCGGAAAAGAAATTGTCCTGATTCTCGCAGAAAACAGGAATTATCGTGTTATTGTCACAGGCAGAAACAGGAAAGCTTTGCAACTATTGTCATCACCCGGAGCTTCGGGCAATATTATACCTTACAGCCTTGATCTGGCGTCATTTGATGAACATGAGAAGGAATTCCGGAAGATGGTCATTTCACATTTTAAACATGTTGATATTCTGATAAATACAGCAGGAGTCCTGATCACAAAAGACTTTATGGATTTCACTTCCGCCGAAGCCAGGGAGATGATGGAAACGAATTTCATCGGCACTGCATCTGTCATCAGGACAATTCAACCCCTGATGAAAAAAGGATCACACATTGTAAATATTGCAAGTATGGGAGGTTTCCAGGGTAGCTCTAAATACAGAGGGCTCTCCTTTTACAGTGCATCAAAAGCGGCAATGGCATGTTTATCCGAATGTCTTGCCGTGGAGTTTAATAAGGCAGGAATCGTTGTGAACTGTCTTGCCCTTGGTTCAGTAGGGACAGAAATGTTTGAAAAAGCGTTTCCCGGCCTGAAGGCTCCGGTCAAAGCCGGAGAGATGGCGGAACTGATCGTGGATTTTGCGATCAGAGGGAGAAAGTTCTACAATGGAAAGGTAATTCCTGTGGCATTCAATAATCCTTAGGAATACTTCTTAATCTCTATCTTTCCATCCAGCGCTAGTAATCCGTTGAAAGCCAGGGACTTTATCTCGTCCTCACCGGGATAGGCCACCACCTCAGCTATAAACTCAACCATCGATTTTATTTTATTCACATGCCCGTTCTGGTGCGACATACCTCCGGTGAGGATAATAGCATCAACTTCGCCTTTGAGAACAGCTGCTGCCGCACCTATTTCCTTTCCCATCTGGTATGCTGCAGCATCTCTGATAAGGATGGCTTTCTGATCTCCATTATCAGCTCTTTTGCAGACATCCCTGAAATTATTTGTTCCGAGATATGCCACCATCCCGCCTTTTCCGGTTAACATCGATTTGATCTCCTTATATGTAAACTTTCCGTTGAAGCAGAGATCAACAAGCTGACCGGCCGGGAGGGATCCTGACCGTTCCGGGGAGAACGGTCCGTCTCCGTTAAGGGCATTGTTGACATCGATCACCCTGCCTTTGCGGTGAACTCCGACACTGATTCCCCCGCCCATGTGAGCGATTATAAGGTTCAGTTCTTCATATTTTCTGTTAATGGATGCAGCATACATCCTGGCAACAGCTTTCTGGTTAAGTGCATGAAATATTGAGATCCTTTCAATTTCCGGGTGACCTGAAATCCTGGCTATGGGTTGAAGTTCGTCAACTACCACGGGATCAACTATATAAGCCTCGGCATTTGGCAGTTCTGAAGCTATTGCATCTGCAATGAGGCCGCCAAGATTACTTGCGTGCTGGCCCAGCAGACCTGCTTTAAGATCTGCCATCATTCTATCGTTCACTTTGTAAATCCCTGATTCGATTGGTTTCACGAGTCCTCCCCTTCCAACAATAGCGGAGATCCTTAAGAGATCAGTTTTCCGTTCCTCAAGCTCTTTCATAATCAGGTCTTTCCGAAAACCGAACTGATCGGTTATCTTCTCAAAGCCCGAGATATCCTCAAGTGAATGGGTCAGGCTTTTCTCGAAAATCAGAGTCTCTTCTTCATAAAGTGCGAACTTTGTCGATGTGGACCCGGGGTTTACAGCCAGGATGAGTCTATTTAACATATGCTGCAGGATAAATTTAAATTCGGTACATAAGCAGCCTTATGCCATCAGGCATGAAAGCGCAATGCAATAGTATTTTGATTTCTCGCTTTCGCTTCTTGACATCAGGATCACAGGTTTGCTGGTACCCATAATCAATCCGCCCAATTCCCCTTCAGCAAAAAGCATAAGAGACTTGTAAAACGGATTACAGGATTCGAGAGATGGAAAGAGCAAAATATCGGCATCACCGTTGACCGGGGTTCTGACTCCTTTTGTCTCCACACTTTTTTCATCGCATGACAGGAAAAGGTCGAGTGGACCATCCATTATGCACCTGCCGAAATACCCCTGCTCCGCTATCCTCTTCATTTCTACATAATCAGTAGAATATTGAAAATGAGAACTCACCTTCTCTGATGCCCCTATAAGCGCAATTTTAGGTGTATCAATGCCGAATCTCCTGGCAATATTTATTGCATAACCGGCCATTGCAACTTTTTGTTTCAGATCAGGATATGGGATCACTGCAGCATCGGTAATAAATAGTAATTTATGGTATGCCGGTATTTCAACGACGCCCACGTAGCTCACTACAGCATCCGGTAACATAAGCCCATATTCCTTATCCATAACTGCTTTCAGAAATTTATCGGTTCCGACCAGTCCTTTCATTATAATATCGGCTTCCCCTGTCTTTACAAGCCTTACAGCTCTTTCAGAAGCATCAGTTTCATTTTCCGAGTCAACTAAACTGAACAGACAGGGATCAATCCCATGCTCAGAACACAGATCCTTTATTCTTCCGGCCTGACCGATCATTATAGCCTCAACAAAACCATCCTTTACAGTTCTGTTGATTGCTGAAATGGTACCGGTATCCTGAGCCCATGCAACGGCGATGCGGTACTTTTTCTTCTGTGAAAGTACCATGTCGACCATCTGATCAAGGGATTTGATCATACGATTTTTATTTGCTCGCGGCAGCTGAGAGAAGTATACTGTCGTATTTCGCCTGTTCCGAATCAGACCGTGATGTCAGGACAATTGGCACCCTGGCACCCAGGATCACTGCAGCTACTTTTGCTCTGGCGAAGAAAACCAGGGATTTGTACAGGACATTGCCAACCTCAATATCAGGCATTAACAGCAAATCGGTATCGCCTGCCACTTCACTCCGTATCCCCTTACGTTTTGCACTTTCGAGACTCACTGCGTTGTCAAAAGCAAGAGGGCCGTCGATTAAACAGTTCTTGATCTGGTCACGCTGATTCATTTTGGAAAGCAATGCAGCATGGAGTGTTGCCTCCATACTCTCATTGACCATTTCAACTGCACCAAGTACTGCCACTTTCGGCATTTTATAGCCCAGCTTGATAAGACAGCCGACAGAGTTGTTTATGATAGCAATTTTATCCTGCAGATTCGGAGCTATATTCATTGCAACATCTGTTACTGCTATTACCTTCGGGTAAGTTTCAACCTCAAAAAGAGCGAAATGCGAAAGAAGGTTCCCTGTTCTCAAGCCCCATTCTCTGTTCAGAACACCTTTAAGTAAAGATGAAGTTCCGATCTTTCCCTTCATCAGTACATCACCCTGCTTACTGTTGACCATTTTGATCGACATTTCAACTGCCATATCTGTATCCGGTTCATGAATGATCCTGACACCGGTAATGTCATAATTATTTGCGGCACAGATATTAAGAATCTGTTCTTTATCGCCTACCAGGATAGGCTCAATTACGTTATCCTTCCAGGCGCGGACTACCGCCCCCAGGGAGTGCTGGTCCTGGGCTGCAGCCACAATAAGCTTTTTTTTGGGTTCGCCGGCAACAATTTCTTTCAGGTCTGCAAGGCTCTTTAATACCATTTTTATATGTTAAGGTTTTAGTCAGCCGTTCAGACTGTCTGTTTTTCGACTATAAAGTGAGTATCAAATGCTATTACATATTCTTCGTCAGTGGTTACTGCCATTACAGTTACTGATGATTCCGGTTTGGAAATGACCACATCTTTACATCTTGACCCGTTATTGGCTTCTTCGTCGAACAGTATTCCAAGGTTCTCCAGATCTGAACAAATCATTCTCCTCATATTAAAATCATTCTCACCAATCCCGCCTGTAAAGACGAGGAGGTCGGCACCATTCATAACGGCCATGTATGAGCCAATAAACTTCCTCACTTTATATGCGTACATTTTCAGGGCAAGGATTGCTTTTTTATTCCCTGCCTCGGCCGCAGTCTCCAGGTCACGCATATCAGAAGAGATCTGGGAAATGCCGAATACTCCGCTTTTCTTATTAATAATGTTGTTAACGCCAGTAATGTTAAGGTGTTCTTTATCAGCAATATAAACCAAAACTCCGGGATCTACCTCGCCGGTGCGGGTACCCATAATGAGGCCGTCGACCGGGGTGAAACCCATTGATGTGTCAACTGATTCTCCGTTCAATACAGCCGTGATTGAGGCACCGTTTCCCAGATGACAGGTAATAATCCTGAGCTTATGTATGTCTTTCCCCAGAATATTGGCTGCTTTATGAGCGACAAACTTGTGGCTGGTCCCATGGTAACCGTATTTCCTTATCTTGTATTTCTCATAATATTCGTACGGTAAGGCATACATGTATGCATAATCGGGCATTGTCTGATGGAATGAGGTATCGAAAACCGCAACCTGGGGAACTCCCGGAATAAGCTTTTCCACTGACAGTATCCCCTTAAGATTAGCCGGGTTATGAAGAGGGGCAAGTTCAATACACGCTTCGATATCCCTTTTAACATCGTTGTCAATCAGAACACTATCCTTGTAGTTTTCCCCGCCGTTGACCACCCTGTGGCCGACAGCTTTTATTTCGTTGATATTCCTGATGACGCCATGGCGTGGATTACATAGAACTTCCATAACCATATTTATCCCGGTAGTATGGTCGGGAATATCCGTTATCACCTTATAAGGTTCCTTTCCTGTAGGCTTATGCGTTAAGATACTCTCATTCAACCCAATACGTTCCAATAGTCCTTTTGCAAGCATATTACAGCCACTGGACATCCTGAAAACCTGGTATTTTATTGATGAGCTTCCGCAATTCAGTACTAGAACAATCATTTTCTGCGATTCTATTAGAACTTCACTGTTAATTTTAACCTGCAGCCTGATTGGCTGTAATTGCAATCATACTCACTATATCGTTTACGGAACAACCCCTTGACAGGTCGTTTATCGGAGCGGCCATCCCCTGAAGGATCGGCCCGATTGCTTCAGCATGAGCGAGGCGCTGAACAAGCTTGTAAGCGATATTTCCGCAGTTAAGGTCGGGAAAGATGAGCACATTTGCTTTTCCGGCAATCTTGCTGCCAGGTGCTTTTTTTATACAGATAGCCTCAACCAGGGCTGCATCGCCCTGTAATTCACCATCAATTATAAGATCCGGAGCCATTTGCTGAGCAATTTTGGTTGCGCTTATTACCTTATCTACCATTTCATGCGTTGCGCTTCCTTTTGTTGAAAAACTGAGCAGGGCAACCTTCGGTTCGAAGCCCCCGAGAGCTCGGGCAGTATTGGCTGTTGCAATGGCAATCTCAGCCAGTTCCTTATCTGTTGGATCCGGATGGACACCCCCATCTGCAAATATCAGTACTCCATTCTCACCGAAGCTTTTATCGGGCAGGATCATAATGAATGCACCCGAAACAACTGTGATTCCCGGAGCGGTCTTGACATACTGTAAGGCAGGACGTACAACATCACCCGTAGCATGGTCAGCCCCGGAAACTTCACCGTCGGCATCACCGTTCTTGATCATCAGGACACCAAGATAAAGCGGGTCTTCAATCAGTTTGGATGCTTCTTCACCGGTCATGCCCTTGTTTTTCCGAAGTTCGACCATCATACTTACATAATGCTCCTTTTTAGAATGGGATTTTGGATTGACGAGTGTTGCCCTTTCGAGATTCTTTAAACCCAGAGCTGCCGCACGTGATTTTATTTCCGCAGGGTCGCCTATCAGGATTATACGGGCGATATTTTCCGCCAGGGCAATATCGGCAGCCCGGATCGTCCGTTCCTCGTATCCCTCAGGAAGCACGATCCGCTTATTATGTTTACGGGCATTTATTTTTATGCTGTCCAATAATTCCATTGTATATCAGTTGTTTAGTTAATTCTAAATTTCTTGCTAAATGTACGAAAAAAAAGTCCTTATTTACAATCTCGAAATACATGAATATTGTCAGGAAATCAATTTTTTAAGAAATATTCTTCATAAATATCCAATTCAAAATTCCTGTCAAATCATTTTTCTAAATTAGCAGCTCGAAAAGTATCTATGAAACCTGACGCAATACAATCAAAACTGGATATCCTGGCTAAAAGTCTGGATGGAGAGCTGAAATATGACAGAATCACCAGAACCATTTATGCAACTGATGCTTCTGTCTACAGGGAGATCCCAATGGCTGTAGCATGGCCGAAAGGAGAATCAGATTTGAAAAAGTTACTTGCTTTTGCCACCGGAGAAGGTATCGGTTTAACGCTCAGAGCTGCAGGAACTTCGCTTGCAGGCCAGGTTGTAAGTTCAGGAATAATAGTCGATATCTCGAGGTTTATGAAGAGGATCATTGAGATAAACGAAAAGGAGATGTGGGTAAGAGTTGAACCGGGTGTTGTTCTTGACGAACTGAACCTGGTCCTGAAGGAGAAAGGATTATTCTTCGGACCTGAAACATCGACATCCGACAGATGCAACATTGGCGGGATGGTCGGTAATAATGCATGCGGATCACATTCTCTTGTTTACGGATCAACAAGAGATCATACAATTGAGCTAAAAACGATCTTAAGTGACGGCAGCGAGGCCACTTTCGGACCAGTCGACATGGATACATTTAATAAAAAATGTCATACGACAGGCCTTGAAGGAGTTGTTTACCATAACATTAAATCGCTGTTGGATGATCCAGTTAATAAGGAACAGATCAGGAACGGGTATCCGGATCCCAGGATACCCAGAAGAAATACAGGTTATGCCCTTGATCTTCTCCTCAACACTGCTGTTTTTGAGAAAGGTTCTGAAAATCCATTTAACTTCTGCAAACTGCTTGCCGGGTCAGAGGGGACACTGGTCATCGTCACGGAAATCAAGCTGAACCTGGTCAGGCTTCCACCGCCGCATAAAGCCCTGGTGTGCATTCATCTTAAGAAAAGAAATGATGCATTCAGGACCAACCTCATTGCTCTGAAATATAAGCCTTCAGCTGTCGAGATGATGGATGACAGGATCCTTGATCTCACAGAAAATAATATCAGTCAGAGGAGCAACAGATTCTTTCTGGACGGAAAACCGGGTTCTATCGTAATTGTTGAGTTCGTAAGAGAAACTCCGGCAGAGATCGATGCTGTAATCGCAGAAATGATAAATGATTTAAAATCTGCAGGTTATGGATATTCCTTCCCTGTTGTCAGGGGAAAGGACATATCAAAAGTGTGGGCTTTAAGAAAAGCCGGTCTGGGAGTTCTTGCCAACATGAAAGGTGATCCGAAACCTGTATCGCTGATTGAGGATACAGCGATCAATGTTGAGCAGATGCCGGAATACATTACTGACATTGAGAAGTTGCTTTCGGAATACGGTAAAGATGTTGTATATCATGCACATATCGGAACCGGAGAATTGCATATAAGGCCTGTGCTCAACCTTAAAGATCCGGCGGATGCAGAACTGTTCCGGACCCTTGGTCTGGAAACTGCGAAAATCGTAAAAAAATACAGAGGGTCGATGAGCGGGGAGCATGGCGACGGAAGACTCAGGGGCGAGTTTATCCCTGTGGTTATCGGTGAGCATAATTATAATCTGCTTAAAGAGGTAAAAAAAACATGGGATCCGCTTAACATATTGAATCCGGGCAAGATTACAGATACACCGCAGATGAATACCTCACTGCGTTATATTCCCGGTAAAAAAACCCCTGAAATCAGCACACTCTTTGATTTTTCCCCGACCGGCGGAGTAATAAGGGCAGCAGAAAAATGCAACGGATCCGGTGATTGCCGTAAAACGAGTGTAATCGGAGGAACAATGTGTCCCTCATTTATGGCAACAGGTGAAGAAAAGGATTGCACAAGGGCAAGATCGAATATTCTCAGGGAATTTCTTAATTCGGATGGAAAGAATCCATGGGACCACCAGGAAATATATGAAATACTTGATCTCTGTATATCCTGTAAAGGATGCAAATCGGAATGCCCGTCAGGAGTTGACATGGCAAAACTTAAAGCCGAATTCCTTCAGCACTGGCACGACAAACATGGCATATCACTGAGAACCAGACTTATTGCCTACATAACAACCATAAACCGCATAGGCTCAGCTATTCCGGGTCTCTTTAACTTCTTTGTCAGGAATAAGGTTACATCCGGAATATTGAAGAAGGTTACCGGTATTGCTGATAAGAGGTCTATACCATTACTATACAAGATTACCCTGAAAAGATGGATAAGGAAAAACCTGGAGACGATGAATCCGAAGGAACCTCAGGGTACAATTTGCCTGTTTGTGGATGAATTCACAAATTTCAATGACACAGCAACAGGTATAGCGGCTATCAGGCTTCTCACATCACTGGGTTACAGGATAATTACAGTGAAGCACGGAGAAAGCGCGAGGACATATCTCTCGAAAGGTCTTATCAGAAAAGCAGGCAGCATAATCCGCAAGAATATAAGGATCTTCTCGGAAATCATTACTAAGGAAGTACCACTTATTGGCATAGAGCCATCAGCGATCCTGGGTTTCAGGGATGAATACCCGGAACTTGCCGGTAATGAATTGAAAGACACCGCACTGTCTCTTGCCGGAAACAGTTTTATGATAGATGAATTCATTGCCAGAGAATTCAGAGCAGGTCGGATCAGGAGGGAATCATTTTCTGATGAAAGTGCAGAAATCCTGTTGCATGCCCACTGCCAGCAGAAAGCTATCTCATCCTCTTCAGATTCCATTGAGATGCTCTCGATTCCTTTAAATTACAAGGTCAGGGAGATAGGTTCCGGATGTTGTGGAATGGCCGGTTCATTCGGTTATGAAAAGGAACATTTCGAATTGTCGGATAAAATCGGGGAACTTGTACTTTTTCCGGAAGTAAGGGCAGCTGATAAGAGTATTATAATTGTTGCTCCGGGAACCAGCTGCAGGCATCAGATCAAAGACGGGACCGGCAGGATTGCATTGCATCCGGTGGAGGTATTATGCAGGGCATTGAAGTAAAATCAGGTAATTATAAAGTTATCCGCATCTTTAAGGACAGGGAATTTTTTACGGAATTCTTTTAATTCCGGAATTGAAATAACTGCAGAGATCAGGCATTCTGTATCCTTTCCTGCACTGGCAATGACCTCACCCCGCGGACTGATTATCATTGAATCGCCGGCATGGTTTACCCTGTTCCCGTCGGTGCCGATCCGGTTTGACCCGGCAACATAACACTGGTTCTCGATTGCTCTGGCCCTGAGGAGAGTTAACCAGACCTCTCTTCTGGCAGCAGGCCAGTTTGCCGAATTTATAAGCAGGTCATACTCCCCTTTATTTCTGGTCCATACAGGAAATCTAAGGTCGTAGCATACATTCGCTGAGATCCTCACACCCCTGAATGTGAAAATCAGTCGTTCAGAACCCCTTGAAAATACCTTATCCTCATTTCCCGGACTAAAAAGATGGCGTTTATCGTAAGTCCACGATTTTTTTTCCGGGGTGACAAATACCCATCTGTTATAAAACCTGTCTTTATCCCGCACAATATAGCTGCCACAGACACCACTCCTGTGTTTTTCCGCGATGTGGACCATCCAGTCGAATGAATCGGCCCGGGGAGATTCAGCTAATCCTTCCGTATTCATTGAGAAGCCCGTATTAAACATTTCGGGCAGGATCAGGATGTCAGTATCCTGCTCCAGGCGAGAGATCAGTTTTTCGATAATCCCGAAATTCCTTTCTTTCACTTCCCATGATATATCATACTGTATAACAGCCAGCTTAATCTTTTCCATATGCTTATATATATAAAAAGCACAGACAACTTTATTGCCTGTGCCATCAATATTTAATTTATAAAGTTACTCTTTTGCAGTCAGTGAGTTATAGTAATCATTGAAGATACCCTGTATCAGGGGTTTATAATAGAGCCAGAAGAATTTCCTTGAACCATCCTGTCTTTTAGGAATGAGAATAGAAGTTAGTTTCTCCATACCTACGAATCGAGATGACCAGTACGGAACATTAGTGTGGCAGAAATCGCCTGAAAAAATAAAAGGTTCTCTTTTGTACAGGTTCCTGAATAACTGCAGGGAAATCATTATCCAGGCCAAATTCAGCCAGCAACGTATCTCCCATACTTGTTGTTGGGATGTTAAATCTGGAAATAACAGTATTCTCCAGGGGATCTATTATATCGAACCACTCGTCAAATGAGACAGTCTCAGGCAGGTTCCATTTTGTACAATATTCCGGATCAGTAACAATTAACGGTAATGAATTTTTAAGATGTCTGCCCTCCTCAAGTACTATAATTGCTTTGTCACGGAGAAAAACTATTCCCGGCTGACTGAATGTCCACGGTTGCTTAAATTGTTTTCTGTACATGGCAGTCATCCAGGTTGGAAAATTTTTTTGAGTGGTATCGAGTGAACTGAAGTATTTTCCGGTCCAGCCTGAGTAGGTTATACCCAGTCTTTCCTGTAACCTGAAAGACTCATATTCAGCTGTAGGATAATCGAAGGTGTTGTATTCAAGAATGACAAGCTTGTTTCTGTCTTTCATCTCTTTTATAAGGAGGTTGTCATTATTGTTCAGGCCTCCGTATATTTTCCTCGATTTACGGGGTTTGAAAAATGCCTGGTACCATTCATTTGAGAAAACACCGTATGTGTCAGTAATATATATAGCATCTGCTTTTTCCGGAAGTTCTTTAAGGTCAGCCAAACGATATTCCTTTCTCTCCCAAAGCCTTTTTTTCACTGGACGCGTGGGGTAAAATCCATAATAATCTTTCCGGTAGGAGAAGCTCGTTTTCTTCTCTTTCTTTACAAACCGGTCATTAGTAAGAATCCAGTTAAATGACTTATGTTTTTCACGGTCGAGCGAAGGAACTGTCTTGTCGACAATTATAATATCCATGGGCTTCTTCTCCCTGAAAGTCCACCGGAGCAGGTTGATTACCGGCAGTATAAGAATTACAGCCAGTATGATTACAACAATAAGCAGAGGTTTTTTCATAACTGAATTGCGATCTGAAAGAAATTCAAATACAAATAACTCATTAAAAATTTATTACTTGCTCTAAATTAACAGTTAAAAGTATTAATTTATTTTTTTTCAAGAAAATAAAATCGTAGCAATTTAGTAAAAATTATTAACTATCAAAATGTCAGAAGCCGCATACCGAGTTATATCCCCTTCGGTCGGCAGCACCTGCCATTTCACCGTCCGGCAATATCTGAACAGCATTAACGCTTCCAATTGATGACCGTATTACGGTTTCGTGCCCCATTTCAGCTAATTTATTAAGTACCATACTATCAATACTTTCCAATTCAAAGCTGATCCTGTCAGGTAACCATTGATGATGAAACCTCCCT